>PPYE01384144.1_pt1 | contig 341296 bp, 298 predicted proteins | sample 1559881 | NCBI WGS metagenome assembly PPYE01 (sample SAMN08240022, study PRJNA423297) | Human gut metagenome, whole genome shotgun sequencing project.
GATACCAGGAAAGGGAATATCGGGGCGGGACAGCGGGGGGCGGATCGCCGCAACGGGGCAGTGGGGAAAAGGTACGGCGCACCGAAGGGAACGGGCATGACAAAGGAAGGCCGGGCGAGGGGCGGATGCCCGGGAAAGAAGGCCGAAGAGGACGAATGTCCGGGGAAAGGCGGGGGCGGGAAACGATGCAGGGGAGGGCAGCAGGTAATCCGATGGCCGCGATGGGGCGAGAGAGGAGCGGCGTGCAGAAGGGAACGGACATGGCGGAGGAGGGAGGGGCAGAGGCTCGGCGTACCGAGGAAACAGGGCATGGCGGAGAAGGGAAGGGGCAGCGACTCGGCGTGCCGAGGAAACAGGGCATGGCGGAGGAGGACAGCAGAAGAGGACGGGGCGGAGGTATGCCGTACGGGCGCCGATTTCCCCGGAAAACAAACCGCACGGCCACAACCGCCAAATAAATTTGGCAGTCGGCGCAGCTTGTATTATCTTTGCGAACAATAAATTCCCGCCCGGACAGGCAGCCCCGGCAGCGTGCAGGCAAAGTCTGCACCTGCGCCCGGCTCCGCAGCCCCCGTACGGGATTTGCACGACTTTACAATCCGGAAAAATATGAAAGCAGCTATCATAGGTTACGGCAAGATGGGGCGCGAGATCGAGAAGATACTCCTCGAACGCGGCCACAGCGTAGCGCTCGTGATCGACACGGACAATGCGGCCGACCTGAACGCCGCCAACCTCGCACAGGCTGACGTGGCGCTGGAATTCACCATGCCCACGACCGCCTACGGCAATATCCGCACCTGCATCGAGAACGCCATCCCCGTGGTGAGCGGCACGACGGGCTGGACGGATCGTCTGCCGGAGCTCCAGGAGCTGTGCCGCGAGAAGGGCGGGGCGCTGTTCTACGCCTCGAACTACTGCCTGGGCGTAAACCTGATGTTCCGCCTCAACCGCTATCTGGCGGAGATGATCGGCCGCGTGGGCGGCTACGGCGTACGCATCGCGGAGGTACACCACACCCAGAAGAAGGATGCGCCGAGCGGTACGGCCATCACGCTGGCCGAGGGCGTCATCGCCGGCCTGCCCGCCAAGACGGAGTGGGTGAACTATGCCCCGGGGATCGAACACGCCGCGAACCGCATCGGGAGCCCGGCCGAAGCGACGCCCCGCCAGGTGGTGATCGACTCCGTACGCGAGGGCATGGTACCGGGCATACACACCGTGACCTACGAGTCGGAGGACGATATTCTCGAGCTCAAACATACGATTAAGAACCGCCGCACGTTAGCAATGGGGGCCGTAATAGCCGCCGAGTTCCTTTGCGGCAAACAGGGCGTCTACTCGATGGACGACCTGCTGAAATAAGATAAGATTAGGACATGGGAAAGATCAAGGCATTCTTCCGTAACAAATGGGTCGGCTTCACGCTCGCCTCGCTGCTCTACACGCTGTGGTTCGTCGTATGGACGGGCAACCTCTGGCTGCTGCTGGGGCTGGTGGTGATCTTCGACCTCTACATTTCGAAGTTCTTCTACCGCTACGTGTGGTGCCACAACGTACGCCTCTGCCAGCGGAGCAAGACCTACAAGACCGTCTACGAATGGGTCAACGCCATCATCTTCGCCACGGTGGTGGCGTCGCTGGTGCACATCTTCATCTTCCAGATGTACGTCATCCCCACCTCGTCGATGGAAAAGTCGCTGCTGATCGGCGACTACCTCTACGTGAGCAAGGTGACCTACGGCCCGCAGATGCCCAACACGCCGCTGTCGTTCCCGTTCGTACACCACACGATGCCTTTCTCGCAGACGAAAAAATCGTTTTCCGAGGCGGTCAAGTGGCCGTACCACCGGCTCAAGGGATTGCGCAGGATCAAACGCAACGACGTGGTGGTCTTCAATTTCCCGGCGGGCGACACCGTACTGCTCGAAAACCAGGCCGTGACCTACTACGACGTGCTGCGCGGCTACGAAGAGTCGTTCGGCAAGGAGGAGGGACGCAAGCGCCTCGCGGAGAAGTACACCATCGTCAGCCGCCCGGTGGACAAGCGCGAGAATTACATCAAGCGCTGCGTCGCCATCGCGGGCGATTCGCTCGAAGTGCGCGACGGGCAGGTGTGGGTCAACGGATCGCCGCAGGAGCCGTTCCCCGGCATCCAGTACCAGTATGTCGTACAGGTCACTTCGCCCCTGACGCAATATGCCCTCGACAACCTCGGCATCACCGAATACACGGGCAACGGCTCGATGTACTACATGTTCCTCACGGACGAGGCGGCCGAAAAGGTCAGAGCGCTCGGCAACGTGCTCTCCGTGCGCCGTTATATCTACACGCCCAACACGGACGTTTTCCCGCAGTGGGCGGAACCGCGCTGGAGCCAGGACAACTACGGGCCGATCTGGATTCCGCAGAAGGGCGCCACGGTGCAGCTCACGGCCGAAAACCTGCCTCTGTACCGCCGCATCATCGAAACCTACGAAGGGCATGAGCTCGAAGAACGCGACGGGCGCATCTACATCGACGGCGCCGAGGCCGGCAGTTACACGTTCGGCATGGATTACTACTGGATGATGGGCGACAACCGCCACAACTCGGCCGACTCGCGCTTCTGGGGCTTCGTGCCCGAAGACCACATCGTCGGCAAGGCTTCGTTCGTATGGCTGTCGCTCGACGCGAACAAGTCGTTCCCGTCGAATATCCGCTGGGAGCGCCTCTTCAAGAAAGTACGCTAAAGGGTGGAAGCAGGGGACAGCTATCTGACGATCGCGGCACCCGCCGAGGCGGCATCGAGGGAGCGGAGCAGCAAATTCCTCGCCTATGCCTATCCCGTGCAGGACGAGGGGCAGATACGCGAAATACTCGACGCCCTGCGCAAGAGATACTACGACGCCACACACCATTGCTATGCGTGGAGGCTCGGGCCCGGGGGTGAGCATTTCCGCGCCAATGACGACGGGGAGCCTTCGGGGACGGCCGGACGGCCGATCCTCGGACAGTTGCTCGCGAACTCGCTGACGGACTGCCTGGTGGTGGTCGTCCGCTATTTCGGCGGCACGAAACTGGGCGTCCCGGGGCTGATCGCAGCCTACCGGGAGTCGGCGGCCGCGGCGATCGGGGCCGCCCGGATCGTGGAGCGCACCGTCGACCGCACCGTCCGCGTGGATTTCCCCTACATCGTCCTGAACAACATCATGCGCGTCGTGAAGGAGCAGCAGCCGAAAATCGTATCGCAGGAGTTCGACAACCTGTGCACGATGGTCTTCGCCATCCGCGAAGGCCGTGCGGCGGAACTGATTGAAAAACTGAAAAAAGCCGGGGGCTCCGTCCCCGAAGAGCAATAAATGGCACACGAAAAATCCATCTATATCAAAGGTGCGCGGGTGCACAACCTCAAGAATATCGAGGTGGAGATCCCGCACGAAAAGCTGGTCGTCGTCACGGGCCTGTCGGGCTCGGGAAAATCGACGCTGGCCTTCGACACGATCTTCGCCGAAGGACAGCGCCGCTATGTCGAGAGCCTCTCGGCCTATGCGCGCCAGTTCCTCGGGAAGATCAGCAAGCCCGACGTGGACATCATCACGGGCATCGCGCCGGCCATCGCCATCGAACAGAAGGTCAACACGCGCAATCCCCGTTCGACGGTAGGTACCACGACCGAAATATACGACTACCTGAAGCTGCTCTACGCCCGCATCGGGCACACCTTTTCGCCCGTGTCGGGGCAGGAGGTGCGCTGTTACAGCGTGGACGACGTGGCGGCCTACATCCAGCAGCAGGGCGAGGGCGGCCGCGTCGTGATCGCAGCGCCGCTCACGCTGGGCAGGGGGCAGGGGATCATCGAGAAACTCACGCTGCTGCTCTCCGACGGCCTGATGCGCGTCTGGACGAAGGGCGAAACGCGGCTCATCGAGGATATCCTGCCCCAGGTCGACGAAAAGACCCGGGCGGAGGAGATCCTCGTGGTCATAGACCGGGCACGCATCGCCGCGGACGACGATACGCAGACCCGCATGCGGGACTCCGTAGCCCGGGCGTTCTCCTACGGCGAGGGGATCTGCACGGTCATCACCGACAAGGGCGCCACGGAGTTCTCGTCGCGCTTCGAGGCCGACGGCATCCAGTTCGAGCACCCCTCGGAACACCTTTTCAGCTTCAACAACCCGCTGGGGGCATGTCCCCGGTGCGAGGGGTACGGCAAGGTGATCGGCATCGACGAAGACCTGGTGATCCCCGACAAGAGCAAGACCATCTACGAGGACGCCGTGGCCTGCTGGCGCGGCGAGACGATGCGCAAGTGGAAGGAGCAGCTGGTGGAGAACGCCTACAAGTTCGATTTCCCGATCCATACGCCGTTCCATGAACTGACGCAGGAGCAGAAACGCCTGTTGTGGCGCGGCAACGAATATTTCCACGGGCTGGACGACTTTTTCGCCTACATCGACTCGGAACGCCGCAAGATTCAGTTCCGCGTGATGAAAGCCCGCTATACGGGCAAGACCACCTGCCCCGAATGCGGCGGCAGCCGCCTGCGCAGGGAGGCGCTCTACGTGAAGGTGGGCGGCAAGACCGTCGCCGACCTGGTGGTGATGCCGGTCGACGAACTGATCGCGTTCTTCGCCGGGCTGGAACTGGACGGGCACGACACGAAGACCGCGGCGCGAATCCTCGTGGAAATCCGCAACCGCCTGCAATACCTGGCCGACGTGGGGCTGGGCTACCTGACGCTCGACCGCCTTTCGTCGACCCTATCGGGCGGCGAAAGCCAGCGCATCAACCTCTCGACGTCGCTGGGCAGCAACCTCACGGGGTCGCTCTACATCCTCGACGAGCCTTCGATCGGCCTGCACCCGCGCGACACGAACCGCCTGATCAAGGTCTTGCAGCAACTGCGCGACCTGGGCAACACGGTGATCGTCGTGGAGCACGAGGAGGAGGTGATCCGCGCCGCCGACTACATCGTCGACATCGGCCCCAAGGCGGGCTACAACGGCGGCGAGGTGGTCTTCAGCGGCACACTGCCCCAACTGCTCAAAAGCAGGAAGAGCCTCACGGCCGACTACCTGACCGGGCGCCGCGCGATAGCGCCCCCCGCCACCGAACGCGGCTGGAGCAACTCGATCCTCATCGAAGGGGCGCGTGAGAACAACCTGCGCAACATCGACGTGCGGATTCCGCTGGGCGTCATGACCTGCATCACGGGCGTGAGCGGCAGCGGCAAGTCGTCGCTGGCCAAGGGCATCCTTTACCCGGCGCTGCGGCGCCTGCTCTTCGACACGGGCGTCAAGCCCGGCGACTTCGACGGCATCGGCGGCGACGTGCAGCTGCTCAGGTCGGTCGAGATGATCGACCAGAACCCGATCGGCAAGTCGTCGCGGTCGAACCCCGTGACCTATATCAAGGCCTATGACGAGATCCGCAAGCTGTTCGCCGACCAGCCCTACGCCCAGCATACGGGACTGGGGGCGTCGTCCTTCTCGTTCAACATCGCGGGAGGCCGCTGCGAAGAGTGCCAGGGCGAGGGGGTCATCAAGGTCTCGATGCAGTTCATGGCCGACGTCGAACTGGTGTGCGAGGCCTGCGGCGGCAAGCGTTTCCGCGACGAGATACTCGAAGTGAAATACCGCGGCAAGTCGATCTACGACGTGCTGGAGATGACCGTCGACGACGCCATCGCGTTTTTCGGCGAGGACAGAAAGGACTCGACCTGCAAACGCATCGTCGAACGGCTCAAACCGTTGCAGGACGTGGGGCTGGGTTACATCAAGCTCGGGCAGTCGTCGTCGACCCTTTCGGGCGGCGAGAGCCAGCGCGTGAAGCTGGCATCGTTCCTGACCAAGGACAGCGCCCAGGGCGGCGTGATGTTCATCTTCGACGAGCCGACGACGGGGCTGCATTTCCACGACATCAACAAGCTGCTGGCGGCATTCAACGCCCTGATCGAACGGGGGCACACGATCGTCATCGTGGAGCACAACATGGACGTCATCAAATGCGCTGACTGGGTCGTCGACCTCGGGCCCGAGGCCGGTACGGGCGGCGGCAGGGTCGTATTCGAGGGCACGCCCCGCAACCTGGAGCAATGCCCGGCGAGTTACACGGGAAAATACCTCCGCCTGCGTACGAAATTATAACGAACACCGCCCCTGTAAAGGCGGAAATTCCCCGACAAGCAACAACAATGGAATTCTTCACATACCGACTCCCCAACGGCATCAGGGGCATCCACCGCCAGGTGAAAAGCAACGTGGCGCACTGTGCGCTGGTCATCAACGCCGGCAGCCGCGACGAGCATCCCGACCAGTACGGGCTGGCGCATCTGACCGAACATGCGTTTTTCAAAGGCACGCAGCGCCGCCGTGCCTGGCAGGTCAACTGCCGGCTGGAAAACCTCGGCGGCGAGCTCAACGCCTTCACCACCAAGGAGGACACGACCATACACGCCACCACGCTGCGCGGCGACTTCCCCAGGGCGGCCGAACTGATCGCCGACGTAGCCTTCCGCTCGACCTTCCCCGAGCGGGAACTGGAACGCGAAAAGGAGGTGATCGCGGACGAGATAAACACCTACAAGGATTCGCCTGCCGACCTGATCTACGATACGTTCGAGGACATGCTCTTCGCAGGGTCGGAGCTGGGGCACAACATCCTGGGGCGCAAGAATGCGCTCGCACGCTACGACGGGGAGGCGATACGCGCCTTCACGGGCCGCACGCACACCACCGACCAGATGGTATTCTCGTCGATCGGGAACTTCTCGGCCAAAACCGCCGAAGCCGTCGCGGCACGTTATTTCGCCGGGCAGGCGGCTTCGGCACGCGGCTTCGGCAGGGTAGCCCCGGCCCCCTGCGCGGCCTTCGAAAAGACGGTCGTGAAGCACACGCACCAGACGCACTGCATCATCGGCAACCGCGCCTACGGCATCGGCGAGGAAAAGCGGCTGCCGCTGGCACTGCTGATCAACATCCTCGGCGGGCCGTGCGCCAACTCGCTGCTCAACGTCGTGGTGCGCGAGAAGAACGGGCTGTCGTACAACATCGAAGCCAGCTACACGCCGTACAGCGACTCGGGCATCGTGGCGATCTACTTCAGCTCCGAAAACGGCAATACGGCGCAGTGCATCGACCTGATCGAAGGGGAACTGCACAGGCTGCGCACGACGCCGCTCACCGCACGCCAGCTGTCGATGGCGAAAAAACAGTTCATCGCACAGCTGGCCATATCGAGCGAGAGCAACGAAGGGTACATGCTGGGGGCCGGAAAAAGTTTCCTGACGCACGACGACGTGGATACCATGGAACAGGTCTACGCCAAAGTGCGCGCACTGACCGCCGCGCAGCTCACCGAGGTCGCCGAAGAGGTTTTCTCCGGCATGTCGAGACTCATCTATAAATAGAGATATGGAAAAGGAGATCGTATTCGTCCTGCTCGACGATTTCGCAGACTGGGAGGCGGCATTCCTCGCCCCGGCGCTGCGGGCGGGCACGATGCCGGGACGCCCGGCATCCTACGGCGTGAAATACATGACACCCGACGGCCGTCCCGTCCGGTCGATCGGCGGGTTGCGGGCCGCGGCCGACTGCGACGCCTCGGCGCTGCCCGAAGCGTGCGCAGGGCTGATCCTCGTCGGGGGTATGCAGTGGCAGTCGGAGGCGGCGCAACGGATCGTGCCGCTCGTGGGCGAGGCGCTGGCACGCGGGATCGTCGTCGGCGCCATCTGCAATGCCGTGTCGTTCATGGCCGCACACGGCTTCCTGAACGGTGTCCGGCACACGGGCAACACCCTCGGAATGCTGCAAAAGTGGGGCGGGGCGAACTACACGGGCGAGGAGCTCTACGAGGAGCGCCAGGCCGTGCGCGACGGCAACGTCGTAACGGCCAACGGCACCGGACAACTGGAATTCACCCGCGAGTGCCTGCTCGCCCTCTCGGCCGACACCCCCGAGGCCATCGAAGCGTCGTACAAGTTCAACAAGGAGGGATTTTGCGGCAGATAATGGACGCGCTCGAACAATACATCCACGACCACACCTCGCCCGAAGAGGAGTTGCTGCACGAGCTCGATCGTGAGACCAACCTGCGGGTCGTACAGCCCCGCATGTTGTCGGGCCATATACAGGGGCGCCTGCTGGAGATGCTCGTGCGGATGCTCCGGCCGCGGCGCATCCTCGAGATCGGCACCTTCACGGGGTATTCGGCGCTCTCGATGGCCGCAGGGCTCGAAGAGGGCGGGGAACTGCACACCATCGAGGTGGAGGACGAGCTGGAAGAACTGGCGCAATCCTTTTTCGACCGCAGCCCGCACGGCGCGAAGATCCGGCTGCACATCGGTTCGGCACTCGACATCGCCCCGGCGCTGAGCATGGAATTCGACCTGGTATTCATCGACGGGGATAAACGCGAGTATCCGGACTACTACCGGATGCTGATGGGGGACGGCGGCACCGCCCCCCTGGTTCACAGCGGCTCGGTGCTGGTCGCGGACAACATCCTCTGGTCGGGCAAGGTCGTGCAGCCCATAGCCCGCAGCGACCGCCACACGCAGGCCGTGGTGGAGTTCAACCGCATGGTCTCCGAAGACCCGCGGGTCGAAAACGTGATCATCCCCCTGCGCGACGGGCTGAACCTGATACGGGTAAAATAAGCCGGGAAATAGAAATTTCGGGCGTAAATGTGTTCAAAGTAGGAATTTTTTTCTTAACTTGACATAACCAAAAACGCCCCACCATGAAAAAACCCTCCCTGTTGTCGCTCATAGCGGCATTTGCGTGCGTCGCTCTGTACGCCCAAACCCCCGATTACCGGTTCGGAAAAGTTTCGGCCGAAGAACTCCGCATGACGAGCTACGACAAAGACCCCGATGCCGCCGCCGTCTACCTCTACGAGGAGAACAGCCTCTTCTACCAGATCGACAGGGAAATCGGCCTCACGAGCGATTACCGAGCCCGTATCAAGATCCTCAAATCCGACGGGACGGATCAGGCCAATGTGAGCATCCCCTACACGGACGAATATTCCGTCAGGGAGAGCGTGTTCGGAATAGATGCCGTTGCCTACAACCTGGTCGACGGCAAGATCGTGAAGACCCCGCTCAAAAAACAGTACATCTTCACCGAGCAGGTCGGCGAGAACCACAAACTCGTCAAATTCTCGATCCCCGAAGTGCGCGAAGGCACCGTCATCGAGTACAAATTCCGCAAGACGTCGAAGAATCCCACCTACATCCCGTCGTTCCGCTTCCAGCACGACATACCCGTAGCTCGCTGCCACATGCAGGCCCTGATCCCCGAATTCTTCAAGTTCAACCTCAACCTCAAAGGCTACATCAAGGTCAATATCGAAGACGGGAGCACGAACGGTTCGGTCGGCAGCGGTTCGGACATGATCTCATTCAACGTCCGCGAAATCAAGGCCGATGCCACGGACATCCCGGCGCTCAAACGCGAGGCGTACGTCTGGTGCCTGAACGATTTTCGGTCGATGCTCGAATTCGAGCTGTCGCAGATCGCCTTCCCGGGCATCCCCATACGCAGTTACACCTCCACATGGGAGAACGTGAACGATATGCTGAAGAAAAGTTCGTTCGACACCCATTGCCGCATCGGCAACCCGTTCAAGGACGAGGTCGCAGCGATAAAGGCCGGGGAAGGCAGCCCCGGGGAGAAAATCCACGCGGTGCTGCGCCTTGTGCAGTCCAAAATGAAATGGAACGAAAAGTACCGCCTCTTCTCGCAGGGGCCGCGGGCCGCAGCAGGCAAGGGCACCGGGTCGAGTGCGGACATCAACTTCGTGCTGATGGCCGCCCTGAAGGACGCCGGGTTCCAGGTCACCCCCATCCTGCTCAGCCCCCGCCATATGGGGCGCATCCCCTATACGCATCCTACGATCGACGGCATCAACGCCTTCGTAGTGCGCGTGTCGCTCGACGAAGGGAAATACGCCTACGTCGACGGTACGAACCCCAACTCGGACATCGACCTGCTGCCCACCGAACTGCTCGTCGACCGCGCGCGGGTCTACGGGGTCAACGGCGACAACGGCTGGTGCGACCTCACGGGAATCGCCAAGAACGCCTCGGTCATCAACATGATCCTCAAGCTCGACACCGAAGGCACGGTCAGCGGCGAATTCATCGAACAGCATATCAACCAGCCGGCACTCCAGGCCAATACGGCCTATACCGAGGCAAAATCGAAGGAGGAGTACATCGAAAGCCTGGAGAAGGAACACGGCATCCAGATCGAAGAACTGCACCTCGAAGGAACGGGCACGAAAAAACTCGTCCGGAAATACAGGATGTCCAGCCAGCCTTCGGGCACAGACGAATTCCTGTACGTGAACGCGACGATCATCCCCTTCATGTCGACGAACAGGCTCAATGCGCAGTCCCGCACGCTGCCCATCGAGTTCTCGCACCCGATGGTCTATTCGATCCGCTGCTCGCTGGAACTGCCGGAAGGGTATACGGTCGAAGAAATGCCCCAAAACATCAATATATTCGCCTATGAAAAGGGCGCAAACTGCAAATACATCGCCCAGGCCGTAGGCAAATTCATACAGTTCAACTTCCAGTACTCCATGGAACGGATCATCTACCTGCCGTCGGAATTCGACAATCTCAACTCTTTCTTCGGCATGGTCGCAGACCTGAGCAACAGCCAGTTCGTAATCCGCAAAAACACCCCGCAGCCATGATGCGCAGCATGTTTGCCGCCCTGCTGGGCGTGGCCTGCGCCTGTATGGCACGGGCACAAGTGCCCGGCATCCCGGATTCGCTGCTGAAAAACAGCGACGCCGTGGCCCGGCTCATGTCCGTGGATTTCGTTTACAACACCCCGACCTCGGCCTCGGCCAAGTTCGTCGAAGAGACTACCATACTGAACAATACGGCCACCGACAAGGGCTCCTTCACCTGTTATGTCAGCCCGACGAGCAGCCTGAAAAACTTTTCGGGGACGCTCTGCGACGCACAGGGGCGCACGCTGCGCAAGTTCAAGCGCTCAGACCTGAAATACACCGAATTTTCGGGCGGGAGCCTCGCCTCGGACATTGCGACCTACTACCTGGAGGTCTACGCCCCGTCGTACCCCTACACGGTACGTTACGAATATGAAATGGCCTACAAGAACGGGCTCTTCAACTTCCCGACATTCATCCCGGTGGGTTCGAAAGGCACGGCCCTCGAAAAGGGAGTCTACACGGTCTCCGTCCCCGCCGGGATGCAGTTCCGCTACAAAGGCCTCCACATCGGCGCCCCCGCGAAGGAGTCTGCCGACGGCCGCGACGTCTATCGCTGGGTGCTGGAGAACGTACCGGCCATAAAACCGGAACCCGCGTCGCCCCCGATCCTGGATCTCGTGCCGTTGGTATTCGCCGTACCCGAGGAGTTCGAATATGAAAAGACACGGGGCAGCATGCGCGACTGGGCATCGTACGGTGCATGGCAATGCGGACTGTTGGAAGGACGCGCCCGGCTCCCGGAAGCGCTTCGGGCCGAGGTGCACCGCCGCACGGACGGCCTGGCGACCGACCGCGAGAAAGTCCGCGCCCTGTACGATTACTTGGGAGAATCGACCCGTTACGTCAGCATCCAGCTCGGCATCGGCGGCCAGCAGCCGGCAACGGCCGGAGAGGTTTTCAAGACTAAATTCGGCGACTGCAAAGCCCTCTCCAACTACATGCACGCCATGCTCGGAGAGTGCGGCATCGAATCGGATTATGCCATCATCCACACCAGCCGCCGGAGGATGTCGCCCGATTTCGCATCGCCCGACCAGGCCGACCATGCCATCCTGCGCGTACCCCTCGCACGGGATACGCTATGGCTCGAATGTACGAACACCGAGGTGCCGTTCGGCTACATACACCGGAAAATCGCCGGGCACGACGCAATCGTCTTCCGCAACGGCACGGGCGAATTGGTCACGCTGCCGCAGTATGCCGACTCGCTGAACAGGATGGTACAGGAGGTCGAAATCACGATCTCGGAGGATGGGTCGGCCGAGGGACACATCACCGAACGGTACGAGGCGGGACAGTATGAACAGTTGATGGAATTCCCGAAAATGGATGAGCGGAAACGCACCGATTACCTGCTCGGCGAGCTGAAAATCCCGATGGTGAAGGTGACCGGGATCACCTGCGACGAACGCAAGGAAGCGCTGCCGTCGATCGAGGTAGGCTACGCGATCGGGTCGCCCAAATATTTCAACATCACGGGTAACCGCTGCTTCGTGCCCCAGACGCCGTTCACGAACCTGCCGCAGTACCGCGACAAGGAGCGGCACCACGACATTTACCTCGGGATGGGCTATTCGGACATCACCACCGTCAGGATCCGGGTACCCGAAAACATGCAGGTCGAAGCCCACCCCAAACCATGCAGCGTCACGGAGCCGTTCGGCAGCTACTCGCTGAAAGTCGAAGTCGAGAAGGGGCTGATAACCATCGAACAGCGCACACGCATACACGCCGGAACCTATCCCCGCGGAATGTTCGGCCAATACCGCGATTTCGTGACGGGACGTGCCAAGGCATTCAACGCCAACATCGTGCTGAAAAAACAGTAGCAAGAAATACGGGTTTGTTTCTGTTTCCCGCTCCGCCGCATATCGGGGAGCGGGATTTTTTCGTACCTTTCGGGAAAAATCAGCAACGATGGAACTGAGCGAATTGCAGCAACGGGTAGACGCATGGATCAGGCAGTACGGCGTGCGCTACTTCAGCGAGTTGACGAATATGGCCGTGCTCACCGAAGAGGTGGGGGAGCTGGCACGCATCATGGCACGTAAATACGGCGACCAGTCGTTCAAGGAAGGGGAGAAATGCAACCTCGCCGACGAAATGGCCGATGTACTATGGGTACTGGTATGCCTTGCGAACCAGACGGGTGTAGACCTCACGGCGGCAGTGGAAGCGAATTTCGCCAAGAAAACCTCGCGCGACAAAGAGCGGCACCTGCACAATCCGAAGCTCTGATCCCGAAAAGCCGCCTGCCCCCGCAAACGGCCGAAGGGGTCGCTCCAAAATATCTGCCACAAAAAATAGGACGATTCGACTCCGGAGAAGCTCCCGGCGAGCCGCACCGAATCCTTCACGGGAAACCGCCGCAACGGGTCGCCCCGAAGTGTCAGCCACAAAAAATAGGACGATTCGACTCCGGAGAACCAATCCCGGGTGACGGTTCCGGAGAACCGACCTGAAAACTGCCCGCCCCGTCAGGGGCCGATCCGAAACCACAACTGCACCGCACCGCGGCACAAAACACCCCGCACAGGGCCAAGGCCTCCGTACGGGGTGTCCGCTTATGGTAAATCGGTAAACCGGCCGTTGTCAGCCGTGCGCCGGCGGGCGTCGGCCTGGGCGGAGACCAGAAAGCAGTTTGACGGCAGTCTGAGGCGGCGATCCGGTATAACGGAGACCGGGAAGCGGTCTGACGGCGGGCGAGCGTCGGCATCGGGTGGCAAACCTGAGTATCGGAGGCCGGGCAGCCAGCGGGCGTCGGCCTGGGGTGGCGATCCGGAATAACGGAGGACGGAAAGCGGTCTGCCGGCGGTCTGAGGCGGCGATCCGGGGTGCCGGATACCGGACACCGGCCAACTGCCAACTGCCAACGGGCGTCGGCAGGGTGTTCGACTATCGGGAAACGTGGGGTTCGGCTTCGGAAATCTTCAGCGGGACGGCCCGCATGACCACCTGGCGCTGGGCATCGGAAAGCTCTCCGTAAGGCTTCCCGAACTGCCGCTGCGCCAAGTGGGTACGGATATCGTCGAATGCCTGCGCAATGCGGTTCTGAACATCGAGATAACTGTCGAACGGGGTGTCGCTCGCCGTCTGCAACGATACGATCCCCTGGCTCACGGGGTATTCCATCTTCCCGTCGCCCGGTAGGTCGAATTCCGTCACCACCTTCTCGGCCAGCCCGGGGTCGTCGGACACATTGCGTACAAACGCCCCGACGCGCGCCGTGAGCTCACAGGGGTCGATGAGCTCCAATACGTCAGCCGTCCCGACCATCATCTTCCCGTTCCCGTTTAGCAGCACCAGAAAAACATTGCGCTCCTTGACCCGGATCTCAGACCGTACCGTAGAGCTATCTTCCGCCGCGGCATTGCCGGGCACGACCGCCAGCACGTCGGCAACCACATTTACGCCCGGGGAAGAGGCGGAGCGGGGCGGCAGCATGCGCATAACCATGCGCTCATCGGTTCCGTTATACATGACCCGCAGGATATTGGCAGCACGCAAGGCTTGTTTTATGTCGGTCACAACGTCCATCTTCGCCTCTTTCCCTGCTATAATCCAGGCACCGACATCGGCGGGCGAACGGTCGCCGCGCCAAGCCACGAGCTTCGGCTCCAGCTCGGCAACGGATACGGGGCCTCCGTTCAGCAGGATATTGCCGTCGGGCAATACCTGTATCAGGGCGGTATTCAGCGATGTTTCCATAACATTTTCCATCTCGCGGCTCCAGCCGAGGCCGGAATCGCCGGCCAGGAAACGATACCATTTACCGAAGGAAAGCATGGAAGCATTGCTGAAACCGGCATCGAAGCACTCGAAGTTCCGGCCGGCAGGGTTCACGACCAGGCTGTCGCAGCGTATTTCCGTAAGCACATCTTTCAAGGCCGGGTCGGGCGTTTCATCCCGGAAGCGGGCTTGTACGTTACCGGCGAATATCATTGTCCGGACATCCGACGGATAGGCCCTGTCAGAGCGGAGCACCTCCAGTTGCCCCGCGGCACCGAAGGTCACGGTCTTGCCGACGAGGGCAGCAGGGCTGCCGGATGCGTCGGACGTCAGGAGCACCTGCATGTCCGCACGGTCGGACTCGGGAAGTTTGGCGCGTTCGGCCGCGACATAGCCCGCCAGTCGGTCGATGGATACGGGACGCCCGTTGAACGTCACCGTCCCGTCGGCGGAGATATGGATACGGGAGGCAGTGCCCGGCTCGGCAGATCCGGAGGTTTTGGTCGTAAAGCTGCAAAGCATCATCATCCCGGCCACCACGGGGATGGCCGCACCGAAGCGCACGAATGCGAACCGGCGCCTTGTGAATTGTGTCATCATGGCAAATCGTTTTTTTGTGAGTGAATGATTCAACCCGCAGGCTATATCCGGATTATAACCGAAGAGTTGACGGAAAATGATCGTCCTGTATTCCGTGAGGCCGTACCCCGCATCGAGCACGTCGCGGTCGGCCTCCCACTCCTGCACCTCCGAAAGCCAGCGCCCGGCGATCCAGACAAAGGGATTGAACCAGAAGAGGCTGCGCACCAGTTCGAGCGCGATGCGTTCAGCGGAGTGGCGGTGGCGCACATGGCTCGCCTCGTGGCAGACCACGATCTCGCGGCGGCGGCCTTCGTAACCCTCGCCCAGAAATACCGTCCGCAGAAACGAAAAGGGCGTCCCGACGCGAGGATTCTCCGCCACGGCATATGCGCCGCAATCGGTGATCCGCGAACGGCGGCGCAGACGTCTGATCCCGAGGATGCGCACGGCAAGGATCGCAAGCGACACCGCGACGGTCAGCAGGTACAATGCGGCCACGGCGATGCGTGCCACGCGTCCCCAGTCGGTGGCAGGGGCCGTTGTGCGCACGACGGCGGCCGGCTGACCTGCCTCCGCGACGAAAGGTTCTTCGGCAGGCGGGACGGCCTGTAAGGCAACCAGCGGCAGCGGATCGGCCTCCGTACGGGCGGGGTAGAGGGGGATATCGAGCGCGGGGATCGCCGCCGAAAGCAGCATTGCCGCCACGAGGTAACGGCGACAGGCCGCGAAAGAGACTTTGCGGACGAGCAGCAGCCGGTAGAATGCCAGCAGCATACCGCTGCAAAAGAACACTTCGAGCAGATACAGGGCGGGGGATTTCATCACTTGCGGCTTTTGAGCATGTCCAGAATGGCGTCGGTCTCCTCCAGCGAAATGGCCTTGTGTTCGGAGAAGAACGACACCAGCCGGCTGACGGAACCGCCGAAAAAATTATTCAGCACGGTGTCCATATAGCGGCGCGCATAGTCGTCCTTCGAGACGACGGGGTAGTATTCGTGGGTCTTGCCATAGGCCTTGTGTGCGACGAAGCCTTTTTTTTCGAGAATGCGGACGATGGTCGAAACGGTATTGTAGGCGGGTTTGGGTTCGTCCATCTCGTCGAGGATGCCGTGTACGACGGCGGCGCCCCTGTTCCACAATACCTGCATGATCTCCAGTTCGGCACGGGTCAGTTCCTGCGGCCGGTTCTTTACTATTCCTGTCATAACTATACTTTTAGTTGATTTACCTGCAACGAAGATAAAACTAATATTTTAGTTATACAACTATTTTTTTAATTATTTTGCCGGAAAATAAAAAAACTGCCCGCAATGCAATGCGGACAGGGTATCGGGCGAAGGGCAGCCCCGGGGCTATTCAGCCAACTCGACGCAGATCGCACCGTATTTACCCGCCAGCCCGTAGATTTGCACGGCCTCGAAGGGCAGCATGTAGAAATAGCGCATGGGCACTGCGGCATCCACCGAAAAAGCGCCGGTATGGCAGATTTTCAGCCACGCCTCGATCGTCGAGGGCCGGCCGCAGAAGACCACCAGGGGTATCCGGTCGGGGTATACATCCCCGATGACAACCCCCTGGTCGGTATCGTACCGTGCCATTGTCCCGCGGTCGGTATGGACTTCGAGCGTGCGCAGGAACAGCCCGTCGATAAACTGGAAGACGCTGCCCGGGACACGTACGCCGTCGAGCATATAGACGGCTTTAGGGGACAATCGGCGCCACAGCTCCTCGGGCACCTTGAACATGGACACATCGCCGCCGCTGCGGCGTACCGAATCGTACTCGTCCCGCAAGGTATAGGTCGCAATGTGCTTCGGCACCGTGCGCCATGTTCGCGCGGCTTCGTCATAGACAGCGTTTGACCAGGTATACCCCGCGACATTGCCCAGCAGGTGCGGACGGGCGCCCTTTTTCCGGTCGCGCTCGATAAAAAATTTCAGCAGCCGCACCTTTTCACGCCGGGTAGAGTCGGAAAGTTTCATGCGGCGATCCCGGATCTTGACCTTGCGGACGTTCCACAAGGTCACGGCGTCGTAAGCCACGGCCTCCGAAGTGCGTTTGCGGTTGAGTTTATAGGCAAAGGGGCGGCCTGCGGCGGCAAAACCGGCCGTAACGGCGGGGGAGGGCTCATCGGCAAGCTCCTCGCGCTGCGCCTGGTCAAAGCGCAGCTCCGCCTCGTGCTTCTGCGGCTCCTGCGCCGACACGCCATGTACGGCCATCGCAGCGCCCAACAGGGCGACCAGCCGGATAAACAGGTTTTTCATGCTACTGTCTCTTTATGCTACTAAAATTTTAGTAAAAATAAAACTAAAAATTTAGAAATACAAATTTTCGGGGCAAATAACGGCCTGAGATTAGTTGGAAACGGCCATGAAAAAGCCCCGGCAAAATTGCCGGGGCCTTATGCAGCAGGGTAGCGCGGCTACTCCAGCTTGAGGTCTTTCTTGATGCCTTCGATCTTGGCGTCGAGCTCGGCCTGCACCCGGTCGAAATCGGCAACCGACGCCAGGGGAGCCTTCACACCGAAATAGAACTTGATCTTAGGCTCCGTGCCCGACGGACGCACCGACACGGCCGTGCCGTCCTCGGTGAACCACTGGAGCACGTTGCTGCGATCCTGCACGATGGGGGTCATGGCGCCGCTCTTCACGTCGGTCGTTTCGAGCGTAAGGAAATCGTTGATCTTCACGACGGGCGATCCCAGGATCGTCTTGGGCGGGTTCGCGCGGAATTCGACCATCATCTTCTGGATCAGTTCGGCCCCCTCCTTGCCCTTGCGGACGACCGACACGAGTCCCTCGCGGTAGAAACCGTATTTCACGTAAAGCTCCTGCAGCCACTCGTAGAGCGTCAGACCCATCGTATCCATGGCCCATGCGGCGGCTTCGGCAGCCAGCGAGCAGGCCGACACGGCATCCTTGTCACGCACGTAATCGCCGGCAAGGTAGCCGAACGACTCTTCGCCGCCGCCGATATACTTGGCCTTGCCTTCGTTCTCGCGGATGATCTTGGCGATATACTTGAACCCCGTGAGGCAGTCGTAGCATTTCACCTTGAAATGGTCGGCCACGGCATTGGCCATCTGCGAGGTGACGATGGTCTTCACGACGTACTGGTTCCCGTCCAGCTCGCCGCGCTCGGCCCAGCGGGTCAGCTGGTAGCTCATCAGCAGCACCAACGTCTGGTTGCCGTTCAGCAGCACGTACTCGCCCTTCTTGTTGCGCAGCGCGACGCCGATACGGTCGGAGTCGGGGTCGGTAGCCAGGACGAGGTCGGCCCCCTCCCTGGCCGCGAGGTCGATGGCCATCGACATGGTCTTGCGCTCCTCGGGGTTGGGCGACTCGACGGTGGGGAAGTTCCCGTCGATGACGGCCTGCTCCTTCACCATGATGATGTTCGTGAAGCCGAATTTACGCAACGACGCGGGCACCAGGCGGACGCCTGCGCCGTGCATCGGGGAGTAGACGATCTTCATGTCGCGGTGCTTCTTCACGCTTTCGGGCGAGAGCGACAATTCGTGCACCTTATTTAAATAGATCTCGTCGAATTTCTCGTCGAGGATCGTGATGTTTTCGGGATTCTTACCCGTGAGTATCATGTCCACGTCGGTGATCTTCTCCACCTCGGCGATGATATTCTTGTCGTGCGGCTCGGTGACCTGCGCGCCGTCCGTCCAGTAGGCCTTGTAACCGTTGTACTCCTTGGGGTTGTGCGAGGCGGTCACGACCACGCCCGAATGGCATTTCAGCTCGCGGATGGCGAAGCTCAGTTCGGGCGTCGGGCGCAGCGAATCGAACAGGAAAACGGTGAATCCGTTCGAGGCGAAAATATCGGCCACATGCTCGGCGAACATGCGTGAATTATTGCGGCTGTCGTGGCCGATCGCAACCCGGATCTGCTCGCCCGCAAAGTTCTTCCTGAGATAGTTCGAAAGCCCCTGTGTAGCAGCCCCCACCGTGTAGACGTTCATGCGGTTGGTACCCACGCCCATGATGCCGCGCAAGCCGCCCGTACCGAATTCGAGGTCTTTGTAGAAACTCTCGGTGAGTTCTTTCATATCATTATCAATCAGGTATTTAACCTGCTTCTTGGTAGCTTCGTCGTAGTGGCCGTCAAGCCATGCCTGCGCTTTTTTCAGCACCAATTGTTCCAGTTCGTTAGCCATAAGTTTATTGGTTTTATTTATAATTTGATTATAGGACTGCCTAAAAAATTGATATGCAAATATACGAAATTTATTTCTATTATTCAATATCAGGGAGTTAAAATTGGATGTCCGGAAACCGTTGTTTTTCTATATATAAAAAAAGTGAAAATACAACACCTTTTCGGAAATCTTTTTGCAAAATTATTCACAACTTTGTCACATCAAAAACAGTGCAACCCTTATCATGTTAAACAACACGCAGACATATAGCGATATGTGGCAGAACTGCCTTGACCGAATCAAGGCACAGACCTCCGAAGAGGAGTTCGTGAAGTGGTTCCAGCCGATCGTACCGCTCGAATTCGACGGCACCAACCTGCGCCTGCGTGTTCCCAACGAGAGCTACGTACACCAGATCGAAAAGAACTACATCCCGTTCCTGCGCCCGATCATCTCGCAGCTCTACGGACAGCAGACCCGGCTGCACTATGCCGTGCCGCGTTCGACACCCCCGGCCGTACCCGTTACCGCCGATGCCGACACCACGGCCATCTCGCGTTTCAACACGCAGACCAACACCGCAAATATAAAGAATCCCTTCGTAATTCCGGGGCTCAAGAAGATAATCATAGACCCGCAGCTGAATCCGGGGCTCACGTTCGCGACCTTCATCGAGGGCGAATGCAACCGCCTGGCACGTTCGGCGGGCATGTCCGTCGCCGTAAACCCGGGCAACAACCCCTTCAACCCCCTATATATATATGGGGATTCGGGACTGGGCAAGACGCACATCGTACAGGCCATCGGCCACGAGGTACGCCAGCGCCATCCCGAGTTGCAGGTGCTGTATGTCTCAATGAACAAATTCCAGGCGCAGTTCCAGACCGCGTACAAGAACGGCGAAATCCCCGATTTCATCCATTTCTACCAGATGATCGACGTACTGATCATCGACGACATCCAGGAACTGACCGGGAAGACGGGCACGCAGAATGCGTTCTTCAACATCTTCAACCATCTGCAACTGGCGGGCAAACAGCTGATTCTCACCTCGGACAAGCCGCCCGTGGAGCTGAAAGACATCGAACAGCGCCTGCTGACGCGCTTCAAGTGGGGATTGTCGGCACAGCTCAACACGCCCGACTACGACACGAAGCTCAAGATCATCCGCGTAAAGGCGCAGAAGTTCGGGGCGCAGATTTCGGACGACGTGGTGGCCTACCTGGCGGACAACATCTCGGCCAACGTGCGTGAGATCGAGGGGGCGCTCTCGTCGCTGGTGGCCAACGCCTCGTTCCTCGGGCGCAAGATCACCACGTCGCTGGCCAAGGAGATCCTGAAGGTCTACGTGCAGCTCTACCAGAAGGAGATCACGCTCGACCACATCATCGAAGTGGTGTGCGAATACCTGAACCTCGATTTCGCACGCTTCAACTCCACGGAGCGGACGCGCGAGATCGCCCAGGCACGGCAGATCGCCATGTACCTCGCCAAACAGCACACCAAGGCGCCGCTCACGACCATCGGGGCCGCCATCGGAGGCCGCAACCACGCCACGGTGCTCCACTCGTGCAAGGCCGTATCGAACCTGATCGAAACCGACAAGGCGTTCCGCCGGCAGGTCGAGGAGATCGAAAAGAAAGTACTTGCGCATTAGGGTAAACACACCGTATCGACAAACAGGAGGTCGTGACATTATCCGTCACGACTTTTTTTGTATATTGCAAGGCCGGCGGCAGTCGTCTCGGCCTTTAAAACAGGAATGGAATGGATTATCACGCAAAAATGATCGCCCCGTGCGGCCTCGATTGCAGCGTTTGCATCGGGGCCCTGCGGGAAGAGAGCCCCTGCACCGGATGTTGGGGCCCCGACGACACGAAACCGGAATTCTGTTCTTCGCAGTGTAAGATCGCAACCTGCACGATCCGCAAAACGCTACCCGGCGGTTTCTGCGATGAATGTCCGCAATACCCCTGCACAGAAACGATGGAGCGGGAAAACCGGTATACGAACGATTATCCGCTGAGCGAATCGCCGATGGAGAACCTGGCGTTCATCCGCAAAGAGGGAATGACGGCATTCCTGGATCGCGAACGGACAAAATGGAGCTGTCCGTCGTGCGGCGGCACGTTCTGCGTCCACACGGGACGCTGCGCCGCCTGCGGAGCAGACCATACGCACCGGCAATCCCGGAAGGAACAGCTTTGAAATCATTGAATACGCAATACATGGACCAACCCAAACTCGAACGCCTGCTGCGGCTGATGAAGCTGCTCACGGCGAACACCACCTACAACGTCGACCAGCTGGCCGAACGGCTCCAGATGTCGCGCCGCACCATCTACCGCTACATAGACACCTTCCGCGAGGCGGGCTTCGTCATCAAAAAGGCGGGCGACTGCATCCGCCTCGACAAGGAATCGCCGCACTTCCGCGACATCTCGCAGCTCGTGCATTTCACCGAAGAAGAGGCCGTGATCCTCAAGAGCGCCATCGAAAACATCGACGACACGAACCTGCTGAAACAGAATCTCAAACGCAAGCTCTACTCGGTTTACGACAACAAGACGCTGGCCGACACGGTCGTGCGCGGTAAGAACGCCCCGAACATCCGGACGCTCATCGAGGCCATCGACCGGCAACAGCAGGCCGTACTGCACAGCTACCAGTCGCCGCACGGCGGGGAAGTCCGCGACCGCCGCGTGGAGCCCTTCGCCTTTACGACCAACTACGTACAGGTGTGGTGCTACGATCCGGAGGCCGGGGCATGCAAGCTATTCAAAACCTCGCGCATCGGGTCGGTGGAGCTTACCGGGGAGGCATGGAAGCACGAAGCGGAGCACCGCGAAGGTTTCATCGACGTTTTCCGCATGCACGGCGGCGCACGCCACCGGGTGCAGCTGGAGCTGGGACTGCTGGCTTACAACCTGTTGTGCGAGGAATACCCGCTGGCCGAACGCGACGTCCGGCCAGCGGGCAAGGGGCGTTGGCTGCTCGACACCCAGGTAGCCGGGTTCGCCGGGGTAGGACGCTTCGCCGTCGGGCTGCTGGACGACATCCGCATCGTCGACTCGCCGGAACTGACCGCCTATCTCCGCGATTATATCGCGGCAAACAAGTTGCAATAAGTTTTTTTGTTATATTTGTATTACACACAAAACATCGAACATCATGAAAATAAACACGATCACAACGCTGGGAATGCTCTGTATGGCATTAGCGGCAGGTTCCTGCTGCCGCCAGGCACCCGAAACGACAGGGACGCTGCCGACAGCAGCGGCCGTCGTACTGCAGGATTACGGGGCGGAACCGACCGTCCTGAACATCGAAAGCTACACGCTCGGGAACGAGGACTTCAGAACGGTGCTATGGACGGGCAATAACCTGCAAGTCACGCTGATGACGATTCCCGTAGGCGGGGACGTAGGATTGGAGCAGCACATGGGCATCGACCAGTTCCTGCGCATCGAGGAGGGTATGGCACAGGTGCTGATGGGCGACAGCCAGGACAAGCTCGACTTCGTACGCGACGTGGAGGACGACTATGCGATCTTCGTCCCGGCCGGGAAGTGGCACAACATCGTCAACAAAGGCGACAAGCCGCTGAAACTCTATTCGATCTACGCCCCGGCGGAGCACCCCCACGGCACGGTACACAAGACCCAGCAGGAAGCCATGGAGGCCGAACACGCCCACTAACCCCGGGGATTCCGGCAAAAAAACGCATGTTTTTTGGTGAAACATGCGTTTTTTTAATTCTGTGTCACAAATTGTCACTACAGAGCCGTTCCTTTGTACCGTGAACCTAAAAGAAAACGATTATGGGAACAGCTTACAAAATCAGGTGCAGGCACTGCGGAGCGCAGTTCGAGCACCACATGCAACCGGGCTACGGCGTACTGCCGATGTGCGTGGGATGCGGCGAATATGTCGAAACCGAAACGGCGATCCGCTGCCCGGCGTGCCACAAGAAACTCAACACCACGCAGGAAGAGTTCAACGAACAGATCGAGGTGACCTACATGTGGGATTGAACGGCGCGCGGCGTACGCGGCAGAGCAACAAAAAAGTAGGCCCGGAAGGGTGAAAATCCGCGGAAAATTCCTATCTTTACCCAAAATAGGCACTGCCCGGGCCTTGCCCCGGAAACGGGGCACAGCGCAGGGTCTGCATTATTTTTGCGAAAACGAACCTTTTTTTCGGAAACGTATGACACAGTTACAGGCGGGGGATATGGCCCCGGATTTCAAGTCCACGACCCAGGACGGTGCGGCGCTGACGCTGGCCGACCTGAAGGGACAACGCACGATACTCTATTTCTACCCCAAGGACAACACCTCGGGGTGCACGCTCGAAGCCAAGAGCCTGCGCGACGGCAGGGCAGAACTCGCCCGCATGGGATTCCGGATCATCGGCGTAAGCCCCGACAGCGAAAAATCGCACCGGAACTTCTGTGCCAAGCACGACCTGAATTTCACGCTGCTCGCCGACACCGACCACAGCGTCTGCGAAGCTTACGGGGTCTGGGCCGAAAAGTCGATGTACGGCCGCAAATACATGGGCGTACTGCGCACGACGTTCGTCATCGACGCCGAGGGGCGGATCGAAAAGGTATTCACCAAGGTCGACACCGCAAACCACTACCGGCAAATCCTGGACGCTTACAAATAGGACGGCACCAACCGACGCAGGCATGAAATTCTTTGCGGGCATACTACTTGCGGCAGGCAGCCTCTTGGGCACCTTGCAGCTTCCGGCACAAGGGCGGCCGGCAGCACTCGGGCATGAGCTTGCGCAAAGCCCCGCACGGGAATCCGCGGCGGAGCCGGGGCGGAAACAGCCGGCGCAATTCGCAACAGGCCTCCCGGGCGTGCCCGCGACAGAACTTCCGGCCGAGTTTTCGGCCAAGGCGCATGCCGCCGCAAGCTCGCTGCGGATGCTTCCCCCGGAAGAGTTCGGGCTCCAGTGGCTGCAGGAGGAGGTGAACCCCTACCTGCGCGCACGCCGCAAACTCCACCGCACTATGCAAGAACGGGCTGCGCAACAGGAGGAGTCCCTGATCCGGTCCCGGCAGAAATACCCGCACGACCTGAACAGGCGAACCGGGCTCTGGGGAATAGGCAACACGTCGGTCAACAACTGGAGCCCCTTCCAGGATCGGTTGCTGGACGCCCGGATAATCAGCTTCCCGATGCCGCGCGGCACGAAAGCCGACAAGCGCACCGACCAGATGAAAGCCCTGGACAGGATGCGGCAACAAAGACGATAAAAAATTCAAATAACAAGGAACTACACAAAAATGGCAGAAAAAGTACAGGTAAATGCGGATAAGCTCAAAGTGCTTAACGCAGTGATGGAAAAAATAGAAAAGGACTTCGGCAAGGGCTCGATCATGCGCATGAACTCGCAGGAGGTGAACGACGTACCGGTCATCCCGACGGGTTCGATCACGCTCGACATGGCGTTGGGTGTGGGCGGCTATCCCAAAGGCCGCGTCGTGGAGATCTACGGCCCCGAGTCGTCGGGTAAGACGACCCTGGCGATCCACGCCATCGCCGAGGCGCAGAAAGCCGGCGGCATCGCGGCGTTCATCGACGCCGAGCACGCTTTCGACAGCTTCTACGCACAGAAACTGGGCGTGGACGTCGACAACCTGCTCATATCGCAGCCCGACAACGGCGAGCAGGCGCTCGAAATCGCCGATTCGCTGATCCGGTCGAGCGCGATCGACATCATCGTCATCGACTCGGTGGCGGCGCTGACCCCCAAGGCCGAGATCGAAGGCGAGATGGGCGACTCGAAGATGGGCCTCCAGGCCCGCCTGATGTCGCAGGCGCTGCGCAAGCTGACGTCGAGCATCTCGAAGACCAAGACGGTCTGCATCTTCATCAACCAGCTGCGCGACAAAATCGGTGTCGTCTACGGTAATCCCGAGACCACGACGGGCGGCAATGCTCTGAAATTCTACGCCAGCGTGCGCATCGACATCCGCCGCATGTCGGTCATCAAGGACGGCGAGGAACAGTTGGGAACACGCACCAAGGTGAAGGTCGTGAAGAACAAGGTGGCGCCCCCGTTCAAACGTGCGGAATTCGACATCATGTTCGGCGAGGGTATCTCGAAGATCGGCGAGATCGTCGACCTGGGCGTCGACTACGGCGTGGTCAAGAAAGCCGGCTCGTGGTTCTCGTACGGCGACCGCAAGATCGGCCAGGGACGCGACGCCGTGAAGGAGCTGCTGAAAAACGACGACGGGCTCCGCAACGAAATCGAGGCCAAGGTACGCGAGGCCATGAAGGCACCTAAACAATAAGGTATGGATTATACTGCCGAGGATGAAGTTATAATCAAGGAAAAGTGGGACGACCTGCTCCTCTCGTGCACCAAGATATGTAAGAACGACGAGGACTGGAATTTCATAAAAAGGGCATTTTTCCTGGCCAAGGAGGCACATCAGGGGGTAAGGCGCCGCTCCGGCGAGCCATACCTCCTGCATCCTATTGCAGTAGCCAAGATCGTCATCGAGGAGATCGGACTGGGCGTGAAATCGGTCGTGGCGGCATTGCTGCACGATGTCGTGGAGGACACGGAATACACCGTGGAAGACATGGAACGCATCTTCGGGCCGAAAATCGCCTCGATGGTCGACGGGCTGACCAAGATGTCGGGCGTGTTCAATGCCGAAACCTCGGAACAGGCCGAATATTTCCGCAAGGTGTTGCTGACCCTCTCGGACGACGTGCGGGTCATCCTCATCAAGATCGCCGACCGCCTGCACAACATGCGCACGCTGGGAGCGATGCCGATGAACAAACAGATCAAGATCACGGGCGAAACGATCTACCTCTTCGCACCGCTGGCATATCGGCTGGGGCTTTATTCGATCAAAAGCGAACTGGAAGACCTCTGCATGAAGTACCGGTTTCCGCAGCAATACGCCGAGATCACACAGAAGCTCAATGAAACCGAGGCGTCGCGCCAGGAGTTCATCAGCAAGTTCAACGCCCCGATCATCGCGGGGCTCAACCGCGACAACATCAACTACGAAATCTCGGGGCGGGTGAAGAGCGTCTACTCGATATGGAGCAAGATGCAGCGCAAACAGATCCCCTTCGAGGAGATATACGACCTGTTTGCCATCCGCATCGTGTTCAAGCCGCTGCCGTTCCCCTCGGAAAAGACCCAATGCTGGCAGGTATACTCCACCATCACGGACATCTACACCCCGAAACCCGACCGGCTGCGCGACTGGATCTCGATGCCCAAGGCCAACGGCTACGAGGCGCTGCATTCGACCGTGATGGGGCCCGACGGCGTATGGGTCGAGGTGCAGATCCGCACCCAGCGCATGGAGGACATCGCCGAAAGGGGATTCGCCGCGCACTGGAAATACAAGCATGCGACCATCTCGCAGGACGAGGACGAATTCGACAAGTGGCTCAAACAGATCCGCTCGGCGCTGAACAGCCCCACGGAGAACGCGGTAGACTTCCTGGACAACTTCAAGTTATCGCTGTATACCTCGGAAATAGTGGTGTTTACACCCAAGGGAGAGGCCCGAAAAATGCCGTTCGGCGCCACGGCGCTCGATTTCGCATACGACATCCACTCGAAGATCGGAAACAGCGCCATCAGCGCCAAGATCAACCACAAGCTCGAACCGATCACCACGCAGATCAACAGTGGCGACCAGATCGAGATCATCACGGCCGACAATGCGCGTCCCAAGCCCGAATGGCTGGAGATCGTGACTACGGCCAAAGCCAAGCAGTCGATCAAGAGCTTCCTCAAACGCGAGCGGCAGAACAACATCGAGCGGGGTATGCACATGCTCGACGAAAAGATGAAGTCGCTCAATATCAAGCTCAGCGGCCGCGTCCTGCGCAAAATAGTACCCATCTACGAGAGTAACAACAAGGAGGAACTGTACAGCAAGATCGGGGCGGGGATCGTCAACCTCGACAACCTCGAAAAAGTCCTGAAGGTCAACTCCAAAAGCAAAATCCTCAAATTCTGGACGCTGTTCATCAACAAAAAGGAGGAGGAAGACGGCGACGACACGGCCGCCCCGGGCGAAACCGCCCCGGAAAAGGAACCGGCGGCAGAACCCCAGTTCGAAATCGCCGAATGCTGCAAGCCGATCCCCGGAGACAAGGTCGTGGGGTACCGCGACCCGGCGACGGGCAACATCATCGTACACAAAGCCAACTGCGACGAGCTGGACAGGCTCGCAGCGCAATTCGGCAAGAACATCGTCAAGGACGAAATCAAATGGTCGCAGCACAAGGCCATGTCGTACCTGGTCACCATCGAGCTGCGCGGCATCGACCGCATGGGCATCCTGCTCGACCTGGCGAAGGTCGTGAGCGGCGATTTCAGCATCAACATCCGCGAGGTCAGCATCCACAGCCACGACGGCATCTTCGAGGGCAGCATAAGCCTCTATGTGAAGGATGCGGAGGGCCTGCACGACGTGATGGACAAACTGCGCAAGATAAAAGGTATTGAAAGTGTCAAACGAACCCTGAGCTGATATGGAAAACTTCTCGACCGTCCTATGGATCGTAGTGATCGCAGCGGCCATGATATTCAACGTGGTATCGCAGAGCCGCAAACAGGCGAAGAAACAGGCCCGGCAGGCCGACGACAGGCACGCCGGCAGCGAGGCATGGCCGTCATGGGATCCGGCAGCGGCCCCGCAACCTGCACCTCGGAAAGACGCCCCCGTCCGGCAGGAGGTGCAGCCGGCCATGGCGTCGGCTGCGACCCCGACGATGGCGCCGTCGGCCGGATTCGAAGACGCGGCCCCGGCGGCCGGTTCCGGGCACACTGCGCACCTCAGCGGGCGCGGCAACGCGCCAAAAGACCGTCTGACAGCCGCGGAGCATCCCCACGCTGCGTATGACGACGCGCAGGAGGATGTTTCAGCCGAAATAGCCGAGGATTTCGACCTGCGCAGGGCCGTCATCTATTCGGAGATACTCAAGCCTAAATTCGACGAATAACGGCCGGAAGGAGGAGTTGCCCATGACACCCGAGGAGACAAAATGGCGGGCGAGCGTTTACGCCCCCGAAAAATTGAGGCGGAAACTGAAGCTGCAATACTGGCTGCTCGGCGCCTGGAGCCTCCTGGCAGGAGCATGGGTCGTATCGTTATGTACGGGGACGGACACATTCGGCTGGACGGCCGCCGTGGCTCTGTTCGCCGGTTATGCCAACATACTGCTCGGCATCGTCAACCACAGGCGGCTCCTGGCCGGGAAAAAGCCGTTTTAGAATGGTGAACGGTAAACGACAGAAAGAACGCAAAAAAACGGAAATCTAAAAAAACGAAGTTATGTCATCCATCTTTACACGCATCATTGCCGGCGAGATCCCTTCGTATAAGGTCGCCGAAGACGAAAACTATTACGCATTCCTCGACATCAACCCGCTGACCAAAGGGCACACGCTGGTGGTACCCAAAATGGAAGTGGACTACATTTTCGACCTCGACGACAAGACATTGGCCGGCATGATGCTCTTCGCCAAAAAGGTCGCGGCCAAAATCAGACAGGAAATAGCCTGCAAGAGGGTCGCAGTGGTCGTTTTAGGGCTCGAAGTACCGCATGCACACGTCCATCTGATCCCCATACAGAGCGAAAACGACGTGGATTTCCACCGCGAAAAGCTCAAATTGACGCCGGAAGAGTTCCGGGAAATTGCAGCAAAACTCTTCGGATAAGGAGCTGTTTACAAAAATATAATTACTTATATTACAAGCGGATGGTGGGTTATTAACACTATCCGCATTCTTTTTATTTAACATAATATTTGCGGAGAGCAGGAGTTTGTCGAAAAAGCACTTGATGTTACCGGGAATACCGGGGAAAATCGAATTTTTTATTGAAAAAGGGTAGTGTGTTTACAAATGTAAATATCAGAAGGGAGGACACTTTCCAATTATAATTACAAATGTAAATCAACAACAAGCGTAATCCCTGTTGATTTATATTTTTGTAAAAACAGTAGGGGAGTGCAGACAAAGCCTGTCCGCAATGCAAAGTACATGAGTTAAATTGTTAAACAACTAAATATATATTCATTAAACACCAATGAATTATACAATTTATATTCAGATTAAGTTAAATACCGTCAGAGTAGATACAGAGCAGTTATGCAAAGTGGCCTCACAGGGAAAAATATGATATATAACACACTAATAACCAATAATATAAATATATTTACATAAACTAAAAATACAGAATAATATATCCGGGCGAATTTAACGATATTATTTCTTTTACAGATGTAAACATTATCAACAATTATTAACATTTTACAAATGTAGATTTCACTTGCTTTACAAAAGAAAAAACTTTATATTTGTAAAAAATTACGCTGATGAGGGAAAAATTGCTCGATTTGATGAAAAACGAAGGATTGAAGCCGAGCCAGCTTGCAGAGCAGCTCGAGATCAATCCCGCCGGAATATCCCACATTCTCGCCGGACGCAACAAACCGGGCTTCGATTTGCTGCAAAAGATTCTCAGGAGGTTTCCCCGGATCAACCCGGATTGGCTGTTGCTCGATTCCGACAAAATGTATCGGGATGAATATCCGGCAGCCTCGTCTGCCCGCCCGGACTCCCGGACAACGGCAGTGCAAACGGCGCCCCTCGGTTCCGGCAACGACCTTTTCGCGCCAGCACAGCCGGGCGGACTTCCGGCGGATGAAAAACAAATGCAGGACAAAGCGGCCGACGGACATGACGGATCTGCGGCGCAGTTCCCGCAGGCGTTGTTCGGCAAAGCGAATGTCAAACGGGTCATCGTGCTCTATGATGACCAGACCTTCGAAAGCTATACGCCATCAGCAAAGCGTTAAAATAATCCATGCGGGCAGATGCCCGGAATATTCGATTCTCAGAAAGATAAAATCGGGAAGATAAAATTCGGACAGACCCGGTTTCCGCTTCGAAGCGGGCGTGTTGGTGCTTACCAGGATTATCCGCGGTATTTACTTATTAAATAGGTGAGAAAGTAATTCCTCTCGAGACAATCGGGCTACCACCCAATAATTTAACATAATATCAATATTAATTCAATTAAAACCACATAACGGCACAATCGCCGAAATGCGTATCCCCCTGAAACGGCATATAGCATTACGCCACAAACCCTGAGTCGCCTCTATGAAGGTGGAAACGTGCACCGTTAACGGGTTACCGGCTCTGCAACGTAATAGCGATCCCGGCGTTTCAAATATCGCCTGCGCAGGAATCAAGCTACGCTTCGGTCGTGTTCCAAACCCCTTGCAGGATATATGCGCACAAGCACGCCGGAGAAACGGAAGCATAATTTCTATCCGACTATATACCAATATCTTAACTAAATAGAAATACGGCATACGACAATCATATGTCATTTCCGTGTTTTTTTCGTATTTTTGTACTGTAAAAACGAAACGAATGGCTGGAAATGACTGCTGTATAAAACGTTCTGCAATTATCCTCGGGGCTTTCATGCTTTTTTTCGCGCTGTGGTATTTCAATATTGCCGTACGGCCGTTCGAAGACAGCATCGGCAGTTCGCGGACGCTCCATTATATACTGAATTACCTGTTGGCGGGGCTTATTCCGACCGGGGCATTGTTCCTGCTGCACGCACGCCGGGACATCGCCTCGTCGATGGGCCTGTCGCACGGTTTCGGCACAGGGCTGCTCTTCGCCGTAACGGCGACGCTGCCGATGATCGCCGGGTATGCCGTCATCGGCGAGTTCGACCGGGAACTCTCTGCCGACGAAGCATTTACATGGATATTCATTGCCGGGATGTTCGAAGAGCTGGTATACAGGGGATTCGTCTTCGGACAGCTCTTCAGGTACGCCCGCTGGGGGTTTCTGCCCGCGGCACTACTGGCGGCACTGGCATTCGGATCGTTGCATCTCTACCAAGGGCACGACCCGGTATCGGCACTGACGGCCTTCGGGGTTACGGCACTGGGCAGCATTTTTTTCAGCTGGCTCTATGTCGAATGGAACTACAACCTCTGGAGCGTAATCTGGCTGCACACTCTGATGAACCTACCCTGGATAGTGTTCCGCGTAAGTACGAGCGGCGCCGTCGGCGACATAGGGGCCAACGCGTTGCGGCTCTGCACCATAATTCTGGCAATCGGCCTGACTGTTGCATACAAGAGGAAACAGGGACTACCCTACCGAATACAGATCAATACATTAATTACCAATAAGATACAAGATGCGTAAAATCTACATCGCCCTACTCATAGCCATCGTGTGCGGCGGCTGCACATCTCGCCGCCAGACGGACGGCGAGCCGCTGTACGTCTCGATCCTGCCGCTCCGGAGCCTCGTACAGGGAATCGTCGGCGACGATTTCGACATCGAGGTACTCGTACCGCCGGGAGCGAGCCCCGAAACCTTCGAGCCGACACCCCGACAGTTCGTCGGCCTGAACAAAGCCCGCATGGTCTTCAATGTCGGGCTTATCGACTTCGAAACCACGCTGTTGGCAAAGGTCGAAGACCAGGCGAAGGTCGTCAACCTCAGCCGCGGCATCGAACTGATCGCCGGTACCTGCTCGCACGGTAGCCACGGCCATACGCATACGCACGGCATCGACCCGCATGTCTGGACATCGCCCCGGGCACTGCAGAAGATGGCGGAAAACGCCTATGAGGCGATCCGGAAAGCCTATCCCGACTCGGTAAAGTACGAAACGAATTACAGGCTGCTGCAACAGGAACTGAAGGCACTGGACGAACGGACGGCGGCACGGATCGCCGCAAGCGACGTGGAATATTTCATCATCTACCACCCCGCCCTCACCTACTACGCCCGGGACTACGGGTTGCGGCAGATTGCCATCGAAGCCGACGGGAAGGAACCGTCGGCAAAACAACTGACGCAGATCATCCGGCAGGCGCGCGAAGACGGCGTGCGGCGCATCCTCTACCAAAGCCAGTTCCCGGCATCGGCCGTGGAGGTCATTGCCCGCGACATCGACGCCCAGTATGTGGAGGTAGACCCGCTGCGTGAGGACGTGATCGCAAACATCGGGGAGATAACCGGCATAATCACACAGAGATGAACCTGGTGACATTACACCACGTCGGCGTAGCGTACGACGGGTACGAGGCGCTGAAAAATGTCGACCTCACGATCGCACAGGATGATTTCCTGGGAATAATAGGCCCCAACGGAGGCGGGAAAACGACCCTCGTGAAAGCGATCCTCGGCACGGTACCCCACACCGGCGAGGTCGTGCTCGCCCCGGAGTTGTTCCGCGGCAAGGAGCGGCTGATCGGATATATGCCCCAGATCAGCAATTTCGACCGGACATTCCCGATCTCGGTGCTGGAGGTGGTATTGTCGGGGCTGCAAGGACACCGGGGCTTCGTTTCCCGGTACACGAAGGAAGACCGGGCGAAAGCCCTCGGGCTGCTCGAAACATCGGGGATCGGGGAGACGGCACGCAGCCCCATCGGCGAGGTTTCGGGCGGGCAGATGCAGCGGGCGCTGCTGTGCAGGGCGGTGATTTCAGACCCGAAGCTGCTGATACTGGACGAGCCTGCGAATTTCGTGGACAACAAATTCGAAAACGAGCTTTACCGGACGCTGCGCGAACTGAACGGCCGGATGGCGATCGTCATGGTATCGCACGACATCGGCACGATCACCAGCGTGGTGAAGGAGATCGTCTGCGTGAACCGCCGCGTGCACCGCCACCATTCGAACGTCATCACCGAGGAGCAGCTGCGCAATTACGACTGCCCTATTCAGATCGTATCCCACGGGCATATCCCGCACACCGTGCTGGAGCACCATCCGGGCGATTGCTGCTGCGACCACGACTGATCCGGGGCGGGACAGCGCTCACGCCTGCCTGCGGCTGGGCACCTGACCGGCTCCGCCAGCCGCCGCCCAAATGTACCCGCCGCAGACCGGTTACACGGTCTTCGCATTCCCGGGCAGGGTGATGAATTTCGTCAGGAAAGCCCCGAAAAGGTAAAGTCCGGCCAAAATCCACACGACGCCCTCGCCGCCGACCAGCCGGTAGAACACCCCGACGATGGCGGGGCCGACGAAAACCGGAAGCCCCGCACCGAGGTTCAGCACGGAAACGGCTGCCCCCTTATCCTTTTTGACAAGCGAGGGCATCAGGGCCGACAGCGGGACATATCCGGCAAGCAGGGCGCCCCAAAGCACGCCGGCAGCCATCACCACCCAGAAATTGCCCGCCGAAAACTGCGGCGAATAATAGAACAGCAGCGTGGTGATGCCGCAGCCCACGCCGCCGAACCAGATAATGGTGTTGCGCCACCCCACTTTGTCGCCGACGAAGCCGAAAATGAGGTTGAAGACGATGTTGGCCGTGAAAATCGTGCCCCAGATCCGGAGCCACTCGGTCGTCGTGAACCCATAATCGGCCATATACATCGGAAGGAAAACGGGAAAAGCGAATTGCGCCGTGGTGTTGATTACACGGACGATGCCGCCCAGGAGCACCTTCGGTTCCTCCTTCATGATGGTGATACCCTTCAGCAACTCCTTCATCTTCTCACGGGTACCGCCCGCAACGGCAAGCCGCTTCTGCGACTTGTTCATCACCAAGGCGAAAAACGCCCCCAGCAAAGCCCAGAATACGGATGTCCACAGCGTATTGATATTGCCGATGCGCTCGATGGCCCAACTGGAATAATAGGCCCCGAGGACGTTCAGCCCTCCCGTAAATACGAACCAGAACCAGCCGACAGCCTTTCCGAGGCCGTCTTTGGGGGCGGCATAGGCGATCCAGACCAGAAAAGAGTAGGCGAACAGCGGATAACCGAACCCGCGCAGGGCATAGGTTACGAGCATCAGCGGGTAATGCAGCCCGGGCAGCGACAAACCGACGAAGCCGCAGGTGCCCAGCAGGTAGAGCACGAGCCCGGCGAACATCGTCCGTTTGACGCCGTACGCCTCGGCCAGGACGCCCGAGAACCACGCAGAAATGGCGATGGTCACGCCGTACATGGTGAAAAGCCCGGCGGATTGCTCCAGGGACAATCCCCGGCCGATGAGGTACGGGCTCAGCCACCCCTGTTCGATGCCATCGCCCATCATGAAAATAAGAATTCCCAAATACGCCCAGGCAAGGGGTCTGGGCAAGCCGATCTTGTCAAAAATTGTCCGGTTCATAGTAAGTATGGGTTTACGCTGGTCTAGGGTTTCGTCGATATTCCGGCGTCATCGCCGTTGCGCCCTACCCTTTCCGGTAAGCTCCGGATGAAAATAGCTGCGGCACATCGAAGAGACAAAGGAATAATAAACGAAATATTAATTTTCTTTTTACAACCCAACAAATATACTTATTTTTCATAAAAAAGCAAAAATAGGAAAATAAAACACAGCAATAAAAAGCGATTCATAAACCGGGGTGTTTGATTTCAGTTTGGATTGCACCGCGGGTAACGGGGATGAGCGGCTCGGAAAATCGTTCGGGGAGCTTGGAAGACAGGAACCGGGGATGGACGGAAGACGGGAAATCGCAGACGGAAGAAAACAGATGCAGCATGGAACCGGCATGAAAAGGGAACGCGCGAGGAGGCGAGGGAGAATAACGGGAAAAGGATAAGGGTGGGTCAGAAGCGGCACAGGAAAATACAACGGGGAGAATAGCAGGGAAAGTAGCGGAATAAGCGAGAGATGGAGCGAGTAGCGTCAAACGGGAAAGGTTACGGAAGAGGGGGCGGGCAGGACGGAAAATGGAAAAGGGATAAGCGGGAAAAGAAGCTGAGAGAAATATAAACCAACGAAAGGAAAAAACCGGAGGATATGAATAAAAAAAAGAAAGTAAGCCGGGGAAAAAGATCGGGAAAATGTTTCGGAAAGAAATGGCAGGATGAGTAACGAGAAAGCGTGGAAGACGAGGAAGCGGGAAAGAGTGTCGGGAGGACAGTCAGGGGAAAAACAGACGGGAAGACTGCCCAAAGGACTGCCGGAAAGTTTCTCAGGAGACCGTCAAGAGGATCGCCAAGAAAACAGGCGGGAAAGAGTGCCGGGAGGACTGCCCGGAGAAAATAGCCGGGAAAGCTGACGGGAGAACTTCCAATGCCGGATGAAGGCAAAAAAAGCGGTTCCGCCATGCAGAACCGCCCGTATTCGGAACGAACAGGCTTTACTTTTTCGCCTCGTTGATCTTGCTGAGCTTCTCGAAGAGTTTTTCGAACTCACCGACCATCTCGGCACGCAGCGCAGCATAGTGCTTGCGGACAAGCGAAGGGTTATGCGGCTCGGCGGGATTGTTCGCCTTGGTGAAAAGGTCGTTGCGGATAGCCACGGCCTCCTGCATCACCTCGAAAATCTCCGTCTCTTTCGAAGGCTGGAAACAAATTGCCATATCGCAGTCGAAAACCACCTCTTCCAGACGATAGTCGATCTCCTTTTTCAGGTACCTTAAATTTGCCATATTATCGTGTATTTAAAAATTTCCTGGACAAAGGTACGAAAAAGCTTTGGATTACCAAAGGTTTATCGGGCGGGGACGATTATTAAAAACTTTTATTATCATTTGCAGCGGTTCGGAAAAAGGCCAACCGGGGCTCCCGAGATCGGATCATCAGAAACCGGAGGAAAACCACTGCGGCTGGCAGCGGAGCCGCATCGGCATCGACATAGATCGCACCCGCCGCCGATGCGCACCGACGAAAAAAGGATTCCCTTCTTTAGGGAATCCTTTTTATCGGCGGATACCGGGCTACATCCTTTCGAGTTCCCGATAGGTCTTTTTGCCGGCTTTGGCGGCGGCCTTGGCGGCCTGTGCCTCCTCCCTGGCGATCTTGCGCGCGGCACGTTCCTGTTCGCGGGCGATGCGTCGGGCTTCACGGAGTTCCTTCTTCGAATAGTGCCCGGCCTCCTTCAAAGCTTTCCCCGCCTCGCGCCGGGCTTCGCGAAGGTCTTTCCGGTAATCGGTATCCCCGGGCATCTCGACGATGATACCCGTTATCGACTCGTCGACAACCTCGCATCCGCACGGCTCGCAGGCCTGCTCGGCAGGCCGGGGTGCGATTTTGGGCTTGGGGATCATCGTGCTCTGCTCGACAATGCTGCCCGCACCGTAATTGATCGTCAGTTCGACGCGGCGAAGCGGCGGCAGGATATGCTTTATCATATACTCCCAGGCCGCAGGTATCTTTTTCAGTGCCAGTTCCTTGGCATCGGACGACTGTTTCCCGTCGAGGATTCCGAGCACGGCCTGTTTGTCGGGTACGGGCGACTGGGCGACCAGCGCACGGCACATCTCCCAATCCTCGGCGACGGAATTCAGCGTGACGTCGTACTTCTTCGAAAAACCATACTTCTTGTCAACGTAACTCTTGAAATCCCGGGCACGGTTCCGAGCGAGGGTCTCGTTGAACGCCCGGGGCCCGTCGGGCGAAGAATAGCCCGTGATTTCGACCGATTTGACATTCATCAGCGTATCGCGCATGAGGTTGTCCACAAAGGCGTTCAGCCCGTCGAGTTCGCGCGAATTGCCGTCGAGCGCCGCGGAAAGGCTGGCCAGGTTGATCTGGTAACGGATCGAATAATCCGTGTCGCCCTGACGCTTCACAAGGAACCTGCGGACGATGTAATCGCCGTCGGTGGCCTCCGACAGCATCACGGTGTCGGCCGCAGGCGCCGGCACCGCGCTCCCGGCCCGGGCCGTCGCTCCGGCAGCGGCACACAACGCAAGGGATAGAGCGAATGTTGTAAAGATTGTTTTCACGCAATAATGGTGTTGGTTAATTCATGCCACCCTATTCGCAAGATTCGTACCACGCTAAATGCCCCGGTGCGGAACAGGATCAGGATTTTTCGTTATATTTGTAAAACCTTATTTACCATAAATCTATCCCGACATGCAAATGGATCTCCTCGACAATCCCAAAATCAAGCAGATAAAACCCCGCTATCTGCTGCTCGCACTCATCCCCGCAGTGCTGTTGTTAATCGCATTCATAAGCTGCACGACGATCGACAGCGGTTCGGTCGGCATCCGCTTCAAGAAATGGTCGTCGGACGCCAGCCAATACGGAGGCGTTCTCGGAACGTGCAAAGGCTGGGTGTGGTACAACCCCATCACGCAAAAGATCTTCGAATACCCGATCTACGTCCAGCGCAAAACCTACGAACCGTTCCGCGTCAACGCCAAGGACGCCTCGGAATTCACGATGGATCCGACGATCGCCTACCGGCTCGACCCGGACAAGGCCACGGCCGTATTCACCAAATACCGCAAGACCCTCGGGGAGATCGAAGACGGTTACATCCGCACCTGCATCTACGAGGCATACCGTACGTGTGCCAACCAGTATACGTCGGACTACCTGATGTCGCACCGCGGGGAATTCGAATCGGAGGTGCGCAAACGCCTGGAGGTGAGCCTCTCGTCGGAAGGATTCCTGGTGGAGGAATTCACGTCGCAGATCACCCCTCCGCAATCGCTCGCCGAAGCCATCAACGCCAAGAACGAGGCCGTACAGAATGCGCTGAAGGCGGAAAACAAGGTCAAGGAGGCCGAGGCGAACGCCAAGATCGAAATCGCCAAGGCACAGGGCGAGGCACAGGCACTGCGCATCAAAGGCGACGGCGAAGCCTATTACAACCGCGTCGTGGCACAATCGCTGAGCCCGCTGCTCGTGCAGCAGGACGCCATCGACAAATGGGACGGCAAACTCCCGACATACAGCGGCGGCGGCGCATTACCGTTCATCAACATCGGGAAATGACCCGGAACTGCCTGCCGGGAAATAACCCCGGAGGCGGTACATGAGGGGAGGGCGTATACCCTCCCCTTTTTATATATAAAGGTATGGATCGCATTCGCATGGGGGGGGGAAATGCCCTTGCCCAAACAAATACGTCTTTTTAACGAACATTTCAGACCGGAATCATATCCCTCTACGCCAAAATTGCTACTTTTGTCAAACAATGGGAAATTACCGGACATATCTGAAACACACTTCTGCGGAACATTCGCTCCGTAAGGCCGGTCATTTTACCCCCCCCACGGGACTGGGCACATAGCGCACTAACAACCAACGTATTACACCCATATTCAGGGATGTTCTCAAAAGAGCATCCCTTTCTTGCGTTTACCTGTCACTTCCCTTTTAACAATAATCCTACAAAATGAAAAGAAAAAGCTATGAGATGCCCTCCGTCGAGGAGGTGCTCGTGCTCGTCGAACAAGGTTTCGCAGCGAGCCAGGTAGAAAAACCGGATGACGACACCAATGAATACTGATGTGTCCGTTCGGGAAACTTATGTGTATGACTAAAAAAATAAGACGATGAAAATTAACAAATTATCGTATTTATTGCTTGGGGCAGCCCTGTGCGGCTGTACGACGGACACGACAGAAGAGTCGGGAGCGAAGCAAACCGATGCGGACTTCATCGTACGCGCCACCGTCGGGGACGACGGACAGACCAGGGCCGATATGACGGAGGACGGGCTGAGGTTCTCGTTCAGCGCCGAGGATGCCGACCGGATCGGCCTGTACCTGAACTATCCGGCCAACGACTGGACGGATCAGAACCTCTGTTTCGAAGCCGTGAACTCGCAGACAAAAGGCTGGGTGGATTTCAAGCAGGTGTCTTCCTCGACATTTGCCATCCAGGAAGGGCTGAATGTTTACGCCTACTACCCGTACGAAGAAAACGAAGCCCAGGTATCGGGGACGACGGACGGCACGGCCGATTCGCGTGCGGCCGTGTCGAGCAACTGGGCGGGTACGCGCAACCTCGAAGTCCCGGCCGAACAGCAGCAGGTTGCCGGCGACGACTTTTCGAACCTGGCAAAATACTATGCACTGGCGGCCGTGCCCACCACGGTGGTCAACGATACGGACAATACACCCACGGTAAAACTGAGTTTCTCGGGGATATTCGCGCTGCTCCGCATCCGGCTGGTGAACGATACGGACAACGACGTAACGATCGGCCGGGTCGATTTCGAGGCAGCCCGGGATCAGCCCCTGACGGGGCTCTATACGGCAGACCTGACGGCGAACCCCCAATTCGGGAATACGGACTACAAGACCACGGCCGTAGCGGGCAGAACGGACAACAAGGTATCGGTGACGCTCGCCGCCCCGGCGACCATCGCGGCCGGAGGAGACACCTATATTTACGCCGTAGTACATCCGCTGGTGGTCAGCTACTGCGTGATTACGGCATGGACGACCGACGGCTACAAGTTCGTGGAGCGCAAAACCTTCAACGACAATACCACGGTATCGTTGCAGCGCGACATCCGCAGGACGTTCAGATGCACGATGTCGGACAGCAACAAGCTCCCGGTGGACGCCCCGTCCCAGGATGCAGAGGGGTATTACGAAATCGACTCCTACGAAGACATGCTGTGGGTTTCGGAGAATGCCACCGACGCTTCGAAGAAATATAAAATGACGAAGGACATCGACATGACGGGCAAAATTTACACCCCGATCGGATTCGGCACCAATTACACCGAAGGCGCCAAGGCACAGGAGTTCGCAGGCGAATTCGACGGCGGAGGCCATACGATCAGCAACGTCACGGTCAATCCGTCGTACCACACCTGCGTGGGAATTTTCGGGGCTACGAAATCGGGCGCCGTGATCAAAAACCTGAAGGTCGCCAACCTCACCTACGAGAGCGACCTGCCGTCGGAGAAGGCAGGCCAGCGGAAATGGATCGGCGGACTGATCGGGTATGCCCTTCCCGGAACGACGGTTTCGGACGTGGCACTCACGAACATCAGTCTGACGGCAAACGGAAGCAAAGAAAGTGCCTCCACCTCCTACCGCATTGGCGGCGTGATAGGCCTGATGGAACTGGGATCGGCGGAGGTTTCACTCTACAAGAACATCACGGCCGACGGCGTGACGCTGACGGGCGGCTACGCACTGGGCGGTTTCGCGGGGACGATGCAGCAAAACGCCCGTATCGAGGAGTGCTCGGTGAAGAACGTCACCATCCGGCATAAGAACCAGATACTGTACGGGGAGACGAGCTATCCGGCTACCGGAGGGTATGTTTATGCCTCTTCGTATTTCGCGGGCGACGTGAACCAGGGAACGATCGACATCACCTGCTCCGGGGAGCTGGTCAGCGGGACGAATTCGCGCGAAGACCTCGACGGGCTCGGGTCGATGTACGAGTCGACTTGGGACATACAGCCCTATGTCGGCGAATTGTGCATCGGTACGCTGACCCTGAACGGCGAGGCGCTGAGCCGCAAGGTGGAGGTCGCAACACCGGAAGAACTGGCCGCAACGCTGGCATCGCGCGGCGGCGAGATCGCTGTGACCGCCGACCTCGACCTGACGGCCGCGCAAGCAGTGCAGGTCAACTACCCTACCGTGCTTACGCTCGGCCAAGGGACGAAGATAACGGTCTCGTCCAACAAGCTGGACAACTACTCGGATCTCACGGTTTCGGGCCCAGGCTCCATTACGGGCGATTACGGCCTGATCCGGAATTACGCAGGGGCCAACCTGACCATCGACGGGGGCGCGACGCTCGAAACGACCAATAACCAGCAGGGGTCGGGCATCCTGAACAACGGCGGCAAGGTCGTACTCGAGGACTGCACCGTCCATGCGGCTTTTTACGCCGTTGCCAACCAGGACGGCGGCTCGCTGACTGTCAATAACGGGAAGTTCTCCTCGACGGCACACAACGGAAACGGCCAGTGGGCATATTGCATCCGCACGTTGGGCGAAGGGACGGAAACCGTCATCAACTACGCCGAGGTATCGGGCATACAAGGAGCCGTGACGGTCGACTCGGGCGGCAAGGTGACGATCAACGACGGTATTTTCTCGACCTACGACCTGTCAGGCACGGGCAACAATTTCCACGGGCTGGCCGTACTGGCCGACGGACATGCGGTCGTGAACGGCGGTAAATTTTACAGCGAAGGGCACGACTACTGCGTACGCCTGGGCGACGACGGTGCGGCAGCGGCTTCCGACCCGAGCACGGTCGAGCTGAAAGGCGGCTATTTCGGCGACATGGGGCTCGACAAGATCAACGGCGGCACGACGATCACCCCGGCAGCAGGTTACAAATTCGAACAACTGGCTGAACCGATTGTCGAGCAGTCCACGACCGTCCCCGGAAAAACCAACACCTACAAATACCGGATCGTGGCCCAATGACGGGCATGGTCATCACGAAACGCCTGCGGCGGCCGGGAAACCCGGACGGCAGACGATGCTGAAAGGGCAGCTCCCGCGGGGAGCTGCCCTTTTCGAAATCATATCTCAGCTTTCGCAGCCCGGCAACGGGTTACATCCGCTCCGGGACGTCGATGCCGAGCAGGTTCATGCCGCGGCGGATGACACGCGCCACCTGCCCGGCCAGCCGGAGGCGCATCGTGCGGGTCGCAGCATCCTCTTCGCGGAGGATCGAATGGTCATGGTAGTATCCGTTGAACTGCTTGGCCAGCTCGTAGACATAGGCGCCGATGACCGAGGGGGCGAAATTTTCGCCCGCGGCGGCCACTACCGACGGATATTCCGTGAGCGTCTTCACCAGGTCGATCTCCTCGGGCAGGTAATCGGCCTGCACGGCGGCGGAAAAGTCGATCCCGGCTTCGGTAGCCTTGCGCAGGATCGAGCAGATACGCGCATGGGTATATTGGATGAACGGCCCCGTATTGCCGTTGAAGTCGATGGATTCGCGCGGGTCGAAAAGCATGGTCTTCCTGGGGTCGACCTTGAGGATGAAATACTTGAGCGCCCCCAGCCCGACCATCGTCGACACGGCATTGGCTTCTTCTTCGGAGCAGCCGTCCAGCTTGCCCAGCTCGGCGGACATCTCGCGTGCGGTAGCGACCATATCGGCGATCAGGTCGTCGGCATCGACCACCGTGCCCTCGCGCGACTTCATCTTGCCCTCGGGCAGTTCCACCATGCCGTAGGAGAGGTGCGTGATATGGTCGCTCCAGTCGGCATACCCCAGTTTCTTGAGCACCAGCTTGAGCACCTGGAAGTGGTAGTTCTGTTCGTTGCCCACGACATAGATCATGTCGTCGAGTTTGTTATCCTCGAAGCGGCGGTAGGCCGTGCCCAGATCCTGCGTCATGTAGACCGAAGTCCCGTCGCCGCGCAGCAGCAGTTTCTCGTCCAGCCCGTCGGCCGTGAGGTCGATCCAGACCGAATTGTCGGGACGGCGGTAGAAAACACCCTTGCGGAGCCCCTCCTCGACGAGGCTCTTGCCCAGCAGGTAGGTCTGCGATTCGTAGTAAACCTTGTCGAAATCGACGCCCAGCGCCTTGTAGGTCACGTCGAAGCCCTCGTACACCCAGCCGTTCATGGTTTCCCAAAGCGAGTAGACCTCGGGATCGCGGGCCTCCCACCTGCGCAGCATCTCCTGCGCCTCGAGCATCACGGGGGCGTTCTTTTTCGCCTCCTCCTCGCTCTGCCCCTGTGCCATGAGCTCCTTGATTTGCGCTTTGTAGTGCTTGTCGAATTCGACGTAGTATTTGCCTACGAGGTGGTCGCCCTTCATGCCCGACGTGGCGGGCGTTTCGCCGTTGCCGTAGAGTTTCCACGCCAGCATCGACTTGCAGATATGGATGCCGCGGTCGTTCACCAGGTTGGCCTTGATGACGTTATGGCCGTTGGCCTTGAGTATTTGCGCCACGGAGTAGCCCAGCAGGTTGTTGCGGATATGCCCCAGGTGCAGGGGTTTGTTGGTATTGGGCGACGAATATTCGATCATGACCGTGCGCCCGGTGGCCGGGGCCTGCCCGAAATCGGCATCGGCAGCGACCTCGTCAAAACGCGCCGCCCAGAAAGCGCCGTCGAGCACGAGGTTCAGGAAACCCTTGATGACATTGAAAGACTTGATTTCGGGGACGTTGGCCGTCATATAACCGCCGATCTCGGTCGCAGTGGCTTCGGGCGACTTGCGGCTTCGTCGCAGCAGCGGGAAGGTCACGAGCGTATAATCGCCCTCGAATTCCTTGCGGGTCTTCTGAATCTGCAACTGTTCGCCGTCGAGCGTACCGTAAAGCGCCTCCACCGAGCGGCGGACGGCATCCGAAATAAAGTTCTCAATATTCATATCGTGAAAGAATTTGTCCGCAAATTTAGTATTTTTTCAGGGAATATTCAATCCCCGGCCCCATATTATTCGGACAGGATGCAATACCCTGCCCCGGCACCGGCGGGCGCACAAATAAATTTGGCATTACACACGCCATGCATTATCTTTGCAGACAAACAAACCGGACACCCCAATGGAGTTCCTCATCATTCTATTATTAATCATCCTGAACGGCTTCTTCGCCATGTCGGAGATCGCTATGATCTCCGCGCGCCGCTCCAATCTGGAGATGCAGGCGCGGCAGGGCGACGCCGGGGCGCGGCAGGCGCAGAAGCTTATCGAAGACCCGGACAAATTCCTTTCGACCATCCAGATCGGCATCACGCTGATAGGCATCCTCACGGGTATCTACTCGGGCGATGCGCTGGCCACGAAATTCGGCCGGGAGCTCGCCGCACTCGGCATTTCCCTGCGCACGGCCACGGTCGTGGCGCAGATCACGATCGTCATCGTCGTAACCTACCTGACCCTCATATTCGGGGAGCTCGTGCCCAAACGCATCGGCATGAACTCGGCGGAAAAGATCGCCAAGCTGGCAGCACGGCCCATGCGCCTGCTCTCGCTGCTGGCCTCGCCGTTCGTATGGCTCCTGTCGCGCAGCACCGCAGGCGTGACCCGCCTGCTGGGGCTCCGCAAATCGGATTCGAAGGTCACCGAGGAGGAGATACGCTCCATCATCCAGGAAGGCGCGGAGGACGGCGAAGTGCAGGAGGTCGAGCAGAAGATCATGGGCCGCGTATTTTCGCTGGGCGACAGGACGGTCGAGTCGATCATGACCTTCCGCAGCGAACTGGTATGGATCGACACCGCGATGACGCCGGAACAGATCCGCGAACGGGTCAACCGGGAACCCCACAACCGCTATCCCGTCGGCGAAGGGAGCCTCGACAAGCTCGCAGGCGTCGTCTACCTGAAAGACCTGTTCCGGCATATCGACGAACCCGGGTTCGACATCCGCAACCACCTTTCTCCCGCCAAGTTCTTCCACGAGGGATTCGAGGTATACAGCGCGCTGGAGCAGCTCCGCAGCGAGCAGCTCGGCTACGGCATCGTGTGCGACGAGTTCGGCGTAACGCGCGGCATCGTCACCCTGAAGGACATCTTCGAGGCGCTGGTCGGCGAGATCCCCGACAGCTACGAGGAACCCGACATCGTACGGCGCGAGGACGGCAGTGTACTCATCGACGGGCAGTGTCCGTTTTACGATTTCCTGGCCTTTTTCGGCGAGGAGAACGCCATTCCCCGCAATGCCTACAATACGATCAGCGGACTGGTTCTCGACCAGCTGAAACACATTCCCGCCACGGGGGAGAAGCTCCGCTGGAACAGTTTCGACCTCGAGATCGTCGACATGGACGGCGTCCGCATCGACAAAATACTCGTAACACACGACCAAGCGGGCGAATCATGAAAATTGCCGACATAGAACTCGGGGAAAAACCCCTGCTGCTGGCGCCGATGGAGGACGTGACTGACCCGTCGTTCCGCTACATGTGCAAGCGTTTCGGCGCCGACGTGGTCTACACGGAATTCATCTCCTCCGACGGGCTGATACGCGACGCGGCCAAGTCGCTCAAAAAGCTCGAAATCGACGACGCGGAGCGTCCGGTGGGCATCCAGCTCTACGGACATCTGGTCGAACCGATGGTCGAGGCGGCGCGCATGGCCGAAGCGGCCGGCCCGGACATCATCGACATCAACTTCGGCTGCCCCGTGAAGAAGATCGCGGGGCGGGGCGCCGGGTCGGGCATGATGCGCGACGTGCCGCTGATGGTCGAAATGACGCGGCGGATCGTGGAGGCGGTCGGCAAACCCGTGACCGTGAAAACCCGCCTGGGCTGGGACGACGAGTCGAAGAACATCGAGGAGATAGCCCTGCGCCTGCAGGACGTCGGCATCACGGCGCTCACGATACACGGCCGCACTCGGGCCCAGATGTACCGCGGCGAAGCCGACTGGACGCTGATCGGCAAGGTGAAGAACAATCCGCAGATACAAATCCCGATCATCGGCAACGGCGATGTGGATTCGGGGCCGAAAGCGGCCGAAATGTTCGACCGCTACGGCGTGGACGGCGTGATGATCGGCCGCGCGACCTATGGGCGCCCGTGGATATTCCGCGAGGTGAAACACTACCTTGCCACGGGCGAAGTGCTGCCCCAGCCATCGGTCTGCGAGCGGGTGGAGATCGCCAAGGAGCACCTGCGAAAATCGTTGGAAATCAAAGGTGAATACGTAGGCATCCTCGAAATGCGCCGCCACCTGTCCAACTATTTCAAGGGGCTGCCCGATTTCAAGCCTACGCGCCTGAAGCTGGTCACGCTGCTCGACATCCCCGAACTGTTCGCCACGCTCGACTCGATCGCCGAGCGCTGGGGCGATTTCGACGTGAGCGGCACAGTGCCCGCACCGCTGTCGCACGACCTGTAATTGATCGGGTTCACACGAAGGCCGATTCCGGTCGGTGATCGAGACGGAGATGGAACGGGGTTTTGCCCGCTCTGTGCGAAACAGCAAAAAAATACGCCTGATTCCAAACGGGATCAGGCATTTACATGCTCATAGCGCAACCATTACTTCAGCACACGCTCGACATAGGCTTTGTAATCCTTTACGACGGGCTCGTAATCCTCGTCCTCGAAGAGCGGCGACGAGATCAGGAAATCGGCCGATGAACGGTTGATCGCCGTCGGGACATTGTAGAGCGTCGCCAGGCGTAACAACGCCTTGACGTCGACGTCGTGCGGCTGCGCCGACATGGGATCCCAGAAGAAGATCAGGGCGTTGATCTTGCCGTCGGCGATCAGCGACCCCAACTGCTGGTCACCGCCCAGCGGGCCGGATTTGAGCAGCGTGATTTTCAGGTCGGGCAATTCCCGGATCCCATCCGCGGATTCGTCTTCCTCGCGGTGATCCCGCAGTGTCTTTTCGACCATCTTGCCGGTCGTACCCGTACAAACGAGATGATGGCGGCTCAGGTTCCTGCTGTTCCAGTCGACCCATTCGGCCAGGTCGCGTTTCATATTGTCGTGGGCAACCAGTGCCAGCACTTTCGTCATTTTAGCCATAGCGATATTTTTATCCGTTGAACAAAGATAATACAAACACGGGGATTACGGATAAAAACATACGAATTTAATCGGGATACGACACAACAAAAAAGCCCCGCTCGGGCGGGGCTCAGGGGTTATTCGGTTTCGGCCGGAAGCTTGAATTCAGTAAACCCGGCTTTCACGAGAATGTTGTACCACGCAAAGCACTTCTTTATGTCGGAAACGTGTACCCGGTCACGGTCATAGTCAGGAAGCACCTCGGCGAAACAGGCTTTCAGTTTTTCGGGCGACTCCTTGGGGCTGACGGCCTCGCGGCCGCCCGTATGGGCATAGATCTTGGTGAACACATCGGCCAAGGGAATGTCGTCCCCCTCGGTGAACATCGAGATTTCGGTCAGCGAACTTACTTTCGACGTCGCCGAAGCGTTCATCCGCCTGCCGTCGAGCAATGATTCGACGATCACACCGTGCGTGGACTGCGCTACATACTTATAAAGTCCGGGCTGGCCCGAGATGGCCAGGATTTCTTTCAATTCCATATTGTTATATAGTGTGTAAATTAATTCGCTTCGGGGTTGGGCATCGGCTCCGGGTCGGTCTCTTCCTGCACGGTATATTCGTATACCTCGGAGAACGTATACACGCCGTAGGCAGAGACGGCAAGTATCTGGAAAGTCACTTTCGTGCCGGCCTTCTCCTTGCCGATCGTACCCGAATAGCGTTTTTCCGTATCCGTCTTGTTGGTACTCAGCCATGCACCCTCTTCCTTCACCTTCGTCTCGTCGTCGTTGAGGGCCCGCAGGATGCTGATGCCGGTAAATCCGTATTCACTCGTGACGGTCGCCGTTACGCGGACGTCATCGCCGGCATGGACATCATCAAGGCCGGGGCTGCAAGAGACATTCGAAATTACGGGCGCAACCTTATACTCGGGGCCGAGTTCCTTGTTGCAAGCCGCCAGGCAGCATGCCGCCACGGCCATGATAAGCAGTTTTTTCATTTTATAGGCAGATTAATTGTTTTTCACATGCACATCCATCTGCGGGAAGGGGAAGTTGATCCCCTTTTCGGGCAGTTGTTTGTAGAATTTTTCGTTGTTTTCGAAGAACACGTTCCAGTAATCGCCGTTCTTCACCCAGGCTCGCGCAGAGAGGTTGACCGAGCTGTCGGCAAGGGCCGCGACCCACACCACGGGCGCAGGGTCGCCCAGCACGCGGTTGTCGGCGGCAAGGATGGCGAGGATCGCCGCACGCGCCGTATCCACGTCGTCGCCGTACGAAATGCCGATCGTCCAGTCCACACGGCGGGTATCGGACGTGGAATAATTGTCGATGATGGCCGTGGCGATCGAGTTGTTCGGAATGTAAATTGTCTGGTTGTCGGCCGTAGTGATGACTGTCGAGAAGAGCTTGATCTCGCGCACGGTGCCCGACTGCCCCTGTGCCGAGATGTAGTCGCCGACACGGTAAGGTTTCATGAGCAGGATCATCACGCCGCCCGCGAAGTTCTGTGCCGTTCCGCTCAGGGCCATACCGATGGCCAGCGTGGCGGCGGAGAAGACGGCGATGAGCGACGTGACGTTGACGCCCAGCGTCGAGACGACGATCAGCACCAGCAGCAGCGTGAAGATCACGCGCACGGTGTTGCGCATGAACGACCGCAGCGAAATATCGACACGGCGGTGTTCCAGCGCCAGGTCGAGCAGCCTGACGATGCGCCGCAGGATCCAGCGGCCGACGAAATAGATCGCCAGCGCGAGGAGGATTTTCAGCAGTATCCAGACCGACTCGGAGAGGAGGTTCTGCAATACGGTCTCGAAATCGAGGTTCGCAATTTTATGGACGGTCTCCGCGAAATGGGCTTTCTGCACACTGTCGGGCAGCATCAGCGGCGCGGGCGTCTCGGTTCCTAAAAAAAGAGGCCACATAAACCGGGAATAAAGTTTGTCTGCAAAAATAACCAAAAAAAAGAGAAGTTTACTAACTTTGTCTACGAATTTACGGAAAAGAAAAAAAGGAAAAACGCTACACGATGCAAAACAACGTCGAAATCATCCAGATAAACATCTCCGGCGAGGACAAGCCGGGCATGACCTCTTCGCTCACCGAAATACTCGCGCGCTACGACGCCTTCATCCTCGACATAGGCCAGGCCAACATCCACCAGTCGCTGACGCTGGGCATCCTGTTCAAGACCACGTCGGACAAGTCGGGCAACATCATGAAGGAGCTGTTGTTCAAGGCATCGGAGCTGGGCGTGATGATCCGTTTCACCCCCATTTCGGAACAGAACTACGACAACTGGGTCGGCCGGCAGGGCAAGAACCGCTACATCATCACCCTCCTGGGTCGTACGGTCACGGCACGCCATATCGCCGAAGTGACGCGCGTGGTGGCACAGCACGGGCTGAATATCGACGCCATAAAGCGCCTGACGGGCCGCATCCCGCTCAGCGAGGACGACCGTGCGGCCAAATCGTGCATCGAACTTTCGGTGCGCGGGTCGCTCACCGACGAGGAGCGCAGCACGATGCAGGAGGGGTTCATGAACCTGTCGGAAATCGGCCTCGACGTCTCGTTCCAGAAAGACGACATCTACCGCCGCAGCCGCCGCCTGATCTGCTTCGACATGGATTCGACGCTGATCGAGACCGAGGTGATCGACGAACTGGCCGAGCGCGCCGGCGTAGGCGATGCGGTGCGCGAGATCACGGCACGCGCCATGCGGGGCGAGATCGACTTCCGCGAAAGTTTTACCGAGCGCGTGGCCCTGCTCAAGGGGCTCGACGTCTCGGTCATGGAGGAGATAGCCCGTAACCTGCCCATCACCGAAGGGCTGGAGCGCATGATGACGATCCTCAAGCGCGTGGGCTATAAAACGGCGATCCTCTCGGGCGGGTTCACCTATTTCGGCAACTACCTGCGCCAGAAATACGGATTCGACTACGTATATGCCAACGAGCTGGAGATCGAGCAGGGCAAGCTCACGGGGCGCTATGTCGGCGAGGTGGTCGACGGGCGCCGCAAGGCCGAGCTGCTGCGCCTGCTGTGCCAGTTCGAGGAGATCAACATCGCCCAGTCGGTGGCGGTCGGCGACGGCGCCAACGACCTGCCGATGCTCAACCTCGCGGGCCTGGGCATCGCATTCCATGCAAAACCCAAGGTGAAGGCCACGGCCCGCCAGTCCATTTCGACCATCGGCCTGGACGGCATCCTCTATTTCCTCGGCCTGAAGGATTCACGCATCGAACAATAACCCCATGCGACGGTTGGCGCTGCTCTGTGTGGCCCTGCTCGCGGCGGGGTGCTACGACTCCCGGTTCGGGGAGCGCGGCGACGACGCCACGCCCGAGCCCGTCACGGCGACCATCCGGCAGCTGCGTGAGAAATTCGCCGGGACGACCTTCCCCGTCACGGGGGACATCGTGGTGTCGGGGCGCGTGACCACCAGCGATTACGACGAGAATTTCTACCGCACGTTCTGCATCGAAGAGGACGGGGCGGGAATCGAAGTCATGGCGGGCATAGACCACCTGCACAACGATTTCCCGGAGGGCTGCCATGTCACGCTCAGGCTCAGGGGCCTGGCGCTGGGCGAAAGCCACGGGGTATTGCAGGCCGGGCGGATGCCCGCCGCAGGAAGCGGTTTCGCGACCGATTACATAGGGTCGAAAGCGGCGCTGGACGCGGCGGTGACCCGCAACGGGGAGGCGCTGGAACCCATAGCCCCTACCCTGCTGTCGCCCGGCGAACTGACGCCGGAGCGATGCGGCACGCTGGTGCGGATCGGGGCTCTGGGCTACACTCCCGAAGACCTTACGCCCGGGACATGGGCCGGATACAAGCGTTTTACGGACGACACAGGCGCGGCGGTCTACACTTATGTGCGCAGCTACGCCCGGTTTGCGGACGACGAGGTGCCCGTCGGCCGCTGTACGCTCACGGGAATCCTGCAATACGACGCCACCGGGGAAGGGCGTTACATCCTCAAACTGCGCGATGAAAACGATTGTACCCGTTAACCGGCTCCCGGCGATATCCCGCACGGCACTCCGGACGGCCGTGTCCGTCGTGCTGGCGTTGGCTGTCCTCGCCGGGTGCGACAAGGCATCGGGGCTGGAATTCGACGACGACCCACCGGCGGGGACGGCCACGATCGCTGCGCTCAAATCGCGGTGCACGGGAGAGCAGGCCGCCGTCACGGAGGACATCACGGTCGAAGGCGTGGTGACGGGCAACGACCTCTACGGAGAATTCTACAAAACACTGGTCGTCGAAGACACGAGCGGCGGGATTTCGATAGCCGTGGACGCTACGGAACTCTACGTCGACTACCCGGTCGGCACGGCGGTCACGATCCATTGCAACGGGCTGTTCCTGTGCGACTACGGCGGCAAGGTAATGCTCGGCACGCGCCCCACGGGCGAATATGCCGGGCCGGGGAGGATACCTCCGGCGGAGGCGGCGCTGTACCTGCGGCGGAAGCAGGCGGAAACCAGGCCCCTACGGCCTCGGACGCTCACGTTCGGGGAGGTAGACATGCGGCATACCGACACCTACGTGCATTTCGAAGGAGTGCGGTTCGTGCAGCAGGGCAACTGGTGCGACCCCGATCCCGAGACCGGACGCCCCGCGACGACGGAGCGGCAGATAGCGGATGCCTCGGGACGGGAATTCACCGTCCGCACGGCGGGCACATGCACCTATGCAACGGAGCCCGTACCGCAGGGCACAGGCTCCGTATATGGGATAATCGACTATTTCAACGGAAAATACACGCTCCGCATCGCCAACCGCGAGGTGGATTTCGCTACGGTTGCAGCGCTTCCCACAGCATATCTTTCAAGCGGGGGATATTCAGCCCCGAAACCGACGAGATAAACACCGACGGGACGCCTTCGGGCAGGTGGGATTTCATCTCTTCGATCAGTTCGTCGTCCAGCATGTCGCATTTGGTGATGGCCAGCAGCCGCTGTTTGTCGAGCAGTTCGGGGTTGTACTGCGTAAGCTCGCCCAGCAGAACCGCGTAATCGCGTTTGAGGTCGTCGCTGTCGGCCGGGATCATGAACAGCAGCACCGAGTTGCGCTCGATGTGGCGCAGGAAGCGCGTGCCCAGGCCGCGGCCCTCGTGCGCCCCCTCGATGATACCCGGAATATCGGCCATGACGAACGACTTGTGGTCACGCACCTCGACGATGCCCAGGTTGGGTTCGAGCGTGGTGAAAGCATAGTTGGCGATCTTGGGTTTGGCAGCCGAGACCACCGAGAGCAAGGTGCTCTTGCCCGCATTGGGGAACCCGACCAGCCCGACGTCGGCCAAGACCTTCAGTTCGAGGATGAAGGTGCCTTCGTCGCCCTCCTCGCCCGGCTGCGCATAGCGCGGCGTCTGGTTCGTGGCGCTCTTGAAATGCCAGTTTCCGAGGCCGCCCCGGCCGCCTTTGAGCAGTACGAGCTGTTCGCCGTCGGCCGTCACCTCGCCGACATCTTCGGTGAGCGTGGTGCCGTCCTCCTGTTCGACCACACGCCGGGCGACCGTGCCCAGCGGCACGGGGATGACGATGTCCCGGGCGTCCCGGCCCGACGAGCGGGCTCCCGAGCCGCACTGCCCGTCCTCGGCGAACTGGTGGCGCTGGTATTTGAGGTGGATAAGCGTCCAGTACTGGCTGTCGCCCTGCAGGACGATGCTGCCGCCCTTGCCGCCGTCGCCGCCGTCGGGGCCGCCGAAAGCCACGAATTTTTCACGGCGGAAATGCGCCGAGCCGGCCCCTCCGTGTCCCGAACGGGCAAATATTTTCACGTAATCTACAAAGTTCGAACCTGCCATACCTTGATTATTTAGGTTGCAAAGATAGTGCAAGCCGAGAGCAAAAGCAAGTTTACTTGCATTTTGCCGAGGCGCCGCCTGTCTAAAACAGGGTTAAAGATAGTGCAAGCCGGGGCGATGCCGGATTTATTTGGAAATGCCCGGGCATCAAAAAAGCCCGTGTCGGGGACACGGGCCTTGAAGTAGCCGGGTGGAGGCTATTTCTTACGCGTCAGCACGATGTCGGACACACCGAGGTAGTAACGTGCATAGGCCCCCTGCTTGGGATGCCACTGGAACAGCGACGGCGTCCAGGTTTTTCCGGAGATCACGGTCGACCCCACACGCAGTTCGTCGCCGGCGACCGTGACGGGAAGCTCGCATTCGCAATCGGAGAAGCTCTTGTCATCGGCACCGCCGAGCAGGTAAACCGGGCCGAGTTCATCGGTAGTGAACCAGCTCAGGACATTGAACTTGGTTGTAGCTTCGACAACGATCGAACCGTCCTCCAGGAGTTTGAGGAACCACTTGGGGCCGAAGCCTTCGAGCGCACGGGCTACGGAAAAGCCCTCTTCGATCAGCTGTTCGTAGGTTCGGGCACTGCCCTCTTTCTCGAAGTCACCGAGGCCAAGGCAGACGAGATAGTTTTCTTTGCGGTATTTCCGCGAGCCGACCTGTGCCATGATTTCGACATCGAACGTCCACTCCTCGGTCGTGAAGAAAAACCCGCCCGTAGCAGGATCAAATCCCGTAGCGTATTTGACGCTCTGCTTGCCGACCCACTCACCGACGAGGGCGTCGAACTCGGCCGACTGGATCATTCCGGAAGTATCCTCTGCGAGCGTGGTCACCTTGATCTGGGCTGCATCGGATGCGGTGTACTTCGGGTCGGTGGAGAGCGCCTTGACGGTGACCGTATATTCCGTACCCGGATTCAGGCCGCTGAAACGGGCGGAAGTTTCGGACGTGGTCGCTTCAGTGCCGCCATTGAGCGAATAAGCATATACATTTGCATGCTCGACGGCCTGCCAGGTCACGGAGAAAGCGGTCTCCTCGACCGAACTCTGGGCGAGGACGGGTGCGGCGAGCTGCGTCCCGTTGTTATCCCCGTCGTCACCGGAATCGGAATCGCTGCAAGCGGCAAAACCCAGCAACAGGGAAGCACACATTAAAATTCTGCTGATCTTTTTCATTGTTGTTCGTATTTATCGGTTATGAAATTCTTACGTGATCTTTTATTCAGCCTTTTCGGTCTTCTGTGTCGCCTCGATCCAGAAATCGGAGCCGCTCTTACTGATGCCCAACACACAGACCGAATAGGAGGTTCCGGCTGCCAGCCCGGTCTTACGGATGGTCTGCGTTCCGGTATACTCGTCCTTGGTGGGCATCACCTCCTTCTTGAACGCCTCCAGTCCCCCGGCCATTAATACTTGCATGGGCAACGAAGAGGTCTTCAGGACATAGACATAATATTTCTCGATGGCGGCATCGGGCGTACAGACGACATCGAACCCGTCGGAAGCGACATTCTCGAACGTTACCGTCACTTCGCCCGACGCATCGGGAAGGGTCGTGGCAGGAGCCGATACGAGGACGGTCGTGAGCAGGTCGCCCGGGGCGTACCACCCTACTGCGTAGACGACATAGTCAGTTTCGGGTTTCAGCCCGGTGAACTCGAAGGGATGGTCGCCCTGTACGAGTTGTGTGGCCAGGTACTCCTCGAAACTAACGCCCGCAATCAGGGCCGAAGCGCTGAGTTTGCGGCGCACCGACCCGATAAATTCCTCCGTCGAAGCGTATTTGTCGAAGTCGGACTTCAGGGCATAACCACAGTAGTAGGTTCGCGTCTTGCTTTTGGGAGATACGGATACGGAAATGCTGTTCATCCCGGTCTCGGCAGCCGAAAGCGTAAAGGGATTCTGTTCCATGGCGGCGGCGACCGTCAGCTCGGCGAATTCGGAATCGAGGAACTGCACCTGTCCGGAAACGGCTTTCACACGCACGGTAGCCGGCATACCGGATTCCAGCCCGGTCACGACTGCCGACAGACCCGTAACGGTCAGCTCCTCGCCGCCATCGACCGTATATACATAGGATGCCGCATCGGGAACGGCTTCCCACACGACCGTCGCGGAATTCTCCGTGGCGTCGCCCGCCGAGAGGACAGGAGCCGCCAGTTGCGTGGCCGGCAGGGTTGTCAGGGTGATTTGGGCGAATTCCGAATCCAGGTACTGCTCCTGCCCCGCGACAGCCTTTACCTTGACAGTATAGCTGCGACCGGGCTCCAGACCGTCGAAGCGCACCGAAGGCTGTGTTACGGTCGTCTCGGCGCCACCGTCGAGCGTGCAGGCGTAAGACACGGCGTTCTCTACGGCGTCCCATGTCACGGCTACCGAAACCTGCGTCACGGCGTCTTCCGCCAGGACGGGGATCGCCAAAGCAACGGGATCCACGGGTTTTTCGTCATCCGAGCAACCTGCAAAAGCGGCCCCGAGGACAAAAAAAGCTGAGAAAAGTAGTTTTTTCTTCATAGCTGAAAATGTTTAGAAAAATTTGCTGCAAAAGTTCATTAACCTACTGATTCAAAGCCCATACAGCCCGAAAAAAGATTGCCAGGAAAGGCTGTAAAACGAACAAATCAGTTTTTGTAAATATCGCTACGAATCGTCCATAAAGTTCTCATACCACGCCAAAAAGGCGAATAAGGCCGATAATCGGGAAAAACAAGGCGATGAACGGGAATGACACAATGTGATATTTTTTTACTATTTTTGCCTGCAACGTCACCCCTTCTTCACACACACGAAAACACATGGGCTATCTCGAACAGGCTGTGCGTTCACGGTGGGCCGTCCCGATGACGGCTTTCCTGATCCAACTGAGCCAATACTGGAATACGCTGGTAACAGTCACCTGGTGGTCGAAACGGGCGACCGTATCGGTCGTCTGGTTCTGCGTCCTGTGGCTGGCGACCATCCTGCTGCTGGAAATATTCCTGAGCAGGCGGTTCCCCTTCCTGGTGCGGTGCCTGATGGGCACACTCGTCATCGCGGGAGTCATCCTCACGGCCATGCTGGTCATCACGCTGCAGTCCGAAAAACCGTGGCTCACGCTGGGCTACGACGAAGTCGGGTATCTGATCATCACGTATACGATATGTCTGCTGATCGGCAGCATCGTGCTGATGATCAACAAGGAGCACCGGCATGAAAAGGAAATCGAGATGCTCAGGATCGAGAATCTCAGCAGCCAGTACAACGCCATTGCGAACCAGATAAGCCCCCACTTCTTTTTCAATGCACTGAGCAACCTCTCGTCGCTCGTACGCGGCGACAAGAAACAGGAAAGCCTCGAATACATCGGCAACCTGTCGGGGATATTCCGGTACATCATCCGCTTCAAGGAATCGTCGCTGACGACCCTGGGCGAGGAGCTGAATTTCATAAATTCGTACAAGCAACTGATGGACGTGCGCTTCGCCAAAAGCTACACCTGCGAGGTCGACATCCCGCAGCAGGCGCTGAACATGCGCATGCCCAGCCTCTCGCTGCTGCCGCTGTTCGAAAATATCGTCAAACACAATATCATCGACAGCGAACACCACATGCGGATCACGATCTCGTTCAACGACAACAATGAACTGGTGATCGCCAACCCGGTCTATCCGAAGCTCACGCCGCCCGAATCGAACGGCATAGGGCTGACCAACCTGAGCAACAGGTACAGGCTGCTGCTGGGTAAGGAAATACGCATCGAGAAAGCCGAGGGGGGGGGGGAAAAGAACCCCGCCCCGGATCTGATTTTCATGGACATCCATCTGTCCGACGGTTCGGCTTTCGAGATATTCAAGCGGACGGCCGTCGAGGCGCCCGTGATCTTCACGACCGCCTACGACGAGTACGCTATCCATGCCTTCAGGGTCAACGCCGTGGACTATCTGCTCAAACCGCTCGCCATCGACGAGGTGAAACGCGCACTGGAAAAATACCGGAAGCTCAGCCGGCCGCAGGTACTCCCGGATATCGAGAAGTTGTATGAAATGATTTCCTGCCAGCGGACGAATTCCCGCAGGAACATCCTGGTGGCCTACAAGGACAAACTGCTGCCGATCCCGACGGAGAAAATCGCCTTTTTCTATTCGACCAAGGAGACGTCGAGGGTATACCTCGCCGATGGCAGCAACTATGCCTACAACAGGACGCTGGAGAGCATCTGCGACGACATGGATCCCCGGGCATTCTGCCGGGTCAACAAACAATACGTCGTCGCCAGGGAGCACATCACAAGCATCGTCGTATGGTCGAACAGCCGCCTGCTGGTTTCGATGGATACCGAGACGCCCGAGCCCGTATTCCTGAGCAAGAACCGGGCTGCGGAGTTCAAAAAATGGATCACGGGATAAGTTCCCGGAAAAACATTACAGGTGTGCGAGGTATCCGTAGCGCACCAGATCCTCCCCGCCGCGGACAAGGTGGGTCTGGCCGTCGGCCAGCACGTAGAGGCGGTCGGCGATATCCGTCACATGGCGGTGCATATGGTCGGTCAGGAGAATGCCTTTCGAAGATTTTTCCTGCCGGATCAGCGCCTTGAGCGTCGACACATGCAGCGGGGCAACCTGCGAAAAAGGTTCGTCGAGCATGACGAATTGCGTCGGACTGCGCAGAATCAGGTAGGATTCCAGAATACGCCGCTCACCGCCCGACAGGGCGCGGATCTTCGTACCGCGCAGTTTACCGAACAACGGGAACCATGCCAGCAGGTCGTCCCACGGCAACCCGAAATCGCGCAGCACCCGGTCGACGGTCAGCCAGCCCGGGATAAAACCCTGCTGCGCGAGGTAACGCACCTCGTCGGCCCGGAAACGGTCATGCCATACCCCGTCGATGCGCATCGACCGGAAATCCGCCCGCAGCGAACCGCACAGTATCTTCATCAGGCAGCTCTTGCCGCACCCGTTACGGCCGAGCACCGCCGTAACACCGCCCGTTTCGACGGCGAGGTACACTCCCGAAAGGATGCGCCGGTCGCCGAACGACAACTCCACGGAGTCGATCTCGAGGATATGTTTCTCAGAGGGGTTCATAAAGGAAGGCGACCGTCAGTTTCAATAACACATAACACAGGATAAAGTCCACGCCGCAACTCACGCCCAGCAGTTCGCGGCGCCGCACGCCGAGGTTACGGTAGTAGAAAAACTCGTCACCGTAACGCTGGACGATCCAGACATAGAGATAAAGCGGATAGACCGCCGCCTTGCCTAACAGGCACCACGGGATGATTGTCGGGCCGTGGTTGGAGACCACCCATGCGAACCCGATACTCACGGCCATGCAAAAAAAGAACATGGCCGAATAATAAAAGCGGAGTATGAGCAGCAATTTCCGGATCATCGCCCAAATATACGAAAAAAGCGGGTGGTTTTAAGACCACCCGTTTTAATTCCCCAATTATACTGCAAGTAGCGAACCGTGTCCTGACTGAACGAAGACAGAGACTTGTAACCTTCGTACTTGGGGAAAGCGTTCTGCCCAAAAGCAACATGTACCGAAAAGATTATCGACGAAAACAATATAATCCACCGCATATTAAACACCATAAAGATACCGTATACCAGAAGCAATAAAAGATCCGAGCGCCTCTTTATAACTATCCTTCCAAGGAACGATCGTAATTCCGTCCCTTTTCAGGGTCGGGATATAAGGCTGCAAGTCCTCGTATAGCATCGAATATTTGTCGAGCTCCGGTAGAATACTATATACTATGATATTATATTTACTTGAATACTCTCCGGATTCCTTCCATTCCTTATATGCTTTTTCATACGGTCGCAGCCAAAATTGAATATATCCGACCTCGGCCCTTCCGCCAGGAGTGGTGCAACGAATTTCGACATCACAAATTGGCAGTTCAAATACATCGAAAAAATCGGATAGCGGAACATCGTTATATACACCGACAACTTTAAGGCCCCAATTATATTGCAGGTAGCGAACCGTGTCCTGATTGAACGTAGACCAAGAACGGTAACCGTCATATTCCTGCGGATAGGGATTCTGAGAATAGACACATGTGCCCGAAATAAGCATCAACGATAACAATAAAATCTTTTTCATAATTATTTACATTTATAGGTTATTACTTGTACCGGAAGCGATGTAATTTCTTTCCGCGCAACGGTTTTATGCTGATGAAAATAGGAGTCTGTCCCGGACTGGGAAAGTATGGCAATACCCGTATTGTGTTTTTCCAATAAATATGCAATGGCATAAAGTCTGGCGTTGTAATAATCATATCCCTGATCCAGCAAACACTTTTCCGCATCCTGATAAAGCCGCATGAACCCTAAAAACGCCCCCGAATTATAAAAATTATGGGCCCTCGTTTCATCATAAACATACAATACATATATATTTATTGCAGTTACAACATATACGCTCCGCAAAGAACTGTCATACTTTTCACGAAACTCAATCAGTTTGACTACATCCGTCGAAGAACAAGCTGTGCCCCGCGGGTGGTTGTGAATAAACACCACATTGGATACATCTGGGTTCCAGGCGACCTGCACACTATTCGTTTGACCATCCGTATACGGCATCATCAGTTGCAGGGCCCCGTCTGCATCGCGGTACCCGGTAGTGCCGTGTTCGACGGAACTGCCGGCTACGGCATTCAGGAATTCGGAAAATTGCGCAAGTCCCGTAACTTCGTTATACAAAGAACTCGTCGCAACAGAATTATCACCCGCCAGGGGCGCCAGGTTTTCACAATCGACCTCCTTAATGCAGATACACGGATGTTTCCCGCAGACAGGACAGCGCAAATCGAGGAGTGGTTCCTGATCTGGCAACGGATTGACCAATCCCGGCAGCAGATCAGTACCACCGATATTCTGTTCGTCGTCTCCTCCCACCGGAATATCCGAACCCGAATTCCCCGAAGTGGCGGTATTGCCATTGATAGTCCCACCTGTCCCTCCGGAACCGCCCCCAGTATCTCCAGCTTCTCCGGTTCCTCCAGCATTACCGGAGTTGCCGGCATCATTATTTCCACCGCCGGGAAAACCGCCCCCCCAAATGATTTACATCCTCGATACCATCGATACACGGGCCGCGCGTACCATCGACATCGACGGTGGCATATCCGACTCCGTCGATATAATCGACGTAATACAGCGTTCCCCGGGAGTCGTAGAAACAGGTTTTACCGCCAAAATCCCAATCGTCCGTCTACGGGTCGGGCCGACGATCCGTCGGTTGATATAGACGCCCGCCAACAGATTCCGCAGCCGCCAGGAGCGTTCGAATTCGGACATCCGGGTATCGCAGATAAAAACGGATGCGAGCAGTGTGCCCTCATAATAGCGGGCGGCAGCCACAACGGCGCCGTCAAGGGTGGTATACAGCTCCAATCCGCAGTAATCGCCGCGATCCTCGCAATTGGCAAACAGGTTGCTCAGATCGCCGTCATAGAACGTCGCATAAATCTCGTCGGGAACGAGATAACGCATATAAGTCGAGAGGGAATCCGTCTGCATGGATTTCACGACAAGGAGTTTACCGTAGGCGCGCACCCCGTAAAACGTCCCGTCGGCGCGGCGGCGTTTAATCAGGAATTCGCTTCCGGTCTGCGCAGGAACGTCGACACAGGCGATACGCTTGTTCGACGACTGTTCGGCACCCTCCCAGTCGGGAAGCACATTTTCCACGACAAAAGGGCTCGTCGGCACGGCATCCGACGCACGAGTGACATCCGACGGCAGTTTTTTTTCGAAGAAAGCCCGGGCTTCATCGACAGAAAGTCTGGATGCACGTTGCGGGGAGGAACCGGAAGAAGCCTCGTGCGGTTCCCGTACGCAAGCGAACAATCCGGCAGCAATGACACACACTAAAAAATAACGGCAACTTTTTTGCATTCGGAGACGAGATTTCAAGGTTAACTAATTCAAGCAGAGAGCCGGATAACGGACGCAACAATCAGAGAACAAAGGATATAATCATAGGCGGGCGGGTTATGGATGGTGTTGTCTAATATACGATAAAAAATCAAGATTTCAAAATAAAAAGCGGAGCGATCGTTTTGTCGCTCCGCTTCATGATCCGAGGCCGGGACGTTACAGCGCCAGCGGCTCGCAGGGAATCCCCCAGGCTTCGGCAACGGGCCGGTAGACCACTTTGCCCTGCACGATGTTGAGCCCCAGTTCCAGTTCGCGGTTTTCCTTGCAGGCACGGCGCCAGCCCTTGTCGGCGAGCTGGACGACGTAGGGAAGCGTAGCGTTGGTGAGCGCAAGCGTCGAGGAATAAGGCACGGCGCCGGGAATATTGGCCACGCAGTAGTGCAGGATGCCGTCGACATAGTAGACGGGGTCTTCGTGCGTCGTGGGACGCGAGGTTTCGAAGCAGCCGCCCTGGTCGATGGCCACGTCGACCATCACCGAGCCTGGCTCCATCTCCCGGAGCATGTCGCGTGTGACGAGCTTCGGAGCCTTGGCGCCGGGGATCAGCACCGAGCCGATCACCAGGTCGGCATGTTTAAGCTCTTCGCGGATGTTATATTCCGAAGACATGAGGGTCTTGACGTTCTTGGGCATCACGTCGGCCAGGTAGGTGAGGCGCTGCAACGAAATGTCGCAGATCGTCACGTCGGCACCCGTCCCCGCGGCTGTCCGCGCGGCTGCCGTACCGACCACACCGGCGCCGATGACGAAGACCCTGGCGGGCTTCACCCCCGGGACGCCGCCCAGCAGCTTGCCTTTGCCGCCGCGGGGTTTTTCGAGGAAATAGCGCCCTTCCTGCGTGGACATACGGCCTGCGACCTCGGACATCGGGATCAGCAGCGGCAGCGAGCGGTCGGCACGTTCGACGGTCTCGTAGGCGCAGCATACCGCCCCGCTGTCGATCATGGCGCGGGTAAGGGGTTCGCTGCTGGCGAAATGGAAGAACGTGAAGACCATCTGGTCTTTGCGGATCAGCTTGTACTCGGGGGCGATGGGCTCCTTGACTTTGACGATCATTTCGGCACGGGCATAGACATCCCCGATCGTGGGAAGTATCTCGGCCCCTACCGCCGTATAGGCATCATCGGCAAAACCGCTGTTCACACCGGCCGTAGCCTGCACATAAACCGTGTGGCCCCGTTTGACGAGCTCCTGGGCGCCTGCGGGGGTAAGGGCAACGCGATTCTCGTTGTTCTTGATCTCTTTGGGAATACCGATAATCATAAGGCTTGAAGTTTTTTAGGTTTTTGCCTTTTAATTTACGGATTTTATCCGGAACAGCAAAATATTCCGGCGATTTTTCACTTCCGGGTCAAAATTTATAAGAGATCGTAAGATAGAACGAACGCGGATAAGCATAGGTATAGCGCGTGGCGTGGGGTGCGAAATAGAGGGCGTCGCCCGAACGGATACGCCGGACGCGCAGCGACTCGTAACCGCTGTAAACCGTATCGGCATCGCCCAGCAGGTTGCGCAGCATGAGCGAAGCGGTCAGCCGCGAACGGCCGAAATAGAAGGATTTGAAAAGCGAGGCGTCGAACGTGAAGGCGTCGCCGAGGCGCTCCTGGTGCGTGAAAGCATCGAACATCTCCCGCGTGATGCCGCCCTGCCGCGCGATGCGTGCCGTACGGCGCAGGGGCACAGGCTCGACGTAACGCAGCCCCGCATATCCCGCCGAGGCGCGGAAACCCCATCCCCGGGGGCCGAAATATGAGAGTTCGGCGCAAGCCGTAAGCTGGGGTGCGGCACCGAGCGTACAACCGCCCATGTGGCTTTCGGCACGGGTGTCGACGGCCGAATTGTCGACGTCGGAGATGACCGTGACGCGCGGGTTGCGGATATATTTGTACCGCCCGCCCGAAGCGGCGAGCGAAAGGCTCCAGCGGTATGCCAGGCGGAGGTCGGCAGTGGCCTCCACGCCGCAGGCCATGCGTCCGATGCCCGTAACGGCCATGTCGCTGTAAACACCCGCCATGTCGTCGTAATAACGGCGGGACTGGATGCCGTCGAGCGTGGCGACGGCGAAGGCTGTAATGCGGAGCGAAAGCCGTTCGCCGGTACGGGTGAAATTGAGCTCGGCGGCGTAGAAACGCCCGGCAGCGGGGTCGTCGACCGTACGGTTGTTATACAACGGCTGGTAGAACAGGTCGGCGGCATCGGGCACCGCAGCCCCGGCTGCGGCCGATGCTTCGAGGTAGCTGCGGGGCGAGAAAGCCCACCCCACCAGTGCCTTGACCGTATAGGGCGTAAACCCCATCCGCCGCGAGCGCCCGAGGGACTGTGTCCCGGGGAAGAGCTCTTTCTCGTAATACCCGCGGCGCAGCACGACGGCATCGCCCAGCGCGAGGGCGACGTCGGCACGAAGGCGGTCGGAACGGTACTCGGCCGACAGGCGGACGGTGGCCTCGCGCGTCGAGAGCGCATAGTCGTAGCCGAAACGGTCGCCCTCGCGGACGGTGCGGCCGGGATGGCGCAGGTCGTTTTGCAGGAGGTTGCCATAGGTGTCGTCGTCCACGAGGTACTGGTCGATGTCGGTGATATGATCCGCCCCCAGCAGGTCGCGCATCTGTTTGTAGCTGCGCGTGCGGGCATGGCGGTAGGAAAAGCCGTAGCGGAGCGTCAGCCGCTCGTCCGGCGCGGTCGTAAATAGGGCGTCGAAACCGAGGTTGCGGATACGTTCGGCGCGGTCTTCGAGCGTATAGACGGCATGTCCGCCCGCCATGCGGTTGCGGGCGATCAGCTCGTCCCAGCAGACCTGCGTATAGCGCGCGTCGTTCGACCGCCATGCCAGTTCGGTTTCCCGGTCGCCCGTATAGCCGGGCAGGTAACGGTAATTGTCGGGCATGGGCGTACGGGCGTCGTACCACCCCAGGGCGCTGTATTTCCGCACCCCGTATTCGGCCCCGGCAGCCATGTCGAGCCAGGTCGCGGGCGACAGCCGCACGCAGTACGTAGCGGCGGCCAGCGGCACGAACTCGCGCCGCACGCGCGAATTGCGGACTTTGCCGTCCTGGAAACCCCAGGCCGGATTGTAGAGGTTGTCGCCCGTAAGGCGGAAAGCCTCTTCGACCGAAGAAAGGCGTGTGCCCCGTACCGACGGCGGGACAATGAGGAGGAATCCCAGCGTATGGCCCTCGCCCAAATGCCTGGAGGCACGGAATCCCGCCGTCAGGGCATTCGTGAAGACGCCTTCGACGTGCATGTCGCGCCCCGTGCGGGCCTCGACGGCGGCAGCGACATCCCAGCCCCGTCCCGCAGGCCGCGCATAGGCGAGTTTCGCCCCGGCCAGGTAGTTGCGGTCGGTGAAACTGACGGAGGCATGGCAGGAGGGTTCGGCCAGCGCCCCGGGGAACCGGAAGGTACGCACGCCGCCGGCACCGCCGATGGCCTCGGGCAATGCCGCGATCCCGGCACGGCGCTCTTCCCGAGCCCCGAGCAGCCGCAGCGAACCGAAATAGCGGGACGAAATCCCCAACCCGGAAAAGGAGGCCGCCTCCGAGGAGTAATGCTGCCCGCGGCGGCCGAGCGCGATGTAGGGCAGATTGAAGGCCGAAATGCTGCCGTAGAGGTCGGGCATGGTCTGGATTGCCCGGTAGAAAAGCGAGGAGTCGGTAAGTACGATGGGCGTACGCTGCTCATAACCCGTGCCATAGGGATAGTATTCGTCGTCGGGGAGCTGGGCCGCAGCTCCGCACACGACGAACAGGAAAACCACGGTAAGAGCGTATTTGCGGAGCATGCACAGGGGACTTTTCAGAATACAAATATAACTATTTTAACCATGTTTTAATATCAACATTAAAAACTGCCGGAGTACGCCGGCTGCAACGGTTATAACGGCCGAAGATTTTTTACATTTTCCGGAAACAGCCAATCTACTGATTTACATGACATTAATCCGAATTACACACGGGGGGGGGCGAATGCCGTCCGCAAATTTGGAAAATCGGAAAACAAGCCCCATATTTGTGAAACCTCAAAGTGTCCTGACATGCAAAAAGCCCTCGCTCTCCTGCTGTCGGCAGTCATGCTGCTGTGTCTGCATCCGGCTGCCGCGCAACAACCCAACACCCTGACCGGGACGGTCACCGATTCGGCTTCCGGCAAAGCCGTCGGCTATGCCACCGTCTCGCTCCAGCGCGACTCGGCCACGGTCGTGAACGCCGTAGCCGCCGATACCGACGGCCGCTTCTCGCTCAAAGCCCCCGAAACGGGCGACTACCAGCTCTGCATCACGATGGTAGGCTACACGCCCTACAAACAGGCCGTGGAAGTGCCCGCATCGGGCAAGGCGCTCGGCAAGATCGCCATCACGCAGGGTGTCGAGGTCGGCGACGTGGTGATCGAAGTCCAGAAACCGCTCGTAATGGCCGACGCCGAGAAGACCACCTACTCGGTCGAGGACGACCCGCAGGCTTCGACGAGCACGCTCGACGAAATCATCCGTAAGGTTCCGCAGCTCTCGCTCGACGGCGACGGCAACGTCCTGCTCAACGGACAGAGCAATTACAAGATATTGCTCAACGGGCGCAATTCGGCAACGATGAGCAACAATTTCAAGGATGTGATCCAGAGCATGCCCGCCTCGCAGATCAGCCGCATAGAGGTCATCACCAACCCCTCGACCAAGTACGAAGCCGAAGGCGTGGGCGGTATCATCAACCTCATCACCCAACGCAAGAAGCAGTTCCACGGATACAACGGCAGCGTCGGCGCGAGCGTCACGGTGTTGGAGAACCCGGCCTACAACGGCAACGCCAGCCTCTCGATCCAGGCCGGGAAGTTCGCGGCGAGCATCATGGGCTATGCAGGCTACTACGACGGGGGCCGTACCCCCTCGGAATCGGAGTCGTGGCAGGAAAATTACGACTCGGAGAACCGCTACAACCGCAGTTACTCCGAAAACAAGGGCAGCTCGCGTTACGGCAACGTCGGACTGGACATGAGCTACCAGCCCGACACGCTCAACCTGATCACGCTCAACGGATGGCTGTGGCTCGGCCGCAGCCGTTACAAATCGCTGGGCACGAACGCGATCCTCGACCCCGAGATGAACCCGCTGCTGGAATACGGCAGCCGCAGCATCCAGAAATGGAACTACATGGGCGGCAGCGTCTCGCTCAATTACGAACACACCTTCGGCAAGGAGGGGCACACGCTGACCATATCGGATGAAGTCGAGATCGACCCGGACAAAGGCCATACAGACCGGATATACAACGACGGATACAATTACAGGGCGTTGCAGGATGCGGACAACCGCATGACGGGCAACACCGTGCAGGTAGACTACGCCAACCCGCTGTCGGAGCACCACAAGATCGAGGCGGGGCTGAAACACATCTACCGCAACAGCACCTCCGACACCGACAACAAGCAGAGCGACGAATACGGCACATTCCCGATTGAAAAAATAAAATTCACGGGCATGGATTACCGCCAGCACGTGCTGGGCATCTACGCCGGATACGGATTCACCTACACCAAATGGTCGGGACGCCTCGGTGCGCGCATGGAACGGACATGGAACGACGCCGACGTGGAGGAGACCGCCAAAGGCACCTACTCGTTTTCGAACCGCCAGTTCAACGTGGTGCCCTACCTGAGCCTGACATTCATCCCCAAGGTGAGCCACAACATTTCGCTCTCCTACACGCAGCGGCTCCAGCGCCCGGGCATCTACATGCTTTCGCCGGCCGAGGACGACACCGACCCCACGCGGCTGTCGTACGGCAACCCGGGACTGGAAGCGGCCGTATACCACACGATCAACCTCCAGTACGGCCACTATGCCGCAAAATGGAGCATGACCTTCGCACTCAACACGTTCCTGTCGAACAACAACATGTCGTCGTACTCCTTCTCGGACGGGGACGGCATCACGAACACCACCTACAGCAACGACGTCCGTTCGCGCAGCTACGGATTCAACGGTTCGTTCTCGTACCGCCCGTCGGAGAAGGTCAACCTCTCGCTGAGCTACAACGGCAGGTATTCGCAGAACGATTTCGACGCCATGGACATCCACACCGACCAGTTCACGTTCAGCCAGAACCTCAACCTCGACTTCGCACTCTGGAAGGAGGCGCGGCTTATGCTGGGTGAGAATTATTCGACGGGGTATGCGTGGCTCGGCGGCAAATCGGAAAGCTACTACTACTATTACATGGGCATCAAACAGCAGTTCCTCAAGAAGAAGCTCGACCTGAGCATCATGTGCAACAACCCCTTCGAGAAATACCGCAGGAACAGGAACACCTCGGACACGCCGACCTTCGGCGGCTGGAGCGAATACAGGTATGCGTGCCGCAGCCTCTATTTCCGCGTCAGCTACCGCTTCGGCAAACAGAACGTCGGGGTGAAACGCACTGCCAAGTCGATCCGCAACGACGACATGAGCAGCGGCGCACAGGGCGGTGGCGGCGGAAGCACCGGCGGCGCACAGGGCGGAGGAGGGATGTAATCCCCCGCCGGCGATCCTGCCCGATACGCCGGACGCCGGCATCACCGCGTGGGCCATCATCGCAGGAGTCATCGCGGAAATCATTCCAGGAATCATCGCGGAAATCATTCCAGGAATCATCGCGGAAATCATTCCAGGAATCATCGCGGAAATCATCGCGGCATTTACGCGACCGTCTTTCCCCTGCTGCAAGGGACGACGCATACGGCTTCCGGGCGCGGCATCCATATCGACGAAAAGGGACTGCCGCACAAGCAGCCGGAAACAGAAGTCACCCCTGCCGGAGTTTGTTCCGGCAGGGGTGAAATCGTAAAATCGGACTTGCCGGACAGCCCCTCTGTTATTTGCAGCCTGCCGTGCAGCGCCCTGCCGGGAACACCCGGAGCGTCCATCGGTTGCCCGATCCATTCGGACAGGTGCCCGGATCATCGACCGCACGGATTTCATAACCCGGCAAAAATATGAATAAAATGATTGTTTTACTCATATTTTTTAATTACATTGTGAACAATATAAAACACATGCTTCACAATCCTTTCATTAATCCTTTAAATTTACCGCCATGAAAAAACTTTTTTTACTCCGGAAAAGCCTGTTCATAGCTTTTGCGGCAGCGACCTGCGGACTCTTTTCTATAATAGGATGTGCAGCGCAAAAACCGGCAGCCGGACGGCAAGGCGAAGCGGCCGGAGGGGAGATCCGCCACGCACAAGCGTCGAAGGCACTGGAAGAGGGGCGGTTCGTGATCGAGGCGAATGAATTTTACCTCCCGGAGAACAAATCCCCGGTCAAGTCATCCACGGGCAACTACATATCCATGGAGGGCAAACGGGGCGTTATCAGTTTCACCCCCGACCTCTTCCCGAAAACACCGCTGGGCAACCTGACCATAACGGACGACTCGGCGGAAATAACGCTGGAAAAGCGGAAAAAGAACGGAGACATGCAGTTCTGCATGAGAATGACCGGGCCGGCGAATTCCCAGGACAGGAAGGTAATAATAACGCTGTACAAGGACACGGACAAATGCCATGTACAGGTTTCGAACGAACTTCTGGCATATCCCGTGGTCAAGTTCACGGGAGTGGTAAGGCCAGCGGGAGAATAACCGCGGCACCACCCGCAACGGCAACGGCCCCGCAAAGACGGGGCCGTTATCGTGAACCGTGCATCCGGGAACCGTGCATCCGTGGCGGGATTTGCCGCGTTCGCGGGCGGGTCAGACGGTCTTGAGCACTTCGAGCAGCAAATCCCAGAACTTGGGAACCGTGGCGATTTCGAGCCTCTCGTCGGGCGAATGCACGCCGCGCAACGTCGGGCCAAAGGAAACCATCTCCAGTTCGGGGTATTTCTCGAGGAACAGGCCGCATTCCAATCCGGCATGGATCGCACGCACCTTGGGCTCCGCACCGAACAGGCGTTCGTAGGCGCCAACGGTCTTTTCGAGCAGTACGGACTGCGGGTTGGGCGCCCAGCCCGGATAACCGTCGGAATGGGCGACGTCGGCACCGGCCAGGGCGAATACCGATTCGACCATCTGCATGACATAGGTCTTGGCGCTCTCGACCGACGACCGCTGCGACGAGGTGACGACAATGCGGTCGTCGCCTTCGAATTTCACCGAAGCGAGGTTGGTCGAGGTCTCGACCAGCCCCGGCATGGCGAACGACATGGCGATCACGCCGTTGGGAACGCCCACCAGCGAGTAGACCAGCCCGAACTGCGTCCGGGCATCGAGCACCTGGTCGACCTCGGGCATCTCGTTGAGCGTAATCTTGAAATTGGGCTCGCGGAAACGGAATTCGGCTTTCAGGTCAGCGGCAAAGAGGTCGTAGCGTTTGACGAACTCGGACTTGAACCGTGTCGGGACGCCGAAGATGGCGTACGCCTCGCGCGGGATCGCATTGCGCAGGTTGCCGCCGTTGAAATAGCTCAGCTTCAGTTCGAACGACTGCATGCCGTCCCACAAGAGGCGTGCGACGGTCTTGTTGGAATTGACGCGTCCCTTGTCGATGTCATCGCCCGAGTGCCCGCCCTGCAGGTCGGAGACGTCGACGCGGAAGAAGGAGTAGTTCTTCGGCGCCTCCTCCATCGCATACCGGAACGTGGCGATGGTGTCGATGCCGCCGGCACAGCCGATGAAGATCTCGCCCTCGTCCTCCGAGTCGAGGTTGATGAGGTATTTGCCCGTGAGCATCTCCTCGCCCAGTTCGAAAGCCCCCGTAAGGCCGGTCTCCTCGTCGACCGTAAAAAGCGCCTCGACGGGCCCGTGCTGCACCGCGGGGTCGATCATGACGGCCAGTGCGGCAGCCATGCCGATGCCGCAGTCGGCACCCAGCGTCGTACCTTCGGCCCTGACCCACCCGCCGTCGATGTGCGTGCGGATCGGGTCGTTGTCGAAATCGAACTCCACGTCGGAGTTCTTCTCGCAGACCATGTCCATGTGGGACTGGAGGATAACCGCCGGGCGCTCCTCGAAGCCCGGCGTGGCGGGTTTGCGCATCACCACGTTGCCGATGGCATCCTTCTTATACTCGATGTTGTGCTTCCGGGCGAAATCGACCAGGAATTCGATGATCTTGCCCTCCTTCTTCGAGGGGCGCGGAACCTGTGTGATGGCATCGAACTGCTCCCACACGATCCGGGGTTCAAGGTTTACTATTTCAGACATAATCTCCTAATATAATTTACAGGCACATCGTCGGGTTGCCGCCGGCTGTAACACCGGGCGCACGCCCCTCGATTTCCGCCCATTCCATGACAATATTTACAACGGCAGAAAGACGCTTCGAAGATGGGGCATCTGCAAGAATTCTTCCGGCCGAAGATTTTCAAATACAAATATAACAAAAACAGCGTAATTCACGGTATCCCGCGTCCGGTTTTTTGCATTTCCGGCTGGCTGCGACGGCCGAAATTTGCTTTTGCACTCCGCTTCCACTATCTTTACGGGAAAATACGGAACTCTATGACGGATTTCAGGATAGGACACGGATACGACGTACACGCGCTGGCCGACGGGCTGCCCCTGTTGCTGGGCGGGATCGAAATTCCGCACACGAAAGGATTCGTGGCACATTCGGACGGCGACGTGGCGATACACGCCGTATGCGACGCACTACTGGGCGCCGCAGCGCTGGGCGACATCGGGATGCACTTCCCCGACACGTCGGACGACTTCAAGGGCATCGACTCGAAAATACTGCTCCGAAGGGTTGCGGCACTGCTGCGCGAAAAAGGATATGAGATCGGGAATGTCGATTGTACGATCCGGATGCAACGGCCCAAATTGCGGCCGCATATCGACGCCATGCGCACCGCGATGGCCGGTGCAATGGGCGTAGGCGATGACCGGGTATCGGTCAAAGCTACGACCACAGAGCATCTCGGTTTCGAGGGGCGCGAAGAGGGGGTTTCCGTCTCCGCCGTGGCACTGATATACAAAATGCAGGCCAAACCGGGATCGGGGAGCCAAGGTTTTTCCGATCCGCAGGCAGCCCGTTAAACCGACAACCCGGAGTTAAGATGAGAAAAGAACTGATGACCCTGGCCTGCGTACTGGCCGCAGCCGGGAGTGCGGCACAGAATGCCGACGAATTCCGCAACCCGCCCGCAGCGTACCGCCCCGTGCCGCTCTGGTTCTGGAACAACACCCCGATCGAACGGACGGAGGCCGCGGAACAATTCCGCACCTTCACGCAACGCGACGGGTACGGCGGATGCGCCATCCTCCCGTTCGGCGGGCATTTCGCACCGGAATACCTCTCGGACGAGTATTTCGCACTTTACGGGGAGATCGTCCGCGAAGCCCGCGAGGCGGGGCTCGTCCTGTCGCTCTACGACGAGTACGGGTTCCCGAGCGGCAGCATGGGCGCCATCAACGGCGACGGCACGCCGCGCTTCATGCAGCGTCATCCGGAGGCGACGATAAAACGGCTCGACAAATTCGAATACCCGCTGGCGGCAGGCACGGAGTGCGACATAGAACTGCCGCGCGATGGGCGCCTGATGGCGCTCGTGGCGATGGACAGCCTCACGCGGGAGGTACGCCCCCTGTCCGGACGCATTTCCGGCGGGCGCATACGCTGGACACCGCCCCAGGGGGCATGGAAACTGCTCTGCTTCGTGTGCGTAAAGGACGGCGACCCGAATGTGGACTACCTCGACCCGGATGCCGTACAGCTCTTCGTGGAGGATACCCACCAGCGTTATTACGACCGGTTCCCGGAGGCGTTTGGAGAGGTCATTACCGAAACATTCTGCGACGAACCGACACTCTACCGGGCACAGGGGCGTATCTGGACGGAGCGCTTCAACGAGCGTTTCGAAGCCGCACACGGGTTTTCGCCCGAAGCGCTCTACCCCGCCCTGTGGTACGACACAGGCCCCGGGACTGCCGCCGCCCGCAACTACCTGTTCGGGTTCCGGGCGCGGCTCTATGCCGAAGGGTTCATGAAGACGATCCACGACTGGGCGGCAGCGCACGGCATACGCTCCACCGGACACCAGGATCAGGAGGAGGTGCTCAACCCCGTAAGCGTCGCGGGCGACCTGATGCTCTGCGGCAAGTACATGGACGTGCCCGGCATCGACAAGATCGGCGGCGACCGCCCCGCGGAACTTTTCTACAAGGTGGTATCCTCATCGGCGGCCAACTGGGACAAGCGGCTGGTCATGTCGGAAACATTCGGGGCGATGGGCAACACCCCCGTCCGGGAACTCTATACCATCGCAATGGAGCAATATACCAAAGGCATCAACCAGCTTATCCCCCATGCAGTATGGTATAACGACGCAGACGTGACGTTCCTGCCCGAACTCTCCTACCGCAACCCGCTCTATAACGAGGCGCTGCCCGCATTCAACCGCTTCCTCGCCCGGCTGAACTACCTGTTGCAGCCCGAGGGGCGCACGGTGGCGGACATAGCCATGCTCTACCCCATCGAGACGTTGCAGGCGGGGCATTACCTCGACGGCCCGGAGGGTTATTACGCTGGGGGCGTGAAGCTCCCCGGCACGGATTACATCCGCGTGGCGGCGATGCTCAGCGACACGCTCGCACGCGATTTCACCTACCTGCATCCCGAGGTACTGGCGCATTGCCCCGCAGGCAGGGGAATGCTCCACCTCGACAACAAGGTCAACCACCAGCACTACCGGGTGCTGATCCTGCCCGGCGTGAAATGTATCTCACCGGAGTGCCTCCGTACCGTGGAACGGTTCCGCCGTGCCGGGGGACGGGTGATCTTCACCACGGCGCTGCCCGAAACATCCACCCGCTTCGAGGTACCGGCTACGCAGGTCGCAGCCCGCGTGCAGGAGATGCTCACGGCACGTAAAAACCCGGCGTTATTCCTGCCCGAACCCGACACGGAATCGTTGCGCAAGGCATTGGAGGCTGATTTCATACCGGACGTCACGGTTTCCGGTGCTCCCGGCCTGCGCTACATCCACCGGATATGCGGCGGCCGCCATATCTACTATTTCGCCAATATCGGCACCGAAACGGCCGAAGCCGGGATCCTGCTGCGCGACGCCGTAAAACTGCGCAGTTTCGACCCGCATACGGGCGACAACGCCCCGTTCGCCGCCGAGGTATCGGCACAGGGGACGCGGCTTCAACTGACGCTTCCGGGAGCCCGGTCGCTGTTCCTCGTATCGGAGTAGCCGCGGGGAAGGCGCAAAAAAGCCCGCAATGCGGGCCTTACGGAAAAGCAGGGCTCGCGGAAACGGGATGGCATCCGCCCAGGCAGGAAGATTCGCCGGACAGGAAGTGCGCCGAAAGCGGGAGTCACTTCGGAATTCCGGACGGCGGGAACCCGGCGCACGGGAACCATGGAAAACAGAAATTACGGCCGGCACCTATGGAGGTGCCGGCCGTTCGGTTTGCCGCCCGCGAAGAAGCCGCCGCTCAGTCCAGCCGCCGGAACTTGGGGTCGCCGATCCGTTTGTCCCAGAGCCATCCGACATAGCGCATGACAAGGTCGGGAGCCGCCAGCGTCAGCACCGTTTCGCCGGTGACGGTCGAAACCTCGAAGCCGGCATGGTAGGCCGTATCGCCGTCGGCAAACCCGAAGGAGATACGCCAGCCCCACGCCAGGCGCTCGGCCCGGTAATCGGACAGGGACGGCGAGTCGAAATTGAGCACGTAGAGATACTGCGTGATGCCGCGCTCGGTCGGCAGGTGCACCCCGACGTGGTCGATGAACATCCCGAAGAAGTAATAATCGGTATAGATGCTGCGGATCATGCCGCCCGGTACCTCCTGCATACTGTTGGGGAAAAACAGGTAGTCGCGCGACTGTACCAGCGAGTCGATCTTCTGCGCATAGAGCTTCGCCCGGTAGGCACGGCGTTCGGGGCGCGTCATGCCGCGCGTGGACTCCTCGTAGACGGTCGTATGCTCGACGACCTGCACAGGGGGCTGCTGGACAGGCACCACGGTCGTCTGGGGCACGCTGTCGACGGCGGAAGTGCCCAGCGTGAACTGGGGCTGCGCGGACTGCGCCACAGCACCCGACGCCCCGAAAACAAGGGCGCAGAGGCACAGCATCCGGAGCGCCGCCCGCCCCGCAGGAGCAAAAGCCCCCGCCGGGGCGGGGGCTCGCAGTTCGGGAAGGATTTGCGTTGCGGCATCCCGCCGCGACGGGAAGGACGGGAAGGGGGCGCCGCATCCCGTCCGGCGATACATCCCGGAACTCATGGTCAATAGAGCTGTGAAATGGTGCCCGAGTACTCCACGGGGTTATACCACGGGTTGGTGATGGTCAGGTTGGCACCGCCCGTACGGGAGAAGATCTCGAAGGTGAAGGTATAGGTCGACGCCGAGAAAAGCGAGGTGGAGAAGGTTACCATCCAGCCCTCGTGGGTCTGCTCGGTGGTATAGCCCTGCACGCTGGGAACCGTGTAATTGATGATGGTCGTGTAATAAGGCGGCACATAGCCCTTGACGTAAGGCAGGCAGATGTCGATCGTGCCGTCCCAGACGCCCACGTTGAAGGCCGGGTTGATGATCTGGCGCATGGGGCCGGCCGGCTGCCGCTGCATGGTCTGGGGGTTGAACTGGAAGTTACGCGAAAGGATGACCGAATCCATCGTTTTCTCGAAATCTGCGATACGTTCCGCACGTCTCTTCTCACGCACCTCGCGGCGTTCTTCCTTGGGCGACAGAATCTTTTTCTGTCCGATCACGGTGGCGCAGACTGCGCACAGCAGCACGCTCACGACGATAATGACTGTTTTTTTCATAGCACATAAAAGGTTTATACGGCCATGAAAAATGCAAATACGGTGCCTAACTGCCTAAAGTCGTGACTAAAGACCCAGTTTTTTCAGAAATTCGCCCGTATAGCTGCGTGGGGAGCAGGCTATTTCGTGCGGAGTGCCCGCCGCGACGATCTCGCCGCCGGCCGCCCCGCCTTCGGGGCCGATGTCGATGATGTAGTCGGCGACCTTGATCACGTCGAGGTTGTGTTCGATGACGATGACCGTATTGCCGCGGTCGACGAGTTTGTTCAGCACGTCGAGCAGCAGGCGGATGTCCTCGAAATGGAGCCCCGTCGTAGGTTCGTCGAGGATGTAGAGCGTACGCCCCGTATCGCGCTTGGACAGTTCGGAGGAGAGCTTGATACGCTGGCTCTCGCCGCCCGAGAGCGTGGTGCAGGGCTGACCGAGCGTAAGGTAGCCGAGGCCGACCTCCTGGATGGCACGGAGTTTCTGGTGGATGGCAGGGATATTCTCGAAGAACTCCACGGCCATGTTGACCGTCATGTTCAGCACGTCGTCGATATTCTTGCCTTTGTATTTCACTTCGAGCGTCTCGCGGTTGTAACGGTGTCCCCCGCACGCCTTGCAACGCACGTAGACGTCGGGCAGGAAATTCATCTCGATGGTCTGGACGCCCGCGCCGCGGCACTCCTCGCAGCGGCCGCCCTTGACGTTGAACGAGAAGCGCCCCGCCTTGAAGCCGCGGATCTGGGCATCGGGCGTCATTTCGAACAGTTTGCGGATGTCGGAAAAAACGTTCGAATAGGTCGCCGGGTTGCTGCGCGGCGTACGGCCGATGGGCGACTGGTCGACGACGACCAGTTTGTCGATATGTCCGATGCCTTCGACGCTGTCGTATTCGAGCGGCTGCCCGAAGGAGCGGTAGAGCTCCTTCGAAAGGATCGGGCGCAGCGTCTCGTTGACGAGCGTCGACTTGCCGGAACCGCTGACGCCCGTCACGCAGATGAATTTGCCGAGCGGGAATTCGGCCGTGACGTTCTTGAGGTTGTTGCCCCGCGCCCCGCGGATCACGATGCACTGCCCCGTGCCTTTGCGGAGCGTTTCGGGAATCCCGATACGGCGGCGTCCGGTGAGGTAGTCGGCCGTGATGGAATCGGAACGCAGGATGTCGTCGATCGTACCCGCGGCCATGATATGCCCGCCCTTGCGCCCCGCACGGGGGCCGACGTCGACGATGAAGTCGGCGGCACGCATCATGTCCTCGTCGTGTTCGACGACGATCACCGAGTTGCCGGCATCGCGCAACTCCTCCAGGCTGCGGATCAGGCGCCGGTTGTCGCGCTGGTGCAGGCCGATCGAGGGCTCGTCGAGGATATAAAGCACGTTGACCAGCTTCGAGCCGATCTGCGTGGCGAGGCGGATACGCTGGCTCTCGCCGCCCGAGAGCGAACGCGACGAACGCGACAGCGACAGGTAGCCCAACCCCACGTCCATCAGGAAGCGCAGGCGCTCGCGGATCTCCTTGACGACCTCCTGTGCGATCTTCCACTCCTTGTCGTCCATATAATCCTCGATGTGCGCCACCCATTCCGAAAATTCGGAGATCGACATGGCCGACACGTCGGCGATGCTCTTGCCGCCGATGCGGAACTGGAGCGCCTCCTTCTTGAGGCGCGAACCGCCGCAGACCGAACATTTGCGGTAGACGAGGAACTGCTCGCGCCATTTCTGGCCGCGTTTGGAGTCCTCGTCTTCGGTACGGCCTATATATTCGGCGACGCCCTCCCACGAGACGAGGTGGTTGCCGCCCGAAGAACTGAACTCCGAAAGGTTGATGGTCAACGGCTCGGAATCGCCGTACAACACCGCATTCAGCCCCGGCTCGGGCAGCGACCCGACGGGGTCGTCGAGCGTGAAATCGTAACGCCGCCCCAGCATTTCGAGAATGGCGAAAAGCATGTTGTTGCGGTATTTGCCCAGCGGTTCGACGGCGCCCTCGCGCAGCGAAAGCCCCATGTCGGGAATGATCTTCCCGACGTCGAAGACGGCTTCCTCGCCCAGCCCGTTGCAATGCGGGCAGGCGCCCTGGGGCGAGTTGAACGAAAAGGTATGCGGCGCGGGGTCTTCGAACGCGATGCCCGTCGAGGGGCACATCAGGTGGCGGGAGTAGAAGCGCTGCTGTTCGGTACCGTAGTCGTAGACGGCCATCGTACCCTTGCCCTGGCGCAGAGACTCCCTGAGCGAGGTCATCACCCGGTCGCGGGCCTCCTCGCCGACGACCAGGCGGTCGACCACCAGGTCGATGGTGTGTATCTTGTACCGGTCGAGGCGCATGCCGGCCGAAATCTCGCGGATCTCGCTGTCAATACGGGCATAGATATACCCCTTTTTGGCCAGCGACTCGAACAGTTCGCGGTAATGCCCCTTGCGCCCTTTGACGATGGGAGCCATCAGGGCGATCTTGCGCCCCGTGAAGCCCGTCATGATGAGCCCGGCGATCTGCTCGTCGGTATAATGCACCATCTCCTCGCCCGTGACGGGTGAATAGGCACGCGACGCGCGCGCATACAGCAAACGCAGGAAATCGTTGATCTCGGTCACGGTACCCACCGTGGAACGGGGATTTTTGTTGGTGGTCTTCTGCTCGATGGCGACCACGGGGCTCAGGCCCGTAATCTTGTCGACATCGGGACGCTCCATCGTCCCCACGAACTGGCGGGCATAGGTAGAAAGCGTTTCCATGTAGCGGCGCTGTCCCTCGGCATAGATCGTGTCGAACGCCAGGGACGACTTGCCCGAACCGGAAAGGCCGGTTATGACTACCAGTTTACGGCGCGGGATCTCCAGGTCTATGTTTTTCAGGTTGTGAACCCGGGCTCCCAGTATTTTGATCGTGTCTTCTTTCATCATCGTAGTCAAACGTACCGGAAGCCCCGTTTAGTGTGCGGGCTCTCCGGCGCGAATATCGTACAAAGATAGCGCATACCGGGGGCAATACCAAATTTTTCGGAAATCAGAATTCCAGTTCGAAGCCGTCGGCATCCATCCACGCCGGGAACTCCTCCCTGAAAGCCGCCTGCGCCTCGGAGTCGAATTCGGCGACGAGGGTCTGCTCCCGCTCACCGGCATCGGCCAGCGTGGCGCCACGGAAGTCGACGAGCGCCGAATCGCCCGCATAGGAGGCATCGGGATCCGTGCCCACGCGGTTTACGCCCGCCAGGTAGCACTGGTTTTCGATGGCCCGCGCCCGCAGCAGCGTACGCCACACCTCGCGGCGGTCGTCCGCCCACGAGGCGCTGCACAGGATGGCATCGTAATCGCCCCGGTTGCGGCTCCACACCGGGAAGCGCAGGTCGTAGCAGATCAGCAGCAGGAACCGGAACCCCATATATTCCACCACCACGCGGCGGTTTCCCGGAGTATAGTCGCGCGCTTCGCCGCCGGGACGAAACAGGTGCCGCTTGTCGTACCAGGCAACCCCGCCCGAAGGCTTCACGAAAAACATCCGGTTGCGGAACTCCCCGTTTTCGGCGATGACGACGCTGCCCACGACGGCTTTGCCGTATTGTGCCGCCCAGCGCCGCATGGTCGTAGCGACAAGTCCGTCGGCAGGCTCGGCGACACGGGCGGGGCGCAGCTTGAACCCCGTGGCGAACATTTCGGGCAGCACGGCAATATCGGCATCGGCCGCAGCGACGATAGGCTCCAGACGTTCCAGGTTCCGGGCGGTATGTTCCCATTCCATGTCGACCTGGCAGACAGCAACACGTATTTTCATAGAAAAACTCCGTTTTGTAAACAAATATATAAAATTTTCTTACAGATCGCACCTGCGGGAATAAAAAACATGGAGGTTTGTAAGGCAGGGCGACAACAAAGGGAACCGGGCATACAAAACGGACACGCAAGGCGGCACCCTTGCGGCAGTGCATACGGTTCAGCGATGAAAAGCAATGCGGGAAACAGGGCGCAGGCAGCCGGGGGCAACCGGCCGAAGCGGACGGCCTTGAGGACGACCTGTCCAGACAACCTATCCAAACAATCTGCCCAGACAACCTATCCAAACGACCGGACGCAACCGGGCAAACGGACTTACACTGACGACCGGACGCGGGTTGTCAACAGGACAATAGCGGACAGGCAAAACGACCGGACGGAGACAGGCACGGGCGGCCGACGCCAACCTGTACGCCTCAATGCGCCCCCAACCGCCACACCGTGACCGAGGAGGCATTGTCGCGCTGGTGCAGCAGCGAAATCCGGCAGGGCACGAAATCCGAAGCCCGGCAGTTCCAGACGTCGACGAACTGCTGGGGATTGCGTTCGGCAAGCGGGAACCAGGTGCTTTGTACCTGCACCATGATGCGGTGTCCGGTACGGAACGTATGGGCGATGTCCGTCATCCGGAAAGGCACCCGCGCCGGGACACCGGGCGTAAACGCCTCGGGGCGCGAGAAACTGCGGCGGTAGCGGCCGCGCATGACGTCGCCCCGCACGAGCATCCGGTAGCCCGGCAGCGGATCGTCCTCGGGGAAAAGGTCGATCAGCTTGACCACGAAATCGGCATCGGTCGTCGAAAGCATCACCTCCAGGTCGGCATCGACCGGGCCGACGAAGGTCATATCCTCTTCGAGGGGCTCCGAAACGAACGTCAGCACGTCGGGCCGCCCGGACAGGAAACGCTGGTCGGCGACCATATACTCTTTGGGACGGCGCAGGCCGGCAGCCTCGTAGTAAGGCACGGGATCGGAAGGATCGGAGACATAGGTACTTGCGGATATTTTGGCCGTCGGGCGCCGGGTATCGAGGATACCGCCGTCGGCGAGGTACAACGTCAGTTTCCGGGCCCCACGCGGCAGAGAGCGGCCGAAAGTATGCCAGCGGTTGTCCCCCGAGGAAAAGACCGCAGCGGCCGGCAGCGGAGCCGCTTCGTCCGTATTGCCTTCGCGGAGGTAGTGGTCGAAGAACGGCACCTCGAAATACTCCATATAATATTCCCACGAGGCATCGCCGCCGAAATCGAACGCCCCGAGCGTCCGGCCGCCGTTACGCCACGCCCCGTGGGCCCACGGGCCCACGACCAGATGGCACGGCGTCGAAGGGCTCTGCCGGATCAGGGCCCGGTAGAGGTTCCACGCCCCGAAGCAGTCCTCGGCATCGAACGTCCCGCCGACGACGAGCACCGCAGGCCGGACATTATAACAGGCACGGCGCAGGTCGCGTTCCTGCCACCACGCGTCGTAATCGGGATGCGCGGCCATCTCCTCCCAGAAGGGGTTGGGTTTCAGCAGAGCGGTAAGCTCCGCAAGCGTCGTATGCTCCAGGAAGAACGTCCGCTCGTCGGGCTGGGTCTGCCGGGACATGGAGGGCATTTTCGCGGCCGGAACACGTCCGGGAGGGGTATTCATGCTGCTCAGGAAGCGGTAGGAGTCGGTGAGCATCAGCACCCCGTTGTGATGCACGTCGTCGCCCATGAACCAATCGGTGACGGGAGCCTGCGGAGAGACGGCCTTCACGGCGGGATGGCCGCAAAGGCCGCCCATCATGGCGTAGAACCCCGGATAGGAACACCCGGCGAAACCCACCCGGCCGTTGTTGTGCGGGATGTGCCTGACCAGCCAGTCGACCGTGTCGTAGCTGTCGGTCGTCTCGTCGGTCTCACCGCTGCCGGCAGGCCGGACATGCTCGAAGTCGCCTTCGCTCATATAACGCCCCCGGACATCCTGCATGACGATGATATAGCCGCGGTCGACGTAGCTGCGCAGATAGCCCTTCCCGAACCCCTGCGGGAAACGTCCGGCGCCATAGGGCCCGCAGCCGTAAGGCGTGCGAAAGATGATGACGGGGGCTTTGCCGGGCGCCTTGGGCGTATAGACCGCCGTGTAGAGGGCTACGCTGTCGCGCATGGCGATGCGGTACTCGGCCTTGTCGTACAGTTCGGCGACGGGCTGCCCGGCACAGGCCGCAACGGCGGCGAGCAGGCCGGTCAACAGGAGCGCGAAAAATCCACGGATTTTCATGGCAGGAAGGTTAAGGTTCGTTTTCGAAAGTTACGCTTTTTTCCGCAAACGCCCAAAAGCCGGCACGAACGAGGACTAAGGATTGGTGCTGCCCGATCCCACTGACTCCCGGAAAGGGATGCGGCCGCTCCCGCACCGCGGAACTTGGCCGGGAAAGTTGCAATCCCGCAAAAATAAACGTACTTTTGCAGGCGGTCAATTCCGCAAAAACGATATGCTCAGAGCAGGACGCACCCAGAAACTCACCGTAAGCCGTGTTTCGGAATACGGATTATACCTCACCGACGAGGAGCAGAACGAAGTTCTGCTGCCCAACCGTTATATCTCCCTCGCCGACAAACCCGGCGACGTAAAGGAGGTTTTCGTCTACCATGATTCGGAAGACCGCCTCGTGGCGACAACCGAAACGCCGCTGCTCCGCGCCGGGGAGGCGGGTTACCTGCGCGTGGTGGACAAGACCGTGCACGGGGCATTCCTCGACTGGGGACTGCATGGCAAAGACCTCTTCCTGCCCAACCGCAACCAGCAGGGCGGCATCCTCGCGGGACGGAGCTACATCGTATACCTCTATGAAGACAGCATCACGGGGCGCTGCGTGGCGACCACCAAGCTCAAGGGCTTCATCAACAACGACCTGATCACGGTGGAACCGCGCCAGGAGGTAGACCTGCTGGTCGCCTCGGAAAGCCCGATCGGTTACCGCGTGATCGTCAACAACCGCCATTGGGGCATGCTATACCGCAACCAGGTATTCCGCCCCGTAGCCATCGGCGACCGCATGAAGGGATACGTCCGCAAAATCACCGAGGACAACCGTATCGACGTGAGCCTCCAACAGGAAGGATATGCGCAGGTCAAGGATTCGGCAGAGGTTTTGCTGCAACTGGTGATCGACAACGGCGGGCACCTGCCGCTCAACGACGACAGTTCCCCGGAGGAGGTGAACCGCCTTACGGAGATGAGCAAAAAGGTCTTTAAACGCTCGCTGGGCGTGCTGATGAAACGCGGCGCGGTCGAAGTGGGCGAAGACGGGATAAAAGTTAAACGGCAATAATGGGTAAGATAAACACGGCGGAACGGGTTTCGCGCGAAATGTCCGACAATTTCGTCTTCCAGCGGTCGCTGCTGGCCTACCATGCCGCGGCACAGCGCATCGGCGGCGACGTATTGGAGATCGGCACGGGAGCGGGTTACGGCATCGAGGTGGTGGCTCCCCATGCACGGAGTTTCATCACGGTAGACAAATTCGCCCCGGCAGCGGAGCTGGCACGGCATCCGCATGTCGAATTCCACCAGGCCGTAGTGCCGCCGCTGGCATTCGCAGCCAACAGTTTCGATTTCGTGATCTCGTTCCAGGTGATCGAGCATGTGAAGCAGGACATCGAGTTGGTGCGCGAAGTGAAACGGGTACTGAAACCGGGAGGCAAGTTCATCGTGACGACCCCCAATGCACCGATGTCGCTCACCCGCAACCCGTGGCACGTACGGGAATATACGGCAGAACAGCTGCAAATCCTGCTGGGGCATGAGTTCCGGTCGATCGAAACCCTCGGGGTCGCAGGCAACGGGAAAGTCATGGAGTACTACGAGCAGAACCGCCGCAGCGTGGCACGCATCACGCGCTTCGACATCCTGGATCTCCAGCACCGCCTGCCCCGCCGCCTGCTCCAGCTACCCTACGACATCCTGAACCGGATCAACCGCCGGAAGCTGCTGAAAGCAAATACCGACCTCACCTCCTCGATCCGTATGGAGGATTACCGCATCTGCCCCGTGTCGGACGACTGTTTCGACCTGTTTTACGTGGCCGAAAAATAGCCGCTGAGCACCCTCGGATTACAATCGGTTTACTATAAAAAAGAGCAAGCAGCCTCATGCGGGGCTGCTTGCTCTTTTTAACGGCTCATCCGAGCGCTCGTCAAGTTTAATACTCCTCCTCATTGAAGAAGAAATCGTCTTTCGACGGGTAGTCGGGCCAAATATCTTCGATAGATTCGTAAATCTCACCCTCGTCCTCTATTTCCTGCAGATTTTCGAGCACTTCGAGAGGCGCACCCGAACGCACAGCATAGTCAATCAGTTCATCTTTCGTAGCGGGCCAGGGAGCATCTTCCAGCTTCGATGCCAATTCAAGTGTCCAGTACATAGTTCCAAGTTTTTAAGTTCCCAAATATCAGCGGATTAACATCAGGCGACAATCGCTATTCCGCTATCACTGATTTGCAAAAGTATAAAAAAAACGAGAAAAACAAAGAAAAAATTACAAAACATCCGCACGCACACATCAACAAGCTGCCGGACAACGACTTACGGAATCCACAGGGTCTCCTCGACACCGTAATGCTCTGTGAGCGTGCGCCCGAGCAGGTAAAAATAATCGGAAAGGCGGTTCAGCCACATCAGCACCGTGGCATCCGTGCCGTATTTTTCATCGGCACGCAGCGCGGCACGCTCGGCACGCCGGCAGACCGTACGGCACACGTGGCACATCGAAACGACGGCGTTGCCGCCCGGGATCGTGAATTTGTCGATCGGTTTGAGCGCGTCCTGCATCGCGTCGATACGGCCTTCGAGCCAGGTGACGGCCTCGGGAGCCAGCGGCGCAACCTTCCCGCACCCTGTTTTTCCGCATGCCAGCAATGCCTCGACGGTCATCAGGCGTGACAGGATGCGGTTCAGGTCATCGACATAGGGCGACAGCGCAACTTCCGCACGCATGTTGTCTCCGAGCAAGGCCGCAAAGGCCGCCAATTCGTCCACCGTGCCGTAAGCCTCGACCCGTTCGTCGGTCTTGAAGACCCGTTCGCCGCCGACAAGGGAGGTCAACCCCTTATCGCCTTTTTTCGTGTATACTTTCATATCCGGAAGTGTTGTTTCGGCAAATTATTATTGAAAACCAGCAGGTAACCGCGGTTGTCCACGGTCGTCGAACGGTGCGCAGCGACGATTTGCAGGCACATGGCCCGGCGTTCACGCCCGTCGTAGGGGGACATGACCGCTACCGTATTCCCGGCGGCGGCCGCATCGCCGACCAGGGCGAGCGTCTCCGCCCGGGACAGTCCGCGCGTCGCTATGCAGAACTCCGCATCCGCACGATTCAGGCCAAAAGAGGCGTAACCGCAATGGATCGCCAGATTTTGCAGCTGCACGGCGCGGCGTTCGGGCACTCCGGCCGCGAGCAGTTCGCGGAACAACGCCCGGTCGCCGGGAAGCAGCGTATCGCGCATGAACACATTACGCACGACGTCGTATACGAAAGGCGAATGCACGCCGTGCCCACGGAAGAAACGGGCCCGGGAGAGCCTGTTACGCAGCTCAGTGACCCGCCCGTAAAATTTCAAACCGAGTTTATGGCCGCCGATCCCCATAACCGTTATTTTTTCAACAGTCCCGCAAGACGCCCCGTCGAAAAGGCGATCTGGAGGTTATAACCGCCCGTATTCGCATCGAGGTCGAGCACTTCGCCCGCGAAATAGAGCCCCCGAACCTTCAGCGATTCCATGGTATAGGGGTTGACCTCGGCGCAGGAAACGCCCCCGGCCGTCACGATGGCGTATTCGAACGGCGCATAGTCCGTGATGGGGAAAGTGAATCCCTTGAGCGTCTTTATAAGGCGGGTTATCTCCTCTTCGGTGAGCTTGCCGACGTAATTCTTGGAATGGATGTCCAGTTCCTGCGCCAGCGGCATCACCAGGGGTTTCGGCACCAGCTTGCGCAGCAGTTCGCCGAAGAACTCCGTGGGTTCCATCCCGGCTATCTCGCGGGCGATACGCTCGTGCAGGATTTCCTCCGTGAGCGCAGGCTTCAGGTCGACGACCAGTTTCACGCGGCGCCCGTCGATCAGTGCGTCGACCGCATCGCGGCTCATGCGCAGCGCCACGGCACCCTCGATGCCGCGCTCGGAGAAGCCCAGTTCGCCGAACTCCTCGCGCACGGGTTCGCCGTCGATATGGAGCACGGCCCTGATGTTTTTCAGCAACAGGCCGTCGAGGTAACCGATCTGCGGATGCGACGAAACGAGCGGCGTCAGCGAAGGGCGCACAGGCTCGACGGTATGTCCCAGGTCGGCCGCAAAGGTGTAGCCGTCGCCCGTGGAACCCGTGGCGGGATAGGAAACGCCGCCCGTGGCGACGATCACCTGCGGACACTCCTCCTTGCGTTCGAAACCGCGCCTGTTGATATAGCGGACGCCGAAGACCTTGTCGCCCAGGGTCATGATCTCCGTCACGCGCGTATTATAAATGATCTTCACGCCGTTCTCGTAGCAATATTCCAACAGCGCATTGGCGATGTCCCACGCCTTGCCGCTCTTGGGAAAGACGCGCTCGCCGCGTTCGATGTCGAGCTTCACCCCGGCCTTTTCGAAGAAACGGATGGCGGCGCGGTTATTGAACTCGGCAAAAGCCTGTCCGAGAAACTCCGCGTTGGTACGCACCTGCGCGGCGAACTCCTCGGCCGGCCGTGCGTTGGTGACGTTGCAGCGCCCTTTGCCCGTGATACGGACTTTACGGCCCGACTTGTCCATCTTCTCGATCAGCAGCACACGCTTGCCGTCCCGCGCCGCCGTACCTGCGGCCATCATGCCCGCTGCCCCCGCCCCGATGACGATCACGTCGTACGGCCGGATTTCTTTTTCTTCGATTTGTTCCATACGGCTGCAAAGATAGACAATAATTCTTTCTTTCCGGAAAAATTTTTCCTATCTTTGCGGCCGAAAAAAACCGTTCTAAACAGATATGTTGAGCAGAAGATTACTCCGTATAAAGGTCGTCAAGGCACTGTTCGCCCACCTCAAATCGGGCGCCGACAACATGATGGCATCGGAAAAAACGCTGATGGCGTCCGTAGACAAGGCCTACGACCTCTATTTTCAGATCCTGACCCTCCCCGTGGAACTGACGCGCTACGCCGAACAGCGGCAGGAACTGGCCAAACAGAAAAAACTGCCGACATACGAAGATCTCAACCCCAATACCAAGTTCGTAGACAACCAGGTGATCCGCGTCATCGCCAACAGCGATGCCGTGAACGACCATATCGCCGCCCGCAAGCTGGGCTGGGGCCGACATCCGGAGCTGATCCGTACGCTCTATACACAGCTCTCGGAAAGCGACTATTTCAAGGATTACATGCTGCGCGAGGAGCGCTCGTTCGCCGACGACCGCAAGCTGCTCGAAGATTTCTTCAAGGAGCTGCAGAGCTGCGAGGCACTGGAAACCGAGCTGGAAGAGATGTCGATCCTCTGGAGCGACGACCTGCCTTACATCGTGATGATGATCCTGCGTTCGCTATCGGGCCTGAAACCGTCGCACACCGAGCTGAAAGTCCCCTCGAAGTTCAAGAGCGACGAAGACCCCGAATTCGTGAAGACGCTTTTCGAAAAATCGCTGGTCAACTACGATGCCTACCAGGATTACATCGAAAAATTCACCGCCAACTGGGACGTGGAACGCATCGTGTTCATGGACAACCTGATCATCGGCACGGCCATGGCCGAACTGACCTCGTTCCCGTCGATTCCCGTCAAGGTGACGCTCGACGAGTACATCGAGATTTCGAAATACTACTCGACCCCCGGCAGCAGCACCTTCATCAACGGCGTGCTGGACAAGATCGTCGAATCGCTCACCGCCGAAGGCCGCATCAGGAAAGCCGGCCGCGGCCTTATCTGAGTCCCGATGCTGCGCGGGTTGTTGTTGCTGGCGCTGGCCGTGACGACCGCGGCATGCGGCACCCGGCAGGCACGCACGGGCGAGACCGGGCGGAAAGGCCGGATTATCGCCGTCACGGACACGATCCTCGACACGGGCGGCACGGATACCGTGCGTTTCGGACGCATACACTCGGGGGAGGTGGCCGTGCTCAGGCTCTGGATCGAAAACCGGGCATCGAAGCCCGTAGCCATCACCCGATACGACCGCAGTTGCGGGTGCACGACGCTCGGATATGATGCACAGCCCATTACGCCGGGCGATGCGCAGCAGGTGTCGCTCACCTTCGATGCGCGGGGCGAATGGGGCTGGCAGCTCAAGACGCTGGACATCGCATTCGCCGGCGGGCGGAAACCCCTGAGGCTGTTCATCGAGGCCGAAGTGGAATAAACATTTGTGTATTCGACAATATTTCGTATATTTGTTCCGTTAACGGAAATAAACACTTAAAACATAACGACGTATGATTAATTTTCTTCAGGTGCCGCCCGTAGAGCCCCAGCCGGGTTTCATGCAGCAGTACAGTTTCATCATTATGATCGGCCTCATGGTGCTGGTTTTATGGCTCTTCATGTGGCGACCCGAATCCAAGCGCCGCAAGCAGATGCAGGCATTCCGCGAAGGCCTGAAAAAAGGTGACAAGGTAATTACCGCCGGCGGCATTTACGGCACGGTGAAAGAGATCAAGGAGACAACCCTGCTGATCGAGGTGGACGGCAACGTCACGCTGCGCATCGACAAGAACATGGTCGTAGCCGACAACAGCGACCTTCAGCGCCAGTAAAAACCGCTTTCAGATATGAAAAAAGCTGCAAAAATTTGCAGTTTTTTTATTTGCAGGTTCAAATTTTTTATTTTACATTTGCATACCTGTCCGGGAAACCCGGGCACAGTCCCAACAACATTGTCGAGGGGGGGGGAATTTCTAAGCGCCTCTTACAGATTACCTCTTTCTCGGCAATGTTTTTTTATGCCCGTATGTCTGCAAACGATCCTGCGGGGATTTTGGCCCAAATCCGCGGCCGGCCGGCAAGGCGTCCCCAGAAAATTCGGGACAAAAAATCCTGAACGCGCAAACAAGGCAGCAGATGCAACCGGTTTTATCGTTATATTTGCATCCGGATTCTTCAACGCATACACATGACCCGACACATATCCTACCCTACCCTCGGCACTTGTTCCCGGCAGATCGACATCGAACTGGAAGACGGCATCATCCGCAATGTGACGTTCACGGGCGGCTGCCACGGCAACACGCAGGGCATAGCGGCACTCGTGCGCGGCATGAAAGCCACCGACGCGATAGCCCGGCTGGAAGGCATCGACTGCCGCGGCAAGGGCACTTCGTGCCCCGACCAGTTGGCCAAAGCCCTCAGGCAGGCGCTCTGAACCGACGCAGCATCTGTTCGGGAACGGATTTTGCAGACGGAGCATAAGATCAAAACAGAAAAACTATGTATTTCGTATGGTATCTCCTGCTCGGCCTGGCATCCGGATGGATCGCCAACCTCATTGTCAAAGGCAGCGGCTCGGGGCTCATCGTCAACCTCGTCGTAGGGCTGGTAGGCGGCGTGCTCGGCGGCTGGCTCTTTTCGTTCTTCGGGCTGGTTCCGGCAGGCACGCTGGGCAGCCTGGCCACATCGGTCATCGGCGCCGTGGTGCTGCTATGGATTGCCGCGGCCATCTCACACAAGAAAATCCGTTAAACCCGCAACGATTATGGACAACATGAAAAACGGCGGACACGCCGGCACCGCAGAAGCGGAAAATGCGGAGACCATGGATCTCCTGACAGGAATGCTCGATGCCGCAACCCATTGCGGCGACAACGACGGGGACGGCAAGGAGCCGGCAAAAACTGCCGGAACCGCCAACGTTCAGGACGGGAATATGCAAAAATAACCGCCAAACCAACCCGGTGCTGTGACTGTAAAACCGGAAAAGGGGACTCGATAAGTCCCCTTTTTTTGTACCACCTCCCGCACAGCCGGGACGGCAAGCGACACTCCGATTATTCGGTTCAACACACGAATTGCTTCGCATCAGATCAATTAATTTAAAAACACCCCAGCAAAACACATTATTTCGGCATAACAAGGGAATGTTATCAACATATTATTATTTATATCGCGCAATATTTGCAAAATCATTTATTTTTAATTTAATTTGCGATAAGCAAACAACCCAAATACAACCCACTTTTATGAAAACATTTAAAATCATGATGGCCATTGCGGTCGCCATCTTTGCGACTACGTCGCTGATCGTGTCACTGACCTCTCCCATTAAATCCCTGCTGGATGTCAACGTAAAAGCCTTAACTCAAGATGAAGGGGGGAACCGGAGGAACCGGGGGAATCGGAGGAGGCGAAGGAAGTGTTTTATTGAAATATGGGCCGGAAAGAACATTTCAGACTACCTGTTATACATACCGTTTTGATTTTGCTTCAAACAAAATAGTACCTGTTCCTCATCCGGCATCCGGCACATATTGTGAATTCAAAGATTTGACACCATGCTCGGCAAAATCTCCTTGCTAATAATCAACATTGATGAACAAATTAACACCATGTTCAGACTACTTATTGTTTTCATTTCGCTATCCGGACTATGCTTCGGATGCGAAACCCGGCAGGACACGACACAGGACACCGAGGGTATGACCCGGCTTCTATTGACCAAGGAGACCGAAGCCACGCCTGCCGATTTTATCGCCGATTACCGGTATGTGCCGCTGGGGACAACCCGACAACCCGTGGGTAATATAGACCAGTTGCTCGTGACCGACGACCGGATCATCGTCGTGGACAAGGAGAGGGCGCAAACAGTTTTTATTTTCGACCTCAACGGTAACCCCTGCGCTGAAATATACAGGCTCGGTCGCGGGCCGCAAGAATACTACCATATAGACCATGTGACGCTGACCCCGGGAGAGAAACCGCAATTGGCTATACTCGATGGAAGGGGAAACAAAGTCTTGTTTTACGATCTCGAAGGCCGGTTTGTCAACTCGATCCCGATTCCTTTCCGGTTTACGGGGATGGAATATCTCAACAAAGATGAAATACTATGTTTTACAGATGCTTATGTCCGGCACGAACCTTTCATTAAAAAACGTGAGGATGCCAACCGGCTGCTTTTTTTTACGGACAATAAGTTCCAGATCGAGGCCAGTGCATTGACCAACCGAGCGAAAAAACGTAAAATCAGCTTTACGGTTCCTTTCGTAAAATGGAGCGGCGAAGAACTATTGGTGAATCCGAATATGAACGATACGATTTACCGACTTGATGGGCATGACCTGCAACCGCTTTATTATGTGGATAAGTCCGCATTGGGTTCCGTACTGCCGACAGAGGATCTTACCGACGAACAGATTATAGAGCTGGATAAAAAAGCCCCTGTTTTCTGGGGTAGTTTTACACCTGGGGAGAAATTTCTATTTTTAGAGGCATCTACGCCTCCGGCAGAGATCATAGACATATATTGCCATTCAAAAACGAGCGGGAAGATTTATTTATTGAAAAACAACACCCCACGCTCCGGAGATGCGGCGTTGGCAGATGTAGCTTTCTGTGGAGTTAAAACATCTTGGAAGGATCAATTCATCGCGCAGATTCCAGCCTATGTAGTCCCGATGGTATACCAGCGGGACGGAACGGCCAACCCTGTGTTGAAGGATATCGGCGAAGATGCCAATCCCGTGCTGGTTTTCTATACGCTCAAGGAACCCGACCTATGAAATGGGACAGAATATTGACCTACGGTCTGTTATCCCTTCTTTTCATCGTCGACGCGGTATTGTTGGTGCGGGTTTTCAGGCTGCAGGAAGAGATCCTATTGAAAGACCGGATAATCGACAAATTAACCATGTCCCAATACATTGCAGACTGCACGGCCACGAATCTGAATGTAAACTACCGTTACGGCGGATTATCGGTCGGGGACTGCGAGACCGAAGATTCCGCAGGAATCCGTTGCCCGCTCATGGCAATCGTCCGCCAGCCGACGTTGGTATTCCGCTATTGCGACCGTGCCTGCGGCGAATGCATCTCATTCGGCGCGGATAAACTCGCAAGGGAGTTGGAAGGCTCGAATATTCCGGTCGTATTCCTTGCCCGCTATGACAATATCCAGGAGATGAGGCGGCAGGGGCCGAGGATTAATCCATGGGGGTTCCGGATGTTGAATGTGGAAAAAATACTCGATCTGGATGAAAAACTGCTCCCCTATTACTGCACAATAGACGAACGAGGTGCCGTACACGATATTTTCATTCCGGAGAAATCCCGCCCTTCGATGACAAATCAATATCTGGCCTGCATAAAAGACAAATACGGGAACCGGTAAAACAGCAAATTCCCCGCAATATGATGATTGCGGGGAATTTGCCTTAATTTCGTTGAGCTGCCAGGACTCGAACCTGGAACGACAGAACCAAAATCTGCTGTGTTACCATTACACCACAGCTCAATCCGTTGCTCGAAAGCGGGACAAAGATAAGCAAAAAATCGTAATTTACAATCGGGAAACGGAAAAATGCCCGACTCTTGCAGGTGTGCAAGAAAGAATTTCATTACTTTTGCACGCATGGAGCCGACAAGCCGGACAACGGGCCGGCAGGCGCCCTGCTGAAACTGAACGATTAATACGATAAGATATGATCCTGACAATGATCCTGCTCTTCGTGGTCGGCTACGCCTTCATCGCGCTGGAGCACAAAGTTAAGGTCGACAAATCGGCCATCGCACTGCTGATGTGCGGCGCCATCTGGACGATCTTCAGCCTCTTGGGCCACGACGCGAACATCGGCCACGACATGGTCGACCACCTGGGCGACACGTGCGAGATACTGGTGTTCCTGATCGGCGCCATGACGATCGTCGACCTGATCGACTCGCACGGCGGTTTCAACGTCATCACAGACCACATCAAGACCCGCAACAAGCACAAGCTGATGTGGCTGCTGGCTCTGATCACCTTCTTCATGTCGGCGGCGCTGGACAACATGACCACCACGATCATCATGGTGATGCTCCTGCGGAGGATCATCGCCGACCAGAAGGAGCGCTGGATCTACGCCAGCCTGATCGTCATCGCGGCCAACAGCGGCGGCGCCTGGTCACCGATCGGCGACGTGACGACGATCATGCTGTGGATGCGGGGCAACGTCACCTCGGCAGCGCTGATGGGGACGCTCTTCGTGCCGTGCATCGTCTCGGTCATCATCCCGACGGCAATCGCCACCCGGTATGTCCGCAACGAGGATACGGCCCCGGTGGACGAGAGTACGTTCGAAGCGGAACTGCCCGTGGGCGTGGGCCCGCGCCTGAGCAAATTCATCCTCATCACGGGCGTATTGAGCCTGCTGTTCGTACCGGTATTCAAGGGCATCACGCACCTGCCGCCCTACATGGGCATGATGGTCTCGCTGGGTGTGATGTGGGTTCTGACGGAGATCATCTACGACCGCAAGCGCGGCATCGAGGAGTCGATCAAATGCCGCGTGACGAAGGTGCTCAAGCATATCGACATGCCGACGATCCTCTTCTTCCTGGGAATCCTGATGTCGGTGGCGGCGCTGCAAACCGCAGGCGTGCTGACCGACGTGGCGAACTGGCTCGACAAACAGGTACACGAAGTGTTCACCATAGCGGGTGTCATCGGCGTACTGTCGTCGGTGATCGACAACGTGCCGCTGGTTGCCGCCTGCATGGGTATGTACCCCGTGATGGACACGGCGGCGGTGGCCGCGAGCGCCGACCCCGCCTACATGCAGTCGTTCGTACAGGACGGCCTGTTCTGGCACCTGCTGACCTACTGCGCCGGGGTTGGCGGAAGCCTGCTGATCATCGGCTCGGCGGCCGGCGTGGTGGCGATGGGGCTCGAAAAGATCAATTTCGGATGGTATTTCAAGAAGATCACCTGGCTGGCCTTCGCAGGCTATGCGTCGGGCATCCTGGTGATCCTGGCCGAACACCTGCTGGTCGGGCTCTGACCGACAGCGGGAAACGGAATAACGGGTGTGGAGGCAATGCTTCCGCGCCCGTTGCGTTTTGCGTAAAACCCCGTCAGCCGGCCGGGTGTCCCCCACCTACGTCAGCGGACTTTGGCCATGAATTTCTCACGATCCACGACGTAGCGGATGTGTACGCCCTCACCGATCATCCCTTCGGCATCGCGGGCGCCGACGTTGAAGGTCAGCTTGCGCCCCTCGACACCGGTCAACACGGCCGTGGCGGTGATTTCGGCACCCAACCCCGAAGGCTTGATGTGCGTGACGTTCATCTCCGCCCCTACGGTCGTAGCCCCCGCGGGGAGCGCCGCGGCTACGGCCGTCATGGCGGCATGCTCCATAAGTGCCACCATCGAAGGCGTGGCGAAAACCTCGAGGTCGCCCGACCCCATCGTCGCGGCGGTATTTCCGGCCGTCACCGTCGTCCGGCTCTGGGCCGACAATCCTTTTTCCAGCATAATATCCATTTCGCTTTATACGTTTATCCGATAAATAATTACTTTTGCAGTGGCCGTGCAGGCTGCGTACGGAGGAGGGCTCCGGAACCGCCGCCGGGTTTGTCCGCGGCAAAGATAATGCAAACCGGGCTCAAAGGCAAACCCGCGGGCAATGCACAAGGCACGGCCTGCCCCGCGAAAGTCCGCCGTTCGCAAAGATAACGATTTTCACCGAGATGAAAAAGTGGCTCCTGATTCTGGTAATGCTGGCCGCCGTGTCCCCCGGGGTGCGTGCGCAGGGAGGCCGCGGGTTCTGGCATCAGGAATGGGCGGTGGAAAAAGGCGACTCGGTACCGTTGGTACACATCCTGCCGGTCTACGTGTTCAGCCGCCCCGTCGACCTGCGCCGTTACCGCAAGCTGGTCGACGCCGTGAAGAAGGTCTACCCCATCGCCAAGGTCGCGAAAGCCAGGATGGCCGACATGGAAGAGGAATTATGCCGCCTGCCGACCAAAAAGGCGCAGAAGGAGTACATCAGGCAGGTATACCACCAGATCAAGGACGAATATACGCCCGTGCTGAAACACATGACCCGCACGCAGGGCAAGGTGTTGCTCAAGCTGATCGACCGCGAAACCGAATATACGGCCTACGAGGTGCTCAAGGAGTTCCGGGGCGGATTCGTCGCGGGGTTTTGGCAGGGCGTATCGCGGATTTTCGGGCAGAACCTCAAATCGCAGTACGACAAGGACAACGAAGACAAGATGATCGAGCAGATCGTAATTTACTACGAAGCCGGCCTGCTGCGGTAGGCAAACCGGGATAAACCCGATCCGTTACTCGAATTTGTTATAAAGGACGACGGGACGCTCGCGGCGTACGCTCATCGAGGGGAACCAGATGTCGCCGGCCGTGAGTCCGCATTTCTCCACCGCCTCGAGCGAGTACTCCAGACGTCCGAAGTCGGCGTCGACGTTGTTGGTGCCGAACGTGAACTTTATTCCGCGCTGCTTGGCCCGGCGGATGATGTCGAAGCTCGGGATACGATAGCGGGCGTTGATCTCCAGAGCGATGCCATAGCGCTCCAGCACATCCAGTACGCGGTCGACGCGCGCGTCAGTCCAATACCTGTCGTAATCGGCCTGCATGTCGTCGGGCAGGTAGGTCGGGTTGGCGTAGATGTCGGCCGGCTCGTTGGTGAGTATCTTCACCGTCTGGTCGACCAGATGATCCATATACTGTTCTTTCGTCACGCCGTCGTAGTGCACCTCCTCGGGCCGGTAGATGCGCGAATTGCGTCCCTTGTGGTCGATGATGGTCATGGCATCCGTGAACAGGTAGTCGAATACACCGAGGGCCTTCTGCGAGAAGGTCGCCGTCCACTTGCGGCCCTCGCCCTGTACGCCACGCAGGAAAGGCATCCGCCTCACTTCGTCGAAATAGGCATAGACCTCCCCGTCGTCGGCCAGCATGCGGCCGATACCGCCTTCCCCGGCATTGGGCGCCACACCGTAATTGATACCGTAGTTCATCGACATGGCGTGCGCCTGTTCCTTGGTCAGGCCGCCCTTCAGGTGTACGTGGTAGTCGATGACGGGAAAATCGCGCTGCTGGAAGCGGATCACGCCGTCGGTGCGTTCGTCCACGGGCGGCAGTGTGTCGGCCTCGTTGCGCGCCTGTGCGCCGAGGCGCTCGATTGCAAGGTTGCGGAACGCGACTTCGCCCTGCACGCCGCGCAGCGCGATCGCGCCGTGTCCCAGCAATTGCCGGGCATGTCCTTCGGTGCGGTAGGGATGTTCGGGTTCCGTATAGCAGACCACTTCGGTAGTGTCGATGCGAACGACGATGTTACGGCCGCGCACAGAAACCTCGAAGCCGAACCACTCGCCGTCCTCGGCCAGCGAGCGGTAAAGGTTGCGCACGGAGGCGAGCGAACCGCTCTTGCGCGTCCCGTCGATGGCTCCGTTGCGGAAAACCACCTCGTAGCCCGACTCGCCGTCGGTGTGGAAGAGCAGCGCCGCCTGGGCACCGGGCTGCGTGAGGGCTTCCCCCGTAAGGCGGAAGTTGCCGTAGTCGCCTGCTGCCAGGAGCGTCCGGCCCGCCGTTACGGCTGGGGACGGGGTGCGGATCTCGCGTTCCCCGTCGTGCCACCGGTCGAGCGGCCGGGCAGCGCCGTTGTTTTCGCAGGCGGTGAACGCGGCAAGGGACAAGAGTGCCGCGGCAATCGTAGTCCCGATACGCGGGACAGGGTTCAAATGGCAAAAGAGGTTGCTCATAGCTTGGATTTTGTAATAATGCGGTTCCGGTTCGGACAGGCCGCCCGGCCTATGTGTACGTCAAACTTATCTCAGTCGTTGCTTGCTATCAAATATGCCCATGCAAAAATACACACTTTGTTGGAAAAGTACGGAATGACACACACCGTTTTATTTCGGACAGCATGAATTTCGGGAATCCCGGCAGCAAATAGGCTCAGAAATTGAACGACAGGCCAACGCCCAGCTCCATGTAGGAACGCCCCGGGCGGTAATCTCCGTAGGCGAACCCGAAATTGTCGGTCAGGTAACAATGGTAGGTGAAATCGCCGTAGAGGTTGAACCGCCAGATGGGGATGATAAGCCGCACCCCGAGGTCATAGGTACAGCTGAAACGGTGCTTGACGAGGAAATTTCCGGAGTAGGGCTCGCGGCTGAGCGGGCCCAGCATCATGCCCGGCGTAAAACCCGTATGCGCTTCGAACTGCTTGGGAATGATCGAAAGCAATGCCGCGGCGACCCACGACCCGGCCTCGCCGTCGCCCGGGAAAACCAGCCCCCGTATACGTTCCGTGCGCCAGGTGAATTGCATCGGGATCGAATAATAGTCGCAGACTTCGTCGTCGAAAAACAGGTTCAGCCCCGTGCGGAAACCTATATTATAATAGTTGTACCGGGCGTAGTCGATGCTGATCGCCTCGAATTCCGGGCCACGGCCGTCCCCCATGAAAAGCTGTGCGCTGTACCGCACCCCGATCTCATTGCCGGACGGCAACCCCTTGGGGGTGCGCCACTGATTCATATTCTGGGCTGCCCCGCTGACGCAATACAGAAGCGCGAGGAGTGCCGCAAAAACTGGTTTCTTCATAATTTACAGGTTGCTTCTGCCCGCAAAGGTAACAGAATAAGGCCGCCGTCCAAACATTATTGCAGGAAAATGCAGGGCACACGGCCATGCGCCCTGAAAATAGCCGCAACCCTTGCTCTTTGTGAATTATTCGTTATCTTTGTGGGCAAAATTTCGCTGAGCCATGTTTGAAAATTTAACGGATAAACTCGAACGGTCATTCAAAATCCTCAAGGGCGAGGGGCGCATCACCGAGATCAACGTAGCGGAAACGCTCAAGGAGATCCGCCGTGCGCTGATCGACGCCGACGTCAACTACAAGGTCGCAAAATCGTTCACCGACCAGGTGAAGCAGAAGGCGCTGGGACAAGACGTACTCAAGGCGGTGAAGCCCGGGCAGATGATGACCAAGATCGTACGCGACGAGCTGGCCGAACTGATGGGCGGCACGGCCACAGACATCAGGCTGGAGGGCAACCCGGCCGTGATCCTGATCGCGGGTCTGCAAGGCTCGGGTAAGACCACCTTCTCGGGCAAGCTCGCGGCATTCATCAAAAGCAAGAAAGGCCGCCAGGTACTGCTGGTGGCAGGCGACGTATACCGTCCCGCGGCCATCGACCAGCTGAAGGTGCTCGGCGGGCAGATCGGAGTGGAGGTCTACACCGAAGAGGGGAACAAAAACCCGGTGCAGATCGCCGAGAACGCCATCAAATACGCCCGTCAAAACTCGTTCAACGTCGTAATCGTCGATACGGCGGGCCGTCTGGCCGTGGACGAGGCGATGATGCAGGAGATCACGGCCATCAAGGCGGCCGTGAAGCCTTCGGAGACACTCTTCGTAGTGGACGCCATGACGGGCCAGGACGCCGTGAACACGGCCAAGGAGTTCAACGACCGGCTCGACTTCGACGGCGTGGTACTCACCAAGCTCGACGGCGACACCCGCGGCGGCGCCGCGATCTCGATCCGCTCGGTGGTCAGCAAACCGCTGAAATTCATTTCGAGCGGCGAGAAGATGGACGCCCTGCAGGTGTTCCACCCCGAACGTATGGCCGACCGTATTCTCGGCATGGGCGACGTCGTATCGCTGGTGGAGCGTGCGCAGGAGCAGTTCGACGAAGAGGAGGCACGCCGCCTGAAGAAAAAACTGGTCAAGAACCAGTTCAACTTCAACGATTTCATCGGGCAGATCCAGCAGATCAAAAAGATGGGCAACCTGAAAGACCTCGCGGGAATGCTTCCCGGCGTAGGCAAGATGCTCAAGAACGTGGACATCCCGGACGACGTGTTCAAGCAAACCGAGGCGATCGTCTCGTCGATGACCCCGGCCGAGCGCGAGCATCCCGAAATCATCAACGCACGCCGCCGCGAACGCATCGCCAAGGGCAGCGGTACGACGATGGCCGACGTGAACCGCCTGATGAAGCAGTTCGAGGATACCCGCAAGATGATGAAGGCCGTAGCCGGCGGCAACATGAAGATGCCGAACATGCCCGGAAGACGCCGATAACCAACAGATTGCAAGTAAACCACAATCCCTCATTCGGAATGGGGGATTTTTTATGCGGTAGTTTTTAGGGCCCGATACGAATTTTTCATCACTTTTTCATAGCAAAACAGTTAAAAATTATTACCTTAGTACACGCAATACTTCAAATCTCACTTTTTCTAATTTAATCACACCCACATGATGCAATTATCATTTTGGAAAAGATTACTCTGCGCGGCGCTCACCCTCGCGCTGGGAGTAACACTGGCAGCCTGTTCGGACGACGACACGAAGGACGACAAGCTGATCCCTGAAATCGAGGTTACCCAATCGTTGACGTTCGATTGCACGGAAACCCAGACGAAAAACCTCGAAATCGAGCTTAACGGAAAGCTCAACTGGCAGATCAAAGCCGACGCATGGATCGAGCTGTCGCAAACCAGCGGCAAAGGTTCGGCAACAGTAGCCGTAACCGTCCCCGCGAACGCCACTTCGCGTACGGGTACCATCACCGTAACGGCCACCGGTTACATGGACGCCACCGACACGGGCACGTGCTCCGTAAGGCAGATCAAGGAAGGTGAAACGAATACGAATGTTGCGGAACTCCGCAGGCTCATCATGGCAACCAACCCCACTGCCGATGGAAAAGAACTGACGGACGCGATCAGGGCCATGACGCTGTGCGGTATCGTAGTCTCGGACAAGGGGGGGGGTTCGAGCGCGGCGACATCGTCGAAGTATCGCTCAGCGACGCATCGGCACAACTCTTCAGCGGTCTGCTGCAGGTTTCGACCCACAACGAGCCCATGCTCGTAGGGCAGACCGAACCGCTGGCCCCGATCGCCATCACCGCAGACAAAATCGCGGAATACGAATCGCAATACGTAAAGATCGAAAACACGCAGCCCGAAGCGTCGGAATCGGGCACCTGGAACAGCGACTCGAACAAGGGCAATGTTTCCATGGAGACCAAGGACGGAAAGTCCTACAAAATCCGCACCCTGCAAACCGCATCCTATGCACAGGATGCCATCCCGACCGACAAGAGCGGTTCCATCGCAGGTATCGCGGGCATCTACAACGGCACACTGCAAATCCTGCCCTGCAACGGTGACGACATCCAGCTTGCCGAAGCTCGTTTCACGGTACAGGGCAACAAGGCTACGCTGGCCGAAGTGCTCGAAGCCGGCGCCGGCTCGGCATTCGAAGTCGAGGGCGTGAGCGTCATCGCCGCCAACGAGCAGGGAGTACTCTTCCAGCAGGACGGTGCACGCATCTACGCATTCAAGGGCGAAGCCCACGACCTGGCCGTCGGCGACATAGTCACCGTGTCGGGCAAAACCGAGTCGCGCAACGGTCTGCTGCAGTTCGGAAAGGGCTGCAGTTTCACCAAGACCGGCCATCAGGATATCACCCAGCCGCAGCCTGCGGCATTCTCGGCAACGGAAATCGAAGCCTACATGAAAAACCCCGAGGTGAAATACGTGACCTACAAGGGTACCGTACTCGTATCGGGCAGCTACGTCAACGTCGAGATCGACGGCACTTCGGTACAGGGCAGCCTGGATTACATGAGCGACAATTTCAAGGAGAAGTACAACAGCCACAACGTGACCATCACCGGCTGGCTCTTCGGCTCATACAAGACCTATATGTATACCATCCCCGTGGAGGTCAGGGACGAGGGCGAATTCGAAGAGGAAGTTCCCGACGGGGCGATCTTCTACAGCACCTTCGACAAGGAACTTTCCTCGCAGTCTTTCGACACGAGTTCGGGATGGCCGTACCTCGACCAGTTCGAGGGCTGGATCAACCACAAGGGTTCGGGTATCGCCGCTGTGACCTACGACTACAGCAGCATGTCCGTACGTACGAACCAGTCGTCGAAAGGTTCGCTTTCGCTCTACGACGGTTCGGGCAAGAACAACATCTTCTTCTCGTCCGTTCCCACCTATTTCACGATCCAGAAGATCGCGGTAACGTCGCAGAACCTCAAGCTCTCGTTCGGCGCACAGCGCTATGCACAGGGCGCCACCAACACGTTCATCAAGTCCGACTTCGTGGTGCGCCTTTCTTCCGACGGGCAGCTCTGGTCGCAGGCGCTCGACTACGATTTCGGCAGCGTAGCGGACGAACCGGGTGAGTGGCGTCTCGCAACGGCAGACTTCACCCTGCCGGCAGGCACCAGCACGCTCTACATCAAGTTCGAGGCCAAGATGGGCAGCGTAAACCGTATCGACGACGTATTGCTGATCCCGGGCAACGGAGGGCAGGTGATCGAGTTCGGTAAGGAAGAGGAGACACCGCTTTCGACGATCGCCCAGGTGCTGGCCGGCCCCATTGACGATGTCTACAAAGTCGAAGGCCAGGTGATCGGCACCCACTCGAAGGGCTTCCTCGTGAAGGACGCCACGGGTACGATCCTCGTATTCAAGAAGAACCACGGCATGACCGTCGGCGATAAAGTCACCGTCGAAGGCGCAACGTCGGAATACGGCGGCATGAAGCAGTTCGGCGAAACGTCGGAACTCACCAAGAACGGCTCGGGAAGCTATACGCAGCCCACCCCGACGGATTTCGGGGCAGCGCAGTTCGACGCCTATGTCAACAACCCGACGATCCGGTATGTAAAATACGAAGGTGACCTCACCTCGTACCAGGACAATATCTACCAATGGCACTATAATGTCGCCGTGGAGGGTACGAACGTAGTCGGTTCGATCGCCTACCCCAACAGCGACCTCAACATCGCCGGCTTCATCGGCCGCAAGGTCATCATCACGGGCTACACCGTCGGTGTTTCGGGGACGGATACCAAATACCTCAATACGCTGACCACGTCGATCGAATTCGCAGAGCAGGAGACCATGCCCGACGAGAGCCAGGCCATCACGGTCAAGGAACTCAACGCCAAGCTCGCCACGATGAATGCGGGCGATGCGCTGGGCGAACTGGTCGCCGTGAAGGGTTATATCGCAGCCAACAACGAAGGAGGTGCCCTGCACCAGCTCCTCTCGCTGGTGGACAACACCGGCGAGGCCAACACGGGCATCATCATCAAGGGCAACGACTACACCGAGAAAGACCTGCCCGTGGGTACGAAGGTGATTGTCAGCCTCAAATATGCGACCTACGACCTTTACAACGGGCTGCCGCAGCTGAAGATGGCAACGGTTTTCGCCACACAGGAAAAAGCGACGATAAAGGTTCCGGAGATCACGGATGCACAGTGCGGGGACTATCTGGGCCAGTATGTCAAAGTGAAGAACCTCACCCCGGCAACATCGGCGACCACCTGGGTGGTCGCCGGCAAGACCACGACGACCAACTTTACAGGAGAAACCGGCAAAACCATTGCGGCACGAATTACCAAGTATGCGGTTTATGCCGACGAACAGATCGCCCAAAAGACGGCCGACCTGAAGGGTGTGATGCAGGTATTCAACGGGACGCATCAGATCTACCCCACCAGCATGGAGGACGTTGCAGGCTTCAAAGTCGAGTAACACGGCACAATCCATCCGTTTGTAAGAAAATCCCTGCGGGCAGCAACCCGCGGGGATTTTCCGTTTCAAAGAGGGGCCGAGGCCGGGGGGGGGCTGAAGATTTAAGGGCGGTTTACAGCATGGAATTGAAAAATAATCGCTAAATTGTACCGATAAACCCAACCCGAGAAACCACATGAAAAAATTATTCCTGCTGTTGCTGGGGATCGCTTCGATCCCGGCCGCCTTCTCCCAGGGCGGGAGCGGCATCGACTGGGCCGCCGACCTGGATTACCTGGCCAGCGAACTGCCCGCGAAACATTGCAACCTCTTTGCGAAATACGACAAAGCGCAGTTCGAGACCGCAATCGGCGCGATCAAGGCTTCGGCCGGGGAGGCCGGAGATTTTGCTACGGCGCTCAAAACCCAGCAGCTGATCGCCAAACTGGGCGATTCGCATACCATGCTGTATTTCCAACAGCTGATAAACCGGCAGCAGATACTGCCGATCGGATTGCTTTGGGTCTCCGACGGGTTGTACGTCATACAGACGACCGACGAAAACAAAGAGTTGCTGGGGCACCGGCTCACAGCGGTCGGCAAGGCACCGGTCGAAACCGTAATCGACAGCCTGAGCACCCTGTTCACGGTCGACAACGAAGCAATGGTAAAATCCATGATTCCCCAATTGTTCCCGTCGTTACAGCTCCTGGAATATTTCGGGTTCGCACACAACGGGCAGGCGGAACTCACGCTGGACGGGGACAAGACCTATACGCTCAAACCGTCCGATCCGCAGCGGGCGGGTCGGGCCGCCTTCCAGCCCGATTCCCTGCCCTTTGCGATCGCGGAAAGGAACGTGCTTTTCACGGATCGCTATTTCCCCGAGGAAAAAATATACTATATCCTCTACAACTCCTGCTGGGGGCGTGAAAGCGAGGCGGAGTTCAAGAGCCGCGAGAAAGCCGAGTCGCTGCCGTCGTTCACGGAGTTCGGCCAAAAGGCGTTCGGCATATTGCAGGGCAACCCCGTCGGGAAGATCATTTTCGACATGAGGAACAACGGCGGAGGGAATTCGGCACAGGGGACGGCATTCATCGAAAGGCTGGCCGGGTTCCTGAAACAGCATCCCGGCATAAAAACCTATGTCGTCATCGGGCGAAGCACATTCTCCTCGGCCATCCTGAATACGATGGATTTCAAGCACCTGACCGATGCGGTCGTAGTCGGCGAGCAGACCGCCGGCAAGCCCAACCACTTCGGCGAGGTACGGAGTTTTCAGCTCCCGGGATCGAAGCTGACGGTCGCCTATTCGACCAAATATTTCCGGCGTACGGACGAAGAGGCCGACACGATCACACCCGACGTAAGGATCGAAATGAGTTTTGCGGATTTCACGAAAGGCATCGACCCGGTGTACGAATGGATCAAGGCACAGTAGGCAGCGCAATTTGGTGAGGATAACATCCCGGCTCCCGGCCCGCAACCCGGCGCGGAGGCCACGCACTCCCGGGACAGCGGCATCGCCCCCCCACTGCGCGGCACACGAAACAATATACGACGAAAAGTCCCCGGTACGCAATCCGGGACGGAGCATCGCACTCCCGGCGCAGAGGTTCCGTCCCCCGATACGAAGGCATAGCCCCCACCGCACGGCGCACGGACAATATACGACAGGAAAGCCCCCGAGCCCTGCGGGCCGGGGTGCCCCGTATCATCCGGGAGGGAGCTACTCCGCCCAGCCGTTATACCGGACGTTGGCCGGATTCCACTTCTGCTTGGGTGCCGGATTGTCCGCAGGATAGCCCACCGGAATCAGGTTCAGCGGGACGACATCGGCGGGAAGCCCCAGCACGCGCCGCACGGCCTCTACCCGTTCGTCGCGGGGATAAACCCCAGTCCATACGGCTCCCAAACCCAGGGCATGGGCCGCAAGGAGCAGGTTTTCCGAGGCCGCCGAGGCATCCATCACCCACCAGTCGCCGGAAGCCCCCGGATTGCGCGACAAGTCGCCGCAGACGACCACGGCCAGAGGTGCATGGGCGGCCATCTTCGCAAAAGGCAGCGCCCCGGAGAGCTCGCGCAGCAGTTCCCGGTCGTCTACGACGACGAAAGCCCACGGCTGGCGGTTCACGGCCGAGGGCGCGGCCATCGCAGCCCGCAGCAGCAGTTCGACCGTATCGGCGCCGACCGGGCAATCCCGGTAGGCCCGGATGCTCGTCCGGGTCATAATCACATCGAGGGGGCTCAGCTTGCCGGACTCCCCGGCCGGGGTGCGCTCCCCGGCCGACAGCCACCACACCAGCAACGCGGCCAGCACGGCGCCGGCGCAGAAAAAGAGGATTTTCGACCTGTTCATAATTTTTCCGTTATATCGTGTCCCGACAAATATAAAAGAAAAATCGCAAAAAGCGCCGCACGCCGGCGAAACGACCGTATCGGCGGGTAAATTAATCGCCCGGGCGTTTGCAGGGGTCTATTTTTATCGCTACCTTTGTCCGGTGTCTACATTAAGCCGCCCTTTTTCTACCGCATCGCCGACCGGGGAGACGCGCTTGCGCGACGCCGGGTACGACAGCGGAAACGGCGGGCGGCGCCGGAAAGGGAAGATGTAGCGGGATTGTCAATACGGGATGCCGTCGCTTGAGACGGCATAATGTGAGTCCGGCGTATTCCATATTGACAGAAGCCGACGGGAAATTACAGACGCACATACGCCAGGCTCGCTTTAACTATGCACAAATCGGGTTTTGTAAATATCATCGGGAATCCCAACGTCGGCAAATCGACACTCATGAACGCATTGGTCGGCGAAAAGTTGTCGATCATCACGTCGAAGGCGCAGACCACGCGCCACCGGATCATGGGCATCGTCTCGGGCGAGGATTTCCAGATCGTCTATTCCGATACGCCGGGCATTCTGAAACCCAGCTACAAATTACAGGAGTCGATGATGAAATTCGTGACGGGCGCCGTAGCCGACGCCGACGTCATACTCTATGTCACCGACACCGTGGAGCGGGGGGAACGCTCGGCCGGAATCATCGACCGCATCCGCCAGAGCGGCGTCCCGGCCATCGTGGTCATCAACAAGATCGACCTCACGACGCCCGAGGCACTCGAGGCACTGGTCGACAAATGGCAGGGGGAGTTGCCCGAGGCTCGCATCGTACCGGCATCGGCCAAGGAGAATTTCAACATCGAAGGGTTGTTCAAAACCATCCTCGACCTGCTGCCCGAAGGCCCGGCCTTCTATCCGAAGGATACGCTCACGGACAAGACGCTGCGGTTTTTCGCCTCGGAAATCATCCGCGAGAAAATCCTCAGGTTCTATGACAAGGAGATCCCCTACTGCTGCGAAATCGAGATCGAAAGCTACAAGGAGGAGCCGGCGATCGACCGCATCGCCGCAACGATCTATGTCGCCCGCGACTCGCAGAAAGGCATCCTGATCGGGCATAAGGGCGAGAAACTCAAACGGGTCGGGCAGGCCGCGCGCGAGGACATGGAGCAGTTCCTCGGCAAGAAGGTTTTCCTGCAACTGTTCGTCAAAGTGAACGACGACTGGCGCAACAACGAACGCCAACTGCGCCGTTTCGGGTACGAATTGGAATAAACCGGAATAATAAACCGCCCGAAAAGGACGTTAATGGGACAAGTGAGTCGGAAATTGAAAAAATACATCTTCGGGATCGTCCTGGGCATCGCGCTGATGTGCGGGACGAAATCGTATGCGCAGTACAACCGGGAATATTTCTTCTGGGTGGGACGTTCGTGCATGATGAACAACGATTACCAGGAGGCCATCCGGACGCTCAACACCCTGCTGCGGTTCGACGAGGATGCCTTCGAAGGCTATTTCCTGCGCGGCATCGCAAAATACAACCTCGACGACCTGCTGGGCGCCGAGGCCGATTTCTCGACCGCCATCCGGCTCAACCCCGTATACACACAAGCCTATACCTACCGTGCGATCACGCGTTCGCGGCTGGGTAATTACGATGACGCCCTGCAGGACTTCCGTGAGGCGATCGACCTGCGCCCGGATCTGCCGGGCCCCTATTACAGCCGCGGCGTGACACGGCTGCTGAACCAGCAGTTCAAGGAGGCCATCGACGATTTCGACAAGTTCATCCGCCAGGAGAACAAAGTCGCCGACGCCTTCATCTGCCGGGGCCTGAGCTACCTGCACCTGAAGGATACGGTACGCGCCTACGACAATTTCAACACCGCCATCCGCACGAACCGCGAGAACCCCAGCGGGTACAACCGCCGCGGCGGGCTCTACATGGAGCAGAAACGCTTTGCGGAAGCCGAAGCCGATTTCAACAAGGCCATCGAATGCGATTCGGCCTACCTGCTTTCGTATTTCAACCGCGCACTGGTCTACTCGGACACCAACCGTCCGATGCTGGCCCTCGCGGATTTCGACAAGGTGATCCAGCTCGACTCGACCAATTCGCTGACCTACTTCAACCGTGCCATGCTGCGCACGCAGATCGGCGACTACAACCGTGCGCTGGACGACTACGACAAGGTGGCGCTCTATTCGCCGAACAACGTGCTGGTCTACTACAACCGTGCGGGGGTTTATGCCCAGCTGGGTGAATTGGAAAAGGCCGTCGCGGACTACTCCTCGGCCATCAAGCTCTACCCCGACTTCGCCAACGCCTATATTTACCGCAGCCGCCTGCGCGAACTGCTGCGCGACCCGCAGGGCGCGAAGAAAGACCGCGACACGGCCCAGAAGAAGATTTCGGAGTACCGCTCCCGCCTGAGCGACAGCACCTACTCGATCTATGCCGACACGACGCAGCGTTTCGACCGCCTGTTGTCGTTCGACAGCAAATTCTCGGGCGGCAGCTTCGACCGCATCACGGGCCACAACGGCGGCCACGAGGAGATGCGCCTGCTGCCGCTGTTCAAGTTCACGCTGATGCGTCCCGACACCGTGCCGACCGTGGAGCGCTACCACGTACAGCGCGTCGAGGACTTCAGGAAGCGGGTGGACAACGAATACCTCACGCTTTCGTGGCGCGAAAGCAATATCCCGGCCGACACGCTCGTGATGCTCGACAAGCAATACGTCGAGGAACTCAAGTCGGATCGGGCATCGTGGACGGTGCTCTTCGAACGGGGTGTCACGCAGTCGCTCATCAAGCAGTATACCAATGCTGTAAATACCTTCTCAGCGGCCATCGAGCAGAATCCGAGCAACCCGTTCCTCTACCTGAACCGCTCGACGACGCGCGCCGAGATGATCGACTTCATCTCGTCGATCGACAACTCCTACCAGCGCATCACGATCGACTCGGATCCGGCCAACCGGCTGAACAACAACAGCAAGCGCACGTACAGTTACGACGAGGCGGTGGCCGACCTGAACAAGGCCATCAAGCTCTTCCCCGACCTGGCGTACAGCTATTACAACCGCGCCAACCTCAAGGCCCTGTCGGGAAGCCTGCCCGAAGCGTTCGAGGATTACTCGAAGGCCATCGAACAGAACCCCAATTTCGCCGAGGCGTATTACAACCGCGGCATCATACAGATATTCATGAAGGACACGCGCAAAGGGTGTCTCGACATTTCGAAGGCCGGCGAGCTGGGTATCGTCGAGGCTTACGAGGTGCTGAAACGATACGCGCCGTTAGAAAAGTAAGCTAACTCAAAAACAAATAATTATGACGGAAATTATCCAACGGAAACTCAACGACTCGGCCTGGGTGCGGTGGACGGCGCTCATCCTGATCGCACTGACGATGTTCTTCGGCTACATGTTCGTGGACATGATGTCGCCCCTGCAGAGCATGATCGAGGCACAGCGCGGCTGGACGCCCGACGTGTTCGGCATGTACGGAAGTTCGGAGTTCATCTTCAATGTCTTCGGATTCCTGATCCTGGCAGGTATCATCCTCGACAAAATGGGCGTACGTTTCACGGGGATGCTCTCGGCATCCCTGATGTTTATCGGCGCCTGCATCAAATATTACGGCGTGAGCGACGCCTTCATCGGCACAGGCGCCGAGGCTTGGCTCAACAGCTGGTGGGTATCGTTCCCGGCCAGTGCCAAACTCGCATCGCTCGGGTTCATGATATTCGGATGCGGCATGGAGATGGCCGGCATTACCGTTTCGAAGACCATCGCCAAATGGTTCGAAGGCAAGGAAATGGCCCTCGCAATGGGGCTGGAAATGGCCATCGCCCGAGTGGGTGTCTTCGCCGTTTTCTCCATCTCGCCGTGGCTCGCCAACATGGCTCCCGCAACGGTCGTGCGCCCGGTGGCGTTCTGTACCCTGCTGCTGCTGATCGGACTGCTCACCTACGCGGTATTCACCTTCATGGATCGCAAGCTGGACAAACAGCTCGGGCTGGATTCCCGCGGCAACAACAGTTCCGAAGAGGAATTCCGCGTCAGCGACCTGGGCAAGATATTCAGCAGCAAGGTGTTCTGGATCGTAGCCATACTCTGCGTGCTCTACTATTCGGCGATCTTCCCCTTCCAGCGCTTCGCCACGAACATGCTGGAAAGCAACCTCGGCGTCACGGCACAAACGGCCGCCGACATCTTCCGCTGGTTCCCGATGGGCGCCGCAGCCATCACGCCGCTGCTGGGCAGCTACCTCGACCACAAGGGCAAGGGCGCCACGATGCTGATCTTCGGGGCCATACTGATGACGGTGTGCCACCTGATCTTCGCCTTCGTGCTCCCGGCCTATCCGAGTACGCTCATCGCTTACGGCGCCATCATCATCCTGGGAATCTCGTTCTCGCTGGTACCCGCAGCGCTGTGGCCCTCGGTTCCCAAGATCATGGAGACCCGCTACCTGGGTTCGGCCTACTCGCTGATCTTCTGGATCCAGAACATCGGCCTCTGCCTCTTCCCGGCAGTCATCGGCTACGCCCTCAAATTCAGTAACCCGGGACATGTGGACGGCACGGCCTACAACTATACGCTCCCGATGGTGATTTTCGCCAGCTGCGGCATTGCCGCGATGCTTCTGGGACTATGGCTCAAAGCGGAAGACCGGAAAAAGAAATACGGGCTCGAACTGCCCAATATAAAGAAGTAGCCAAACTACGACGAATAAATGAAGCGGAAGGGCTGCCGTGCGATGCACGGCAGCCCTTTGTAATTTCGTCCGTGCAGACAGGCCGACGGCGAATGTCCGGAAAAAACCGATTACAGCGGGAACGGTAGGAATTCACGGGATTTTTCACTAACATTGTAACGGAATCCCGAAAAACACCTCTATGATGCGTCCCCTGCTCCTTCCGCTCCTGTTGCTGACAGCGTCATGCGGCAACCGCACGACCAAAGCCCCTGCCCCTGCCGCCGACACGAACGGCGCCGGTATGCAAACCGTCGCCGCCGACACGCTTCCGCCGCTCACAACCGGCGAACAAAGACTCAAAAGCGACATTTTCGGCCCGGAAATAGCGCTGACGGGCCGGACAATCGAAACCGACGATATTTTCCAAATAAGCGAAGTGTGTGCGATATGCAAAGATTCGCTACTGATAATCAATACACTGCAAAAATCCGGCGCGCCGCTGCGCATCTACTCGCTACCGACAATGAAACTCGATACGACCATGGGGCGTTTCGGCCGGGGGCCGGAAGAGTACATCTATCCCAAAATCTATCCCTACGCATCACCCGGTTACCTGGCCCTGCTGATCGACAACATCAAGGAGGACGGCAAAATGCGGCGCATTACCTCAGACGGACGCATCGAGACCTTTGCCACACGCATCCCTGTCCCGTATTTCAAATACTCCTACACACGGGATTTTGCAGCGCGGGACGAACGGCACATGGTCTTTACATTCGGATCGAAAATTTATCGTTACGACGACGATCCCGCCCTGCCCGCCGACTCGACCGTCCGGCCGGTCGCCGACCTGCGGTTCGGGAGATCGGGGCGCAACTCGACCCGTTACATGGGGTCGCTGGGGGTCAATTTCAAGTACAAACGCATTGCATGGGCATACAAATACGATAAAAGGCTGCTGATTGCCGACTTCGAAGGACATGTGCGTACGTTGCAGTTCGACAATCCGGGCAATGCAGTCGCCGAGGGCATGTCGATGGATGCCAACACCACGCATTATTGGAAACTCTATCCCGGGGAGAATTACCTCTACCTGTATTACAGCGGCAGGACGCCGATGGAAGTAGGCGCCGAACAGCGGCGCGGCAAGTACTACGCATTCATCGAACAGTTCGATTGGAACGGCAATCCCGTCAGGCGGTACCGAATCGACAATTGGGGCTATTTTGCCGTGGACGAATCCCGCAAGGCGTTATACGTCATCTCGACCACGGACGAGTTTCCGTTCGTGAAATACGAGTTGCAATAACCTTCGCAGGCAAGCCTTATGTAAGGCAATCCTTCAGCGTACCATTTCGTACAACTCGGCGATGCGCGTGCACATCTCCTCCCAGGAGAAACGTTTGCGCTCTTCGATGCAGTTCAGGCGGAAGCGTTCGATCGTATCCCCGTCGTACATCCTGGCGACAGCATCGGCCACGCCCTGCACCGTAGGCTCGCAGACATACCCTACGCGACCGTCGGGTACGATCTCCGAAAGACCGCCGACATCGGTGACGACCATCGGCACGCAGAACTGGTAGGCGATCTGTGTCACGCCGCTCTGCGTCGCGGTTCTATACGGCTGGACGACGAAGTCAGCGGCCGAGAAGTAATATTTCACCTGTTCGTCGGGAATGAACCGGTCGTGGAGGATTACCTCGTCCTGCAGGCCGTTGTCGGCAATCTGCCGCAGGTAACGCTCCTTGGGGGTGTAGAACTCCCCGGCAACGATCAGCCTGCGCCCCGCCGTAAGTCCCCGGCGGCGCAATTCCGCCCAGGCGTCGAGCAGCAAATCGAGCCCTTTGTAGTCGCGGATCAGCCCGAAGAAAAGCACGTAATCGACCGTCGGCTCCAGGCCCAGACGGACGCAAGCCTCGTTGCGGGCGACCCGCTCCCCGAAGTTCTCGAAAAGCGGATGCGGGGAAAACAACGCCGGGGCGTTGCTGTATGCCTTCAGTTCGCCGTGCACCTGCTCGGACATGTAAACGAACCCATCCACGACGCTCAGGTAATAACGGTTGAAGGGTTTGTCGGTCAGGTGGTGTTCGTGGGGTTCGACATTGTCGATCTGGCAGAGCACCTTCGTATGGCCGTTGCGGCGGGCGAAACGGGCAATGGTGCCGAAACAGGGCGCCATGAAGGGTGTCCAGTACTTCATCAGCACGAAATCGGGACGTTCGCGGCATATCCGGCGTCCGATACGCACCCAGTTGAAGGGGTTGACCGTATTGATGCACCGGCAGATGTGAAGGTCGGCCGGTGGCGGCGTGGATACGGTCTGGCTCTTACCCGGAAAGAGCAGCGAAGGGTATTGCAGCGTGAAAGTCTTTATGTCGACCTCGTTGCCCCGGCGCTGAAAGGTGCGGGCCATGATCTCCATGATCGAAGCCAATCCGCCCCGGTACGGGTGCGCAGGGCCTAAAATCGCAATCTTCATAGGATGCAAAGTTAATATTAAAAAGCGGGACGGAGCTAACGCGGCCCAGGATTGGGGACGTATCGCCCGGAATCCATGTTCCGGCTCCTCGGCCCGAATTTATTCCCCGGTGGCGTAATACACCCTCTCCCTTACTTGGGTCAGGTGGTTTTCGAGGTTTTCCACGGCCCGGGTTCCCATGAACCACAGGGGATGCCCGCCACGGCGGTGATCCGCGAGGGTTCCGGGGTTTTCGGCCAATTCCAGAAACCCGTTCCGCTTGTAGAAACAAAGCCTGCGTGCCGTAATCGCGTCATACGGGATTTCGGCTTCCAGAAATACGGGCCGGTGCAGGTGCTCCCCAACCCAGTCCAGGATATGCTGGCCGATCTTGTGGTTGCGCTTTTCGGGGTAGACGGCAATAAAATGAATGTAGTAACTATCCCCCAAGTCCCAATAGACGAACAAACCCGCCAGTTCGCCCTTTTCGTAGACGGCGTTGAAGTACATCGACCCTTCGTGATCGATCATGTTCGCCATCAGCGGCGTATCGCAAAACCTTTCGTACTCGGGAAAGGTTTCCCGATGCAGTGCGATAAGTTTTTCCGCATCCGGGGTGCGGCTGTCCGCGATTCGTTTCAATTCCATAATTCATAGTATCAGAATACACAAAGATACGAAATTATCGTCCCGGACTGCCGCCGCAGCTGTTTTTTTGTCGGCAGGGCGGCCCGGATACCGTCCGGGCATCAAAAAAACGGGGCCCTGCATGCAGGGCCCCGGCACTTTCCGGAAGGAGGAATTATTCGCCGTCGTCGGTATGCTTGAAACTCTTGGCGGTATGCTTGCTGCCCGCTGCGGACTGCAGTGCCAGGTACTCCTCGCCGTAGTCGAGCATATGCTGCAATTCGGTGCGGAACGTATCGAGGTGTTCCTCCTCCTCGACGATAATATCCTGGAACATCTTGTGTGTCACGGCGTCCTTGTGTTCGGCGGCGATGCGCGACGCCTCGTTATAGGAGTCGATCGTGCTCTGCTCCAGCTGCATGGCCAGGCGGAGCATCTCCTTGACGTCGGTCACCTGCTTGGTGCGGAACGAGGCGTTCATGTCGACGTCGCCCTGCAGGAACATGATGCGGTCGGAGAACTCCTCGATATGGCGCATCTCGGCGATCGAGATCTCGCGCATGATCTTCGAAAGGTACTGGTAGCGGTCGTCTTCGAAATGGGTGTGGAAATACATGTACTGGAGCGATGTGGCGATCTCCTTACCTACGGCATCGTTCAGCAGGTCGATGCTCACCTGATACTTGTTCTGTGTTTTGACTGCGGTTTCCATAATGAAAAAAGGTTTTGCAGCCCTACCTGCAAAACCCGTTCCACGAAGTGCCGGCAGGACGTTCCCCGCAGGCCTATTTCCACTCGATAGAGGCACGTACGGCCGCCGTACCGGCATCGTTGCGTATCTCGAACAGCGCCGTACGGCCGCGCTGTTCATAACCGACGGCAAGCGTCTGTCCGTAACGGCATTCGCGCAGGAAATGGATGTCGAAGCGCACGGGCGCCTCCTGCATCAGCATCTCCAGGGGCAGCATGTCGATCATCATTTCTATATAGCGCATCGTATTGACATGGCGGTTGAAATCTATATCGCTGTAAACGACCTTGTGCATGACCGTCTGCGCCGGGTCGACATCGCGGATCTTGCGCGGCTTGTCGGTCGGCGAAGGGGCATCGACGATGGCGTCGGCATGGGCATCGCCCACCCACGACAGGTCGAGCGCCGAACGGCTCTTGAGGTCGATCATCGCCCACTGCGTCACCGCACGCCCGAATTCGTTGCCCGCGGCGTCGGTCAGCGTGAAATTACGCGTCGAGAGCACCCGCCCGTATTCATTGATCCACGTGGCGATCGTATAGTCGGTATACTGCCTGGGCTGGCAGTCGAATTCCACGGCCATGCGCGAGAGCACCCACGAATGGTTGTCGGCATTGAGGGCATCGACCCCGAAACCCTTGCCGTGGGCGTCTATGCCCGCCGTATTGAGGATCGCCGAGCCCAGCGACGGGATCGTGGCCCGGAGCGTAAAGTCCACATCCTGCGGTTCGACACGGTAGTTATAATGCGATTTTTCTCCCATGTAATTGATTTTTAGCGTTGCGTGACAGCAAAGATAAGAATTTTTCGTATATTTGGTTAAATATTAACCCTCATTAAAATCGTTAGTTATGGAAATGAAGAAACTCGACTTCGCGGAAACCCTGAAGGATTCGATCGAAATCGGCGTCAAGAACGCCCCGTCGATCGTCGTGGCAGTGATCCTGTGGCTGGTAACCATCTGGATCCCCTACATAAACATCGGGACGACCATCGCCATCAAATTATTACCCGTCGAACTGGCCAAAGGCAACGTGATCAATCCGCTCTCGATCTTCGACAGCAAATACCGCCGCTATATGGGCGAATTCCTCATCACATGGGGGCTGATGCTGATCCCGATCTATATCGCCACCCTGTTCCTTGTCGTCCCGGGCATCGTGCTGTCCCTGTCCTGGACGCTCTCGTTCTATTTCCTGCTCGACAAGGGCAAGAACCCGATTGAAGCCATCAAGGCGTCGAACGACGCGACATACGGCAGCAAGTGGACGATGTTTTTCGTCATACTGGTATTCAGCATCATCATGGGTATCGTGTACGGGATTTTCCTGTTCGTCTGCGAGGCCATCGACGTCGCGTTCATTACCTTCGTCGTGATGTTCATCCTCCTCGTGCTGGCGGCTTCGATCGCAATGGCCATCGACGCCTCGTTCTGGAAACAACTGAAAGACAACGTGGAATAAATACGCCCCACGACAACCGAAGGACGGCACCGGAGCCGTCCTTTTTTATCCGCGACCAATTATTTTATCGAAAAACGATAAATATTATTTGTTTTTCGAAAATAAATACTAATTTTGCACTATCGAAACTCAAAAACAAACAACATGCAGAACAAAAAAAGACTGCACAAACATTTACTGCTGATCTACATCATCTACTTCGCGGCGCTGATCGTAGGTTTCGCTGCGAGCTTCGTCCCGGATTTCTCGCGCGGATGGCGCGATGCGCAGGACACGCTGGAGATCGAGATCCCGCAGGGCGGCATACGCTCCTATTACGTCTCCGCCCCGGTAGTGCGCAAGGCCGGCGAGCCGATCGTGATCGAGGGGCTGCCCGCCACCGTCGAACCGACGATCAGCCGGATAGACCTGCGCGTACAGGTGGACGAAGCCTATACGCTGCTCAATGCATTCAAGGTGATGGGCAACAACGTCTACTGCTACCTGCTGATGGTGATAACCGGCCTCTCGTACCTGACGATCCTCGTACTGATCGCCCTGATAATCAATTCGCTCCGCAAGTCGATCCGCGACGAACAGCCGCTGCGCCACAGCAATATCCTGCGTACGCGCGCCATCGGCATCCTGATCCTCGTAGCGGAACTGAGCGAGGCCCTGATGAAATACATCAGCAATACCGAGGCGGCACGACTGCTCGAAGGCACCTCTTTCGAGGTCGTGGGGACATTTCCGCTGAGCTACTGGAATGTGATCGTCGGTATTTTGTTCCTCTTCATGGCCGAGGTTTTCTCCCTCGGGACGCAACTGAGCGAAGAACAGAAACTGACTATCTAAAATAAGTAACATAGCATGGCAACGATACAGACAATTAAAGGGGGGGGGACGACATTATGGCTATAATAATCAATATAGACGTCATGATGGCCAAGCGCAAGATGTCACTCGGCGAACTGGCCGAGCGGGTAGATATTACGCCCGCCAACCTCTCGATACTCAAGAACGGGAAAGCGAAGGCCATCCGGTTCTCGACGCTCGAAGCGATCTGTCGCGAGCTCGACTGCCAGCCGGGGGACATCATCGAATACCGCCCCGACCTGCCCGCTGAAGAAGAATAACACAAAAACCCTAATACGATCGATTATGAAAAAATTAACAATGCTGGTTGCAGCCGCTTTCGCAATGACGAGCGCAATGGCCCAGCTCAACCCGATGGAGCCGATCCCGGCGGACAAGGATGTCCGGACGGGTAAACTCGAAAACGGAATGACCTATTACATCCGCCACAACGAAAAGCCGAAAGGACAGGCGGATTTCCACATCCTGCATGACGTGGGAGCCATCCAGGAAAACGACTCGCAGCAGGGCCTCGCCCACTTCCTCGAGCACATGGCCTTCAACGGCACGAAGAACCTCCCCGGCAAGCAGATGATCGAATACCTGGAGAAGATAGGCGTGAAGTTCGGCGCCAACCTCAACGCCGGTACCAGCTGGGACATGACTTCGTACATGATGAAGGATGTCCCGACCTCGCGCGAGGGCATCATCGACAGTGCGCTGCTGATCCTGCACGACTGGTCGCACTTCATCGCCCTCCAGCCCGAGGAGATCGACTCGGAGCGCGGCGTGATCATGGAGGAGCTCCGCACCCGCGACGGCGCTTCGTGGCGTTCGACCATGAAGATGCTTCAGGCGCTGGGCAAGGGCACGAAATACGAGCACCGCAACCTGATCGGCTATCTCGACGGACTGAAAGGCTTCCAGCACAAGGAACTGGAGGATTTCTACAACACGTGGTACCGCCCCGACTACCAGGCGGTCGTGATCGTGGGTGACATCGACGTCGATGCCGTCGAAAACAAGCTCAAAACGCTGATGAGCGACATTCCGGCCCCCGCCGCAGATGCCGCACAGAAAGAAGTAATCACGGTACCCGACAACGAAGAACCGATCATCAGCATCTACACCGACCCCGAAATGCAGGGTTCCCGCGTGCAGGTGTTCGTAAAGCGCCCTGCCGTACCCGAACAGTACAACAACCTGGTATACGGTGAGATGCTCGACGTGGTACAGGCTTACATGACCACGATGGAGAATGCCCGCCTGCAGGAGATTTCGATGCAGCCCGACGCCCCGTTCCTGGGTGCAGGCATGAACTCGGGCAGCATCGGCGTAATCCCGACGCTCGAGGCCACGACCTTCGTCGCCATGACGCAGGACGGCAAACTGGCACAGGGTTTCGAAGCCCTCTACACGGAGATGGAGAAGGTGCGCCGCTACGGCTTCACGCAGGGTGAGTTCGAGCGCGCACAGAACGACCTGATGCGCCGCGCCGAGCGTTCGTACACGAACCGCAACGACCGTCGCAACGCCGAATTCGTGCAGACATACCTGGACAACTACCAGCAGAATACGCCCATGCCCGACGCCGAAACCGAATGGCAGCTGGACAGCATGCTGATCAAGGCGCTCAACGTCGAAGCGGTCAACGCATTCGCACAGCAGGCGATCTACCCCAACAACCAGGTGATCGTCATCACGGCGCCTGAAAAGGAGGGTGTCGTAAACCCGACGGCCGAGGAGATTCTCGCCATCCGCGACAAGGTCGCCGCGGCCGAGATCGAAGCATATGAGGACAACACGGTCAAAGAGCCGCTGATCCCCGAAGGAACCGCCCTGAACGGTTCGCCCGTGAAGAAAACCGCACAGAACGCCGAGTACGGCGCAACGGAATGGACGCTGGCCAACGGCGTGAAGGTCATCGTGAAGCCCACGACCTACAAAGCCGACGAGGTACGCATGTACGCCCAGGCCAAGGGCGGCCTGTCGATCCTCACGGACGAGGAGTTCTACATGGGCGAGATGATGCCGGCATTCAACTCGATGTCGGGCGTAGGCAAGTTCTCGGCCACCGACCTCAAAAAGCAGCTTTCGGGCAAATCGGCGTCTGTACAGCCTTCGGTGGAGAACTACGCCAGCGAGATGAACGGCTTCTGCTCGCCCAAAGACCTGGAGACGATGTTCCAGCTGCTCTACCTCAACTTCACGCAGCCGCGCTTCGATGAGAACGACTACAACACGCTCATGAAGATGCTGCGCGCACAGTTGGAGAACGTCAAGTCGAACCCCGACTACCTGATGGAAGACAAGTTCATCGACGTGGTATACGGCAACAACCCGCGCCGCCAGATGGTGTCGACCGAGATCATCGACAAGTTCAGCTTCGAAGCGCTGCCGGCCATCTACAAGAAACTCTATCCGGATGCCAACAGCTTCGTGTTCAAGTTCGTGGGCAACGTCGACCTCGAAACGCTCAAACCGCTCGTGGAAAAATACATCGGATCGCTCCCGACCTCGAAGAAACCGATGACGTTCGTGGATGACAAATGCGCTCCCGTGAAGGGCGAAGTGACCGAGGATTTCACGGCTTCGATGCAGCAGCCCAAGGTTTCGGTACGTTACAGGTTCTCCGGCGAAATGCCCTACACGCTCAAGAACAAGGCTGCGCTGACATTCCTCACGCAGGCGCTCAACTCGCGCTACCTGGTTTCGATCCGCGAGGAGAAGGGCGGCACGTACGGCGTACAGGTGTCTGGTTCGACGGAATACATCCCGAGCGAGACCTACGACATGACTATTTCGTTCGACACCAACGAGGAGATGGCCGACGAACTGCGCGAGATCGTAATGAAGGAGATCGAAGAGATCGCCGCCAACGGCCCCAAGAGCGAGGACATCGAGAAAAACCGCGAGTTCATGCTCAAGAGCTGGAAAAACAGCCTCGAACAGAACGCCGGCTGGATGAACTACCTCAACAGCAAATACGGCTCGGGGCTCGACTACCTGGCCGATTACGAGGAGGTGCTCAAGACGCTGACCAACGCCGACGTACAGGCCATGGCCAAGAAGGTGCTCGCCGACGGCAACCTCGTGAAAGTCATCATGCGCCCCGCGAAGGAAGAGGCGAAATAAGCCCCCATCCGACAAAATGAAAGGCAGCCGTTTTCACGGCTGCCTTTTTGCTTGCAACAGGGATGGGGCAATATCATTTCACCACCACGTCCTTGTCGGTGTTGAGCGTCAATTGGTAGGTCGCATAATTGCCCGAGCCGTTGGTAAACTTGGTATAGATGGCCGTCAGGTCAACGACCGAACCGGATACGGGGATTTTGTTGTCGCGGAACTGGCTGTAACCGCTCGTGCGCACCACATAGTTGCCCGGGGCGGCATTGGTGCCCGTACCGGCAGCCTGCGCGTCGTAGGTGAACCAGGCAGAGCCGTAGAAAAACGCGTCGGCATTCGTACCGGGGAGCTTACGCATGGTCGCCCAGGTAGCCCATTGGTCGATATCCTCCCACCCGGGGGAATTCACGTCGTAGGAGATGGAATTGGCGAAATAATTGGGAAAGGTGTTCTTATAGCCCCACGGCGCCGTACCGAAGCGGCTCTCGACCCCTTCGAAACGAACCAGGCGCCCGAGGTCGTCGTCCGACAGCACAGTCAGGTAGTTGTCGCGCGTGACGACCAGCGTATCTGACTTCAGCATCGGCTGCTGTTCGCCCGAAAAGATGTGCTCGTCCTGCATGATCTTGCTCTCGATATTGTCGTTCGAATAGCTCGCATTGTAGGAGGTCGTACCGATGCTGACCATGCCGCGGTAGTTCCCCAGCACGAGCCCTTCGAGGTCGACGTAGACGACCTGCCCGACGGGATGGAACAGGTAGTTGCCCGTATTGAGCTTGAGCTCGATGGCTGACTCGGAGACCTCGTCGTAGAGGTATACCGACTTGTAGACATTGCCGAAGCGGTCGGTCGAAATGACCTTGCCCGAGGTGAACAGCGGCTCGTCGACCGTCCACGACGCCACGGCACCGTCGTTCATACCCGCATTCTCGGCCCGGAAGCGCGCCTTCAGCTCCCCGACGGAAATGTATTCCAGTCCCTTCGCCTCGAAATCGGCGCGGGTGTAGACCCTGGCCGGCCCCGGATTCAGGTAATCGCTGTAACAGCCTGTGAAAAACAGGGCTGCGGCAGCCGCCAGTAACAATTTGAATAATTTATCCATAGCATTCATGTTTTATTCGTCCAGCCGTCAGAAACGGAAATAGAGATTGAGGTAATAGGTCGTACCGAACATGTAAAAATACTTCGAGTCGAAAGCCTGGTAGGTCGTCACGGTAGTCTCGGTATTCTTAGAGAGGCGTGTCTGCTCATAGCCGCCGGTCTTGATGTCCTGATTGTTCAGGATGTTCTTGACGTCGAGGCTGAATCCCAGCGTGTACTTGCGGTGGATATACCAGTTCTTGCCGATGCTGGCATTGAGCGTATAGGCCGAGTCGAACTTCTCCTGGCGGCGCAGGTGTTCGATGTCGCCGGGCGCCATGCCGCCCGTGATTACGGCGTCGGTACGGTAGATCGGGCTCATCGAGAGATACATGTTGTTGTAATAGTTGAAGTCGGCCGAGAGGTAGATGTTGTTGTTCGAGCGCCACGACAGGCCGACGTTGACGGCCGTCTGGGGTGTGCTCTCGACCCGGAAATCCTTCCAGTAGACATAACCGTCGGAGACGATATCGCCGCTGTTGTCCTGCGTTTGCAGGTAATAGGGGTTCGAATCGTAGGTATATTGTCCCCAGCTCACGGCGCCGTTCAGGGCGAGCGTGTGGTAGATCGGGATCGAGACGGCCGCCTCGAGGCCGAAATGCACCTTGTCGATGCCGCTCATGGCGAAATTGGTGAAGGTGGCGGCCACGTCGTCGTAATAGGAGATCACCTTCGACTGGTCGTAGATGCGGGTATAATAGCCCGAAATGCGCGCCTTGAAATCGCCGTAGCGCAGGTTGTACGACGCATCCACGCCGAGGACGCGCTCGGCCGAAAGCCCCGGCGTCGTGGTGTTGCGCGTACGGGGCGAAACGAACGAGGACTGGAACTCGGGCGCTTCCTGCATGTAGACGACGTTCGCCTCGACGGCATGCGCCGCGGAGAAGCGGTACGAGAAGTTACCCTTGGCCTTGTAGGTCAGGTAATCCAGTTTTCGGGAGTCGCCCTTCGAATTGTCGGGGAAGAGCCCCTTGCGCCACAAACCCTCGCGCCAAAGTTTCGCATAGCCCACTTCGCCGCCCACGGTGATGCCCAAGCCGCCGACGTTGAAGCCGTACGATGCCCACGCCCGGGTGCTGAGCACGTGGGCATAGTAATCGTAGCTGTACTTATCGCCCACCTTGGCGGCATGCGCATGGCCGTACTTGTTGTAATAGTCGAGGTTGTTCTGGTAGGCCTGCGTATTCGAACCGAAATCGCGTTCGGCGAATTTGTCGATGTCGGCCCAATAGTCTCCCCCCAGGAGGTCTTTCACCTGCGAGTAGTACTCCGTACGGTTACGGCGCAGCGAAAGTCCGCCGTTGATCCTGGAATCGTCGCGGAAGATATGCGAAAAACTGGCCACGAGGTTCCAGTCCAGCTGGTCAGTATGGCGCTCCTCGACCATGTAGTTAGACCGCCGGCCGGGGCCGTAGATCTGCTCGTCGAGGGGATCGTTCTGGTTATAGTTGGTCTGGTACATCTGCTCCCAGTCGAAATGGCGGATGTTCTGGTAGTTGGCCTGCCAGTAGACCTGCTGCCATGCGGCACCGACATAGTTCTTGTCGAGGGCGAAATAGCTCGGCAGGTAACGGTAGTAGTCGGGGCGCGGGTCGGGGCCGTTCTGCCACGTCAGTGCCGAGTAGCCGTTCCTGCCGAAGCGCAGCGCCGTGGCCAGCTCCAGCTTCGAACGGTCGGAGATGTCGAACGTGTAGTTGAGCATCACGATGGGTTCGTGGTTGTTACGCACGCGGGCATTGCGCTTCTTGCCGTCCTGCCAGCCCCAGTTGGGGTTGTAATAGTTGTTGCCTACCAGGTCGTAGGCCTCCTGCGTGGCGGCCTGCTGCGCACCGCGTTCGGTGGGGGCACCCAACAGGGTCAGCGCCAGGCGGTGGCGCTGGCCGAACTGCTTTTCGACGGCGGCGAAATAACCGAACGCATTGTAGTAAACGCCGTCGACATAGGAGTTGCCGCCCTGGCGGGTCGAAACCGAAAAGGCATACGACCAGCCGTTGTCCTGATAGCCCGAGGCATAGGTGACCATTGCACGGAAACGGTACATCGAATTGCCGTTCACGAGGCTGGCACGCAACCCCTTGCGCATCTGCGACGGACTGGTGATGATGTTGGTCGTACCGCCGATGCCGCCCAGCCCGACGTCCGAGGCCACGATACCCGACGTCACCTCCTGGTTACGTGTGGCGTCGTTCAGGCCGCTCCACAGCGACCACGGCGTATAGCCCGTGAGGGCGTCGTTGAGCCGGATGCCGTTCATGTAGACGTCTTGGTACTGCGAATCGTAACCGCGGACATTGAAGCGCATCTCACTGAACTTGTAGGACGCGATGTTGTTGAAGATGTCCTTGGAGGCCGAGAGCGACGTAGGCAATGCCTGCGCATCGTCGACGGTCTCCATGTCGAACTCGGCGAACACGGCGTCGTCGATCATCTGCCGGGGCACGTCGGGCACCAACACGACCGCATTGATGTCGCGCACCTGCGACCCCACGCGCACGGCGATGGCGAGGGGTTCGAACTCGGGGGTCTCGAACTGCAGCGAGTATTCGCCCGCAGGGACATTCTCGATGAGGAAATTACCCCGCTCATCGGACATCACGGTCACGTCGCCCGGCGTCATCGTAACCTTCACGCCGTCGAGGGCCACACGCCCCGCACGCGAAACGACCCTGCCCCTGACGCCGCCGTCCTGTGCAAAGGCGGTCAGCGTGGTGACGGAGAGTACTAAAATCAGTAGAATTTTGACTTTCATAGACTATGTAGCTAAATTATTTGGCAAAATAGATATACACCGGGAAGTGGTCGCTGTAACCGCCCTGGAAGTTGTTTCCCACATAGGTACGCAGCGGATAACCTTTGTACTGCCCCTCCCGCTGCACCATGTAATGCCTGCGGAAGATGTTGCCGTAGTACTTCGAACCGGGAGCCTTGCGCAGTTGCATGCCGTCGTCGCCCGAGACCATGTTCCCCGAGACCACGATGTTGTCGAAAAGGTTCCAGGCGTCGCCGTAGGCGAGCGTACCGATCCCCGCACGCAGCATGTCCCCGAAGGGATTGTAGAAATCGCCGGGTTCGAGCTCCTTCATGCGCGTTCGGGCACCCAGGCCTTCGGCCATGCTCGGATCCGTCGGGTCGTCGTTGAAGTCGCCCATGGCAACGATCCGGGTCGCGGGGTCGGCTTTCAGCACCGAATCGGCGATCCGGCGCATCTGCTCCCCGACGGCGATGCGTTTGAATTCCGAAGCGTCCTTGCCGCCCAGCCGCGAAGGCCAGTGCGCCACCATGAAGAAGAAGGGTTCGTCGTCGATCCTTCCCCACATCGTCAGGATGTCGCGGGTCTTGAAATTAGGGAGCGACGGCACGACGGTTTTCACCGGATAGCTGCCCTCCAATTTGAAGACTTCGGGGCGGTAGAGAAAAGCCACGTCGACGCCGCGCGCCTCGGGCGAATCGTAGTGCACGATACGATAATCGGCTGGCGCCAGTTTGGGCGCCGCCACGATATCCTCGAGCACGGAGCGGTTTTCGACCTCCGACACGCCGATCACGGCAGGATAGACCTTGTCGGCAGCCGCAAGGTCGAACAATACCCGTTCGATGTTGCCCAGCTTGCGGTTGTACTTGGCCGAGTTCCACTGTTTGGGCCCTTCGGGGGTGAACTCGTCGTCGAGCACCTCGGGGTCGTTGATCGTATCGAAGAAATTCTCCAGGTTGTAGAACATCACCTTGTAGGGCTTCTGCGCGAAGCACGCCACAATGAATGCCGCCAGCAACAGGGTGAATATCAATCGTTTTTTCATCATTCTGAAATTTTAAGGTTTTACAATCCCCACGAGGCGGCGTCTTTCTGCGCCTTGACGGCGGCGGGCACCGAAGGGAAGAATTCGAAACCCGTGAGGCTTTCGACCTCCGAAACGCTTTTCACCCAGCTCCTTGCAGTCCCCTGTCCGCCCGCATTCTCGACCCAGAACCCGATGGACTTCAGCTGGTCGGCCGGATAGTCGCCCAGCCGGTCGCCCGCCTGGCGGACATTGCCCTTGACCGTGCGGACGAACACCTTGAAATAGTAGTTCGGCACGGGGCACTGCTTGCCGTCGATATCGGGCGTTGCAAAGGTGCTGCCGGGATTCCAATAGGCGCCCGTGACGACATAGAGCGTATCGGAGCACATCCAGTTATCGCGCGCCATCTTCTCGAGCGCCGCCCAGGGATTCTGGTTCAGGCTGTAATTCTGGGGCGTCATATTCGAGAAATAGAAGGTCTGTGCCTGCATCGTGGCATTCCCGCTGCGGTCGGCGTTGGGGATCTGGTGCCCGCGGTCGAAATTCCGTGCCGGATAGCTTTTGGTCAGGTTGGCCTGGTACTCGGCGGCGATCTTGGGGTCGTATACCCAGGTTTCGACACGCCCCGAACCCGTGTAAGCGCTGTGGAGCGGATAGGCCACCCACCAGGCGGCGAACTTGGTCTTGTCGAAGCACATCGTAAAGTTGCGGGCGTTGTAGGTTACACCCGTATTCTGGTTGCGCAACAAGGCGAAATGCGTCACATAGACATACGCATCGTCGGATTTCCGGGCCGGGATTTCCGGCCAGACAAGGTTATGGCCCGTCTGGTAGACATCGTCGGCTGCCGAGGTGCTGTATTGTGTGAGTTCCAGTTCGAGGGGCGCCTGCCCGTCGAACGTGAAGCGGATCATGGCATGCCGCTCTCCCCGGGTGTCGTTCGGCCAGTAATAGACATACTGGTTGCGGGCGGCGAGGCCCGTTCCGGCAATTCCGGTCTTGACGGTCTGCCCGCCCGGAGCCGTACGGTTGAACGAAACCCAGTCGGCGCCCGCCGTGATCTCGGCCCTCCACGATGTCCCCTCGCGGCCGTCCACGATCAGCACGGCAGCGCCCTCCCGGTCGGGGTGCACGGTCTTGGTGGGATCCCACTCCACGCGGAAGACCCCGGTACCCGAATCGGAATCGTCGCTGCAGGAGGTGGCGGCGAAACCCGCCGCCACGACCGCAGCAACCCCGAGGAGCGTTCGTATCAGATATTTACGCATCCTCTTCATATCAATAGACCTGTACGCCCAGCACGATGGCACGCCCCGTATTGCGATCCGATGCCGCCGTGAAGTCGGGCGACGTGGAGATCGTCACGGTCGATGCGGCGGTCAGCCCCGTGAGCTGGAAGGTATAGTAATCGGAATCGGTCACGTCGGTGAAGGTGAAGTCGTTGCCCGACCCCGTGGCCCCGGCGCTGGCCGTGATCGCATGGCTGCCGTCACCGCTAACCGCACCGCCGTTGTTGACCCGGATGTAGACCGTGGCGGCCTTGCCCGTCCATGCCACGGCATAGAACGACAGTTTCTTGTCGCCCGTGAGCGATGCCCCCAGCGCCTCGGAGGTGAATACGCCGGCAAGGCTGCTCGTACCGAGCTTGAAACCCGTAGCGGGCTGGCCGTCGATCGTCGAGTTGGAAGGATAGTAACGGTCGGTCGTGCTGGTGGAAGCCGGGATGAACTGGCTCATGGAGGTATAGATGCCCTTGGTATCGCCGCCTGACCCGGCCGCGAACTGCGTGAGCGTAACCTCGCGGCTGTTACCGCCCGCAACCGAGACGGTCATCGTGCGCACGATGTCGTCGGAGGTCGTGTTGGGAGCCGGAGGCGTGACGGTAACGGTGGTACCGTTGACTACGGCCGTGAAGGGCGCAATCGCATCGTTATCGACCGTCAGGGCGTTCGACCCGAGGTTGACGACCGTAACCTCAACATCCTTGGTTACCGTCTCCTCGGCACCCCAGGTCAGCGATGCGGGGTCGACCTCCGTAATCACGGGCGTCGAAGCATCGACCTTGAAGTCGGCGACATCCGCCGCGGACTGCGGGTAGAGCTGCGCCGCACCATCGTAGACTTCGGCAACGCCGGTCAGCGAACCGGCCGTCACGGTCGACGAGATCAACTCGCCGCCCCATGCGACAGTTTTATAGGTACGCACAGCCAGGTCGCCGCTCCCGTCGGTAAACAGGCGGGTCGAATAGTTGGCCGTACCGCTGTACCACATCTCGCCGGCCTCGCCCTTGAATGCGAGCCCCGTGACCTTCACGTTCATACCCATATAATCGTTCGAATTGAACTGCGCGAGGGTGACGGACGGCACGACCATCTGCACGGGCGACGAGTTGTCGACCGCGGTCGTTACCTTATTGATCTTATACAGGCCATAGGAGTTGTAGACCGTACTCGTCGCATCGAGGGTCAGCGTGATCCGGGCGCCGACCGGGTAGTCGGCGACGGTTTCGTACGCCGCATCGCCGAGCAGGATACCCGAACCGGCATCCCCGGTGTTATCCACGACGGAGATCATCTGGTAAAGGTTGCCGCCCGCGTCGTTGGCGGCAATATATCCCTGAACGGTCTGTCCCGTCCACTCGCCGAGCGAAGCCTCGGCACCTGAAGCAGGCGCCAGCCCCTTGACGAAGGCAACGAATTCGGCAACCGTCTTGGGCTCGGCACTCGGCTTGGCGGCCTGCGCGACACGCAGGGTCAGCGGCGTGACGCCCTCGCCCGAGAAGGTGATGCTGCCCAGGTCTTTCGATGCGGAGGTTTCATTGGCTGCGGTCGCCGTGACGGTGACCGTACCGTTGTTATCCCCGCCCTGGGGTGAGATCGTGAAGCCGTCGCCGCTCATGGTGGCCGTCCACGCGATGTTGGCCGTGACGGTCACGGTCGCCGTAGCGCCCGACGTCGAAGCCAGCACGAGGTTATCCTCTGGTGAGATGCCGAGCGAAGCCCCCGAAGCGACGAATGCGGCCACGTCCGAAGGCGTGGTCGGGATGACCTGTATGTTCTTGAAATTCTGTTCGGCGGTACCGAGCAGGGCGCCCGTCTTGTCGGCGATCGTGATCGCGGCGAAACCGGCGGCATCGGTTGCCGTAGCCATATAGCTCTGGACAGTCTCGCCTCCGGCGGCATCGAAGCGCACGACGCGCTTGGCGGAAGTCGCCCACGCCTCGCCGACGAACGACGACTGCGGCGTGAGGTTCGTGACCCGGACATACTGCCCCTGATAATTGCCCTCGTTGAGCGTCGCGGCCGAAAGCGTCGGCACGGCCACCTCGACGGCGGGATCGTCGGAGACGGTCACCACGACGTTCTTCAGCTCGCGCAGATTGCCGTAGGGCGCATACTGGGCAGCCGACAAGTCGAGCGTGACCTTCTTGCCGACGGGATATTTCGCGCTGTTATCCTTAGTAAACTCGGTCGTGCTGTAAAGAATGATGGCCGAGTTGGGCAGCGTGATGTTGTCGCCGACATAGAGCTTGCCGAAATTGTTGCCGCCCTCGTTGTTGGCGAGGATCACGGCGGGGATCGTCTTTTGGCTGTAATTCAGCTCTTCGGTACCGCTTTCGAGGCTCGGCCACGTGTTCTTGATGTAGGCCACCAGTGCGCTCACCTCGCCGGCCTTGGGTGCCTCGCCCTGCTCGATGGTGACCTCTTTCGTCCAATAGGCGCCATAAGCGTTCTTGAGGTTGAACGAGAGCTTGGCGATACGGCCCACGTTGCTCGCGGGGATGGTGAATTCGACGGTGCCGTCGCCCGAACCCTGCGTCGCGGAGGGTGTAACCCAGTCGCTGCCCTCCAGGACTTCGAGCGTCCAGGGGCGGTTACTCTTTACGGTGAATGCGGAGGCGCCTTCCGGGGCACCGTCGGCATTGAACGTAAGCACATCGGGGGTGACTTCGAGATAAGGCATCCCCTTGTCGTCGTTATCGTCCACACATGAGGCCAGGGCCACGGCGGCAAAGAACGCCGTGCCGGACAATAACTTCCAAAAGTTCGATTTTTTCATAGAAGCGTTTATTTTAGACAGGAATGAATGAATTTCCTAATTTCCTGTATATCCGCTTCAAATCGAATGCCAAGGAATGCCTTTCAACCGCCGGATGGCTCCGGCAGGCATAAAAAAATATATCCCGCAAGCGGGATATATTCAGCGGACGGGCCGATTGATGCCACGTCCGGTCGTATGGTGCGCGTCAACGTATTCTATCGGCGGCACGCACCATCAGTTCGTCGCGGAAAACAGCCCGTGCAGCGAGGTAGGCGAACAGCAGGCACACGAGCGGCAGTGCGATGGCGGGCCGGAAACCCTGCGTATGGAACGAAAGTTCGGAAAAGACCCGCCAACTGAGGAAATAATAGGCCGCTTCCATAACCGCAGAACCGATCAGCAGCACGATCTCCACGACACAGAGCCGGATCTGGAGCAGGCGGCGTTTGAACAGGAAGATCGTAATGAAAGGCAGCACGCAGGCCAGTGCCAGCACGACGCCCATGTAGACGGTCGACTGTACGGCCTCTCCGGCCGAGGTCTGCAGGGAAAAGGCATAGAGCCGGAACTCACCCGCATCGCCCGCGAACCAAGCCAGCGGGGCAAAGAGCGTAACGGCCATGAGCGCCGTGACGATGAGCAGATGGAGTGTTTGGATTCGTTGTATCATAATTATTTACAAAGTTTTATCAATCAGGTATTTATTCCTGTCCGACGAACCCCGGTTGATGAGCTCGCCCAGGAACCCCGCCAGGAACAACTGCACGCCGAGGATCACGGCGAGGATCGCCAGGTAAAAGAGCGGCTGGTCGGTGACCGGACGCAGCGACAGCCCGTGCATCTGTTTCCAGATCTTTGCGGCGATGATCCACACCGTAGTCCCGCCGCCGATAAGGAACATGAGCGTTCCCAGACTGCCGAAGAAATACATCGGCGAGCGGCCGAAATGCGTCATGAACAGCACGGTGATCAGATCCAGATAGCCTTTCACGGTACGTTCGAGGCCGAACTTCGAACAGCCGTATTTGCGGGCGTGGTGCTCGACGGCCTTTTCGCCGATACGGCGGAACCCGGCCTGCTTCGCCAGAATCGGAATGAAACGGTGCATTTCGCCGTAGACCTCGATCGACTTGACGACCTTGCGGCGGTAGGCCTTCAGCCCGCAGTTGAAATCGTGGAGTTTGATACCGGAGACCCGGCGTGCCGTCCAGTTGAAGAATTTGCTCGGCCAGCGTTTGCCGACCGGGTCGCGGCGCTTCTTCTTCCAGCCGGATACCAGGTCGTACCCCTCTTCGAGGATCATGCGGCGCAGTTCGGGGATTTCGTCGGGCGAATCCTGCAGGTCGGCATCCATCGTGATGACGACCTGGCCTTCGGCGGCGGCGAAACCGCAGTACAGGGCTGCCGACTTGCCGTAATTGCGGGCGAAGCCGATGCCGCGGATCGCCGGGTACTTCTCCCTGAGCGACTCGACAACCTCCCAGGAGCCGTCGGACGAACCGTCGTCCACGAGGATCACCTCGTAGGCATAGCCATGCGACACGGCAACGCGGTCGATCCATGCCACCAGTTCGGGCAGGGACTCGGCCTCATTGTAGAGCGGTACTACGACGGATATGTCCAGTTTATTATTCACGGTATGCCTCTATTCGCTCAGCGGGGTGTCAAACGGTTTGGGCGCACGCGACAACACGCCTGCAATGATAAGGCCGAAAACGGCACCGAACAGGATGCTCAGGAAAGTTACAGCCCACAGGGTTCTTAAAAAGGAGGGTTCGGGGGTATTCTGCATCTGGTCGAACATCTGCGACAGCATGGATTCCATGTTGGCCGGCACCCCGCCGTTCCGCCCTATATAATCGGATAATGCGGCTGTGGTACGCTCCGTATAGTTGGCGTAACCGATGAAAAAGTGCATGTAAAGGTATTGCACGATACCGACGATGAGCCCCGCAACAGTCGAGACGGAGAGGATGTAAGCGTATCCCTGACCGAAGGAGAAACCCTCCTCGGCGGTATACATCATCGAATATCGGCGCGTGAAACGGTGCAGCAGATAGTAATGCAGTACGACGACGGCAATCCATTCGATTGCGTACAGGCCGAAACTGGCCGAAATCTGCAATCGGGTTTCCAACATGAACGAGACGGCCAGCAGGGCGCCTATGATCGCGCCGTACTTGGCGACATCTTTCCAGAAATTCGTTTTTTCCATATACAGTTTATATTTGATCTCATTGCAGTTCCCCCTTGCCTTCGCGCAGGATTTCGGGCTCGTCGCCCGTAAGGTCTACGACCGTCGTGGGGATGTTGTCCCCCATGCCGCCGTCGATCACGAGTGCCACGTCGCGGCCATAGCGCTCATGGATCAGTTCGGGATCGGTGGTATACTCCACGACCAGGTCGTCGTCCTTCACCGACGTGGTGACGAGCGGGCAGCCCAGCGCGGCGACGATGGCGCGGGATATGGCGTTGTCCGGAATACGGATACCGATCGTACGGCGCTTTTCAAGCGCCTTGTCAGGCACGCGCGAAGATGCCGTGAGCACGAACGTGAAGGGCCCCGGCAGGTTCCGTTTCAGGATCCGGAACGCCGTGTTGTCCACGCGGCAATATTCCGCCACCTGGGCGATATCCCCGAAGACCACCGAAAAGGCCTCGGCATCCTTACCCTTCATCCGCCGCAGGCGTTCGATGGCCTTGGGCGAATGGAGCGAACAGCCGAAAGCATAGACGCTGTCGGTCGGATAGATGACGATCCCGTCGTGGACGAGCACGTCGACTACCTTCTGCAATTCCCGCTCCGAGGGGTTCTGTTCGTAGATCTTCGTAAGCATTAGGACAAATGTACGAAAAATTATTTAATCTTGCGCCGGTTCAGTTCGTCGCTGTAAGCCCGGGCATTGGCATTGTGCTCGCGGAGCGTCCGTGCGAAGTTGTGGTAGCCGTCGAACGTCGCCCGCGCACAGAAGAAAAGGTAGTCGTGCTCCTCGAAATTGAGCACGGCGTCGATGGCGCCGATGCCGGGCATGCAGATCGGCGAAGGCGGCAGCCCCTTGTTCCGGTAGGTATTGTAAGGCGACTCGTATTTCAGGTGTTTGTGCAGGATGCGCCGCAGCCCGAAGTCCTGCATGGCATACTTGACCGTCGGATCGGCCTGCAGGGGCATCCCCTTGCGCAGGCGGTTGACGTACACCCCTGCGATACGGGGCATCTCGTCGGTCTTGCGGGTCTCCTCGTAGACGATCGATGCGAGGGTCATGACCTCGAGCCGGCTCAGACCGCTGCGTTCGCGCAGGGCGTCGCGCCCGGGCGTCCAGAAACGGTCGTACTCGCGCTTCATGCGCTGCACGAACTCTTCGGGGGTCACCGTCCAGTAGAACTCGTAGGTGTTGGGGATGAACATCGAAAAGAGCGTCACGCTGTCGAAACCGACACTCCGTGCCACTTCGGGCGAAGTCAGCACCCGCATGATCGCCGTGGAGTCGGCGTCGATCTGCCGGGCGAGTTTCTGCGCGAGCTGCGCCGGGATGCGGGCATTGTTGATCGAAACCCGCACGGGGGTTTGAAGCCCCAGTTTGAGCATCCGCGCCACCCGGATCACGCTCATCCCGGGTTCCAGCACGTAATGGCCGGGCTTGAACGTCTCCGGCAGATTGATGCGCCGGGCATAGAGGCCGAAAGCCCAATGGTGCCTGAGCCGGGGCAGCAAGGAATCGGTGAGGCTTTGGTAGTCGGCACGGCTGCCGATATAGAGGTCGCGCTCCGCGCGTACGGCATTCCCGTAAAATTGCTGCCGCAGGACAACCCCCGCGACAAGCAGGCATGCAAGGCAGGCGAAAAGGATATAGCGAAAAGTTTTTTTACGCATCGGGCCGAAATTTTTTGCAAAGATATAAAAAATTCCTACTTTTGTGCCCGGGTGAGTCTTATACGACCAGCTCCTACAGAATCCCCCAGGCGAGGAATCGAGCAAGGGTATGTGGTCGTAGCGGTGCGATGTAAGTAGCTCACCCATTTTGCATAACGGCGTTGTAACTCAATTAGTTACAACGCCGTTTTTTTATAGATATCTTTTTAGTAACTCGAACTTCGCAACATGCTGCGTCGCTTTAATATGACAAACACCCCTGCTGTATAAAGCCACTCAAAACATACCACGTCCCCCGCTATCATCATCGCAAAAGCATATCCCCCACCCTGCTATTGGCAATAAGGCGCAAGAAAGGACTGGCCGAGGATAAGGCCGGACGGCCCTGCGGCGGCGGTGCCATTGCACGTTCCGACGAAACCCGGAAAGCCGGCAGAGAAATAGGCAGCCCTGCTTTCAGATCAAGCAACTCGCCCGTTGCGGCACCGGTCTTGGGGAGACAAATCCGTACTGTCCCCGACCTCAAATTTACAAGCGCTTACGCACCAGATCGGCCAGGGAAACCGGCAGGCAGACAAGGAATGCTGTGAGCATGCACACGGCCAACAGTCCGGCAAGCGACACCCGGAACAGGGTGCCTATACAACCCCGGAACACGACCGCCGGAGACCTGCGGCGGCATTTTCTTTTCGGACGGGGCTGTCTGGACATGTATTCCTGGGTTATTCAATTCGGATAGTAAATTTATATCTACTTATTGCCTCCCCGTGTCGCCCGATACCATGCCGAACGGCGGTAAGCCTCGTTAAGGTCGGGGAAGGCATCCTGCTCGACGTAGGTCGTAAGCCCCGAGTGACGGCGGATGGCAAAACCGTTATACCCGTTCATGAAAGTTTCCGTCGCGGCCTTCCACACGACCGTCCGTTCCAGCTGGGCCCGGAGGGCCGCATAGCCGGCCGGAGCGACCCGCAGTTCCGCCCACTCGCCGAGGTCGAAGAAGCGCGGCAAAGCCGGAGAATCCCCATAGCTGCCCGGACGATCAAAATGTTGAAGACGGGATAGATCGGGCGCCTCGGCTGAGTGAGTCCGAAGCGCTGCCTGCATCCGGGCAGCCAGTGGGGATATTTCACGTATATCGGTCAGGCTCAGGGTCGCCGAACGGCGTGCCCCCGTATAGTTTGCCACAACATAATCCATGTATGCCCGCCCGAAGCCTTCGAGCGCCGTCCGCATCTCCACGGACGTGTCGCACAACAGCCGCAGTGCCGACGGATAAACGGGTGTAAAACCCGGCGAGATGATCTCTGCCGAAGAAGCCAGCATGTAATCCGACTTCCCGCGCAGTTCGTAAGCAACTTCCACACCTGCGGTAAGGCAGGTCTCAAAAACAATGAAATCGAACATCCCGCCGGGTATCGCTGCCGCAAACTCGGCAATATCCATCTCGGCGCGTCCCGCGTCCCCGTCGTCCACCCCGACCGAACGGGATCGGGGCGCCGGGTTCTGCAAAGCGCCAGCCGGCAGCCAGCCACTGGCGTGCGAGAAGAAGATCAATCCGTAGCTGTCGGCCGGATATTCGGCGGCAACCTCTCGCAGCACCCGGGCGAAAGTCTCCGCCGAGGCCGAGTTTTCCGCACCGTACTCCCGCACGGTCTCCACATAGGGCGTCGGCGTCGTCCGGCAGCCCCCGCGCAGGCGCAGCAGGCGGGCCCCGTCGCGGGAATCCTGATAGATCAGGCACTTGTTCCCGGTGTAAGTCCATCCCTGCCGCAGGGCCTCGATCTTGCGCCCAGTCTCCTCCGAGAGGTTGTTGTCGCCGCCCAGGTAGACGATGATCGTCCGCGTGGGCAGATCCGGATCGGGGCCGGCGTACTCCTCGTTGATACAGGAGCCGCAGAGGAGCACCGCCAGCAGGATCGCCGTTATATAACCTATTCTGTTCATCATGCAGGAGTTGTTCTTATTCCTTCACGACATGTGCCGGGAAGCCGTAGGAGCGGTAGTAGTTGTACCAGGGGTGAACCTGCGATTCGTAGAAATAGAGGCCCATACCGTAGCTCAGGTTATAGGGAACGGCCGTCCAGCAGTAGCCGCTGCTGCCGATATTGAACACGGAGCCCGACGTGTAATCGCGGAAACCCGAAGCCTGACAGAAGATCGTACCGCCGGAAGGATCGAAACTGCTCATTCCGAACATTCTGTTGCAATAGAACTCCCAACCCGAATTGGCCGTAAATTCCGCAGCGGAGTTGTACGGCGAGTTGTACCGTGAACCGTAATAATCGCCTATAACGACCTGACCGTTGTAGGTATACCCCGTGAAGGCATTCGACGCAGGCATGCAAAACCCGACGGGCGAAGGGTCGTAGACCGTCTTGACGACCTTGTTGTCGTTGCCGGTCGTCAGCGTATTATCGGCGCTCCAGACGTTGTAATAGGAGGTCGCACACCAGTCGAGTATCCCCGTACCGCCGTAATTGAAAAACACATGCGGATTACGGATGGCCCCTCCCAGGGAAACTTTACCCTGACCGGATTTATAGAACATATATTTAATGTCGTCATAATAAGCGCTCTTGTCCAAGATGTCTCCCGAAGCGGTGCGGACGCCCGGCAGCATCGGATCCTTGCGCCCGAACTGGAAATAGGGCTGATTGCCGGAATACGACACGCTGTGAGGCTGCTGAGCCATCGTGAAATCACGCGCCAGACCCGTGCGGGTCTGCGTAAAGCGCACCTTAATGCTGCGGGCATCGTACGTCAGGGTTTCGGGATCGCACCAACCGACGTACACCGGCAGTAAATCGTATTTATAACCCTGGTAGTTGGTCACCTTTTTCAAGCCGTCGCCCGGCACGTAATCCGTCACCCAGATATGCCAGCTCCACATGATCATACCCGAAGCGTCGAGTACGGCGACGACGGCATTGCCCTGCCGGATCGTCGAATGATCGACATCGAACCTGAGGTATTTACCGTCCGGGGTGAGTTCGACCGAGGTAACCAGCGAGTAAGCATCCTGCCATACGAGACAGGCGCCGGCGGGAGTACAGCCCGCATTGTTGTAAATATACGGATCGGTGATCCGCGCGTCGAGATGGTTGACGAAATTCGTTATGATATAGTTTCCGCTGACAGCCGAGGTATAGGCCGCCGAATGGATGCCGCCGTTCTTGACGGCATTGCCGTAGACCAGCGGCAGCGTGTAGGTGCCCGGGGCATTGACCACATAACAGTTCGCCGTATTCATCGGCTCCGTGCCGCCTTTGGTCGAAAGGTCGTAGACGCCGATTTCGGGTTTTGCCGCGGCCAGGGCTTCGTTATGGGAATTGTCGGACACACCGGTCTGTGTCAAGACGTTGAACTTGTAATCGGCCGGATAGGCCGCGAGGTTACGGGGATCCGACCCAGCTCCCTTCGCGGGGAAACGGGACAACATACTGGATTGCGACGCAGTCCATGTCACGCCGCCGTCGGTCGAGAACTCCGCCGTCCACGGACAGGGGGCGTAACTATCGGTACGGGCATCGTAATAGTGGCTCTGCACCTGCAAACTCCGGTCGGTCGCTCCGGCGTACGAAAAAGTGGTCGTAGGTATCGTCACGTCGAAAGTCAGGGGCAAAAGCGGCACGTAATGCTCGACATTGCCGTAGCGCACCCTGGCATACACGGCCTCATCCGGCAGGGAGGAGCCCGAAAGGTATTTCAACAGATAACCTTCGTCGGGAATGATTTCGCCCGAAAAGTCGAATGTATTGCCCGCCGCAGGCGTGCCGTCGCTTTTGCAAAGCTGGAGTTTCGATACGGACACAGGCGTTTTCCGATCCGCGCCGACCAGCGTCACGGTGCGCGTTTCGACCGAACCGGGCAGGTCGCCGCCCGGTTTCTGCCCGGCGTCGGGCATTTGGCAGGCGAATCTCAGCAGTTCAGCCGCCGTGGCCATGTTCTTCACCACCAAGACCGAATCCCGGTCGCTTTTGACCAGATACTGGCCGTTGCTCGTGGAGCTTATCCACTTAGAGTCCGACACCGTGACCGTGTATTCGATATTGCTTCCGGGATTTTTCCACGCCTCGGCGGCAGAGAGGTAACCGCCGCTCTTCACGCTCGTGATCCGGAAGGTATAATGCGTATTGGGTTCGATGTCGAGGTATTCGTTCGAAGCATCGCCCGTGATCGAGGTCGAAGAGAGCTGCCGGGAGAAATCCAGCCGGTAGTACTCTTTCGCATCGGCCGCATCGGTAGCGCATAAGATCAGCGCCGTGCGTCTCTTGTCGAACGTATTGAGGTCGGCCGCCGCGCCGCCTGCCACGCCCGAGAGCGGATAGGCGGCGGAATAAGTCGCCTCCGACAACGAGATCATGCCGCCGGCATCGATGGCCGTACTCCATGCCCCGCCGATCCCGGCGGCGTCGGGAATTTCGTATTTGTCGGCAGACGTATCGTAGCGAACCTCCATGCTCGTCTTTTCCGGAGCGCCCGCCAGGATATACGTGACGGTCTTCCCGGCAAAAACGGCGGAGTTCTCCGTCTCGACGGAAACTTTGGCCAGCGAACGCACCAGCGAGCAGGTGTTCGAACCCGCCGACCAGACGACCGATCCGTACATCGGCTGCGCCTCCGAGGCCGGCACGGCCCGACCGCAGGCAGGATTGTCGTAAACGAGCAGCGACGCAAGTCCGCTTTCGGCACTGCCGTCCGCAAGCCCCTGCAACGAGGTTCCGACCGACGCCGGATAGTTCGCCGCGACGCAGACCTTGTCGTTCGCCCGCAGGCTGTAGTCCAGGTCGACGAAGGGCTGTGCCGTACCGTTCCCCGATACCGCCGCCGCTGCGAACGCCTGCTTGTGAGCGAGCGCACCGCCGCGGTAGACCAGCACATAAAGACTGCCGATCCGGCATTCGGCTGCCGTGGCGGCACGTGTGACGGCCACCTGCTGCGGCTCGGGCAGTTGCAGGGTCAGCCTGTCGCCGCCGCGCAGGGCGGGAACCGCGGCTTCGTCCTTGATGCAGCCGGCCGTCAGCACGGCAGCCACCAGCAGGTATAAACCGTATATGAGTATCTTCTTCATAGCTCCGTAATTCAAAAATTTCATTGTTCCAGAATGGGGCGTATCACGTGACCGGAGGAACGGTACTGGTGATTTATCATGTCAATCTGCCCCGAAGTAATGCTCATGTTGCGTCCGAGGGTAGTGTTAGCCGGAATCGCGGTCCAATAGCGGCCGTACATCCCGTAAAGGCCCAATCCCCCACTACTGTAGCGAAAGCCCGATGCCGGGAAGAAAATCGTACCGCCGGCGGGATCGAAAACACCCTCCCCGTTCATCTTGTTGCAATAGAAGTGGAGGCCCTGGCCGGCCCGGTATTCGGCCATGGACTGGCACGGAGAATTGATCTGTGTACCGTAGCCGATCCCGTTGCTGTTGAAAATAGAGGTTCCGTTATATAGAAATCCCGTGAACACGGCCGACGGCGGAACGCAGTACCCGACGGGCGACGGATCGTAAACTGTCTTGACGACCCGTTCGTTATTGACCGTCGTCAGTGTATTGTCGGCGCTCCACAGGTTGTAGTACTGCCCGTCCATACCGGAACCCGTATTGCAGCAATGCGGATTCCGGATATATTCGTTGACCGCAGCGGTATTCAGGGTCGTTTTGCCGAAGGCGTATTCGGGTTTGTCGCTGTCGGTATAACAGCCCTTATCCATGGTCGAGGTTCCATCTGCCTGGTATACGCCCGGAAGCATCGGATCCTTACGCCCCCACTGGTAATAGGTATTATTGCCTAATCCGACGATCTTTTGCTCGGGCTGGTCGAGAGTAAAGACCCGGCTCAGTCCGGTTCCGGCCTGCGTCAGTTTCACCATTACGCTGCGTCCGGCATAGTCGGTCGTGTCGCCGTCGCACCAACCCAGGTTGACAGGCATGAAATAGTACTGAACGGACTGGAAATTCGTCACTGCACGCAGGTCGCTGTCCAGCTTGTAATCCGTCACCCAAATATGCCAGCTCCACATGATCGTCCCCGCAGCGTCGCGTACGGCGACGATGGCGTTGCCCTGGCGGATCGTGGCCTTCGGCACCTCGAACGAAATGTTCTGTTTATCGGCGGTCAGGGAGACATTTTGTACCAGCCCCTCGGCGTCCTGCCAGACGAGGCAGGCGTCGGCGGGCGTGCAGCCCGGATTGTTGTAGATATACGGATCGCTGATCCCGTCGTCCAGGTGATTGACAAACCCGGTCAGAATGTTCGTTCCGCTCTTGGTCGAGGTATAGGCCGCCGGATTGGGATCGCCGTTCTTGACGGCATTGCCGTAAACCAGCGGCAGCAGATAGGTTCCGGAGCCATTGACCACGTAGCAATTGGCCGTATTGCGGCTCCCCTTCGCCATCGAAAGATCGAAATCAGTCACCGGAGTAGCTTCCAGCAAGGCCTCCCGGGACGCCTGCGTGGTGACTCCGGTTGCCGCCTCAATCCGTGCATCGAACGACGCCGGGGCCGTGCTGCCCGAATTCGTATCGGTGAACTGCGTCAGCCATGCGGGTTTCGACGTCGTCCAGGTTCCGCCTTCGTCGACCGAAAACTCCGCCGTCCAGGCTGCCGGAACCTTCGTACCGGCATCGTCGCCGAGGTCGACATAACTCGTCACCCGATAAGGCTTGGTTTCCCCCGAATAGAGAAACTCCACAACCTCGTCGCCCACCACCAACACGGGTTCTCCGTCGACACGCAACAACACGTCGCGGCGGATATTGCCGGCTGCGACAACCATCGTGTATTCCGGCCCTACGGGAAAGGCGAGCGGGCCCTTGACGGGAATTTCGGCGGCGCCGTCGACGACATCGAGTTCCAGCACCCCGGTTCGGGGATCGGCGCCGTCCAGCGAATAGCCGGCCGCGGCCGCGGCATCGGAAAGCTTCGCCGCGACCTTCGCGGCCTTGCTGCGAACAGGGACGGGAGTGTTGACGCCCGCATTCACCAGCACGAGCGAGTCCACGACCAGCGACGATCCCTGTATGTCGCCGTTCACCGATTTTTCGAACCATTCGAGAATGTCCGCCGCAACCGTGACGCTCTGCCGGCCGAGCGCCACGTCGACCTTGTAGACCTTGTTCGCGGTGATGTCCAGGGACAGATTTTCGTTATTGGCCGTATTCCCGCCGAGCGCCCCGCTGTTGATGTAGACGGGCAGCGTGTAATCCGTACCGTCGATGCTGAGCGCCAGTTTCAGGCAGGCTGCTTTCGGCGCACCGGTGCGCGGCAGGGTGTAGAACGAGGTGACGGCGGTATAACTCGTCGTACTCGCGCCGATCGTGACGTTTCCGTGGCTGTTCACACACACGGCATCGGCACCCGTGCTTTCGACAGCCGGGGCGAAGACATGGGCCGTTTCGCGGCGGTTTTCGAGCGTCGTGCTCTTGACCACGACGGCCGCTCCGACAAGGTCGGCTTTGCGGCGCAGGCTCAGGTCGATGCGTGCATAGCGGCGCTCCACGGGAACCGTCGCCATCGAAGCGGCTGAGGTGACGTTCGTGCTCAGCTTGCCGCTCATCAGCATCCCGCCGCTCCCCGCAGCCGGAAAATCCGCCGGGAAATTCGCCGGATCGGTCATCAGCGTTTCCAGCTCCGTTTTCGAATAGGGATTGTAGGAGGCCAGATCGACTGCCGTACCGCTGCGCGTCAGGTGGCCGGCATTGAGCAGCACGTAAATATCCTTCCGTCCCACGGTGACGCGCCACGTATCGTTCAGCCGGCCGCTCCCGTCGGCGGCAGAGCCCGAAGGCGCCGGCAGGACAGCGGTTCTGCCGGGATTTTCGAGCGCCCCGTGTTCGTTGAAAATATAGACCCACGCCGATCCGACCGCGACTTCGTTCGCCGAGGCGTTCGGATCGTCGCCCGCCGCATAGGTGTTCAGTGCAAGTTTAAGGTCTACCATCCCGGCTCCGCCATCGGTATTGTCCTCGGCACAGCCGTACAGAAAGGCCGACAGCAGGAGAGGCAGGGCCCAGTTCCGCAGTACATTATATTTTCTCATCGCTCAATCTTTCTTTTTACTATATTTCGGGATCCGTAGTGCCCGAGCTCCAGTCGGGAATCGTAATCGAGACGCCCAGATCGGTGAATTCGATCAGCATCTCGACGGCCGCTTCGTGAAGGCCGTCCACGGATATAGCGTTCTTCTCCATGTATTCCCGAAGATCCACCGCAACCTTGACCGCACGGCCCGGCGCAGGTTCGCGGACAGTGACCGTTACGGGATTGTCGTCGGCGAAACGCAGCACCTGGAAGCAGGCCGCCAGTGCCTTTTTTCCGTCGTCCCGCGCCAGCGCAGGATAATACGTCGCGCCGAAAGGTTGTACGGCATTCATCCGTATATCGTATTGGGGCATCAGGTTCCCGATTTCGAGCTCCGGCCACGCGGACGGATCGGACGGCCCGTTCACGCCCTTGATGTAGATGCGCATGTCAATATGTGCGCTTCGGAACGGGATGTCTCCCGTCACCTTTCCCGACGCATTCGCGGTCGTCGGAACCGTTATGTCGCACTCACCGTAATAGAGGTGGTCGTTGGTGGCGATTTTTTCGCCCTTACCGTAGGCAGGCGCATGCACGCGGCTTTCGGAGAGACTGCCCGAAAGCAGCTCCGTGTCGTCGAAGGCATTGCCCCAGCAGACGATCCGGTAATCGCCCGCAGGCAGATAGAGTTCCGTTCCCTGAAACCGGTTCAGGTCGGCCTTCACGACCGTTTTATCCAGCACACGCTCTCCGCCGGCCCTATCGAAAACGACAAGCGTCACCCCGTCGATCATCCGGGAGAACATTGCCGGTTCCTGCCGATCGCCGGAGTAGCTGAAAGTAAGCTCCGTGTTGTACGGGGGCGGGCAATCGCTCATATCCTCATTGATGCACCCCGCGGGCAATGCCAGCGTAATCAGGATACAAAGGGTTTTCGATAGTTTTTTCATGTGTTGCTTTTTGGGGTAAAGACCGGAGGGAAGAAGCTCTCCCCTCCGGGTAATTCGGCAAAACTTAAATTTCGGGAGTGACGTTGGCTGTCGTCCAGTCGGCGACCGTAATGGCTGCGATCAGGTCGATCTTGGCCTTCTCGGGCTTGTCGGTGATCTTGTCGGGAGTGATTTCGATACCGCCGTCCTCCAGCCCCAGCTTGTAGATCTTGTGGGGTTCGGTAGCTGAGAGCAGCGTGCCGCTTTCACGGAAGCCTTTCACGGTGATATACTTCCCGGTAAAAGGGGTCGGATTATCCGCGTCTCCCGTACCGTCGGCGAGCTTGTAACCGGCCGAAACCGTACCGCTAACCTTGTAAATGATATGGGGAACCACGTTGCCGCTGAAAACCTGATAAGCATAAGCTTTCGTGCCTGTTGCGGAAGTCACGGCTGCATTATAGCTGTCGGTCGCCCATGCAGGAGTGAACGTTGCGGGCCAAGTAATTTCGTTGTAATTCTGGATGGTGCTATTGAGGGCGCCACCGTTGAAGTTCAGGAAATTGTTGACGTAAACAGCCTCTACGGTCAGTGCATCCAGACCCGTCCCTTTTTTCACGGTTCCTATCTCAAAGCGGGATACTATCGAGCTGAGTTCCACGGACGCCTTCTTCAGCGTGTGACCGTCATCTGACGTTTCCGTCGTGAAGACAGACTGCTCACCGGCAAGCATCACCTGCTGCACGGAATTGTAAGTGCCGGCCGCATTGCCTTTGGCGTCCTCGACCACAAGGGTTCTGGCAATCTGGTTATGGTCAACCACGCTGCTTTTCATCATCGCGGCCGTGAGTTCGCTGAGCGGAACGGTTCCGGTCGGTAAGATGGCGCTTCCCGAATTCACGATAACGAGCACTTGCGCCGGTTCCGTGATCTGTTCGAAACGCTTTTGCTTTGCCTTGATTTCGTCGTAGGTCCAGGCGTAATACGTCGCATTGCCGCCGGCATCCACCAGATAAACCGTAACATTGTCGTAGTAGGGCGTGATCTGGCCTGCGGCCTGCGGATCTTCGACCGCATAGGTTTCCAGTGCGCCCGGAAGGGATACCTCGAAGTTAGTTTTCGCAGCAGGGATCTGAACGCCCGAATCGGCGTCCTTGTCACAAGCCGCCAGCAATGCCAGAGCGGTCAGGATGCAAAGACTTTTCGTCAATTTTTCCATAGATCATTCAATAAAAACCGGAGGAGAGGGCTTCCCCTCCCCCGGGGTAATTCGATAAAATTTAAATTTCAGGAGTAACGTTGGCCACTGTCCAGTCGGCGACCGAGACGGCAACGATCAGGTCGATCTTGGCCTTCTCGGGCTTGTCGGTGATCTTGTCGGGAGTGATCTCGATACCGCTATCCGCCAGGCCCATCTTGTAGATCTTGTGGGCTTCGATCGCCGAAATCAGGCTGCCGCTGTCACGGAAACCTTTCACCGTGACGTACTTGCCGGTAAAGGAGGTCGAGTTATCCGCATCGCCCGTTCCGTCGGCGAGTTTGTAACCGGCCGAAACCGTACCGCTAACCTTGTAGATAATGTGCGGAATCAGACTGCCGGCGAACACCTGATAGGTATAGGCTTTCGTTCCGGTCTGCGAGGTCACGGCCGCATTGGCGGCGTCGGTAGCCCACGCGGGCGTATAGGTCACGGGCCAGGTCAGTTCAGAGAAATTCTGACTGGAGGTCTGCCCGTAGTCGTTATAGAAGAAATTGACGTAAACGGCCTCGACGGTCAGCGCGTCCAGGCCGGTTCCGGCCTTCACGGTGCCCACTTCGAAACGCGACACCAGCGATTTGAGCTCCACGGCGGCTTTCTTCAGCGTGTGGCCGTCGGTCGGCGTCTCGGAGGTGAACGTCGTCTGCTCACCGTAGAGCGCTACCTGCTGTACCGAAAGATAGTCGCCGGCAGCGTTGCCTTTGACGTCAGCGGCACCGATGGTCTTGACTGCCCGGTTCTGATCGGCAACGGCCAGGTTTTTCAGCCCGTTCTCGATACTTGCAAGCGACGTGGGACCCGTCAGCAGGGACGTGCTGCCCGTATTCGCAACGACAATGACCTTGGCAGGTTCGACGACCTGCTCGAAACGCTTCTGCTTCGCCGAAATCTCGGCGTCGGTCCAGGAATAACCCATCGCATTGTTGCCGGCATCGACCAGATAGACCACGACGTTCTCATAGTACGGTGCGATCTGGCCTGCGGCCTGCGGGTCTTCGACACCATAGGTCTCCAGGGCACCCGGAAGAGATACCGAGAAATTGGTCTTCGCGGCAGGGGGCGGCGCCCCCGTTTCGGCGTCCTTGCTGCATGCAGCCAGCGTCATCGTCGCCAGAGCGGCGACAAAATAAGTTTTCATCTTCATAGTTTTGAAATTTAAATAATAAAAAGGCGTCAATTTTTTAATTGATTGTATGAAAGTCATCTGTCCCCGTTTTTCAGTTCCGCGGTTTTAATCTCGTCGAGATTTCGGCGCAGGCGGTCAATCTCGTCAAGGTTCTGCTGCGCGGCTTTCAGACCCGCCGCCCGGGCGGCTTCGAAATAGGGCGCAGCGCGGTCATAATCCTGGTCGCGCAACATCAGCAGCAGGCCCCAGGCATTGTCGCATTCAGGAATCCGATCCGGAGACTTCACGCTCCGGAGGTATCTTTCGGCACCGACGAAATCCCGCCGTTCCAGCGCCGCGACAGCTGCGTTGACGGTCGCGGTCACACTTTCGGGATAGAGCCTCACCGCAGTCTCGAACAGGCTGTTGAAATCCTCCGAACCCGGTTCGTATGTGTTGGCGACCAGATACAGTTCGTTCAGGCTGAGGTTCTGGGGGCGGGTCTTCACCACGGCCTTCGCCTCTTCGGCGTCGAAATTCCGCACGTCGTAATCCACGGTGACCGTCACCTTACGCAGGGAGGGGAACATCTCCCGGAGCATGTAGCGCCACGGAGTGCCGCCTTTCAGGGCCATCAGCTTCGCTTCGCGGCCCCCGATGATCGAATATCGGTCGATAATATCCAGCACGGCCTGTTTGTCGGGCATGTCGGAGGTCTGAACGGCCTTCACGAGGTCATCCCAGTTCTCACCGCCGAAACGGATCGAGTAGAGCGACCCCGGAATCGCCGGATAACGGCTTTGCAGATAATCCCGGAGGGCTTTCGCACGCCCCTCGGAGAGGCGTTCGTTCATCGCCAGCGAACCCTCGGGAGAGGCGTAGCCCACGATGACGATACGTTTGATCGTCAAGTCCTTGTCGTCCTGCACGAGGTCGATCATCCGGCGGATCTTTTCCAGTTCCGCGGCATTGCGGCCGAACTCGGGGTTGACGGACGTCTTCCCGACGGCGAAGTCGAGGAACGACTCGCCCTGCTCGGCACGGCTCTTCACCGCCTCGGCTTCGGGACGAATATAGGCCAGATGAGGCTCGATGCGGTAGCGCTCGATGACGATCACCTCTTCCAGCGACACCTTGCCGGCCAGCAGGCGCACGTCCGTAACGCTGGATTTTCCGCAGCCGCAGTCGATCCGTTGAAGGGTCAGCTGCGCCGAGGACATCCACGCTTCGTAAGGCAGCGCCAGCCGGTAATCCATCCGACTGTCGCCCTTGTAATCGGGTACGACGTAATAAGGAGCGGATTTTTCATAGGCGCCGCGCTCCTTCGCGCTCATCAGCGCCAACGCGCGGCGGTGATTCCTGTAACTGTTGCGCCCCATAAGCGAAACGGCAGGCAGGGCAAGCGAACGTTCGCCGGAGACGAGCACCGGCGTAAAGTCCGCGCTCATCCGCGAGGGGACGTTGCGTCCTTCGGTCGTCACGGCCATATCGACGTACAGCGAATCGCCCCGCTGGGCGAGTTCATTCACCTGCACGGTGACGCTGCCCTGCCGCACCTGAGCCATGCTGCCCGGAACCGGGCAGAACAGCGCCGGACAAGCCGCCAACAAGATCATGCGTATTTTCTTCATAGTCGAGGGATCCAAATTATTTAATCATGAATATCAGGGTGATGCCCGCTTTGGTGGGGCCGAAATAGTGTTCGGAAGCGCTGCCGATCTTCCGGCCGCATTTCGCACACGGATATTTGTCGTAATCGAGGTAAGCGTAACCCACGCCGACCGTCGCCTCGAGGCCCCTGGAGCCCCACGAAGTGCCCCGAAAAACGGGTGCAGCTCCACCAGCGAACCTCGGGCGGCACGAGCCAGTGCTTCATCTTACGGTTCCCGGAAAATGTCCACGGATTATAGTTGCCCGAGACGTCCAGCGTCCACCGATGCCCCAGACCGAACTCCACACCCAGGTTCAGCGTCGAAGTCGCATCATAAAGCAGGTTGGTTTTGACCGCCGCTTTCTGAGCATACGACACGTAACAGCCGAAACATACCGTCACAAGGAGCAGTATCAAAGCTTTTCTCATTGTTTTCTCGTATTGTTTTACTGCGTCTTCTATCCCACGTGCGAACGCACGCTGCGGAAACCCGTCTTCCGGAAAAGTCGCTCCATAAGCAAAGAGAGCCGGAACTTCGTTTTGTCCCAAGAATTTTTCGACTATTTTTTCCTCCGATCGGGGCGAAAATTTATTTTATCATAAAAATCAGGGTGATGCCCGCTTTGGTGGGGCCGAAACAGTGTTCGGAGGCGCTGCCGATTTTCCGGCCGCATTTCGCACACGGATATTTGTCGTAATCGAGGTAAGCGTAACCCACGCCGACCGTCGCCTCGAGGCCCCCGCCCCAGTTGTAGCCGCCGCCGTGGGCATGGAGGCCCACGAAGTGCCCCGAAAAACGGGTGCAGCTCCACCAGCGAACCTCGGGCTGCACGAGCCAGTGCTTCATTTTGCGGTTCCCGGAAAATGTCCACGGATTATAGTTGCCCGAGATGTCCAGCGTCCACCGATGCCCCAGACCGAACTCCACACCCAGGTTCAGCGCCGAAGTCGCGTCGTAAAGCAGGTTGGTCTTCACGGCCCATTTCGCAACGGGCAGGGACGACGGCCCCGAAATGCCCGAAGGAGCAGGCGTCCACAACGGCAGCAGCCTGGCATACGGAAAATGCAGCTGCGGAGCAAGCTGCACGGGAACCGTCAGGACTGGGGGATATGCCGCCGTATATACCGGTGCCGGGGGTATTTCCGGTACAGGGACTGGAACCGGCCGCGAAGCGGGCCGCGGGTTCCGGGTCGGCGGCCCGTATTTCTTATAAATATAATAACCGCCGTCCAGCTCTTTATATGCCAAATCCGTTCCGGCAAGCCAGCGTGCCAGTACGACCGGGGTATCCCCGGTCGAAATGCTGTCCTTCACAATGACAGGATCGGTCACAACATGGCTAAAGGCGATCTTGACATCGCGCCGGTGCAACAGCTCGTTCAACAGGCTCGTCAGGTTCGGCGGCTGCACCGCCCATGAAATCCGGCAAACGGACAACAGGAATACGAGTATAAAAATATATCTTACAGATTTCATTATTTCAGCAGGATTTCGGTTCCCGAGATTTCATAAGGAATCCCGCACGAATGAAAAACCGCCTCGAGCGTCCCATCCATGTCCGAGGTTATGATGAACCCGGTAAAGACCAGGTCACCGTATTTTTCCTTCCCGGATACGGATACGCCGAAGATCGCCTCGATGTCCCGGATTACCTCCCTGAGCGGGACGGCCTGGAACGGGATAAAAGGCGGCAACGGTTCGGGAATATCCGTCAGCGTGATGGCAACCGTATCGCATGCGGCTTTCTGTCCGGCGACGAGCACACGCTTTCCGACCGGGGTTTCGACCAATACGAAACCCTCGTAGCAGAAAACCTGCATATCCTGCCGGTGTTGTTTTACCCGGAACTGCGTCCCGAGGACGGTAATCCGTCCCGCCGGTGTCCCGACACGGAATCTCCCGCCATGCACGACGGAGAATACGGCCTCGCCTTTGAGCGAGACCCTGCGCCGGAGTGTCCAGGTAAAACTGTTGTACGACAACTCGGAATGCGGCATGACCACCACCCCCGAACCATCGGGCAGCGTATATGCCAGCTCCCGGTCGCCGCTCACGAGCACGTGCTCCGAGAAATGCCACAGGCTGCCGGCAACCAACATCACCACAACGGAAGCCGCCACGCACCACTGCACCAACTTGTGGCGGAAAGTTTCATGGCGGCGGATAACCGCGCGCCTGCGCGCCAGCAACTCTCCGATCTCTTCGATACGGGAGTTAACCGGAGTCTTGTATTCGATCCTGGTCAGCAATTTATCCAGGCCGCTCCGCGCCATGTCCTTTTCATTTCTATCCATGATTTTGAACCCCGTAATTAATTAAAAACAACAAACTGTGGATCAGTTGTACATGTTCTTCAGCGTTTTGTCCTGCCGTAACCGGGAAAGTGCCGTGGAAGCCACATTGCGGATGGTCTTGTCGGCATATCCCGTAACTTCGGCAATGCCCTTGTTGTCCATTCCTTCGTAGTATTTCAGGTAGATGATCTCCCGCTGCATGTTGGTAAGTTCTCCGAGGGCGGTCTGGAGCTTGCGGATTGTCAGTTCGGAACATTCCGCACGCACCATCGAGGCCTCGACATCAATCTCCAGCGCGAAATCGCTACCGGTATGGCGCAATTCATCTATCGACAGGAAATCCGTCCGCCTTTTCCCCAATTCCTTGAGGATGAGGCGGCGCAGGGAACTGGCCAGATAGGCATACAGGGAGATGGGGACGGAGAGTTTCTTCCGCCGTTCAAAGAGGTATGTGAACAATGTCTGAATGGCATTGTTCACCAGTTCTTCGTCATGCGCGATCCCTATCCCGTACCGGAATAACCTGTCTTCGTACAGACTATACAATGTCCTGAAGGCCTGTTCGTCACCTTCCCTGATCAAATCCCAATATTGATGATCCATATACTTCTATTTACTTAGAGTTGTCCCCGGGCGATTTGTCCCAAGAAAAATTTAAAATTGTTGCCTCGGCATAAGGCTCCCGTCGCATGCCAGGCACGGACACAGGAACAGCCAGGCCATGCAGCCGGCAACGGGCTCAGACATGGCTCATACACATAAATTACTATACAACAGCAATTTACAAATGCACGTAATAAGACACAGGAAGAATATTCCGGCAATACGCAAGTTGCCGGGAACAGGAGCATAGACACACTCCACCGAGAAGAATCGGGAAAGGGAACGAATAAGCAATTCGGGGGTTCGGCCGCTGAATTCGGACGCAATATTATTCAGCGGCAGCCGTGGGACTCCCCGTACCGGCCGGAATACCCGCATACAGGATATACCGGGCCATGTTCACCCCGGTCGCAAAAGGGGCCGGGAATAGATGTATCGCGAAAAAGCTCCGCACGGGTCAGCTTGTAAAGAGGATTTTTTGGGAAAGGTGCGTGTTCGGAAGGGATGCTATGCACCGTAATAAATGGCCCGAAGGGAAGGAAAGGTAAGCGGGCGCGTTACACGTCAGATATGGTAACTCGAAATAAGAACATCCGTCTTGTCGCAAAACCCGGGGTATCCGGATACGTCAAGGATGGCAAACGGTCTTTCGGCCGGTCGCAGAAAGGATGGCAGTGATCGCAGATCAACCGGTTCATACTTTCCGTCTGATATATAAACGGCTCATCGGCCGATTCATTGCCCGGAAACGGCCACGACATTTCCAACAGAAATGCACATCATTAATTACCAATAAGTTATCAGATAAAAAAAGTTGGTAAAGAAGATGCACCCGGTTGCTATCGCTGGGCGCCGGTTCCGGGAAGGCAAAAAAAAGCGGGACAAAGAAGTCCCGCGCGGCATGATATCCGGTATTTTATTTCGAATAGGCGATCAGCAACTGGTTGACGACGCTGACGAAAACATAGCAGATGACAAAGATGGAAATCCCGCGCCACCCCTTCATATTGGCCGAGACGAGGTAGGCGAAACAGCCCCAGACCATCGACCAGACCATCGAGACCGACAGCAGGATCACGATCAGGTTATACCCTGCGAGCTTCATCACCTCGCAGGCGCTGCGGGGCTCGCAGACAAGCCCTCCCAGCCATTTCGAAGGCACGCTCAGCACCCCGAGTATGACGATCGTGGGCAACATGGCAAAAAGGTTCGTGGCAAAGATATCGACTGCGCGGATACGCGACGGCGAGAAGAGCAGGGCCAGCACGTAGAGCAACAGCGAAAGGGGAATCCACAACAGCAGGTTCGAAGAGAGGATCGTGACGATCTTCGACAAATCGTCCCCGACAGGCCAGCTCACCGCCGTCAGCAGGCAGATGGAAAAAAGAGTCCCGGCAAGGCCCCAGCCGAGCGCTTTCCCGGTAGAAAGGTATTCAAACGGGTTAAGAATCCTGTTCATCGCCTTCGAATTGATTAAGTTGAGCAATTATGTCGTCCAAACGGTTACGTACCGTAGGGTAACTGAGCCCTAATTTCTGCGCCATCTCCTTCAGGGAGCCGCTGCTTTTTACGAAATCGAGCACGAATTGCTGGTCGGGAGCCGAAAGCTGCATCATCACCGGGAGGTTGTAGTCGCCTTCGATATGCGTATCGCATCCGTTGCAATGCATCGCTTGTACGCTCAATCGTTTACCGCAGGAGGGGCATATCTTGGGGAGGTTCTTCAGTGCCATATAAGTTCAAAAAGTTGTATTTATGCCATGTCAGGTTTCACAAAATTAATATATTTTGATAACTATATACAATTTTATACCAAGTAAATTGTTTTTAAAAAGGTACGAAAAATTTTTGTGATAAGCAAAATTTTCGTACCTTTCTTTTGTTTACAATAAACTCCCGTAGTATGGAACAAGATTATTTGAATTTGTCAATATTAAAGAATTGTACTCAAACAGAATTTCTGAATATTGCATCTATTGCAAATTTATATTTAAATAAAAAACTGATTATTAATGATATAGAATATGCATTTGTGTATAGCAGTTATTTTATTTGCGAGAAATCATCCAACTACCAAAATAGAACAGAATATTATCAACCTTGGGGATTATTAACCTCAAAAATTGATTTGAAAATTCTACCATTAGAGGATATCATTAATTTGTTCGAGACAAAGAAATAATATAATCGTTATATTCTGATACATCTTTATTGGTTCTGACATACATATTAATTGTATATAGTTTTTGAATATAAGTCATAGTTGAACTATCAAGTATAAATCTAATAGTGTTTAAACAATCATTCTGTTGTTCGTTTGTATTTGCATTTGAATATGCAAACATTCCTAATGTCTGTCCATAAATACGATCCAATTCGTCAGTCATTCCAAATTTATTGTCAAATTTTATTTGCGATTCTGTCATAATCTAAACATTTGATTTTTATATTTATATCACCAAATCAGAATATCTATTTATGCAATTTTCAAATCATTATATTTTGTTCTAACACACATATTACTCAACAAGTGGATAAATCTATCGTATTCACTCATCATCTTTGTATTGTATCTGAACACAAATTCATCCACATAGATTTGCAAATGTTTCTTTGAAATGTATTGATATGTTCCAATAAAACCTCGTTTCAACAAAGACCAAAATCCTTCAATCGTATTCGTATATACCTTACCTCTGACATATTCGTTTTCTCCATGTTTGATAATGTAATGTTCAAATAAGTCTTTGACATTCTTATATCCAATCCACTCATCCGTATATACGATTGCATCCTTGATGTACTTGACTACATTCGGAATGATTGTCGAACCTTTGGTGTTCGGAACCTTGATTGCATTCAGTTTACCTCCTCTTTCAACCATACCAAGTACTGGAGTCTTGTATTTCGTACTCCTACCTTGACCTCCGGGTTGTCCTTTGGATTTGGAACTGACTCCACCCAAATAAACCTCGTCAATTTCAACCTCATTCGACAGAACTGTTTTATTTTCAAAATTGAAACATTTACGGATTCTCTGTAAAATGAACCAACCTGTTTTTTGAGTTACATGAAGGTCTTTTGCCAATTGACAGGATGATATACCTTTCTTGTGAGATGCAATCAAGTAAATTGCTAAAAACCAAGTCCTCAATGAAATATTACTACCTTCAAATAGGGTGTTGGTTCTTACATTGAATAACCTCCTTGTATTCTTACATTTATAGAGGTTATTACTACATTTATATACTTTTGAATTTGAATCATAAGGAGAAACTACTTTACCATTCCACCTCTGTTTCTCCAAAAAATCAATACATTTCTGTTCCGTATCAAAAGTAGTTATCAGTTCAATGATAGAATCAAATATAGTAGTTTTCATAACCATTGTTTTATGAGATAAAAATAACTAAATCTAATTAACTACAAAATAATTATAAGAGAAATATGATAACTGAAATAAAAAAATAGAAGATATTAACTAATAATATCTTCTATTGAATTTTATAATATTGTATTTTATTGTACTACTGGAGTAATAGCATTAATAATTCTATTGATTTTAATATTTATTGTATTCCCAGAACTATCAGTTATTTTAAATCGTTTTGACCAATTAATTCCATCATTAGAAGTAGATATATAACCGGAATCAGACCCTGCTATGAATACACCATCATAACATGCAACATTGTAACCGTATATTCCTATTCCCCATGGCTTTGTTGGTGTTGTCCAATTGATTCCATCATTAGAAGTTGTAACACCTCCTTGCCCTACTACAACAAATTTATCATTGCCATAAGTGACACCATACCATGCACTTCCACTACTTCCGACAGTTTGTTTAGACCATGTTTTTCCATTATCAGATGAAGTAGCAATATTACCACTGGTTCCCACAGTTACAAACTTGCCATTGCCAAAAACAACAGAATTCCATGCACCTAAAACTTTAACTGGAGTATTCCAAGTTGCACCTTCATCATTAGAGGTGACTATATATTGGTTATCACTAACTGTTGCGAATGTTCCATTACCATATGTGATACCTTTCAAATTTGCATTGCAAACATTTACAGGGGATAACCAATTAATTGCAGAACTTGCATTTGAACGAATAATATACCCATTGTTGCTACATGCTATTATTTTACTTGAACCTGCCGCGACATCATTCCAATTATTCGTCCCTTTTTGTTGCGGATTCAACCAAATATTTCCATCTGTCACGGATGTAACAAGATATCCATTATCACCTACTGCAACTAAAGGTTTTGGACTACCTACATTTCCTCGTGTAATTGAATTCCAATTATTTGTTCCTACTATCATATCTTCTTCATTGATTTTTATTTTTAATAAATCATCAATTGAAGGAGAGATAACAGGATCTTCGGTAGGTGGTTTAGAGGGACCTATCGGTTCATCTAATACCCCCCCCCAATATCAGGGTTGCATGATGCAGATATACAAGTATATAGCATCAGATAAATCATTTTTTTAATCATAATAATTTTGAATTTAGTATTGTTTTTTGATTAACAAACAAAAATAACTATTCTAATGTATATTTCAAACTGTTATTGTTGTTTTTATAATATTGCCAGACTTTCCAACAAGAATTACATTGATTTCTTTTGGTCCACTGACAAATTGCTGGGACATAAACCAATTCATTAAATTTGCCATATTTTATAATTTTTTTATTATTTATATTGATAAATATTTGGATAGATTAAATTTTTTTCGTATATTCTTGAAAAGAATTACTTGGTATAAAATTGTATATAGTTATCTATATTTTTTCAATATATCACACAAATGTGCAAATTCCTGCAAAAACCGACGGCAACAGCAACAGCTGCGCGTCACAGACCGGAGGTGGGATTTCAGAAGTTGGCTTTCACCCCGACCGTGAAATTTGCCCCGTATTCCGGATACCACGGGTATTGGTACAGGCGGCGGTTGATCAGGTTACGGCCCTCGGCGAAGAGCGTAATGCGTCCCGAAACCTTCCAGTCGAAATTGACCCGCAGGTCGGCGGCAAAGGGCACTTCGACACTGCCGAAACTCTCCGCCCCGGATGCTGCATCCAGCTGGTAATCGGACCATTTACGAGTGCTTTGCAGCCAGATACCCGCACCGAACGAAATCTTGCGGCCGTCGTAGTGGGCGGAAAAATTGCCATCGAAAGCCGGGGCACCGTTATGGAGTTTGGTCTCGTCGTCGTTATAGATATAGCCGTGCACGCCCAATTCCGTCCGGAAACTGCTCGCGGGACGCCACGTCACCTCGCCGTTGAACGACAAGACGGTCTGGCGGGCCATCGACGGCAGCATGGTCAGCCCGGCGGCAAGAATATCGCTCCCCTGCACGACATCGGCACTATACCAGTAAAGGTGGTTGTCACGGATCGAGAACCCGGCATAGGCCCGGTAGTCGAACTTCCCGCGCCAGATACTGCCCCCGATACCGAAGCGGCCGTTGTAATCGACCGAACTCTTAGTCCCGAATACGGGATTCAGCAAATAGGGATTCAGCTTCGTAAGCGAGCGGTAGCTGTTGTCGTCGACGCTCCCGTCCATCTCGAAGAACGGGCACAACCCGTCCGTACCGAGGTTCAGGTTCAGCCGCACGAAGGGGAGGATGTAGTTCTCCGCCTCGACGGATTTAATCTTGTCGTGGTAATAGTCCGCACCCGCTTCGAGGCGTACTACCCCGCCCTCGATACCGTAACGCAGCGCAGCATGTATCCGTTGCTGGTTATATTCGTCGAGGGCCTTCTGCCCCGCAAGGCGCTCGTAGCCCACTTCGGCAGCCAGGCGGTGACGCCCGAAACCGCGGGCGATCTTCGCATGGGTTTCCAGTGTGGTCTGGCGGGCCTTGTCGTTATAGTCCGGCCACTCGGAATGGTCGAAAAACATGCCGCCCCGGATGGCGATTTCGAAATTCACACGGCTCAGATCCTGGAAATCGTCGCCGAAGCGCACCGCGATGTTCGCATCGCCGTAATCGGCCATCGAACCGGGTACGGCATCGGCAGAGAAGTCCGGCGCGAGATACATACCGTAGCGGTGGTACATGCGGTTCTCGTAGGAGAGGTCGCCCTCGAGCACGTGGCGGCCGAAATATTTACCTGCAGCGGCGCCGATACGGTTGAGCATCCGCGTCGAATTGTTCTTGACGCCAAAGTCGTTCCCGATCTTGGAATAGCGCCCCTCGTGGTTGACATAGCCCACCACATACCCCGTCCCGGGGTTCTGGCTCGAAGCATAGAAATCCAACACCGAATTGAACGGGTAGCCCATCCCGGCCTTGAGGTAGAAAGGCAGCGGGCGGTTGAATTCCCAGTAGGTTACCGTCGCAGGGCGGATCGGCCGCGTGGCGAGGGTGGTCTGCAACGACAGCGGCGTGATCGTATAGTCGATCTCGGGACGCATCTTCACCGTGTCGGTCATGTCGGGCACGACGGCGAGTTTCGACGCCCCCTCCACACTCGGCACATAGGCCTTGGTCACTTCGACCCGTTTCTCGACCTGCGCGCTCGCGCCCCAGGGCAATGCCGCCATCAGCGCGGCTACAAACAACATGCGTTTCATCGTCAGTTCAGTTTTGCGATCCGTTCCTTGGCTTCGTCCACGATCCCGTCGTCGGCAGGCGAATAGCCGTCCGCGACGCTCTGGTAGGTCGCCCGCGCCTGGAAATTGTCTCCCTTGCGGACATAGACGTCGCCCAGCAGGATGAAGGCCTTGGCCAGCCAGTAGGCCTGGGGTTCCCGTTCGGAATAGGCGAATATCGCCTTCTCGGTCTTGTCCATATCGCCCTTTTCGAAGGTGTCCTCCAGCACGTAATAGGCAGCGGCGGAACCCTCCTTCGAGCGGACGTCCGCGGCCAGTTCCCTGTAAAGCTTCACGGCATCGGCACGGCGATCCTGCTGCCGCAGCAACTCCGCCCATGCGAATTTCGATTCGCGCAGCGCCACGGCCCCGGCATCGGGATGCGCGGCGACATCGGCAGCCATCGCCTCGATTTTCGAAGCGTCGCCCCCGGCCAGCGTGGCGCGCACGTAGCCCGTCATGGCATCCTCGCGCCCGGCCACCGTCGTCGTGACGTCGTACAGCTTGCGGAATGCGGCGGCGGCCTCGTCGTAACGCTTGTCCTCATAGGTCAGCTCCGAAAGTTTTTCGAGCACCGTGACCGAATACTGGTTCGTACCCTGCCCGGCCAGTTCGGTGAGGGTTTCGATAGCATCGCCGCGCTCGCCCGTGCGGAGGTAACAGTCGCTCAGGAAATAGAGGGCGTCGTTCAGGTAATACCCCTTGGGGTAGCTCCTGACATAACTGCGCAGCGACTTGGCGGCAGCGTCGGTCTGCCCGGCCAGGTAAAGTTTCTGGGCGGCGGCAAACGACAGCGAGTCGCGCGACACGGCTGTCAGGTCGCTCTCCATGCCCACCCTGGCGGCATAATCGAAATAGTCGTCGACCTTGCCGTCCGAGACATAGATCTCGCGGATACCCTGCATGGCCCCTTTGGCTTCGGACGACTGCGGGGCCGTCTCGACCACCATGTCGTAATATTTCAGCGACTTTTCCTTGTCCCCCAGGTTGAGGTAGGCGAGCCCCAGGTCGGCAAGCGCCTGTGCACGGCGCGGCGACGAGGGATAGTCGGCAATGAACCGTTCCAATTGTCCGGCACCTTCGGCATAGCGTTCCTGCGCGATATAGGAACGGCCGAGCTCGTACGAGGCGGCATCGACATAGTCGCCCTGCCCTGCGGCAACGATCTGCCGCAGCGCCTGCAGCTTGGGCTCCGTGCGCCCGAGGATGCCGAGCGTCACGGCGCGTTTATACTGTGCGTAATAGCGTTCGGGGGTGTTCAGCGCAACGGCACGGTCGTAATCCCCTACGGCCGCTTCGAATTCGCGGTCGGAATAGCGGATGTCGCCCAGCCGGTTGTAGGCATCGGCGCGGTAGCGGTCGCGGGCCGGATAGGCTTCGAGGAACTTCTCGAACGAACTGCGCGCCCCAGCCATGTCCTTGCGCGAGAAATCGCAGTAGCCGAGGTTGTAGAGCGCCATGGCATATTCGTCCTCGCTGCGGGGGGCACGCTTCAGATAGGCGTTGTATTTGGCCGCAGCGACCGTATAGTCGCCCTGTGCGAAGGCGATTTCGCCCTGCCAGAAGGAGTTGAGCGCACTGTATTTGGGGCTGACATTGATGGCCGCGGATTCGGCCAGGTAACGCTGCGCGGCACGCATGTCACCGGCGCTGTACGCCTCCAGACCGCGGAAATAGGTGATCTTTTGCAATGCGGCACGGATGTCGGCATCCTGTGTCGGGAAGGATTTGATGGCCCGGTAAGCCGCGTCGTAATCGTTCGAATTGTAGTAGGCCGCGATCAGCAGCGAACGGGCTTCGCCCACGCGCGGAGAATCGGGATACTGTCCGACATAGCGCGTCAGTACGTTGATCGCGCCGTTGAAGGCACCGCCGCCCAGCTCGTATTGCAGTTTGCCGTAGTTGAACAGCGCGTCTTCGGCGATGGCCGGATCGAGCTTGTCGTCCGCTGCCATGGCGAACGACTGCATGGCCGCCTGTTTATCCCCGGCACGCAGGTAACAGTCTGCCAGGTGGTACGAGGCATTCTGCGTCAGTGCATCCTCGGCACCGCAGGCCTTGCGCAGGAACTCCACGGCCTCGGGATAGCGTGCCGTGCGGTAAAGCGAGAAGCCCATTAGGTAGCTGCCGTCACGGTCGAGTTCGCCGCCGGCAGCCGTAAAGGCGTCCAGGTGCCCGATGGTCTTGTTATAGTCGCCCAGGTGAAACCACGATTCGGCGATGATACGCTCCAGTTCCTGCCGGCGTTCGGGCACGGCACGGCGCGCCAGTTCGTCGCCGTGTTCGACGACATAGCGGTAGTTTCCGTCGCGGAATTCGATCTGCAGGAGGTAATACGGCACCACGGCACGGTAGGCATCGCTGCGCTGCAAGGCCGTGAAGCCCTGCTTCGCACGCCCGTAGCGCCCCTGGGCATAGTCGATATAGGATTTGTAATAGAGTGCGTGGTCGGCATACTCGCTCTGGGGGCCGATGCGGTCGAAATAACCGAACGCCTTGTCGTAATTGCCTTCGGTGAACTCGACATAGCCCATGCGGATGTCGTACTGTTCCTTGCGCGACCGGCTCAGCGCCTTGTAATCGGTCTTTGCGAAAGCCTCGCGGGCACGCCTCATATCGCCCTCGGCGCAATAGAGCGACCCCAGCGAAAACCGCACGTCGTTGGCGTAGACCGAACCGGGATAACGCGCCTCGAAATCGCGGAGCGCCCCTTCGGCATCGCGGCTGCCCAGTTCGACGGCACAGGCCGCCAGGTAGAAATCGACCGTCTGCGCCGCGACACGGTCGGAAGGCGCGAGCACGTCCCGGGCCCGGAGGAACTCATGCCGGGCATCGCTCCAGCGGCCGTAGTCGAACAACGACCGTCCGCGCTCGATAAAGGTCTCACTTTCGGGCACCCCGGCCTGCACCCGCAGGGTGCATACCGCGCACAGCGCGAGGGTCAGCAACAAGCTCAGTTTTTTCCGCATACGCACATAAATTCTTACAAAGGGCAAATATACGAAAATTTGCCTTCCCCGCATACCCCTGTCCCAAATATACCGGTATAAAACCGGAACCGACACCCCGGCGGCGCCCGGGATGGTTTGCATCTGTCGAAAATTATCCATACCTTAGCCGGGCCGTTACGTCCTTAACTCACTCAAAATGAAATTGCGTCTCTTCCACCGTAACAAGCCCGCCGGAATACAGGTTCCGGCCGTATGCGACACGCTCAGCCGGGTTTCCGTCGCCTGCATCGAACTGACGCCCGAAGGGGAATTAACGGATATCAACATGCAGGCATACAAGGTACTCCGCCTCGGGGGGGGGATTTTTCCCATCCGCTGAGGATTTCCGACCTGTTCTCCGTCTGCCAATACCAAAAAGACCTTTTGCCCGCTATTTTCGAGGGGCTGCAGCAACACAGGGACTGCGGCGATCTGCCGCCGCGGACGTACATCCGGCTCCGCAGGCACCAGCTGAAATTCCACATCGAAGGCCGCTTCGTCGGCCAATACGACCGGCACAGGAAGTTGCGCCGGGTCGTGTTCCTGTTCCGGAACACCGAAGAGGAAATATCCCGGAAGTTCATCCTCGACACGGCGTTGTCGCAGACGAAAATCTTTCCGTGGTCCTTCGACCCTGACAGCAACCTGCTGACCATCGACCGACGCTGGTTCGCATACCTGGGGCTCCCGAATGACGGCGACACGATCAGTGCCGAAACATTTTTCAGCCTCGTCCACCCCGACGACCGGAAAGCGCTGTCGCAGGCTTTCGCCAACCGACTCGCCGGCGAACCTGCCCCCGACACAGTCACCTACCGGCTGCGCCGCGGGAACGGGACTTGGGAATGGTTCGAGGAGCAGTCCGTCTCCCCGGGCCGGATCTCCGACGGTTTACCCTACCGCATCGCAGGCGTCTGCCAGAGCATCCAGGCCCACAAGGAGGTCGAAGGACGCCTGCGCGAAGCGCGCGACAAGGCCCGCGAGAACGACCGGCTGAAATCGGCATTCCTGGCCAACATGAGCCATGAAATCCGGACGCCTCTCAACGCCATCATCGGCTTCGCCAACCTCGTGACATGCGACGACGTCCCCTTCAGCGAAACGGAAAGGCAGGAGTACAGCCGCCTGATCTCGGCCAACGGCGACCAGTTGCTGCGCCTGATCTCGGACATCCTCGACCTTTCGAAGATCGAGTCGAACACCATGGAGTTCTATTTCGGCGACCAGTCGCTGCACACGCTGCTGTCGGACATCTACCAGTCCCAACTGCTCACCATGCCCCCGCAGGTCGAACTGAGGCTCGAACTCCCACAGGCCGACACGACGATCCGCACCGATGCCTCGCGGCTCAAACAGGTCATCAACAACCTGATAAACAACGCCGCGAAGTTTACCGACAGGGGCAGCATTACATTCGGGTACCGCACGGACGAGGGCGCGGGAGAGGTCGAACTGTTCGTCAGGGATACGGGGAAAGGCATTTCGCAGGAGCACGTGGGCCGGATATTCGAGCGTTTCTACAAAACCGACTCCAATGCGAAGGGCGTCGGGCTGGGGCTTTCCATCTGCCGCACGATCATTGAAATACTCGGCGGCGACATCTCGGTCGTCTCCGCACCGGGCAAAGGCACCTGCTTTAAGATCGTGCACCCCGTCCGCCGTACGGAAACGGCGGCGGAAACCGCGGGGGCATACCGGTAAGGTACGATTCTTGCCCCGCTTGCAGCGTTCAACATAAATTCTGTGACTTATGATCGAAAAAGTAACGCTGCAACTCTCCGGGGATGCGGACTTCACGTCCGAAGGCGGGCCCCGCTGCGAGGAGATGAACCCCAAGACACTGCTGCTCTATGCCGCGGCGAAATGCGTCGGCAAGACAGCCCTGATGATTATGGATAAGGAACGCTTCCGCCCCAAACGCTTCGAGATCGGCATTTCGGGCGAGCTCTCGGACGAAACGCCCCAATCCGAAAGCACCTTCAAATCGTTCCACGTGGTCTACAACATCGAATGCGACACCGAGGACGACCAGGCCAAGGTCGGCCGTGCGGTGACGCTGGCGCACGAAAAGTATTGCGGCATGATGCAGATGCTGCGCAAGGTCGCACCCGTATCGCACGAAATCGCGGTGGTCAGCACCGACGCGGTGAAAGCCTGACGCGACGGACAGGATATACAGAAACGGGGATTATCGAAAATCCCCGTTTTTTTGCACCCCCACAGGCAGGAAACCGGCGACGGCGCCCCGAAGAGGCGGTCTCGGCCATGCGGTTTCCGCAGCCGGAACAGGCATCCCCGCCGCGACGGCCTGCCGGGCAGGGCCTGCCTGCCGCCGCTCACTGCGCCGTGATGCGCAGGTAGTCCGATACCGCCACGGCATAGTTGTAATGAGCCTTGATCGCATTGGTGTATAGCTGTATCCAGCTCAACTGCGCCTGCAACACATCGAGGATCGTAGAGAGCCCCTCGCCGTAGGAATAGGTGCTGATGTCGAGGTTTTCGCCGGCGATGCGCAGGCTCTGCTCCGTGGCATCGACCTGTGCCCTGCTGTTGACCAGCGCCGTCCAGCCGTTCATCTCGTCACGCACGATATTGTCGTGCAGCAGCGCGGTGTTCCACTCGCTCTGCCGCTGGACGGCGCGTGCAGCACCCGTGGCGCGGCGGCGTTCGCCCCAATGGAAAATCGGGAGCGTGAGTTTCACGAACGCCGAGCCGTCGACCGTCGTGGCGCCCGTCCGGTTGGGGAAATACGGCTGCCACGAGCCGCCGATGCCGACGCTCACCTGCGGATTGAACGGCGCGCGCGCCGCCCGGATACCCGCGTCGGCCTGTTCGCTGCGCAACCGGGCAGCCATATAGTCCGGACGGCGCCCCAGCACCTCGTCGGGCAGTACGCGCACAGGCTGCGGCAGCGAATCGCGGATGCCCTGGGCAAGTTCCACCGCAAGGTCGGGATCCGTGCCGCGCAGGATGTTGAAATTGTGCAGCGCGACGGTATAATTCTGCTCGGCACTCACCAGCCCGTACTGCGCTTCGCTCAGACGGGCGTCGATCATCAGCACATCGCCCTTGGCAATGTAGCCCTCGGCGAAACGGCGGTCGACGACCTCCTTGAGCGAGCGGATTATGTTGACATACTGGCGCATGGATGCGGCATACAACTCCATGGCGGAGAGGTTCCAGTAGGTATACTCGGCCGCATAACGCACGTCGAGCTGCGTGAACTCCTCGTCGCAGAGGGCGATGTCGTAGCCCAGCTCGGCCTGTTTGTAGGCCGCACGTACGGCCCCGCCGCCGTAGACGGTCTGCACGAGTTGCGGAAGGACACTGAAATTCCACCGCTCCACCCCGTCGTAGTGGTGTACCGTGGCGGTGAAACTGCCGTCGAGCGACAGCCGCGGCAGGTAACCCGTACGAGCCTGTCCCATGGTCTGGGAAGCGGCATCGCTCTTCGATGCGGCGACCTTCAGCTCCCAGCTGTATTCGGTCACGGCCTGCCGGTAGTCGCCGAGCGAGGTCTGGGCGGCGGCGGGCACGAAGGCCAGCAGTGCAGATAGGATCAGATAATTCTTCATGACTTGCGGATATTGTAGAAAATGGCATAGACGACCGGCAGCACGCAGACCGTCAGCAGCGTGGCGACGAGCAGGCCGCCCATGATCGTGGCGGCCATGGCGCCGAACATCGAGTCGAACAACAGGGGCAGCATACCGAGGATCGTGGTACCCGAAGCCATCGCCACGGGGACGATTCGGCTGCGCGTAGCCGCCGTGAGGGCTTCGTAGGCATCCTTGCCTTCGGAGCGCAGCACGCCGACCTGTCCGACCAGCACCACGGCGTTCTTGATGTTCATGCCCACCAACCCCAGCAGTCCCAGCAGGGAGAAGAAGTTGAAAACCTTGCCCGTGACGGCCAGTCCGAGCACCACGCCGATGAAGATCAGCGGGATCATCAGCAGGATGACGACCGGCTCGCGGTAGTTGCGGAAAAGCAGGAGCAGCACGATGAAGATAAGCACCATCGTCAGGGGCATGTACCTGGCCAGGGCCGAGTTGGATTCCTGCTGGCTCTCCTGCTCGCCGAAGACCTTCATCGAATACCCTTCGGGGAGCACCACGCCGCGCAGAACGGAATCCCGCAGCGCAGCGTAGAGCCGCATGGTGTTGACCCCGCGGCCGGGGTCGCACTGCGCCTTCATGACCCGCTGACGGTTGTAGCGTTTCACCACTCCGACGCGGTATTCGAAGCGGAAGCCGTCGGTCGCCTGCTCGATGGAGTAGACCTTGCCGGCGGGGGTGAAGATCGGCAGCGCCTGCAGGTTGGTGAGGTTGTAGGTGTCGATATTCTCATCCTTCAGAAGGATCGGCATGAACTGGTCGCCCTCGCGGTATTCGCCGAGACGGTAACCCTGCGTGGCGATGGTGATGCCCTGCGCCATCTGGCTGCGGGTGACGCCGATACGCTGTCCCTTCATCTGCGAGTAGAGCGGCAGCCACGTCGGGACACGGTTGCCCCAGCTGTTGCGGATGTTGACCGTGCCGGGCGTCCGCCACATGATCTCTTCGGCGGCCTGCGTCAGGCGGCGGAGCGTGTCGATATCGTCGCCGATGAAGCCGAATTCGATCGCCGCATCGGGCACGGGCGAGAGCTTGAAGAGCGACGAGCGCAGCCACACGTCGGGGCACATCGCCCGGACATAGGCGTTGAACCGTGCCTCGACAGCTTCGGTCTGCTCCTTATCGTGCAGTTCGACGAGGATGTTCCCGAAATTGGGACGCAGCGAAACGCTGCTGCTTGCCAGGTAGTAGCGCGGCGGCGTGGAACCCATCGTCACCGAGACGGTCTTCACCTCGGGCTGCGCATGGAGCCACTCCTCCATCGTGCGCAGGTTGCGTTCCGTGTCCCGGATATTGTATCCCTCGGGCAACAGCACGTCGGCACGGAAATAGGGCTTGTCGAGCGACGGGAAGAAATTCTGGGGCATAAGACCCATTACCGCCAATGCCGCCGCAAAGAGCGCCGCAACACCTGCCACGACACCCCACCTCCATCGCAGCAGGGCAGCCAGGATGCGGTCGAAAGTGCGGTAGAATTTCGTATCGTAGGGATCGTGCGCGACGGGTTTGACACGGAGCATGAAGTCGCCGAAGAGCGGCGTCTGCGTTAGGGCCAGCACCCAGCTCAGCAGCAGCGACAAGGCCAGCACGACGAACAAAGGCTTGACGATCTCGGCCACCGACGAGGGGGCCAGATAGAGCGGCAGGAACGAGAAAATGGCGATCAGCGTCGCGCCGAGCAGGCTCCAGCGCGGGGCATTCGCCCCGTCGACGACCGCACGGCGCCGCGCGACACCCCGCAGCATGGCCTGCTGCGCGTTGTCGGTCACCACGATGGCATTGTCCACGAGCATCCCCATGGCGATGATGAACCCGGCGAGCGACGTACGGTTGAGCCCCTCGCCCAGAAACTGCATCAGCAGCAGCGTACCCCCGATGGAAAACAGCAGCGAGCTGCCGATGAGCACCCCGGCGCGGAAACCCATGACGAGCATGATGATCAGGATGACGATCGCCACCGACTCGGCGAGGTTCAGCACGAAGGTCGCATTGGCCTGCCGTGCAATGCGGTTTTCGGGATAAAGCACCGTAAGATCCATGCCGACGGGCATCTGGCGCGTAAGGCCGTCGAGCACGCGGGTGATCTTCTCCCCGGTTTTCACTACGTCGACCTGCGCCTCGGTCGAAATGCCGATGCCCACGGCACGGCGGCCGTCGACGCGCATGAGCGTCTGCGGCGGGTCGGCATAGCCCCGTTCGACGCGGGCGATGTCGCCCAGGCGGTATTGCTTGCCCGAGGCGGCGGTCAGCATCTGGTTCGAAATATCGTCGAGGTTCTTGTAGGTTCCGGCCTCGAGTATCTGTATCTGGAGCGCCCCGGCCTGTTTTTCACCGCTGTTGACGATGGTGTTCTGCTGGCCGATGGTCGCCACGATCGTTTCGGGGCGGATAGCGAAGTTGGCGAGCGCGGCGAGGCTGACGTAGACGTTCACGACGGGCGTCTGCTCGCCGAAAAGACTCACCTTCTGCACGCCGTCGACCGTCACGAGCGCCGTCTTGATCCGCTGTGCCCAGTCGCGCAGCTCCGCCCAGGTGAAACCCCCGTCGACCGACAGGCCGTAATAGATACCGTAGACGTCGCCGAAATCGTCGGCCACGGTCACGGGCGAAGCCCCGGCAGGCAGCCGGGGCTGGATGTTGAGTACCTTGCGCCGCAGTTCATCCCACAACTGGGGTATCTCGGAAGCACGGGTCGCAGGGTCAAGTTCGACCAGCACCTTCGACAGCCCGTAATAGGATTCGGACGTGATTTTATGCACGAGGCGCATCGACTGCACCTCGCGCTCGATGGGTTCGGTCACGAGCTGTTCGACTTCGAGCGGCGTGGCGCCCGGGTAGGAGCAGACCAGCGACGCACTCTTGATGACGAATACCGAGTCCTCCTTCTTGCCCAGCGTAACGAAGCCCAGGGCTCCGCCCGCCAGCAGGACGAAAAGGAAAAACCAAACGACTTTTCTGTTCTTCAATGAATATTCGGGCAGGCTCATCGTCGTGTCAGTTTAAGATTCTCACCCGTTCGCCCTGCCGAAGCTGGTAAACCCCGGCCGTGACGACCCGCTCACCGGGTTCCACCCCGCTGTCGACCACGACCCGGTCACGGCCGTACAACTCGCCCAGGGTCACGGCCCGGCGCTCGACACGGTCGCCGCCGGTCACCACCCAGACGTAAGTGCCGCCTTCGGCCGGGGCATAAACGGCCGAGACGGGCAGCGAGACCGCATCCGTAACGGGATCGGCGCTCTGCATCGTGACCATGCACGACATACCGGGCGAAATCGAATAGCGCCCGGTATCGACATCCGTAAGGCGCAGCGACACGGGGAACCCCGAAGCATCGGACGATGTCTTGGCATAGTCCTTCAGCACGGCGGGGAACCTGACGCCCCGGTAGTTGTCGAACTCGACTTCGAAGCGGGTCGAAGGCAACGACAGGAGCGACAGGCCGCTTTCGGGCATGGTGAACTGCACCTTGGTCGTCACCGGGTTCACGACGCGGACGATGGACTGCCCGGCCTGCACGCGTTCGTAATTGTCGACGAACTTGCGTTCCACGACGCTGGCGAAAGGCGCACGGAGCTTGGTCTCCTTGAGCAGGCCGAGGGAGTTCTCATAGGCGGACTTGACTTGTGCGTAACGGGTCTGGGCGCTTTCGAACTCCTGGCGGGATACGGCTTCGTGCTCCAACAACCGCTGCATACGCTGCATCTGCGAACGGGCCTCCTCGAAAGCCGACCGGTCGGCCGAAACCTGCAATTCGATATCCCGGGGATCGAGTTCGGCCAGCAGCGCCCCCTTTTTGACGCTTTCGCCCTGCGCGACGGGGACATCGAGCACCTGCCCCGGAAGCTTGAAGGCGAGGTTCACGGCGTCATCGGGCGTCGCCAGCCCTGCGAAGTCCTTGTCGATGACCGCTGCACCGGCTGCCGTGGTGACTTTGACGGGACGCACGGTCTCGGGCACAGGCTGGCGCCGGGCGCAAGCGCCCAGGAGAAAGACTACGATTAAAACATGGAAAGTTCGCATAATAAGAAAGTTGACTCCGTTCCCGGGGTCAACTTTCATACCACATGCCGCAAAATGTCCCTACGGACGAATATCGCGACAATTCTTTTTAGCACGGATCACGCCGTCCTCCAGCACCACCATGCCGTTGTTGGCGCGCAGCATGGTCTTCATGGTCGAAGCGTCTATGTTATAGCACCGTACATCCCCCGAACCGAAATCGTGGTAAGTGACCCCGTACAACGGCTGCGGTGTAAGGCAGACGACGCGGGCCCCCTCCTCCGCGGCCCGCCGCACGACCTTGGCGAACCGCTTGGCGCAACCGCGCGGCAGGCGGTCGAACGACGTAACGCAGAGCATATACACGCGCCCGGGAGCGGTCACGATCTCCTCGGTCGCATCCCCTTCGGCATCGCGCAGGGAGAATTCGCTCATGAGCGGGCGGATGGCGGGCATCTCGTCCGTAGTCCGGGTATCGACCCACTCCCATTTTTCGGCATCCTGCCAGGCCGTGTCGTCGAGCGAAAACTCGCGCAGCTTGCCCGTCTTGATGTTGCGGTAGACAAGTACGGTCTCCGTTTCGCCGGGCTCGACGACCGGGGCGTGCATCCCCTCCCAGATATTGACCCCGACCTTATAGGGCAGGAAGTCGATCAGCGGCAGGTGGCGGTAGCAATAGTATCCCAGATACATCGAAAGGAAGAAAAAAGTGACGGTAAGCACGATTTCCAGGGGGTTGAAGGCGAAGATCTTGTCGGGACGGTAACGCCACCAGACCACCAGAGCCATCGGCAGCAGCGCCAGGTTCTTGTAGAAAGTCTGCCACGGCGTCAGCTTCAGCGCCTCGCCGAAACAACCGCAGTCCTCGACGGGGATCACCGTAGCGCTGAGCAGGGTGAGGGCGGTAAAAAAGAGCATGGACAGCACGGCGAAGATCGAGATCAGGCGGATACGTACCTTGAACAGGAGCATACAGCCCATCATCATCTCGGCACCGCACAACCAGATCGAAAAGGCCATGCTCGCCCCCTGGAGGGATTCCATGCCGTAGATGGAGAGGTACTCGTTGACCTTCATGGCGGTGCCCCACGGGTCGATGACCTTCGAGAAACCCGACACGATGAACGTGCAGGCAAGGATCAGCCGGCAGACGTTGGCCAGCAGTTTAAAGGCCCTGGACTTCCGCATCGGCTTCGAGTATTGGTGCCAGCTGGGCACATATTTTAGCAAAAATACCCTCCGGGGAATCCATCGCCCCCGAGGGGTCGCAGCAATCGACGACCCGCAGCGCGGGGTCTTTGGCCGCGGCTTCGAGGTAGACGCTGCGCACGGCCCGCTGCAGGGCGAGCGACGCCTCGTGGATGTCCTGTCCGCCCTGCAGGTACTCGCGGTCGTCGCCCTCGCGCAGCTCGGAGAGTTTGCGCTCGGTAAAGGTGAACGGCACGTCGAGGAACAAAGACAGGTCGGGACGCGGCAGGCCGTTATGACAGAATTCGAGGTATATGATCCATTCGGCCAACCGGTTGCGTTCTTCACCGGCGGGCAGCTTGGCGCACTGGAAACCCACGTTCGAATAGACATAGCGGTCGAGGATGACCGCCTTGCCCTGCGCGAGCCACTCCCTGATCCGGGGGGCGGCATCGGCACGGTCTCCCGCGAAGAGCAGCGCCACGAGGTAGGGGTCGACCTCACCCACGCCGCCGAACTCGCCGCGCAGGAAACGGGCTATCAGCTCGCCGTAGACGGGCGAATCGAAACGCGGGAAGTGCACATACTCGCTCTCGACGCCCCTGTCGGCAAAAAAACGGCGCAACATGCGGATTTGGGTCGATTTACCGGCCCCGTCCAATCCTTCGAGTACTATGAACATAGGTTAATTCCTGATTATTTAAGTTTTTATCCTTCAATAAGTCTCCCGGCCCGCTATCCGCGCAGCATCCGCACCGCGCGTTCCACGCCGTCGGCCAGCGCATCGGCCTCGGCCAGCGTATTGTAGAGCGCGAACGAAGCGCGGCACATCCCCGTCGTGGAGAAATGCGTCATGGTGGGTTCGGCACAGTGCTGCCCGGTACGGACGGCGATACCCAGCTTGTCGAGGATCATGCCCATGTCGTAGGGATGCACACCCTCGACGTTGAACGACACGATGGCACACTTGCCGGGCGTCGTACCGTAAATCCGCAGCCCGTCGACGGCCGAAAGCCGTTCGGTCGCACGGTGCAGCAGTGCCGCCTCGTGCGCCTCGACCTCGGCCGGGTCGAAACGCCCGACGAATTTCACGGCTTCGCCCAGGGCGATGGCCCCGGTGAAATTGGCCGTACCGGCTTCGAACTTGAGCGGCACGGGGGCATAGGTGGTCTTGGCGAAGGTCACGGTATCGACCATATCGCCCCCGCCGAGGAACGGCGGCATGGCTTCGAGCAGCGCACGTTTGCCATACAGCACGCCGATGCCCGTCGGGCCGAAGAGCTTATGCCCCGAGAAGGCATAGAAGTCGCAATCCAAAGCCTGCACGTCGACACCGCCGTGCACGACACCCTGGCATCCGTCCACCACGGCGATCGCCCCCACGGCATGTGCCGCGTCGATGACGGGCCGCAGGTCGGGACGCGTTCCGAGCGTATTCGAAGCCTGCGTAACGGCGACGATGCGGGTCTTGTCATCCAGCAGCGACGGCAGCAGTTCGGTGCACAGGCGCCCCTCGTCGTCGAAGGGCAGGACGCGGATTTCCGCCCCCTTGCGTTCGGCGAGCATCTGCCAGGGTACGATATTGGAGTGGTGCTCCATCTCGCTGACAAGGATATTGTCGCCCGCACGGACGAACTTTTCACCCCAGGCATAGGCCACCGTATTGAGCGAAGCCGTAGCGCCGGCCGTAAAGACGACCTCTTCCTTTTCGGCCGCGCCGATAAAAGCGCCGATACGCTCGCGTGCCGCCTCGTAAAGCGTCGTGGCCTCCTCCGAAAGGTAGTGCACCCCGCGATGTATATTGGCGTTGAGTCCGCGCTGCAGGTAATCGACCATCTCGATCACGGCCAGCGGTTTCTGCGCCGTGGCGCCGCTGTCGAGGTAAACCAGCGGCTTGCCGTAGACCTTGCGCCCCAGGATCGGGAACTCCCCGCGTATTTTTTCAACGTCGAACATCGTTATGATTTTTCCAGTTTGGCAACCACCGCCTCCATCGCCGCCTCGCACAGCGGTTCGATGCCGCAGCGGCGTACGACATCGCCCACGAAGCCCTCGATCTGCACCCCCCGCGCCTGGGCTTCGCTCAGGCCGCGCTGCCGCATATAGAGGATCGCCTCGGAATCCATCTGCCCCACCGTCGCGCCGTGCGAGCATTTCACGTCATCGGCATAGATCTCCAGCTGGGGCTGGGTCGTAATACGCGCCGTCTCGCTGAGCAGGATGTTACGGTTCTGCTGCTGCGCATCGGTGCGCTGGGCGTCGGGCGCCACATAGACCAGTCCGCAAAACTCCCCTACGGCCGTACCGCCCGCGACACCTTTTATATAAGAGTTGCTGCGGCAGTCGGACACGTTGTGGTTCGTCCGCAGCCTGACGACGCAATGCTCCTGCCCGGCGGCGAGGAACGCCCCGCCCAACAGGCTTTCGGCACCCGGCCCGTCGAGATCGACCGTATAGGAGGCATTGGCGCTCGAAAGCTGCACCGCCGTGATATGGCAAAGGCTGCGGGCCGCCTGCTTCACGGTCACCTCCGCAAAGGCTTCGGAAACGAACAACTCAGCCAATACGAGGCGTGCGTCCTCCTCCAGCACGATCTCCAGGGCCGATACCTCGGGCGAAGTATGGAGCACGGCCAGCCGCAGCGAAGCCCCCGCCGCGACCTCGACACGCATACGCCGGGGATCGACCGCAGCGAAAGGCTCGCTTTCCGTCCCGGCAACCCGGAACACTTCGCCCTCGGCCGTACGGAACCCGCGGATTATATCGTAAAGCGCCGTCATTCCCTGTAATCGTTAATCAACCAGTCGTAACCCTCCTTTTCGAGTTTGAGGGCCAGCGTCTTGTCGCCCGTATGGATAATGCGCCCCTTGTAGAGCACATGCACCACATCGGGCACGATGTAATCCAGCAGGCGTTGGTAGTGCGTGATGACCACCGTGGCATTCTGGGGCGTATGGAGTTTCGTAACACCCGTGGCGACGATGCGAAGGGCGTCGATGTCGAGTCCCGAGTCGGTCTCGTCGAGGATCGCCAGTTTCGGGTCGAGCATCGCCATCTGGAAAATCTCGTTCTTCTTCTTCTCACCGCCCGAGAAGCCTTCGTTCACGGCACGCGACGTGAGCTTCGCATCGAGCTCCACGACAGCGCTCTTCTCGCGCATCAGGCGCAGGAACTCGGCGGCCGTCAGCGGCTCCTCGCCGCGGAACTTGCGCTGTTCGTTCACGGCCAGCTTCATGAAATTGGCCATCGTGACGCCCGGGATCTCGACCGGGTACTGGAAGCCGAGGAACAGGCCCAGGCGCGCCCGGTCTTCGATCGGCATGTCCAGCAGATCCTGCCCCAGGAACGTCGCCGAACCTTCGGTGACGGTGAACTTTTCATTGCCCGCGAGCACCGCCGCGAGCGTCGACTTGCCCGAACCGTTGGGGCCCATGATGGCATGCACCTCGCCGGCTCCGACCTCGAGGTCGATGCCCCGCAGGATCTCCTTGCCGTCGACGGACGCATGCAGATTTTTTACGCTTAACATATCTTTCCTTTTTTATATCCGGTTATCCGACCGAACCCTCGAGGCTTATCGAAAGCAGTTTCTGCGCCTCGACGGCAAATTCCATCGGCAGTTTGGCCAGCACCTCGCGGGCGTAGCCGTTGACGATCAGTCCCACGGCATCCTCGGTCGAAAGCCCGCGCTGATTGCAGTAGAAAAGCTGGTCGTCGGAAATTTTCGACGTGGTGGCTTCGTGTTCGACCACGGCCGTGCGGTTGCGGCTGTCGATCACCGGGAAGGTGTGCGCGCCGCACTTGTCGCCGATCAGCAGCGAGTCGCACTGCGAATAGTTGCGGGCGTTCTCCGCCCCCTTGGCCATGCGCACCAGCCCGCGGTAGGAGTTCTCGCTCCGCCCCGCCGAGATACCTTTCGAGACAATGCGGCTGCGGGTGTTGCGGCCAATGTGGATCATCTTCGTACCCGTATCGGCCTGCTGGAAGTTGTTGGTCATGGCCACCGAGTAAAACTCGCCGACCGAATTGTCGCCCGCGAGGATGCAGCTCGGGTATTTCCAGGTGATGGCCGAGCCGGTCTCCACCTGCGTCCACGACAGGCGGGCGTTTTCGCGGCAGATGCCGCGCTTGGTCACGAAATTATAGATGCCGCCCCGCCCCTGCTTGTCGCCGGGATACCAGTTCTGCACCGTGGAGTATTTGACCTCGGCGTCCTTCTCGACAATGATCTCGACCACGGCGGCATGCAGCTGGTTCTCGTCGCGGCGCGGGGCCGTACAGCCTTCGAGGTAGCTCACGTAAGCCCCTTCGTCGGCCACGATCAGCGTACGTTCGAACTGTCCCGTCCCAGCCGCATTGATACGGAAATAGGTCGACAGTTCCATCGGGCAGCGGACACCCCTGGGGATGTAGCAGAACGAACCGTCGGAGAAGACCGCAGCATTGAGTGCCGCATAGAAATTGTCGGTATAGGGGACGACGCTGCCCAGGTATTTCTTCACCAGGTCGGGGAAATCGCGCAGCGCCTCGGAGATCGAACAGAAGATGATGCCCTTTTCGGCCAGCACCTCCTTGAAAGTCGTCTTGACCGACACCGAGTCCATCACGGCGTCGACCGCCACGCCCGCCAGCGCCATCTGCTCTTCGAGGGGGATGCCCAGTTTGTCGAACGTGCGTTTGAGCTCGGGGTCGACCTCATCCATCGAATTGAGTTTTTTCTGCGGCTTGGGGGCGGCGTAATAGATGATGTCCTGAAAATCTATTTCGGGAATCGTCAGGTGCGCCCACACAGGGGGTTCCAACGTCAGCCAGTGGCGGTAAGCCGCCACGCGCCGCTCGGTCATCCATGCGGGCTCGCCTTTCTTGGCGGAGATCAGACGTACCACCTCCTCGTTCAGACCCTTACCGATGGTTTCGGTCTCGATGTCCGTGGTGAAGCCGTACTTGTATTCCTGCTCTCCTATATTCTCCAGTATGTCTTTATCTTTCTCAGCCATTATGAGCGAAATATCACACAAAGGTACAAAATCTAAATGCAATTTCATAATACGGCAAAGCAAATCCGGCACCAGAGCAGGCAAAACGGCAAAAAAGAGATGTGAATTTTCGCCGCCCGCGCAACGGATGCCGCCGCCGATACGGCCTATCGGCGGGACGCAGGCTTCCGGCAATACGGGCTCCGTGCCGCGGGGCCTCCCCCGGCAGAATGCAGGGCGAAAACTTTTCTCCGGTTTTTATTTGGTAATTCCCCTTTTTTGATTTACTTTTGTCCCGCTTAACGATAGCAATATTTTGTTTTAGCTGCCCGGAGAGTTGGGTGAGTGGCTGAAACCACCAGTTTGCTAAACTGACGTACGGGATTACTGTACCGGGGGTTCGAATCCCCCACTCTCCGCAAAATCAAAACCGCCGATTCCCCGGCGGTTTTTTTATTTTCCTGAAATTTCCTAACAGTCTTTGAAAATCCATTTCACCGACTGGAATCTCATTTACAAAACGGTAAAATGAAATGTTTTTGTAAAAAGCACGTGCACGCCCATCGTTTTATGAGCGATAGCCATGCAGGCACTCACAATAAAACTTACCCGGGAAACTGTTGTTTAAACCAGGCAAAATCACACCTTCCAAGACTCATGATACAGGCCAACGACTTCAAACCGTTTCGCACTCGCAGCGTCGGGGGGGGGGCATTTACCCGTTTTTTCATATTCGGGCTGCGGGCTATATCTTCGTCCGGTTATAAACCTTTCAGATTTGCGAGAAAACATTTTAGCACGTCTTTGTAAGTCTGAGCATCCCGCAGGTCAATGCCGAACTCCTCCCTTATCATATCTATAACCATGGCCTGTGTCATAGCGGACGGGCTTATTTTATGGTCTATGAGCTGATTTGCAAAGAAAGTCGTAATTACGGCCGTAGTGTCGGACAGGCGGTTGATGGCATATTCTGCCGCGCACTTCTGGAAATTCGTCTCGATGATTTCTGTCGTGACGGCGGGATGGTAGTCAACACCGGTATTGCCAATATGTTCGGTGCGTAGTTCCGTCGATGGTTCCGGCCCTACTCCCGAAATACCGGATTCAGGTGCGGAAACGGGATTGTCCGGCGGTGATACGGACGTAGTTTCCGGCGCCAAGATGGATATGCCGGCAACGGATAATACGATAGCTCCTGAAAGAATTTTCAGCATCACCGGGGTCTTTGAAGGGCGGGAATATTTTTCCCGGTCTTCGGAACTAGCTATTTTCCCGCTCGCCCCGGTATCGTGTGCGGCAGGTGGAATTTCACTGTTGCGAGGGGGCTTCGGCGGTGCGTCTTGTTCCGGCTTCGCTTCCGATTTGACATTCTCGCTGTTATCGAAGAACAGGCGGGTATGGCATTGGGCGCAGAATACATCGACGGCTTTTCCGTACAGGTTCTTCGTGTACGTATTGCATAGCTCCGCGTCAGCGTCCGACAGGATTTTATTGCCGCAGCGTTTGCAGTAAATGCCGTTGTCTTCAATGCGCAGATATTTACGCATCGCTTTGATCCTACGCTTTTTTTCAAGCGCGGACAAAGCCTCCATACTCCGGACAAGGGCAGTCTCCCGCCGAAGGAAAGGATCGATCCCGTCATGTCGTGATTCCCGGCCTGCCATAATGATTCTCTTTTTAACTCCCCTCTTCCCCGACCTTCTCCGCTTCTCGCGCCGCCAAAACCTTTTTAGCCGTGAGCGGTGAAACGATCTTTTTCTCCGTCTGGATTTCGATTTCGCACCGGGGAGTGCCTGCAATCCGGCCTCCATGCGCAGCCTCGTTACGATTGGCTTTCCGGGGATTCGAACCGCCCGTCAGCACTCCGGCGGCACAGACGACGGGAACACACCATTTCCCGGATTCCTCTCCCCAGGCGGTACGCACACCTTGCATTCTTCAAAGGGTTGTATGGCTCGCTTGGGAGGGGCATGGCAACAACTTTTCTCTTATCCCAAAGATACGAAGAAAAAACCGAACACGATCAGAAAAAATCTCATATTCTCATACCCCGGGAACAATAAGCGGGAACTCAGCCGCACACTAATTCGTACGGATATGTCGGTTCAGGTTCAGACGAGCTGAACCTGATGGCATAATTCATTTTTCCGCCCTACTTCCCCGTCCCGGACTGGGCGGCCAACACCCGGGCGCGCTCGAGCGCCGCATGGATGTCGGGGCAAATGTTCTCCTCGCCGAGCAGGTTGCAGATCCCGGCATTCTCCAGCGTAGCGCGCACGCCCGGGTTCACGCCCGACAGCACGAGGGTACTCCCCGCCCGCTGCGACATCCGGCACAGGGTTTCCAGATTATGGAGCCCCGTGGAGTCGATGAACGGCACGCGGCGCATACGGATGATCCGCACCCGGGGACGGTCGCCCATCTGCATCATCAACTCCTCGAAGCGAGTAGCGATGCCGAAGAAATAGGGGCCGTCGATCTCATACACCTCGATCCCGGAGGGTATGGCCAGCGGCTCTTCGTGCAGCCGGGCATCGGAGCCCGCCGAGGGGTCGATTTCATTGCGTATCACCGATATTTCGGTCGTCTCCATCACACGCCGCAGGAACAGCACGCAGGCGATGAGCAGCCCCACCTCGATGGCCACCGTCAGGTCGAAGACCACCGTCAGGAAAAAGGTAACCAGCAGAACGGCCCTGTCGGAAAGGGGCGTGCGCAGCAAAGCCCGGAAAGTCCGCCAGCCGCTCATGTTATAGGAAACGACCACAAGCACGCCCGCAAGACAGGCCATCGGGATATACTGCGCCAGCGGCATCATCAGCAGCAGGATCAGCAGCAGCACCCCGGCATGGATAATGCCCGCCACGGGCGTCCGGCCGCCGTTGTTGATATTGGTCATCGTCCGGGCGATGGCACCCGTGGCCGGAATGCCGCCGAACAGCGGAGTGAGCAGGTTGGCGGCACCCTGCGCCATCAGCTCGGTATTCGAATCGTGGCGGTCGCCGGTCACACCGTCGGCGACCGTCGCCGAAAGCAGGGATTCGATAGCCCCCAGCAGCGCAATGGTCAAAGCCACGGGGAACAGGCTGCGCATCACCTCCCAATCCATCGCGGGCATGGCCGCGGCAGGCAATTCGGCACGGATCGTAAAGCGGTCGCCGATGGTATCGACGCCCTCCATGCCCGCATACGTCCGAAGCGCCCAAACCCCCGCCGTCAGCACGACGATGGCCACCAGCGACCCCGGGATACGGCGCGAGAACCTGGGTGTGAGGACAATCAGCAAAATGCTGCACAGCCCCACGGCCAGGTTTGCCCAGTCGACCGAACCGAAATGGCGGAAATAGAGCATCCACTTGCCGATGAAATCCCCCGGCACGGGTTCCCCGCCGAAATCCATCCCGAACAGGTCTGCGATCTGCGTCGTGAAAATCGTCAGGGCGATGCCGGCTGTGAACCCCACCACGACGGGATAGGGAATGAACCGGATGACGGCACCGAGTTTGAACAACCCCATCGCAACCAGCAGCACGCCGGCCATGAACGTCGCAACCAGCAGCCCCGTTTCGCCGTATTGCTGGACGACGCCGTAGACAATGACGATGAAGGCGCCCGTAGGGCCGCCGATCTGTACCCGGCTTCCGCCCAGCAGCGAGACGACGAACCCCGCGACCACAGCCGTGATGATTCCCTTTTCGGGCGACACGCCCGAAGCGATACCGAAGGCGATAGCCAACGGCAGGGCCACGATGCCCACAACCAGGCCGGCCATCAGGTCGGCCGAAAACGTCTGGCGCGAATACCCCCGGAGCACTTCGAAGAACCGGGGACGGAACGATGCGATATGTTTCATAGACCGTTAAAAAATTTGAAAGTGCAAAAGTAGGCAATTTTCGGCTTATATCCCCCTTTTCGGCATTTAATTATTCCGGCCGGGGCGGGCCGGGACAAATAAATTTGGTATTGCCCCGGACAATCATTACCTTTGCCGTCGAATTTCTAAGGGGTGCTCGCAGTGCGCGGGCTGAGATTATACCCATTGAACCGGACACGGGTAATGCCGAGACCGGGACGCATAATCAACATTACATACCCCTTTTCAGTTCTTTAACTTTAAAAAGTTTAAACATGAAAAGGTTTTTACTACCCATTGCGGCCGCCGTCATAGGCACCGCCGCACATGCCCAGGCCGTGGAGGCCGGGCAGGAAGACTCGCTGCGCATGTACCGGTTGCAGGAGATCGAAGTCACCGCCACACGCGCCGATGCGGCCACGCCCGTGGCCTACACGGACATCGCACGCGACGAGATCGCCCGCAACAGCTTCGGATTCGACATCCCGTCGGTACTGGCGCTGACCCCCTCGATGGTCGCCACCAACGAAACCGGCATCGGCATCGGCGCCACCTCGGTACGGCTGCGCGGCACGGACGCCACGCGCCTGAACGTGACGATCAACGGCGTTTCGATGAACAACCCCGACTCGCACTCGATGTACTGGTACGACACGCCCGACCTGATCTCGTCGGTAGGGACGGTGCAGGTGCAGCGCGGCGCAGGCATCTCGACCAACGGCACGGGTGCCTTCGGCGGCGCGGTGAACATGACCACCGAGGCACTCCCGACCGATTTCAACGGCTCGGCATCGCTCTCCTACGGATCGTACAACACCAACAAGCAGGCCGTGCAGGTTTCATCGGGCCTCATGGGCGGCCACTGGGCCGTGGATGCACGCCTGACCCATATCGGCTCGGACGGCTACATCGACCGCGGGGCCACGGATCTCAAATCCTACATGTTCCAGGGTGCCTATTACAACGGCAATACGATGCTGAAACTGGTTTCGTTCGGCGGCAAGGCCAAGACCTACCTCACCTATAACGGCGTCACGAAGGAGGACATGAAGCGCTACGGACGCCGGTACCACGACAGCGGGCAGTACGTCACCTCGGACGGCCCCTTCGTGCTGGCCGACGGCACGCACGTCGACTACTACGACGACCAGACGGACAACTACCTGCAGATCAACAACCAGCTGATCCTCAACCACCGCATCGACGACCGCTGGGTGATGAACGCCACGGCGTTCTACACGTACGGATACGGCTATTACAGGCAGTACAAGGACGACGCATGGCTGGCGGGCTACACCAACCTGCAGAGCGACATCGAACAGGCCGACCTGATCCGCGAAAAGATCATGCGCAACCACCTGGGAGGCATCAACGCCTCGGCCGCCTACTCGGTACGCAACCTCGACCTCACCTTCGGCGGTTCGTGGAGCTATTACTCCTGTCCCCACTGGGGCACGCTGGACTGGGTGGACGGCCTGAAGAAAAGCGACATCCGGGGGCGCTGGTACGACAACGACGTCGACAAACAAGACGCCAACGTCTTCGTGCGCGCCAACTGGACAGTCGCCCGGGGGTTGCGCCTGTTCGCCGACATGCAATACCGCTATGTGCATTACCAGGCATGGGGCGTCAACGACAACTACAACTGGGACACCTCCGCGATGCAGCCTATCGACGTAGATAAGAAATACCATTTCTTCAACCCGCGCGCGGGCATCCATTACACGCTCGCCGACCGCCACAACTTCTACGCATCGTTCGCCGTCGCACAGAAGGAGCCTACGCGCAGCGACTTCACCGACCGTTATATGTTCTCCGGCGACAACTCGTATCCCTCGTCCGAGAAACTCTACGACTATGAACTTGGCTACCGGTACGACACGCCGAAATTCAGCGCAGGCGTAAACCTCTACTACATGAAATACAAGGATCAGCTGGTCGCCACGGGCATGGTCAACGACGGCGACGATGCCCTGAACACGAACGTGGAGGACAGCTACCGCCGGGGCATCGAACTTTCGGCGCAATGGAAAGCCACGGGCTGGTTCACGCTCAGCGGGCACGCAACGTTCAGCCAGAACAGGATCGAGGATTACGTCGACGCCCTCAAGGACAGCCCCACCTTCGGACAGAACCTGGGCGACATGACCATCTCCTACTCGCCCGACGTAATCGCCGGGGTGCTCTTCGACTTCCACTGCAAGGGCTTCGAGGCCGTATTCCACACGCAGTATGTCGGCAAGCAGTATTTCACGAACAACGAAATCGACGCCCTGTCGCTCGACAGCTATTGCACGACCAACCTCAACCTGGGCTATACGCTCCGCACGAAAGCCGCCCGCAGCGTCCGCTTCGGGCTCATGGTCTACAACCTCTTCGATTCGGAGTACTGCGGCAACGGGTACGGCTATTCCTACATGGACGACGGCAAGCGTACGGACGTCGCACTCTACTTCCCGCAGGCCCCGCTGAACGTGCTGGCCAACGTGACGGTGAAATTCTGAGAACAGATGGACTGGAAACTCGTACTGCAAATCGCCGGGGTCGTACTGGGGCTGCTCTACCTGTGGCTGGAATACCGGGCCGACATCCGCCTGTGGGTCGTCGGGCTCATCATGCCGCTGGTGCACGGTGCACTCTACTACAAGGCCGGGCTCTATGCCGACTGCTCGATGCAGGCCTACTACGTACTGGCCGGCCTTTACGGGTGGATCGTATGGCATAACGCACCGCGAAGGAAAGCAGCGGCCGACCGGATCGGGCATACGCCCCTGCGCCAGGCTGCGGGGCTGATTGCCGTCTACGCCGCAGCGCATACGGGCATCTACTTCCTGCTCGTGGGATTCACCAACAGCACCGTGCCGTTCTGGGACGCGATGACCACGGCCGGAAGCATCGTGGCGATGTGGATGCTCTCGCGCAAGTACGTCGAGCAATGGCTCGTATGGCTGGCCGTAGACCTGGTAACGGTGGGGCTGTACCTCTACAAGGGCATCCCGCTGACGGCAGGCCTGTACGCCCTCTACTCGGCGCTGGCAGTCGCGGGTTATCTTCGCTGGAAAGCAAAAATGCGCGCATAGCAATCCGGCCTCAAAACGACGGAAGGCCGTCCCCTGCTGCGGGGACGGCCTTCGTTTTCGAGTATCCGGGCCGCTGTGCCGGATGCCTATTTCACATCGGTGAGGTAGACATTGCGGAACTCCAGGGTACCGCCTTCGCTCTGGAGCGCAATGTAGCCCGTGCGATCCGTACCCGAACATTCGTTCTGCAACATGCCGTTGATATAGACGGTCATCCGGTCGCCCTGGCAGACGATCTCGGCCTCGTTCCACTCGCCTGCCGGCTTTTCGCAGCCGGCAGCGCCGATCCGAGCCTTTACCGGGAATTTCCCCACCGGTTCGATCCCGGCGGCCCTTGCACCCCCGAGCAACACCAGGTCGCCCGCACGCCCTGCCATGAGCTGGCATTCGATCCCTTGGGGCCAGACCTTGTCGCCCTCCTGCACGCGCTGGAAAATGCCGCTGTTCGTAGCTTCGCCGATCCAGCGCCACTCGGCGTGGAGCCTGTAATCGCCGTACTGCCGCGCGGTACGCATGTAGCCGAACGGCTGCCCCGCGATACGGATATTGCCGTCCCGGACGGTGAATACCTCCCCGGCAGGCACGTCGCCCAGGCTGTCGACGACGCATACCCAACCCGCAAGGTCTTTGCCATTGAAAAGTTCGGTTCGGGCATTTCCGCCGCATGAACCCAAAGCCAGCGCACAAACCAGCGCTGCGAAAAGAAATCGGATATTCATAGTTTATCGAGTTATTTGATCGGACAATCTCAGGGCCGGGGCAGGATTCCCGCACAGCGGCTATTCGGGCAGGCCGTGTTCCCCGACATAGGCCAGTATCTCCTCGCGCAGGGACTTGGGCGTAACGTTCTGCCGCAGCACAAGCAGGTAGGAATTGCGGATCTGCGCCCGGATAAAGGCATCGGGCAGGTCGCCCGTCGTGCGGATGTCGTTCCAGTGCTTTTTGCTCGAATGCCACGCAGGCGTGACGTCGGGATACTCCTCGCGCAGGGAAACCGCCTCGTCGGGATCGCACTTCACGGCGACCCGCCCGAAATTCTCCATATCGGCATAGGCATACATCTTTCCGCCGACCTTGTAAACCAGCGTAGTTTCATCGAAGGGCGTACATTCCTCGGTCAGGGGCAGCGACAGGCAGTAGTCGCGAAAAGCCAGGACATCCATAGCAAACTGATTTTCGGGTAAAGATATGAAATTTTTGGCACACGGATTGCGTCCCTGCCATAAGTAAAACCAAAATCAAGGAAACGATGAAAAAAATTCTCCTCTGTGTATCCCTGCTCTCGATGTTCGCAGCAGGCTTCGTAGGCTGCTCGCAAAAGCGGGAGTGGAACCACGAACAACGCAAGGCCATGCGCGAAGCGCTGCGCAGCTACCGCCAGATGGTTTACCTCGACGACCTGACCGACGCCGAGTTCGTACTCTTCACCGACCAGGTGGCCGGGGAGCTGGAAGGCACCTATCCCGTCTACGCGACCTTCGTGGAGATGCCGGGCGTAACCGACACGGTCGACATGGTGGTCGTCACGACCATCGTGGACGAACTGAACGCCGACGCACGCAACATGCGGCATATCTTCCCCTACAACTACCTCGTAGCGCAGGGCGTGCTTCCCGCAGGCCTCGACCACGACCAGCAGAAGGCTTTTTACAACTGCTTCGCCGGGAAAGTGAACGACACCTACGACACGATGTCGCAATTCTTCAACGCCATCCTGGCCGATACGACCGACATGTCGCAGCTGCGCCAGTTGCAGGGGCAGTGCGCCAACGACCTTTTCGAATGGGTGATTACCGAAGTCGATGTCATCGAGAGCGTCAACTGACGCATCGCACGACCAAACGCAGCCGGGCGGGATTTTTTGGAAAAATCCCGCCCGGTTATCTTTACCCCGCCACTCCGGCGGCGTAACAAGCGCTACACCTCCGGCACCGTGCACGAACACGACGTCTCGGGGCGTTTGTCGTAAAATTCCTTGGACACCACGATCCGGATTGCCTTGTGGAGGATTGAGAATTCGAGCGGCGTTTCGCCCAGCAACTCCCCGTCCACCTCGACCGATATTTCGGGCGACGACTCGATGCGGATACGGCTGCCGCGCTCCTGGAGGATATGCCGGATACGGTATATGCCGCCGTTGAACAGGTAGTGGAACCGGAACAGCAGGTGCCAGAAATGCACCGGCCGGATGAGCGACACGTCGAGCATGCCGTCGTCGGCCACAGCCTCGGGAAGCTGCTGCATACCGCCGCCGTTATACTTGCAGATACCGATGGCAATGCTCAGCAGCAGGTTGTTGTAGACCAGCCGGTCATCGACCCACACCTTCATTCCGGTGGATTTATAACGGAAGAATTGCCTGACCAGACACCATGTGTAGATCCAGCGGTTCTTGCGCCCCTTCTTCTTGAGGTGCGAGAACTTGCGCACCACATGGGCGTCGAAGCCCGCACCCGCGACGTTGGCCATGTAACGGCTCTGGCGGTAGTGCGACTCCTCGTAGGAGACCACGCCCACGTCCTGCAGGAACGAATACCCTTCGCTGATCGCCTTCACGGCGTCCTGGTAGCGGTTCGAAATACCGAACGTGCGCACCCAGTCGTTGCCCGTACCGACGGCGACCACCGCAAGCAGCACCTCGTCGGGGCAGACCTTCTGCTGGATGAACAGCCCGTTGACCACCTCGTGCAGGGTGCCGTCGCCCCCGACGACGATGATATGCCGATACCCCTCGTTGACGGCCGTCACGGTAAGTTCCGTGGCGTGGAACTTATGTTCCGTGAAGACCGGTTCGCAGAGTATCTGCGCATCGCGCAGGTAGCGCGATATCTGCGGGAAATGGTCAAGCCCGCGGCCGCCTCCGGCCACGGGATTGACGATGACGAACCATTTGACCTTTCCGGCTTCCAAAACACGCTACTTTTTGGGGATGTTGCGCAGCGTGTCGACCATGAACTCGTAGAACTTGCCGACCGATGCGATCTCCACCTTCTCGTCGGGCGAGTGCGGGTAACAGATCGTGGGGCCGAACGAGATCATGTCCATCTTGGGGTATTTGCTGCCGATGATGCCGCACTCCAGCCCGGCGTGAATCGCCGTCACGGCGGGTTGCTTGCCGTAAAGGGCTTTGTACGAAGCGGTCATGGCCTTCAGGATCGGCGAGTCCATGTCGGGGTTCCATCCGTCGTAGCTGCCCGAAAGCTGCACCTGGGCGCCGGCCAGTGAGAACACGGCGGCAATGGCCTCGCCCAGCGCGGCCTTTTCGGTGTTGACCGAACTGCGCAGCAGGCATTGCAATTTGACCGTCTTTCCGTCGGACACCACGCGTGCGAGGTTGCTCGAAGTCTGCACCAGCCCCGGCATGGCCATCGACATCTTCTGCACGCCGTCGGGGCAGCCGACCACTGCCTTCGTAAGTTTCTCAGCCACCTCGCGGGCAACCATCTCCGCAGGGGCTTCGCACTCCCTGATCTTGACCGACACGGCATCCTCGATGCCCGCGTATTCGGCCTTGACGACCTTCTCATACGCCTTCAGCTCCTTGGCGAATGCCTCGTACTCTTTCGTTTTGACCATCACCACAGCCTCGGCCTCGCGGGGGATGGCATTACGCAGGCCGCCGCCGTCCACCGAACACAGCAACACGTCGTGCGACGCCGAAGCGGCGTTCAGGAAGCGGAACAGCACCTTGTTGGCATTGGCACGCTGGCATCCGATCTGGATGCCCGAGTGGCCGCCCTTGAGCCCCTTGACCGTGATCTTCGCAGCGGTATAATTCCGCACGGGCGTCTTCTCCGCCGCATATTTGAAGGTGACGTTGGCATCGAGCCCGCCGGCGCAGCCCACATACAGCTCGCCTTCGGTCTCCGAATCGAGGTTCAGCAGGATATCGCCGCGGAGCAGGCCCTTTTTCAACCCGAAGGCACCGTCCATACCGGTCTCCTCGGTTGCGGTAAACAAGGCTTCGAGGGGGCCGTGCACCAGCGTGTCGTCCTCCAGCACGGCAAGGATCGCCGCGGCGCCGATGCCGTTGTCGGCCCCGAGCGTCGTGCCGTCGGCCGTGACCCATTCGCCGTCGATGTAGGCGTCGATGGGGTCTTTGGTGAAGTCGAACTTCTTATCGTTGTTCTTCTGGGGCACCATGTCGAGGTGCGCCTGCAGGATGACGCCCTTGCGGTCTTCCATCCCTTTCGAGGCAGGCTTGCGGACATAGACGTTGTGCGCAGCGTCCTCCTTGCATTCCAGTCCCCGGGACTTGGCGAAATCCATGACGTACTTGCGGATCTTCTCCTCGTGCGACGAGGGGCGCGGGATGCGGACGATCTGAGCAAAATGTTTCCAGACGAGCGCCGGCTTGAGCGCAGACAGGTTCTTGTCCATAATTATTCGGTTTTTGAGTTTGATTGTTCAGGTTCTTTCCGGGTATCCCCGGCATATTTGTCGAATGCGTCGACGATGTATTTGACCAGTTGGTGGCGCACGATGTCGCGTTTGTCGAACTCCACGATGCCGATCCCCTCGACACCGCGCAGGATCTCCATCGAGCGGGTCAGCCCGCTGTCGCTTTTCTTCGGCAGGTCGATCTGCGTCACGTCGCCCGTGACGATGAACCTGGCGTTGCGCCCCATGCGCGTGAGGAACATCTTGATCTGCGACAGGGTCGTATTCTGCGCCTCGTCGAGGATGACGAACGCATTGTCGAGCGTACGGCCGCGCATGTAGGCCAGCGGCGCGATCTGTACCGTCCCCTCTTCGAGGTATTTCGCCAGCTTGGCCGGCGGGATCATGTCGTTCAGCGCATCGTAGAGAGGTTGCAGGTAGGGGTCGAGCTTCTCCTTCATGTCACCCGGCAGGAACCCGAGTTTCTCGCCCGCCTCGACCGCCGGACGCGTGAGGATGATACGCCGCACCTCCTTCTCCTTCAACGCGCGCACGGCCAGCGCGATGGCCGTATAGGTCTTGCCCGACCCGGCGGGCCCGACGGCGAACAGCAGGTCGTTGCGCCCGTAGAGCGACACCAGCTTCTGCTGGTTGACCGTGCGGGCACGGATGATATTGCCGTTGTTGCCGTAGACGATGACGTCCTTGTCAGCCGGGGCTTCCTGTCCGGCGATACCGCCTGCAAAAGCCTGCGCGATGACTTCGGACGAGATGTGCCCGTATTTAAGGTAATAGGCCACCAGCCCCTCCATATGCCGGCCGAACCGTTGGGTTTCGGCCTCCGAGCCCAGCACTTTGAGCGACGAACCGCGCGCTACGATCCTGAGTTGGGGGTGAAGCGCTTTGATCTGGTCGAGGTAGGTATTCCGGGGGCCGTAGAGCTCCCGGGGGTCGACACCCTCGATGGCGATCTCTTTTCCGACAGCTTCGGTCATAGGCTAAAACAGGTAACCGACGCTGAGGGCGACGTTATACGAACGGAGCTTGTCGAGGCGGCTGCCGTCGGGCAGCACCACGTCCTCCTTGCCTTTGAACTGGCCGTTGTAGCGCAGGTCGATGAGCATGTGACCCAGCAATTTGACGCCTGCACCCACCGTATAGGACATCGTGGGACGTACGCGGCCGAAATCCAGCAGGTCGCCGCCCGACTTCTGTTTACAGTCGTTCATCACGGTGAACACCGGGCCCGCATAGAAACGGAACGGCCTGAGCAGGCGCAGCGACACGAGCACCGGGACGTCGATCGAGTTCGACTTGAGGTTGATCTCCTTCGCCCCTTCGGGTTTGATGCGGAGCCCCTGGCGCACGTAAAGGATCTGCGGCTCGATGGCGAAGGCGCCCAGGTTGACTGCCGTGACGATACCGGCCTGCCAGCCCAGTTTATTCTTGACATCGGTCTTCGACATGTTGGTCGTATAGTCGGGGATGTTGATACCGCCGATCACACCCCACTCGACCCGCGTGCGGGGGCGCTGCGCAAGGGCCGGCCATATGCAGGCCGCCAGCAACAGGGTCATTGCAATTTTACGAATCATTGAGCAACTGTTTATTTGATTTTCAATTTGATACTTGCCCAGAGCATATAGCCCACGCAGAGGGCGACGAACAGCATCCCCAGGTGGGGGTTCCCCGTCCAGCGGATAATCGCCCCGCATACGGGGCCCGAGACGGCCCCGGCGGCAATGGCCATAATCATCAGCCCCGCAACCCCGTTGGCCTGTTCGGGCACGGCTTTGGTCGCCACGGCATAGAAGGTGGCGAAAACGCAGGCCATGGCGAAGCCCATCAGCCCGACGGCCGCATAAATCGCAGCTTCGTTGCGTACGAAAAGCAGCACCACGCAGAGCACCAGCGCCCCGGCCATATTCCAGCTCAGGTATTTCACGTCCGAAAGGCGCACCAGCACCCAGGCTCCGACCAGCGTACCGACGATGCGGCAGGCATAGAACCCCGTAGTGGTGAGGATCGAATCGGGGTTGTCGATCAGCCGTACCGAGAGGAACCCGATCCCGACGTCCCCGGCGATGAAACACGCCACGCCCAGCGTACATAACAGGACTGCCCTGTTCCTCAGCAGCCGGAAACAATCGGACATCCCCGCCGCATGCCCGCTGCGTTCGGGTTCGGCCACGGTGGTAAATTGCAGCCAGATGCCGCCCAGCACGGTGAGCCCGGCATAGATCGGCAGCAGCAGACGCCACGAACCCGTGAGCGCCACGAGCGCCGTGACGATCGGAGCCAGCAGCAACAGCGAGGTGTTGCGGAAAATCTGCCCCACGGTCAGGTAGCTCGTCATCCGCTCGCCCGGCACGATGGTCGCCAGCAGGGGGTTGATCGCCACCTGGAGCGCCGTATTGCCGATGCCGAGCAGCCCGAAGCCGGCGAAGTACCAGCCCAGTGCGCAGCCCTCGCCCGCGAGGAAGGGCACCAACAGCCCGGCGATCGTGAATGCATAGCCGATCATCGACATGGCCTTGCGGCCGATGCGGTTCATCAGTGCCGCCAAGGGGGTCGACAGCACGAGGAACCAGAGGAATACCATCGTAGGCAGGAAACTCACGGCCGCCTGCTGCGATGCGGGGAATTCGGTGGCGATACGCCCCGAGATCGGAGCCACGATATCGCAGAACCCCATGATAAAGAAGCCCATAAGCACGGGCCAGAGAACACGTTTATCTACTTTGTCGACACGCATCGGCGACGATTTTTTATCCATACGATTTTTCAAAGTTACGTTTTTTTTGACAAATTCCCTGCTCTTGGCCCCCATTATTTCACAATTCGGCATCATTGCGATCAGACAGCCACATTCCGCCGGACAAAAAATGTGCAATACACACGGCATCGCGGAAGGGGCAGCGATTGCCGGCGCAAATATTCCCAAGCCTCGCCAAAGCATGCCGATGGCTAATTATCAATTTGAAGGCCATCAGACACGACGATCCCGCAACGGACATGCAAAATTTTTTGACAAAAAAGCAAATGTTATTATATTGTATTACAAAAAAATAAACTAAAATAATATTGTCGCATGAGGCTAAAACATAAATATGCGCATAGAGTGGTATTATACATCTCCATCGCCCTGTTTATCTTATATTTCGTTTTGACATCTGTGCCTGAATTCGACACCGAAGAAAATAAAATTTACTTCAAGATATTTTATATTGTCCCATTTGTATTGTTGGTCATTTACTCAATCTTAAAAAATGAAACAAAATGAAACAGATGCGGTTTTACACCGGTTTGTCTATTAAATATATGTAGTCGCATTTTCCTCCCGTACTTCTGAAGCAGAAACGACGTCGGGTATATCGCAGACTTTAGAAAGAAACGGAAAATACCGGACGCAGCATCGGCAGACTTATTGACGGCAGGGCAAAACGCACCGTCGTTTGGATTTTACCGCGGATTTTCATATATTTGTATAAATACATCAATCCGACCATATGTTCCTATTCGCACATATAGACTCCATAACGTTGCCGCTCGAAGACCCGATCCTGAAATTCCTGCTGATCCTGGTCATCATTCTGGCAGCACCGTTGTTACTGAACAAACTCAAAATCCCCTATTTGCTGGGGCTCATCATCGCAGGTGCGGTGATCGGCCCCCACGGCCTGAACCTGGTTCTGCGCGACAGCAGCATCATCCTCTCGGGAACGGCCGGCCTCCTGTACATCATGTTCCTGTCGGGGCTGGACATGGACATGTCCGATTTCAAGAAAAACAGCTGGCGCAGCCTCATCTTCGGGCTCTACACCTTCTGCGTGCCGCTCGGGCTCGGCATCCTGGCCGGGTATTACATCCTGGGCTTCCCGATTTACTCCTCGATCCTGCTGGCCGGGCTCTTCGCCTCGCAAACCCTTATCGCCTACCCCATCGTCAGCAAACTCGGCATCTCGCGCGACAAGGCCGTCACGATCGCAGTCGGCGGCACGGTCATCACCGACACGCTCGCCCTGCTGCTGCTCACGGTCATCGTCGGGATGGCCACGGGCAATGTCGACGAAACATTCTGGTGGAGGCTCAGCGCCTCGGTACTGCTCTCGATCGGCATCATCCTGTTCCTGTTCCCGCTGCTGGCGCACTGGTTTTTCAAACATTGCAGCGACAGCGTATCGCAGTATATCTTCGTGCTGGCGATGGTATTCCTGGGAGCCTATCTCGCGCACATGGCCGGGCTGGAGCCGATCATCGGTGCATTCCTCTCGGGGTTGGCCCTCAACCGCCAGATCCCCCGCACCTCGCCCCTGATGAACCGGATCGAATTCGTGGGAAACGCCATCTTCATCCCCTTCTTCCTGATCGGCGTGGGCATGCTCATCGACTACCGGGCGTTCTTCCGCGACTGGGAAAGCATCGAAGTGGCGATGGTGATGATCGCCCTGATTACGCTCGCGAAATTCCTCGCGGCCTATTTCACACAAAAGACCTTCCGGCTCTCGAACGACCAGCGTACGGTGATCTTCGGGCTGAGCAGCGCCCATGTGGCGGCGACGCTCGCGGCCGTCATGGTCGGCTACAACGTCATACTCGGGCATACGGCGGACGGCGAACCAATCCGCCTGCTGAGCGAAAGCGTCCTGAACGGCACGATCCTGATGATCCTCGCCACCTGCACCGTCTCGACCTTCGCCACGCAACGGGGCGCACACAACATCGCAATGCGCAATGCGCAGGACGACGACAAGGAGCCGCAGGAGGAAGACCATATCCTGATCCCGCTCGCCAACGAGCAGACCGCCTACGAACTGGTCTGCCTGAGCATGACGCTCAAAAAGGCCAAGGAGCGGAACGGGCTCTATGCGCTGAACGCCATCGACAACAAGGTCGAAGACCCCAACCTCGAAAAACAGGGGCGCAAACTGCTCGACATGGCGGCGCAGGCGGCGGCATCGGCCGACAATTACATGCAGCAACTGCTCCGCTACGACGTGAACATCGCCAACGCCATCGTCAGCGTGGTCAAGGAGCGCAATATCTCCGACATCGTGATGGGTATGCACCACGACCGTACGCCGGGCGGGTCGGGCATCGGCAGGATGGCCGCCGACCTGCTGGGCTACAGCAACGTCACCACGTTCTTCTACCACCCCGAACAACCGCTTACCACCGTCAAGCGGCACCTGGTCATCGTGCCCGAGAAAGCCGAGAAAGAGGCCGGGTTCCAGCTCTGGATGCAGAAATTACGCAACCTGGCCGAGAATTCGAGTGCCAGGATCGTCTTCTACGCCCCGGCCAGCACGATGCAATACCTGCGGCCTTCGCGCGGAAAACGCTCGTCGAAAGCCGAATACGTGGTCTCCGACTGCTGGAACGACCTGACGGCGCTGACCTATGAAACCAAACGCGACGATTGCCTGTGGGTGGTGATGAGCCGCCGCGACCGGCTCTCCTACCACCCCGCCATGAGCAAGGTGCCGGGGTATATGGAGCAGTTCTTCGCCGGGCACAGTTTCGTGCTGGTCTATCCCGTACAGGCTGGCGATACGGACAACCGCTATCTGTAACGTACGCCCGGGCAACCGGTGCAGGGAGTTTCCCGTTTCCGGATTTTATACTACCTTTACAGGTGACGGATGCGCCCCGGAAAAACCCGGACAGGTTTGGTTTTGCGGCCGCCTTGTATTATCTTTGCATCAGAAAAAAGAAATAGAGTATGAGTCTCGTAGCAATCGTGGGCCGTCCGAATGTCGGCAAAAGCACCCTCTTCAACCGTCTGGTCGGCCAGCGAAAGGCCATCGTCGATGCCACGGCCGGAACCACCCGCGACCGCCATTACGGTAAGACCGACTGGAACGGCCGGGAATTTTCCGTGATAGACACGGGCGGCTACACCGTCAACTCGGAAGATATCTTCGAGGACGAAATCCGCCGCCAGGTATTGCTGGCGATCGACGAAGCCGACGTAATCCTCTTCCTGGTCGAAGTCAAGACCGGCATCACCGACCTCGACATGCTGATGGCCGACCTCCTGCGCCGCACATCGAAAAAGGTGATCCTCGTCTGCAACAAGGTCGATAACAACGACCAGATATACTCTTCGCACGAGTTCTATGCCCTGGGGCTGGGCGACCCCTACTGCATCAGTTCGATGAGCGGCAGCGGCACGGGCGACCTGATGGATGCCATCCTCGCGGCGCTGCCCGCCGAGGCCCTGGTCGAAGAGGAGGAGAACCTGCCGCACATCACCATCGTGGGCCGTCCCAACGTCGGCAAATCGTCGATGACCAACGCCCTGCTGGGCGAAGAACGCAATATCGTGACCTCGATCGCCGGCACCACACGCGACTCGATCCACACCCGCTACAACAAATTCGGGATGGACTTCTACCTTGTGGACACGGCAGGCATGCGCAAGAAGGGCAAGGCGATGGAAGACCTCGAATTTTACTCGGTGATGCGTTCGATCCGCGCCATCGAAAATTCCGACGTCTGCATCCTGATGCTCGACGCACAGCAGGGGCTCGAATCGCAAGACCTCAACATCCACAACCTGATCGTCCGCAACCGCAAGGGTTGCGTGATCGTGGTCAACAAATGGGATCTGGTCGAGAAGGACAACAATACGATGAAAGAGTGGACGGAGTTCCTGAAGAAGAAACTCGCACCGTTCAACGACATTCCGATCATCTTCACCTCGGTTCTGAGCAAACAACGCATTTTCGACGTACTCCAGACGGCCATCCGGGTCTACGAGTCGCGCAAACGCCGCATCTCGACCTCGGCGCTCAACGATTTCCTGCTGCCGCTGATCGAAAATTACCCGCCGCCCGCGACCAAGGGCAAATACATCAAGATCAAATATGTAACCCAGTTGCCGACGCCGACGCCGCAGTTCGCGTTCTTCGTCAACCTGCCGCAGTACATCAAGGAACCCTACCGCCGCTTCCTCGAAAACAACATCCGCGACCACTGGGATTTCTCCGGGGTGCCGATGCAAATTTACTTCCGGCAGAAATAAGGACGGGCTGCGGCATCGCCCAGTCTCGTTGCCGGAGAAATCCCGCTTTAATATTCCCCCTAAATCCCCCTTTGACAAAGGGGGACTTTTCTTATACCGGGGTACCGATACAGATTTGCTTCCGGCAGAAATAAGGACGGGCTGCGGCATCGTCAGGTCTTGTCGCCGGAGAAATCCCGCTCTAACATTCCCCCTAAATCCCCCTTTGACAAAGGGGGACTTTTCTTATACCGGGGTACCGATGCAAATCTACTTCCGGCAGAAATAAGGACAGCTGCGGCATCGCCCGGTCTTGTCGCCGGAGAAATCCCGCTTTAATATTCCCCCTAAATCCCCCTTTGACAAAGGGGGACTTTTCTTATATCGGGGTACCGATGCAGATTTGCGTCCGGCAGAAATAAGGACGGCTGCGGCATCGTCAGGTCTTGTCGCCGGAGAAATCCCGCTCTAATACCCCCCCCTCCTAAATCCCCCTTTGACAAAGGGGGACTTTTACAAACCGGGATACCGATGCAGATTTGCTTCCGGCAGAAATAAGGAGGAGAATACCTGCCCTGCCATTCGCACAAAACAAAAAAGGGGCGACACTGCATATGTCGTCCCTTTTTGCCCCCGTCACGCCTCCCGCTGCCGCACCAATAGCTTACGCGCCGTATCGGAGAGCAGCACCACGGCACCGGCAAGGATCGCAATATCCTTTATCACCAGCCGTCCGGCGCCCGAGAGCAACGGGAACCCGTATTCCCCGCTACCCAGATCCGGCACCCAGACTTCGGGCGTAGTCACCAGGAACGACAGCGTGCCGAGCGTCATAATCACGGCCAGCAGCTCCCCGGCCAGGCCGATGCGGGCCGAGAAGAACCCAAGGAAGGTCAGGATGCCGATTCCCATAATCAGCAACCCCAGCCCGTGGGAAAAGCCATAGGTGTTGTTCTTTTCATGCCACGCATGCTTTGCAGCATCGTATTCGCCCTCCTTGAGTTTATAATCCCTGTACTCGGGTGCTTTTTCGTTGTAGAAGAAACTCATGAAGGGACTGTTCGCCACGAAGGGCACGATGCCTTCGGCTTCGTAATTCCGGAATTTAAGTCCGCCGATCCAGACAAAAATGATAAGGATAGCCACCCGGATCATCCCCAGGCCGAGCCGTTGCGCGTTGGCCGCAATTTTCAGAAAGCCGTAAAACAGGCAGGAAAGTCTTTGCATCATATTCGTTTTTCGTTAATTGTCCGATGATGCAAAGATCTGGATTCAGGATCGCACACGCGATGGCAGGAATGCCGGAAATGTTGGGAATTATTCCCTTTTTTCGCGCTGCCGGAACCCGGTGATGCTCTCGCCGTTCATTTTAGCGAAGAAACGGCTGAAAGCCGCGGTATCCTCATAGCCCAGCAGGTAAGCGATCTCCTTGGCACTTTTCGGGGTATAGAGCAGCAGGCGGCGCGCCTCGGCATTGACCCGGTCGTGGATGATGTTCAGCGGCGAGGGCTGCCCGCACGAGGCGAAGAGGTTGGCGAGCGTCTTGGGCGACCGGTGAAGCAGCCCGGCATAGTCCTGCACCCGTTTCTTCGTCCGGAAATGCTCGTCGACCAGCACATAGTAGCGGCGCACCGTGTCGAAGAGTTTTTCACGGTCGGCACCGACGGAGAAATGCTCGCGCGCGATGCGCGTACATATGATAATAAACCGTTTGAGCTGCATGCGGAGCATCTCTTCGCGCAGACCGTCAACTACCCCGTATTCGGCCCGCAGGTCGTCGACCACCCGTTGCAGGGCGGCCGTGCGCATTTCGGAGAGTTCGAGCCGCAGCACTTCGGAACTGCCGTTGAAAAGCAGCCCGCTGCACGACACCTCGCCGTCATGACCGAAAATGCAGTAGAAATTGCTGTCGAAAGCAAGGATCAGGTATTCGCCCTCGGCGCGCGTCACGTCGAGGGTATGGAGCGGCGTCAGGGGCAGCAGCATCCCAGCCCGGAGCTCCATGGGAATATGGTCGACTTCGAGCCAAAGGCATCCACGCCTTACCCAGACGAATTTATAGAGCCCGGGGCTGCGATGCAGCGCGGCATCGCGGTAGTCGCTGCACAGGACGAGGTTGCCTTTCAGGGGCGTGCTGAATGTCAGATCCATGATTCGGAGATTTAGGTTCGGGGAAACAATCGCAAGCGGTGTTTCAAAGATAATGCACAAAAATAAAAACACCCGCATTTCGGGCCGAAAAATCGCATCCGCCTTCGGAGGCAGTCAAGGTACGGTTTTCGGCCTGTATAACTTCAGGTTATACCATCATCAGAATTACCGATTTGCAAATCCGTGAAACATAACTTACATTTATAAAAAATCTAACCCGCATAATAAGAAAACCCCATGGACAAAAAGAAACAGCTTACCGCTGAGAACGGCCGGCCGATCGCCGACAACCAGAACATCCAGACCGCAGGCGTCCGCGGCCCCGTGACGCTGCAAGACCCGTGGTTCCTCGAGAAACTCGCGCATTTCGACCGCGAAGTAATCCCCGAACGGCGTATGCATGCCAAAGGCTCGGGCGCATTCGGCACCTTTACGGTGACGCAGGACATCACCGAATACACGCGTGCATCGATCTTCGCCCGGGTCGGCAAGAAAACCGAATGCTTCGTGCGTTTCTCGACCGTCGCCGGCGAGCGCGGCGCAGCCGATGCCGAGCGCGACATCCGCGGTTTCGCCATGAAGTTCTACACCGACACGGGCAACTGGGATCTCGTGGGCAACAACACTCCCGTGTTCTTCCTGCGCGACCCGCTGAAATTCCCCGACCTGAACCATGCCGTGAAGCGCGACCCGCGCACCAACCTGCGTTCGGCCAACAACAACTGGGATTTCTGGACGCTGCTGCCCGAAGCGCTGCACCAGGTGACGATCACCATGTCACCGCGGGGCATTCCGGCATCGTACCGCCACATGCACGGATTCGGCAGCCACACATACAGTTTCTATGACAAGGACAACAAGCGCACGTGGGTGAAGTTCCACCTCACGACCCAGCAGGGGATCAGGAACCTGACGGACGCCGAGGCCGAAGCCCTTGTGGGCAAAGACCGCGAGTCGCACCAGAGGGATCTCTACGAGTCCATCGAACGCGGCGATTTCCCGCGCTGGACGATGTACGTGCAGCTGATGACCGAGGAAGAGGCGCGCAACTACAAGCTCAACCCGTTCGACCTGACGAAGGTGTGGTACCACAAGGATTTCCCGCTGCACGAGGTGGGCGTGCTGGAATTGAACCGCAACCCCGAGAATTACTATGCCGATGTCGAGCAAGCGGCGTTCAACCCGATGAACATCGTCGAAGGCATCGGCTTCTCGCCCGACAAGATGTTGCAGGGGCGCCTGTTCTCCTACGGCGACGCACAGCGCTACCGCCTGGGCGTGAACCACACGGAAATCCCCGTGAACAGGCCCCGCTGCCCGATCCACGCCTTCCACCGCGACGGGCAGATGCGCACCGACGGCAACTACGGATCGGCAAAGGGTTACGAACCCAACAGCTACGGCGAATGGCAGGACACCCCCGCCCTCAAAGAGCCGCCCCTGGCCGTGAACGGCGACGTTTACAACTACGACGAGCGCGAACTGGACAGCGACTATTTCACGCAGCCCGGCCTGCTGTGGCGCGTGATGTCGGCAGAAGACCAGAAAGCCACCTGCGAGAATACGGCGCGCGCCATGGGCGATGCCGAGCTGTTTATCAAGCAGCGCCACACGCGCCACTGCTACTATGCCGACCCGGCATACGGCAAGGGAGTGGCCGAGGCGCTGGGCATCTCGCTCGAAGAGGCCCTCAGGGCCGAAGACCCGGCGCATCCTTCGTGGGATCCGCGTAAATGACCGGCGGGATTCCGCGCAGGCAATCCGCGCAGCCCGCTCCGGCAAACCGGTTCGCACCCCACCGCCGGCCACGGCAGGCCGATGCCTGAAAACAGCAGGCGGAAAAACCGCCGGACAATAACGGCAAGGCCGGGCTTTCAGAAAGCCCGGCCTTGCATTTTACCCATGCAGGGGTATTTACGGCTGCTGCCGGTTAGGGAAACCTTCAGCCCGGCAACCAGCGTGCCGTCTCTCCCTGTGTATCCCGCACGGACTACTCCCGGGGCACACTACCGCCCGGCTGCGGGGTTTCGCCGCCCTGAGGCTTATCGCCGCGGCGACGGTTCCTGCCCCCGCGATGGCGGTGTTTGCGGTCACGCGTCCCACGATTGCCTTCGCCGCGCCCGGAGGCGTGGTCGTTATCGGCAGGTGCCGCCTGAGGGACTGCGATCCCGGGATTTTCGGCAGCCGCCGCACCCCGTTCCCGGTCGTTGCGGCGTTCGCGCCCTGCGCGTTCGCCCTTGTCTGCGCGTCCGCGCCCACGGCTTCCGCCGTTCGAACCGCCGCGGCCACGGCCTCCGCCACGGCCACCGCGCCCACGGCCGTTATTGACGGCAGGATTGTATACGGGGCCCGCGCCCACGCTGGCCGGCAATTCGGCCTTGCGGATATCCCTCTCGATGAACTTCTCGATCGCATGGAACTTGCCCTGCTCGTCCTCGCTGACGAACGTCACGGCGCTGCCCGTAGCCGCGGCGCGCGCCGTACGGCCGATACGGTGGATATAATCCTCGGGGTCGTGCGGCACATCGTAATTGATGACCAGCCCGATATCCTCGATGTCGATGCCGCGCGCCACGATGTCCGTAGCCACCAGGATCGACACCTTGTTGTTCTTGAAGTCGAGCATCACCTCCTCGCGCTGCGCCTGTTCCAGGTCGGAATGCATGGCGGCCACATTGAGTTTCATGCGCTTGAGCGTGTGCGCCAGCTCCTTGACCTTGAGCTTCGACGACGAGAAGATGATCGTCTTCGAATCGGTCGGCTCGGCAAACATCTCGCGGATGATGCCCAGCTTCTGGTTCTCGTAGCAGACATAGGCCGACTGGTCGATCGCCTCGTTGGGTTTCGAAATGGCGATGTTCACCTCGGCGGGATTGCGCAGGATCGTCCTGGCCATCTCACGTATCTTCGGGGGCAGCGTCGCCGAGAACATGATCGTCTGCCGATCCTTGGGCATATAGGAGACGATCTTCATGATGTCCTCGCTGAAACCCATGTCGAGCATACGGTCGGCCTCGTCGAGGATCAGGCACTCGACGTGCGAAAGGTCGATGCCGCTGTTCTGGATGTGCGAGATCATGCGCCCGGGGGTGGCGATCACCACGTCCGAACCCATCAGCATACCGCGCTTCTGCACATCCCAGCCCTTGCCGTCGCCACCGCCGTATACGACCGTGGTCGACACGGGCAGGTAGTACGAAAATCCCTGGAACTGCTGGTCGATCTGCTGCGCCAGTTCGCGCGTCGGCACGATGATCACCGATTTTATCACATTGTCTTCGTTCCCTTCGATCAACAGCCTGTTGAGCAGCGGCAGCGTATAGGCCGCCGTCTTGCCGGTTCCGGTCTGGGCGCAACCGATGATGTCGCGGCCCTCCAGGATCACCGGGATGGTGTGTTCCTGGACAGGAGTCATCTCCTGAAAATTCATATCGTCAAGTCCGTCAAGGATCTCATCCTCCAGGTCAAGTTCGTCAAATCGCATCTTACGTTTCAGTTTATTATATCCTTAAATGATTTCTTCTCCGAACAGCGTTGCCGGGGTGCACCCCGTAATACGCACACGCACATAGTCGCCGACGTCGTGCCGGCCGCGGTCGAAGACCACGACCTTGTTCTGCGACGTGCGGCCCGAAAGCTGCTTTTCGTCGCGCTTCGAGCGCCCCTCGACCAGCACTTCGAACTCGCGCCCCACGTCGCGCAGGTTGCTCGCATGCCCCAGTTCGTTTTGCAGGGCGATGATCTCCGAAAGCCGCCGCGACTTCACCTCGTCGGGCACGTCGTCCGGCAGGTGCTCGTGCGCGAAAGTCCCGGGACGCTCCGAGTATTTGAACATGTAGGCGAACTCGTACCCCACCTCGCGCATGAGCGAAAGCGTCGCTTCGTGTTCCTGCTCGGTCTCGCCCGAGAAGCCGGCGATCAGGTCGGTCGTGATGGCGCAATCGGGCAGGTAACGGCGGATGGCGGCGATACGGCCGAGATACCATTCGCGGGTGTACTTGCGGTTCATACGCCCGAGCATCGACGAGGCACCCGATTGTGCGGGCAGGTGGATCGAGCGGCAGATGTTGGGCATCGAGGCCATGACCTCCAGCAGGCGGTCGCTCATGTCCTTGGGGTGCGACGTGGCGAAGCGCACGCGCAGCGACGGCGAAACCGACGCCACGAGGCGCATCAGTTCGGGGAAGTCCACCTCGCCGGCCTTGTACGAATTGACGTTCTGCCCCAGCAACGTCACTTCGCGGTATCCGTTCTCGAAGAGCGAGCGGGCCTCCGCGACGATCGTTTGCGGGTCGCGGCTCCGTTCGCGGCCGCGGGTATAGGGCACCACGCAGTAGGAACAGAAATTATTGCATCCGCGCATGATGGCCACATAGGCGCTCACGCCGTTGCGGTCGAGCCGCACGGGGGCGATCTCGGCATAGGTCTCCTCCGTGGAGAGCAGGACGTTCACGCCCTTGCCGCCCGCTTCGGCCTCGCGCACCAGACGCGGCAGGTCGCGGTAGGCATCCGGCCCGGCCACGACGTCGACGCCGTAAGGGCCCTCGACCAATTTCTCCTTGAGGCGTTCGGCCATGCAGCCGATGATGCCCACGACGAGCCCCGGTTTGGCCCGGCGGTAGCGTTTCATCTCGGCCAGGCGCCCCCAGATACGCTGCTCGGCATTGTCGCGGATCGAGCAGGTGTTGATCAGGATGACATCGGCCTGACCGATATCCTCGGTGTACACGTATCCCTCCCGCTGCATCAGGGCGACCACGACCTCCGTGTCGCCGACATTCATCTGGCAGCCGTAGGTTTCGACGAAAAGTTTGCGTCCGGCGCCCGACAGGGGGCGCAATGTATTCGTATTGAGTTTAAATTCCACGTTCCAAATTTCCGTTATTCCGCATGTATCTCGTTCTTGTCGGGGAACTGTTTGAACCCTTCGCCGAACGTCTCGTAGGCATCGGTCACGACCACGAACGCCGCCGGGTCGATCTCCTTGATCTTATGTTGCACGAGGTGCACCTCCTTGCGGCTCACGACCAGGAAGATCATGTCCCGCGAAGCGTCCGTATACATCCCCTTCGACTTGATGTAGGTCGCACTGCGGTCGAGGTCTTCGATGATGAAGCGTTTGAGCGCCTGATGGTGGTCGCTGATGATGAAGAGCAGCTTGTCGTACGACGCACCGTTGAGCAGGTAGGCGATCACACGCGAAGTGATATAAATCGTAATGAGCGAATAGAGCGTCAGCATCCAGCCGTTCGAAGCGGCTTCGCCCGTCCCCAGCCCGAAGCCGATGACGGCCAGGCCGGACAGCACGACGAAACCGTCGGCCAGGAAGATGCCCGACGAGAACTTGATGCCCGCGAATTTCTGCAACAGCATCGCCACGATGTCGGTGCCGCCCGTGGTCGCCTGCTGGCGCACGACGATGCCCTGCCCCACGCCGATGACCACGGCGCCGATGACGCACGTCAGCAGCAGGTCGTTCGACAGGTCGAGCCGCCCGTTCAGCAGCAGCGACGGGTCGAGGCTCTCGACCGCCGCGGCGTCGGGATAGACCAGCCGCGTGAGCACGTTCATGAAGCCGGGCGTATAAAGCGCAGCCAGCACCGTACGCGTTCCGAACTGCCCGCCGAAAACCAGCATCGCAACGAGCATCAACGGCACGTCGAACATATAGCCGAACGTACCCACCTGGATCGACGGAAAAATGTTGTGCAGCACGATACCCATACCGTACACGCCTCCCGGTACGAAATTGTAGGGGTTCACAAACAGCACGAAGCCGGCACCCATGACCGAACATCCGAAAAAGATCAGAAACCACGAGCGCCACCACGCCCACGAGCCCATAGGTTCCAGTAATGCTTTCGTATTCATACCCTGTTATACATTTAAAGTATGCAAAGATACGATATTCCCCCGAATCCGCCAGCAGAACGGCGCGGATTTTTCACGCAGGGCTTCCGTTTCCGGATTTTTTAATTATATTTGCATTATACAAACCCTTGGAAAACCATTATGATCCTCACATATTACACCGCTACCACCATGATTATCATCGCCTATCTGCTGGGCTCGATTCCGAGCGCCGTGTGGATCGGCAAGAAATATTACGGCATCGACATCCGCGAATACGGCAGCAAGAACGCCGGCACGACCAACATGCTGCGCGTGCTGGGCAAGCGGGCCGCACTGCCCGTCTTCGGGCTCGATTTCCTGAAGGGGTTCGTGGCGGTGACGATCATCGACCTGATGAAATACGACAGCGTATTCGCCGACGGGGCCAATGAAAACTGGTTCTACATCCTGCGCTTCATCGCCGTGTTCGCCGCCGTTGCGGGACACATCTTCCCGATTTTCGCCGGGTTCCGCGGCGGGAAAGGCGTGGCAACACTCGTCGGGGCCATCATGGGCGTCAACGCCCCGCTCGTACTGCTCTGCTTCGGCGTATGGTTCCTGGTGCTGATGGTCACCCACTACGTGTCGCTCGCTTCGATGGTCGCAGGCTGTTCCTTCCCGATCTTCACGCTCATATCGCCGAAGGTCAACCATCTGGTGCCGTTCGTGGTTTTTTCGTTCATCATCGCCATCCTGCTGATTTACACCCACCGCAAGAACATCGAGCGGCTGAAGGCCGGCACCGAATCGAAAATATACATCTGGAAACCTCGGCGCGTAAAACCAGCCCCGGGGGAATCCAAGGACGAGGGAGGAAACAAATAAGGCTCCGGGAGCTGCCTCTCAGGACTTTTTATAGCAATAAGTAAGCACAATAGGATAAAAAATGCAGGCATCCTGCTGGAGAATCGTTTTTTTAGTCTATCTTTGTACCGGACACTAGGACGCAACCATGTTAGAGGAAAACCTGATAAAAATATACGAGACGAGTTTTCGCGAGAACCGGGAAATGCCGGCACTGACCGACTATTTCAAGGGCGAAACATTCTCGTATTACGAGATGGCCAAGGAGATCGCCAAGCTGCACCTCCTGTTCAAAAAGGCCGGCGTGAAGAAAGGTGACAAAATAGCGCTGATCGGACGCAACAATCCCCGGTGGTGCATCACCTACATAGCCACGATCTCCTACGGCGCCGTAATCGTCCCGATATTGCAGGACTTCGCCCCGGCCGACATCATCCACATCATCAACCACTCGGAGAGCAAGCTGCTCTTCCTGGGCGACAATTTCTGGGACGTCATCGAAGAAGACCAGATACGCCAGATCGAAGCCGTATTCTCACTCACCGATTTCCACGCCATCTACGAACGCGATGGCAAGGCGCTCACCAAGTTCCAGCGCGACATCCTGAAAAACTACCGTTCGAAATATCCGCGCGGGTTCAGCGTAAACGACATAAAATACCCCGAAATACCCAACGACGAGGTCATCCTGCTCAACTATACGTCGGGAACCACGGGTTATTCGAAGGGCGTGATGCTCACGGTGAACAACCTCACGGGCAACGTCCTTTTCGCGCGCGGCATGGTCAACACGCAGACCGGCAGTTATTATTTCCGCAAGGGCGGGCGTACGCTGTCGTTCCTGCCGCTGGCCCACGCCTACGGCTGCGCGTTCGATTTCCTTTCGCCGCTGGCCGTCGGCGGGCACATCACCCTGCTGGGTAAAATCCCGTCGCCCAAGATCCTGCTGGAAGCCATGTCCGTGGTCAAGCCGACGATCATCTGCTGCGTACCGATGATCCTCGAAAAGGTCTACCGCAAGCAGGTGATGCCGATGCTCGAAAAAGGCCCCATGTCGATCGCCGTCAAGATCCCGCTGCTCAACACGGCCATCTACTCGGTGATCCGGAAAAAACTGCTGGATGCCTTCGGCGGCAACGTCGACATATTCATCGTCGGCGGCGCCCCGATGAATCAGGAGACCGAATCGTTCCTGATGAAGATCAAATTCCCGATCACCATCGGTTACGGCATGACCGAATGCGCGCCGCTCATCAGTTTCACGCCCGACAACGAATTCAAGGCGGGTTCCTGCGGCCGCTACCTGAAAGGGCTGCTCGACGTCAGGATCGACTCGCCCGACCCGGAGCATGTGGCCGGCGAAATCATCGTGCGCGGCGAGCATGTGATGAAAGGCTACTACAAGAACGAAAAAGATACGGAGAAGGTACTCGAACCCGACGGCTGGCTCCACACGGGCGACATGGGCACGATGGATCCGGACGGGACGCTCTACATCCGCGGACGCTCGAAGACGATGATCCTCTCCGGAAGCGGGCAGAACATCTATCCCGAGGAGATCGAGGACAAGCTCAACAACATGTACCTCGTACTCGAATCCCTGATACTCGACTCGGGCAACGGCAAGCTCAAGGCGATGGTCGTCCCCGACTACGAACAGGCCGAGGCGGAAGGCGTGGACAAGAACGACCTGCCGCAGATCATGCAGAACAACCTCACGGAACTGAACTCGCTCCTGGCGGCATACGAACGGGTGTCGGAAATAATAATTTATCCGACGGAGTTCGAAAAGACACCAAAACGGAGTATCAAACGTTATTTATACAGTCCGTCGCTACTGAACAAATAAAAAAACATACACATAAAGGCTCAGCAGGTAACCACTTGGATTCTCTATCCCAAATTCTTCATAGTCACTGAATCCATTCCAACAATGAGGCGTCACTAATAGTTCGGTTACCTGCTTTTTTTACGAAAGTTACCCGGGAGCACCGGGTAACTTTTTTTTATTATCTTTACGGCATGAAAATGACCCGCAAGCAAACCGTCGGAGAAAACCTGCTCTACGTGATGGTGTGGGCAGCCATCATCCTGGTGCCGGTGCTCAATTCGCAGATGATGTCGGAACTGCACATCAGTTTCGAGAACGTGCTCATCGCATGGCGGCAGATAGCCCCCTACTTCATCATCTTCATCATACATAACTCCGTCCTCGCCCCGCGGCTCATGCTGCGCCGCAAGTACAAGACCTACCTGCTCTGCGACCTGGCGCTCATCATAGCCGTATTCTGGCTGGTAGACGTTTACGAAGAGCACCTCACCGACCATTTCCTCCCCCACGGCGACCCCGAGGCGTTCGACGCCTACCGGAAAGCCTCGTTCTCGAACCTGGAGATGTATTGGAACGTCGTGCTGGGATTCTTTATGACGGGGGCCAACACGGGTATCAAGCTCATTTACCAGTCGATGCGCGACGAGCAGCAGATGGAAGAACTCAAACGCCAGAACCTGGAAGCCGAAATGGACTATCTGAAATACCAGATAAATCCCCATTTCTTCATGAACACGCTCAACAACATCCACGCCCTGATAGACATCGACACCGAATATGCCAAAAATGCCGTGATCGAGCTGTCGAAGATGATGCGCTATGTGCTCTATGAATCGGGGCGCGAGATCATCTCCCTGAACAGGGACATCCAGTTCGTACAGAATTACATCGGGCTGATGCGCATCCGCTACACCGACGCCGTGGACATTCGCGTGGAATACCCGCACGACCTGCCGCCCCAGGTTTCCATCCCGCCGCTGTTGCTGATCGTATTCGTGGAAAACGCCTTCAAGCACGGCGTGAGTTACAGCAAACCGTCGTTCATCCACATGCGGATCGACTACGCCGACGGCAAGGTCGTCAGCACCATCAGCAACAGCCTCCACACCCCGCAGGCGGAGAAGCACAATGCCGGGATCGGGCTGGAGAACGTCCGAAAACGCCTCTCGCTGATCTACGGCCCGAAAAACTATTCGCTCGACATCGGGGAAACCAATGAGACCTATACCGTAAAACTCGTAATACCTACCCTCCATGCTTAAATGTATCGCCATAGACGATGAGCCGCTGGCCCTGCGCCAGCTGAAAGGCTACATCGAGAAAATCCCGTACCTGGAACTCGCCGCTACGTGCAACAACGCGCTCGAAGCCCAGCAGTTTCTGGCCGCGCAGCATGTAGACCTGATATTCGTCGACATCAACATGCCCGACCTGAGCGGCGTGGAATTCGTCCGCTCGCTGGTCGACAGGCCGATGGTGATTTTCACGACGGCCTACTCGGAATATGCCGTCGAAGGGTTCAAGCTCGACGCCGTGGATTACCTGCTCAAACCCTTCAGTTTTGCCGACTTCAGCCGCTCGGCGGGGAAAGCCAATTCGCTCTACGAACTGCGCCACAACCAGCGTGCGGGAGTACCCGAGGCTACCCCCGAAGCCCTGCCCAAAGACAAGGAATACATCTCCGTGAAAGCGGATTACAAGGTTTCGCTGGTCAAGATCAGCGACATCGTGTACCTGGAAAGCGAAGGGGAGTACGTGCGGATGCACCTTGCCGACGGCACGACGATCACCACGCTTTTCCGGCTCAAGAACATGGAGGCGGCACTCCCGTCGGATATGTTCATGCGCGTGCACCGTTCCTACATCGTCAACCTGCGTTGCATCAAAGGCTATGTCCGCGGCCGCGTGTTCCTGAGCGATACGGAATACGTCCCCATCGGTGAAAACTACAAGGAGAGTTTCCAGCGCTACATCGATTCGAATTTCAAGAATTTATAGGGCCGAGAAATCGGGGAACCCCGACAACTGGACGTACTTGCCGTCGCGGTACTCGCAGCAGTAGTGCCGCAGGCCGTTGGTCAGGATCACGAACCGCGCCCCCAGCACCGAATTGTAGCGCACAGCCTGCGCCAGGGTACGCTCGTCGATCCGGATTTCCGGCGCCTTGCATTCGGCCAGCACCAGCGGCTCGGCACGGTCGCCGACCACCACGACGTCGGCCCGCTGCGGCTGCCCGTTGACCGGCACGGCATACTCCTGTACGACGCGCTTGGGCGGCACCCCGCAGTGCGAAACGAGGTAGGCGATCAGGTGGCGCCGCACCCACTCCTCGGGAGTCAGTACGAGGTAAATACCCCGCAGGTCATCCCACACCTCGACCTGTCCCTCGCGGCGGCGGGCACGCAGCCGGATGGCAGGAAAATTGAGTTTGGGAAGCGCAGGCATCTAAGTTCCGGAAAATTTACTATCTTTACGTGCACAAATATACGAACATTTTCGATATGCCGGGCCGCAAGGGCAACTCGTTTGGCCGGGCGTGAGGGAATGTTCACAAAAAACAACCCTATGAGGAGTATTCTTTCGATCATAGCACTTTTTTCGTGCTGCACGCTGGCGGCACAGGAGTATATTCCGACCTACGGCCGCGAACCGATGCGCGGCGAATTGCTCGTCTACCCCACCGCCCGGGAAGCTGCGGAGGCCGACGGCAGCGACAACAAATATTTCACGCGCCTGACCGAATGGACGCAAAAGGGCAACAGTTTCACGACGGATTTCACTGTACCGTTCGCCTGGGCCAACCGGCAGGTGCTGCTCCGGATCGGATGGGCGTCGGCCGACTACGAGATCCGCATAAACGGCGGGACGGTAGCCTACAACAGCGACTGCAATGCCCCGGCCGAATTCAACCTCACGCGCCATGCCAAAGAGGGGCGTAACACACTGGAGGTCATTCTCAGTTCCCCGTCGAAGGTCGCAAGGCTCGAAAGTTGGAAAAACGATGCCGCACCGGCCATCGGAGAGGCATGGGTCATGAGCCAGCCGACATTGCGCGTACGCGACATACTCACCAAGACATGGCGCAGCACCGAAGAGGGTGACAACGTCATGGCCGAAGTCGGACTGGTCGTCAAGAGCGAAGCCCTCAACCCGCGCACGTCGCGCGTCCACTACGAATTGCTGTCCCCCGCCGGTAAAACCTCGGCAACAGGATACAAGGACATCAAACTCAACATGCGCGGCGAGGACACCCTGCGGTTCCTGGCACGTATTCCGGACAGCCTGCTCTGGAGCCCGGAAAAGACCACACGCTTCACCTTGCGGGTCAAAACCCAGCACGAAGGCCGCTACATGGAATATATCGAAGTCCCGCTGGGGTTCCGCACCGTAGAGGTGCAAAACGGACAGCTGGCGGTGAACGGCACACCCGTCACGCTCCGCACGCGCGAAGTTCCCGCCCATGCCTCGGCAGACGAAATCGCAGCTTTACGCGGGCAAGGGTACAACACGCTTAAACTCCTCCCGGGCCCGGTGTCCCCGACGCTGTATGGCACCTGCGACACGCTGGGAATGTACGTGATCGTACAGGCGCCGATCGACACCCGCAGCAGCGGTGAATCGCGGCGGATCGGCGGCAATCCGTCGAACGCCCCGGAATGGCAGGGGGCATATGTCGAACGTACGGCGGACAGCTACCATGCCTCGAAACGGCATCCGTCGGTAATCGCCTTTTCGCTGGCCACGCAATCGTCCAACGGCATCAACCTCTACGAAAGTTACCTGGACATGAAGAAGTCCGGCGACTCGCGGCCGTTCATCTATCCCGATGCTGCGGGGGAATGGAACAGCGACAAACTGGACATGCAATAAACCCAAAGTGGCTCTGCGATAACGTGAAAAGCTTTTATTGCAAAAAAATCCCGATTTTTTTCAGGATTTTTTTGCAATAATAAAAAATATCACTAATTTTGCACTCGCAATCCCAAAGGATTGATGCCTCTTTAGCTCAGTTGGTAGAGCACGACACTCTTAATGTTGGGGTCCAGGGTTCGAGCCCCTGAGGGGGTACAAAGCAAAAGACCGATAATCAATGATTATCGGTCTTTTTGTTTTTGTGCGTCTGCCCTGTTATCGGGTATTTTCGGATGGAAAAAGGGCTGTTTTCGGGGAAATGTTATACACTTTGTTATACACAAAATCGGTTGGTTAAACTTGTTTGCGCAACAATGCAAACAAATGAATATCAGCATTAACACCGTCTTTCGCACGATGGAGAAAGAAATGAAAATATACAAACCCGAAATAAGCTCTCCGATAGCAATTCCGCTTGCCGAGAGCAGCGTTCATGCCGGGTTCGCCTCCCCCGCCGATGATTTTCTGAAGGACAGCTCGATCTGAACCACCTGGTCGTAAAGCATCCCGAGGCGACATTCTTCGCACGGGTCGAGGGCGATTCGATGAAGGACGAGGGGATTGCCGAGGGCGATATTCTCGTGGTGGATAAAAGCATCGAACCGTACAACGGCTATCTGGCCGTGGCGTTCGTCGATGGGGAGTTCACCCTCAAGCGTGTGAAAATGGAACCGAACAAGATTCTGCTCGTCCCGGCCAATCCGAAGTACAAGGCCATCGAAATCTCCCCGGACAACGAATTCGCAGTTCGGGGCGTAGTCAACTACATCGTAAGAAAAGCCTGATCCGGGCAACCTATCCGGCCTACTCACAATCAAGGTACTACACATCCGAAAAGCACCGTTTTTGTAGTTCTAACAGCCCCAAACAATACAAAGGAAGAATAACCCGTTTGGTTGCCGGAATAGTATGTTTGGACTTTGTGACGCGAATAACTTCTATGCGAGCTGCGAGAGGGTATTTAATCCGTCGTTGATTAGGCGCCCTGTTGTGGTGCTTTCAAATAACGTCGGCTGTGTCATTGCGCGCTCTAACGAAGCCAAGAAACTCGGTATTGAAATGGGTGCGCCCTACTTTCAGATCAAGCAACTCGCTCGCCGCGGCAATGTCGCTGTTTTCTCGTCGAACTTCGTCCTATACGGCGATATGTCCCGGCGGGTAATGAGCCTGCTCAAGAAATTCGCCCCTACGACTGAAATTTATTCCATTGACGAGGCGTTCATGGATATTTCGGGTATCGACAACGCGGAACTCGATGGACTCGGCCATGAGATCGCTCGAACGGTGAAACAATATACTGGCATCCCTGTCAGTATCGGCATTGCGCCGACAAAGACCCTTGCAAAGATTGCATCGAAGCTCTGCAAACAATACCCGAAATTAGATGGCTGTTGCTTCATGCACCGCCCGCAGGGTATTGAAAAGGTGCTGCGCAGGTATCCTATTGAGGATATTTGGGGTGTGGGCCGACGCTATGCGAAGATGCTCAAGGCAAACGGCGTCAACACAGCCTGGGACTTTACGCAACTTACGCCCGAGTGGGTGCGCAAACGCATGTCTGTTGTAGGCCTTCGAATGTGGAAAGAACTGCGCGGCGAGGCGTGCATCGGGTTCGAGCAGGCTCCGGTAGATAAAAAACAAATCGCCACAACGCGGACATTCGCCCACGACATCGACGACTTCGGGGAACTGCACCAGAGCGTCGCCCAGTATGCTGCCGCTTGTGCCGAGAAACTCCGTAAGCAGAACAGCGTATGCGGGGAGATCGTCGTATTCATTTTGACCAACCGCCACAAGGACAACATTCCCCAGCATTATGAAAGCCGCCCGTTGAAACTCTCCGTCCCGACAGACAGCACGCTGGAACTGACGAAGTATGTCTCCTTGCTGCTCCGGCAGATTTTCCGAAAAGGTTATGCCTACAAGCGGACGGGCGTGATACTCTCGGACATCAGTTCAAAGACCGGAACGCAGCGCGATATGTTCGACGCCGCCGACCGGGATAAGCATGACAGGCTGATGAAAGCGATAGACGGGCTTAACGCCGCCTATGGCAAACCGAAGATCGTCACGGCTGCCGAGGGTTTTGAACGGTTCAGGATGAACCGTAACCATCTGTCTGGAAAGTTTACGACCGATTGGGAGCAAATTATTCGGATTAAATCCGGATAAAATATAAAATAATCGTATTTTTACAAAAATAAATACATAAGAGAAAATGGCACGCGAGGTTATACTCAAAATTTCACTCGATGATTCTTGGGATGAATACGACACAATCAATGAGAATTTATTTATTGAAGATTTATTTCCCGAAGAACATTTGAAAGACGGCGTAAATGCAATCCGAGTTTTAAAATTCGCCGATTCTGCGCAATTTAACAGCAAAGACGAAGCATATAGAATTATTGACCGCGATACCATAAAGATGAATAATGGCGACACGATGGTTGATGTATCCACAGCATATATGGCTATTGATTTTGCCCGCGACGATGAACGGGGGAAAACTGCGGATGTAATAAATTCATGGAAAGCAGTAGAAGATATTTTACCCCATGATCTTGAACGTGTACTCGTGAAAAATGATAAACAGGAATGTTACGATGTCGGGTACATTATACAAGGAAAGTGGCATTCCAAAGTCGGCAAAGTTACACATTGGAAAAGATTTGCTTTATAGCATTTGAAGATAACGATTCTTTGGGAAGATGGAACCCAGGTTATTCGAATTAATGTTGGAATAAAAAGGCTGATAGAAAACTATCAGCCTTTTCTGTCAATCTGCTTTATCGCAAAGTTTCGCCGTAAACAGACCCTCCATGTTTTTCAAACAATTCCTCCATTTCCCGATCACTGATTCGTCAAGGGTAGCGTTCAGTATTTATATCGGATCGGTTTTACAAAAATATATCTGTAAATTAATTTAGCAATTAATTAGGTGAGATATTTTTTCGTGATATAGGATTGACCTTACACAAAACAAAAGACCTAAAGCTGAATTCTACCTTTTACAACTTTCACAACACTTACGACCTCATTTTTTTCGGGCTTACCAATGGGATATTTCAGCACCAGGCTATCACCTTTCTGCGCAACAGGCAATTTATGCGTGGAGTAAACTCCTCTTATCGTATCACCTTTATACTCGAACTCATAGCAGATATTCATCTTGAAATAGTTATCCCTTAACGGATAGGTCTTCGTTTCATACACATACGCTCTTACATATTCGTATTCTTTTGGCCGGCAACCAAATACCGACAATAACGATACAAAAAAAAGTAAAGTGGTGATCTTAGTGTTTTTATTTATATCCATAAGCCTTGAGATAAGCGTTCCATGCTGCTTTTGTATTTGAACCGCGTCCTTTATATCCGCTGAACTGACCTGCATGTTGTGCCCTGAACATATTGAACTCCTGCATGGACGGGCCGGAATTCGACACTCTCGATTGCCCACCAGCCTGCATATTATATCTTCTATTGCCTTTTATACCTCCTCCCATATATCCGGACACATCGTTCATCATATTGAAATACTGTCCGAATAAATTCAACGTTCCCAAAGTTTGACCATAAGTATTCCAATAATTTGTACCTGTCAATGGTTCAGCAATACCTTGATTCTCAAAATTTGCTAACGCCTGTTTCATGGCATGTGAATCTCCATTACGAACTTCATACCGCATTTTAAGGTCGTTCATGTCATAGGTATATCCACCTTGTCCGGAAAGCCCGCCGGGTAAATCTTCCCAAAGATCGACAGGAGCGACACCCCAGCCCTGCTCTTTTCCGACTCTGACTTCTCCAATATATATGTCTGCTCCATTTACAGCCGCAGAACCAATAATCTGTATAGAACCGTCATCACCGACAGATACTAAATCTACATATTGAGTATCTTTCCCGCCGACATCGCTCACCCAAATTTTTTCGCCTGTTGCCACATTGTAATGATACGAATCCTTTCCGTCCGGATCGACAAAATTAATCGGATTGTTGGTACAGAACGCATACGGCGAGATCGGATGATACCCGTAGGTCAAATCTACTGAAAATAAAGCGACAATGCAAATCGCAGCGGTCAAAAGTTTAGGTTTCATAATAATATAATTTTAGGGTTACAGTATCGGTGTTTTATTGTACGGCTGCTTCCTGCATTTTCTTTCCCTCCTCGTTGCCCTTTTCGAGTTTGTCATACAACTCCTCACTCATATCTTCCCAGCCCAATGCTTGCAGCTTTTCGAAAAGGGAGGCCGATTGCGCTTCAATCTGCCGGGTACAAGCGTCCTCCTTACACCCGTTTTCCATGAGATGTTTTACAAGGGCCGCATCGAGGGACTTCCCCAGAATGATGCACGTCTTGGGATACTGCGGATAGTACTCCAACGATTTCTCCGCGCAGAGGCGGGTAAACTCGTCGTAACATTGGAATTTGTTCCGGTACCCGAACGCGAGGTCGGCAAGCTGTGCCGCAACGGTTTCACGGTCGGTCAGCGGGGCGAGGTAAACCTTATTCCCGATGGTCTTGTCGCCGACTTGGAAATGCTCCTTATAGAAAAATTCCGGGGTGATCTGGTGCGTGGTGAGTTCCACGTTCACCCACTCTTCCGGGTACATCTTATCCTCGTTCCGGTAGCGGATAAACACATGGGCCGGGGCATACGCTATATACGCTTCCGCACCGAGGGATTCGGCCAGCACCTTAAAGTACATCGGCAGGGAACGGCACTGTCCGGTATGCGTCCGCATGACTTTGGTTACGAACTGCTTTGTTAAATCGTCCTCACCTCCGGTATCGGCAAAATCATAGATAAACGGTTTATGCCCGTTCCCGGAATAAGGTCGGAAAAAGTATTCCGTGAGCGCCAGATTCTTCCCGGTCTTGTAGCGTTCGAGTCCGTTTGCCGCAATGAACCTTTGCAGAAATGCGACGGTTGTATCTATACCGAGGCAATAAGCGTCGTAATCGAGGTCACCGTCGAGGTAAGCCCACTCCGCAAGGAAGACCGCACGTTTTATGCTCAAGGGAATTTTCCCGTCGAGCATATCGGCCATTTCGAGATACGCCTGCCGGTAATGCCGGCTGCGGGATTCGCCCGGCGCTCCGTTCTGCGTCAGGCCGATCTGCTGGCCGTTCGTCCGATGTAATGAGAATCCGCAAAACAGAACGAAGATGCAGATTATTCCTTTTTTGAGCGACATCTTTTCCATAGGTTTATCAGCCAACGTGCAATTCAAAGTTAGCGGATAAATCCCGAAACACCAAGCAGCGACAACCTTACAAAGGCCATCGTACATATTTAATAATCAACGAATTGACAAAAATATTTTCTTACATTGAAATGACAGGCTGAAAATGCCCTGAAAACGCCCTGCAAAAAAGGGTAAATTCGAATCTGCCCGACAGGTTGCATGGCATAGATTTAGCTGTTCGCAGAAAAAACATTATGTGTTACCACACCGCCTTAATCGCAGCACCGAAACAGCTATCTCTGCGCTTTGACCGGAAAGCAGATCTGATTCAGGTGTTCCGGCCGTCTTACCATGTTTCAGCATTTTCCCATGCGCAGTATCCGATCGTAACGTCCGTGGAAGAGATACAGTTCTTGCGCTGGGGGTTGATTCCGTTCTGGACGGACACGCTGGAGGATGCCATAGCAATCCGCAACCGCACGATAAACGCCCGGTCGGAAACGATCTTCTCGAAGCCTTCATTCCGGGAGCCGATTCGTAGAAAGCGTTGTTTGGTTCCGGCTTCCGGATTCTTCGACTGGCGGCATGAGGGAGAACACAAGGTGCCCTACTATATTACCGTCCATGATCGACCGATCATAGCTTTCGCAGGGTTATTCGATTGCTGGCACAACAAAGAGCTTGATGAATACGTCGGAACTTATTCGATCATCACGACCGGGGCAAACGAAATGATGCGTTACATACACAATACGAACTTCCGGATGCCGGTGATTCTGCGACCGAAAGACGAGCAGCGATGGCTCGACCCGGAACTGTCCGAGAAAGAGATTATGGGACTGCTGAAGCCCTATCCCGACAAGGCTATGGCAGGGAATATCATAGATAACGATTTTATCCGGAAATCGCCTTACGACCCTTCGATCTTGAGCATGGCGATTCCCGGATAGATCGCTCTACGCTGTGGCCGCGCCCCCCCTAAATATGGGGCAGGTGGGATTCGCGCAGTATCGGCGCAAGCGCCTCGCACATTTCAAAGGACGCCCGGTTCCGGTCGTCGATGCGAATCTGGCCGAAGGCCATATACAAAGCCGAAACCTTTATCAACCGAAACAACCTTTGCTGGATTGTCGGATGCAGTAATGCAATGCTTTCCACAAAATTTTCCGTATTGAACCCATAGTTGTTCAAGACTTCCGCAAGCGGTTTGAGATTGGAATTCGATACTACGATTTGATCCGACGCATGAGTTCGCCGGAAATCTCGTGCAGTTCCCGGCTGCGGGTCGGTTCCATTTCCCGGGCAACGGCCGTCAATCCCTGTGTCAGTTTCCAAAGGGAAGGGCCGCCGGAAAGCCCGTCTTCGGGATTACCGTTCATCAATAATTTCTGAACGCTCTCACCTTCGGATTTCAGGAGCTTATTTGCCTTGACGAGTTTCTTGAGTTCGTCGTCGAAGTCCACCTTGACGCGGCCTGCCGCATGATGTTATCCCGGCTATACAGATTCTTCGTAAAGTCTTTGGTTGCCGACACCGTTGTTTCCGTTTCAAGGGCATAAGTGCGTTCGGAAAGCTGAAGATTATCGGGCAGCCGCGTGCCGAGGTGTACCTGTTTCATCAGGCTCTCGCGCACCATCCCGTTCAGGCAGACACCATTGAGCAGATATGCCCGCATATCGACGGCTCCATCGCCATAGTCGGAGGTCGAAAACCGTGCGCCCATGTAAATCATCACCGTGCCATTGAGTTCTGTCGGGATACTGATAGGTTCCGGCAGGATTGTTTCGACCCAGATTTTCGTGTCGCTCATATAAGCGTCGCAGGGAACGGCACCCTGGCTCATGGCTTCCGTCAGAAAGGCTGTGAGGATTTGTTCGCTGTTCAGACGCCGGTAGCTGTCCGACAGCACGCCGCGCACCTGGCTGCCGACGGCCCGTACCAATACGCGCGTCCAGTCTGTCCAGCCGGAATGTTCATTGAGAATCTGGGTCGCAAGCTGACGCTGCCACTCCGCGCCCTCTGAGAGCTGCCGGAGGTATTTCGACGGGACGCCCATTTTCTCGGCCAACTGCCCTACTGCGTGCGGATGAAGAGAGAAACGGCCGTTGGACATATTCATCGTGATATATCCCTGTTCGGTGAATTTGATTACCGGAACCGTATCTTTCTTTTTGAGTTCCACCCCGATCGGAGCGATAAAGTCCTGCGCGGAACGGTGTTCCGACATCAACCGCTGAAGCGTATGTTTCACATTGTTCTGGTTGCGGGCGATCATGCGTTGTACTTTGTTCGTTACAACATCATTCAGTCCTTTCTGTAATTCGATTTTATTCATAGTTTCGGCCCATATTTAACCTGCCGGGCATGGCAGGGGTTAATAAATTAATAATTGATATTTTACCGGAATTAAATCGAATCAATGTCTTTATTACAAGACATTTGATTATCCCGGCTCTCGGAGCAAAGGGCAATAACAGGCGGGCAAGGCCGGAGGCGGGGAGCGAGGTATAAAAAAAGCACCTTTACGGTGCTTTTTTTGTGCCGAGACTTCAGTCTGCCCCGACGGAGGCCGCACGTCTGTTATCTTTGCGCAGGAGCCGGGAGAATGACAAGAATATAAAATTTAGCAACTATTGTTTCAGAGGCTTATTTTTTGTAATTTTGGATTATAACTGACCCAGAAAATATTATGAACCAACTTTCTCCTGAAAAAATTGCTTTCAGATGTCTTTACTGGATAATTCTTCCGGTTGGTGGACTTGCCTTTCTGTTCTATCTATATATTGTCCTCGGATTCATTTCAGACCAAAGACCTATTATGGAATTGATTCAATCCAATAAGGATATGTTAACGATTATATTGTCAGGTGGCACTTTCGTGGGGGTATTGGGGACAATTATCTACCAAATCAACACCTACAAATCCACAAAGAAAACCAATGCTTTACAGCGATTCGAAACAACCTTTTTTAATATGCTGGGATTACAACAGCAGATTACAACCGAATTAAAATCTCCGAATAAGGATATTGTTGAAAAGGGCCGGGCCTTGTTTGAATATTTATACAAAGATTATTCAATACTGAGCGATGACACTTATTTGCCTTATATTGATTACAACGAAACTGTTTGTGGCAATAGTTGTTTAATAACCATTTTGCATTGGGACGGACTATCTGGGTATAGCAGATCCAATCTACCCTCGGTCTTCGATCACTATTTCAGGCATCTGTACCGGATTATCAAATTTATTGACAATCCCAAACATGACTTCTTGACGTTTGATGAACGGTACGCCTATGCAGGAAATCTTCGGGGCACGCTATCCAAATACGAATTGGTATGGCTGTATTATAATTGTCTTGCTGGGCCGGGATTTGAGAAATTCAAACCCCTTGTCGAGAAATATGCTTTGCTCAAAAATTTAAGAGCGGAATTATTGTCCACAAGTAAGGAATTCAGATTATATGCTGGCATAACCCCTCTTGCGTCTATTCAAGATAATGAAGGATATAATGATTTCGATTTCTATCTAACAGATGATGAAAAGCAGAAGGACAAATATTATCTCGGAGCTTTTTATAACAAGATGGAGTTAGAGGTCAAGAAAAGAGAATTCCGAGAGAAACGACCAGCTTTCAATGCTTGGGTAGCACGTCAGTCAAACCGACCAGCCCCCGAACCCGGAATAGCGCCCGAACAGGAATAAAAAAAGATAGCTGCCTTTCAGCAGCTATCTTTCATTATAGAAATGGCCTATGCGTCGGTTTTCACCTTTTTGCGCTCCGCGCATTTGTTCTTCTCCAACATTTCAAAGGTCTGTTTCGACGGTTTGCGAGCAATCGTCAGCCGAAGCCCGCAGTGCGGGCAAAGAAACTCACTGCTTTTAAGCAGTTGGCCGAGCGATAAAGGGATGAACCCGCTGCATTTCGGGCAAGTCAATCCGGTAGTTTGGGTTGTATCCATTGTGTTCTTATTTTTTCTCTTCCGCCATTTTGAACCCGGTCGGCTGGGGAACCTTTCGATTTACGTTTTACAGCACGATTGAGTGTCTTTGTTTCCACCTGGTAATGCGCCGCGAGGTCGGTGTCGAGCATCACACGCTGACCACGTATTATATTATTATTCCTCTATTTGCTGTAAACCATAAATTTCTTTCTGCCTTTCAATCTCCTCGCGTAACTCTTCCTCTTTGGGCAGGTAAGTCAGGTATTTTGCTGCAAATAGTTGTGGATTCTCATGCAGCACCGAATACCGGGCGATGTCGCGGCTGGTTTCCGTGCAGAGGATCAGTCCGATTGTCGGATTATCGCCTTCCGTGCGTTTCAGTTCATCGTACATGCGCACGTACATATCCATCTGCCCGACATCCTGATGCGAAATCTGGGTGGTCTTCAGGTCGATCAGCAAAAAGCACTTTAAAATGTAATTGTAGAATACCAAGTCGATGAAATAATCCCCTGCATCGGTTGAGATATGCTGCTGCCGGGCAACGAAAGCATAGCCCTTTCCCATCTCCATAATGAATTTCTGCAAATGCGTGAGGATCGCGCTTTCGAGTTTGGATTCGGTAAAGTCCATATTCGACGCCAAGCCCAGAAATTCCGCCACCATCGGATTCTTGATGAACTCCAACTTGTCTTTTTCATACGCCGCGGTCAGGGATTTCATTTCCGATACGACCTTTTCCTTCGCTGGTGATTGAAGCAGACGATGATAGTATTGCGACGATATATTACGGTCGAGTGTGCGGACGCTCCATGTTTCCTGTGCAGCTTCGTTCAGATACCACATGCGGGCCGCGTCGTCCGTAACCCGCAATAAGGTTCGAATATGCGACCAGGTAAGATTCTGCACACGCGTGTTCACTTTCTGCCAGTCCGGCAATAGCGAGTAGAATTGTCTGTAATACCAAAGATTACGTGTTGAGAAACCTTTGCCGAATGCCGCGGACAGTTCGCCGGAAAGCACCTTCAACAACTGCGTCCCGTATTCTGCACGGCTCTTGCCCTGCTGCTCCTGCTCAACGATGCGTTTGCCGATATTCCAATAGGTCTCCAGCATCGCGGCGTTGATGGCGGCATAGGTATTCAGACGGGCATCCTCGATCAGACGTTTGATGTCGTCGATAAAAGAGCGTTCCAAAACAGGGGCGGTCATGATAAGAATGTTTAGAATGAGAAACAAAGATAGCAATTTATCCGGATTAGCCTACATGTCCAGCCCCTCGAAAAATTCGCCGATGGTCACGCCGTAGTAGCGACACAGGCGGTCGATGGTGTAAGCATCCGTCTGCGAGGTGATGGTCGCCTGGCCTCGGGCAAAAATCTCTTGGGGCATATTCTATTTTGACATAGAATAGGCCGGGATTTGGCTTTGCGTTGAATTTAACGAAGCGTAAGCAAATGCTTTCTCGCTGGGGAGTTTCCCGGCAACAATAAAGGCAGGCCGTTAAGCCTGCCTTTGTTATGGATCGTTGTTATCAGAAAATAGCGCTAAAGAGCTGTGCATATTTTACTATCGTGCAGTTTACTGTTACTTTTTCCTCGGTTAAGGTGAGTTTCCGCTGGGGGTTGATTTAACCGTTTTTCCTAATTCCGTTTCATTGAAATAGTCCGGGCATGTGCCCGGCACATGCTTCTAAAATGAAAAAATAGGGCAGACAACGCGGAACCCGACGCCGAAGCCGTCAAATTCGGGGGGCAAGCCGAAACGCAAAGCCGAGTAGCATCCATAATCATCACTGAAATAGCTGCCCCCGCGTAACACGCGAGAGCTTTCTCTATCAGGGCCGACCGGGTCTGTAACACTCCAACTTTCGTAGGGGCCGTACCAATCCGAACACCACTCAGCTACGTTGCCGTGCATATCATAAAGGCCCCATGCGTTAGGTTTCCTTGTCCCGACTGCATGGGTAGTTCCGTCGCTATTGCTTTTAAACCACATATAACGATAGCTGTCCGCAGAGCCGAAACTGAAAATATCAATACTTCCCGCGCGGCAGGCGTATTCCCACTGCGCCTCGGTAGGCAACGCGCCGCTCACCCAGTCGGCAAAGGCTTTCGCGCCGTACCACGATACATCAATAACCGGGTGATTATCACAACCCATTGCCGGAACCCACTTGTCCGTTTCCCAATGCAATCCAAAATCGGAAGAGCTTGTGGAGGTCATGATGAAAGGCTGCATTTCGGTAACAGCATAGTCAAAGTTATCCTTATAATAAGTAACGCTCCCTTTGCCGTCGCTCTCGATACCTTTTTCATTCAGGAACGCCGCATACTGTATGTTGGTTATTTCATACCTGCTCATATAGAACCCCTTGCTCAGTGTTACCCGGTGTACCGGCATGGCCACACCTTTTTGACCCATAGAAAAAGACCCGGCGGGAATTTTTACAAAGGAAATCCCTAATCTCATCATTCTTTCCAGCCAAGAGAGATAATTGCTCATTTCGTCCTCCCACCTTGTTACGGACAAGGTTACATTAAGCCCCGTGCGGGTTAAGGTAACGTGGTAAGTGTATTGTTTGCCGCTTTCGAGGGTAAATGCGGTTTCGGGAGACCACTCCAATACCCTGTTATCCGGAAGCGTAACGCGGATAAACGCCGTACTGCCGGCCACCACCTGCGGAACAACGACGGCATCGTTATAGCGCACGTTGGCCGCCGTAAAGTCCGCCGAAAGCTCGTTGCTAACCGTTATATCTTCCGCCGTGCCGCTTGCCACAACCATAGCCGCGCGTTTTTTTTGAACGGACATTTCCACACCCATGGACGGGGTAAAGTCAGCCGATACTTGTGTTCCGACTATTTGGATAGTCGCACCCGCAAGGTCGGTTTCTGCCGTCCCCGGAGCAACGGCGATGCGCACCTTGCTCAAAAGGTGGTAGAAAGTCATCGGAATGCCGTCTGTCGTTTTCGCCACATTTTGATTGACGGCATACAGCAAATCGGAATTGTAGTAATCCGTCTCCGCCCGCTGGTCGGCCGCTACTGTGTGGGTGATGGCCAACTCAGGGAACACCACGTCCAGCGGGCCGTTGGTATGCATGGCGTAAATAATTACGTTGTCGTCCGTCTTCGGGAAATACATTGGTTCGCCGCCCGTAAAGCCGCCGCTGCCGTCGGTGGTCAGAGGGTTGTTGCCATAGAGCTGTGCGGAAGTGGTCGCATTGTATACATAAAAGGCCACGCTGCGCCCGGCGGGATACTGCGCGTCCATGCCCGTGTGGGCGCGGGTCTGCACCTCGATCCCACCCGTAAAGCGCATGGGTACGAGCCCCTCCGTGCCGTTGTCGTAAGTTTCGTCGGTGCTACACCCTGTCGCCAGCAGGAGCGCCACCAAATAGGCCAATTTATTTTTCATATATTAAACGCGTTAGTTGGGTTCCACAGGGGTCGTTCCGCCGTCTTCCCAATCCTCGATCCGACTCGTTACGGCCAGTCCGGTAGGTAGGTTTACAGTAACCTCGTAGATATAATATTTGCCGCTTTCGAGCGTCAGGTCGCCGGGGAGTTCATAGGTCATCGTCCGGCCCGAGGCGAGCTCCACGCTCAGGAACGTCGTCCCCGCCGCCAGCGTTTGCGGCACGGCGACGGCATCGTTGTATTTCACATTGGCCGGGGTAAAGTCCGGCGAGGGTTCGTTGCCTACGGTTATCGCCGCCGCCGTGCCGCTTGCCGCGACCATAGCGGCGCGATCGGCGCGCTGGGTTATATTCACAGTTTTGGAAGGGGTAAAGCCAGCCGACGGTTTCGTGCCGAGTATCTGCACCGTCGCACCTGTAAGGTTGGGCGAATTAGTTCCCGAAACAATAGCGACGCGCACCTTCGAGAGCATGTGATAGAATGTAAGCGGGATGGAGGAGGCGGTCTTTGCCACATTTTTACTATTGGCGTATAGCAAGTCGGATTTGTAATAGTCCCCCTGCGTCCGTTGGTCGGCAGCGACCGTGTGGACGACAGCCGACGAGGGGAACGCCCCGCTCAATGTACCGTTGGTATGCAGGGCATAAATGTTGATATTATCGCCCGTAATGGGAAAATACATGGCCTCGCCGCCCGTAAAATTGCCCGCCCCGTCAGCCGTCAGCACATTGTTGCCGTAAAGCTGGGCGGAAGTGGCCGCATTGTCCACATAAAAAGCCACACCACGCCCGGCGGGGAACTGGGTATTCATACCGTCGAAAACGCGGGTTGAGGGCTCGATGTTGCTTGCGATGCGCATAGGCGTTGGGCTCTCGTCAGGGGAATTTTTGTCGCTGCCGCAACCTGCCAAAAAAAGCAAGGTTGCCGCCACAGCTAAGGTGTAATGTAATTTACTCATGGATTTTGGTTTTTAATGGTTAATAGCCATATCATCATACGGGGAAAATCTGAAATAACAATCCTCACAATATACAAGATAATCATTTTTTGACGTAATGATCACATCCCGGTCGTTGTTTTTCATTCACCGAACAATGTGGGTTGGTATGCCATAAGGTTTTCCGCCATTCCCAAGCGAGGTGTTGCTGTATTTCAGGAACGTATGGTAATATATCGAATAAACAGGGTTCTTCGTGCGTCACATCGTGGCGGCAGGGCAAACGAAAAGGCACTGCCGCAAGACAGTGCCCTTTCCGCTCCGTAAGCAGGAATTTTATAATGCGTGTTTGGTGAACTCCGTCAACGCATTTTTAATCACCGAATTGATCGAAGTCCCGAGCTTTCCGGCCACAGCCGCCAGCTTCTCATGAACTTCAACCGGAATCCGAATGTTCATCGCGCCGCTGAACGGTTTTTCGGGCTGCATACCGCGCTCCGAGCATTGTGCCAGATAAAATTCGACTGCCTGCTCGAAATCTGCGCGCAGCTCCGCGACCGTCTGCCCTTCGTAGGTGATCGCGGACTTGCTCATGCCGAGAACTTTCCCGAACAGACAGTTGTCCGCCTCGCTGACCTCGACGCTGCCGAGATAACCTTTGTACTTCATCGTCTCCATAACTACTCCTCCAATAAATTCTTTTCTTCCAAAAACTCCAAGACCTGCTTCATCACGTAGCTCTTCACACTCCCATCGGGATGGGGTTTGTGCAGCGAGTAGGACAACTCGCGCTCTGAGTGAAAGAACTCTACACGGGAACCGGAGGTCGCCCCCTTGTTGTTCATCTCGAACCCCAAGATCGTAAACAGCCGTTTCATTTCGTCGAACGTAAAGTCCTTCGGTTGTTTGCGAAAACGTGCGATCAGCTTCTCCTTTGTTCCCATTACAGCAATCTTTATGCAAATGTAACTATTTTTTAGTTACAAACGTAGGTTTTTGGAAATTATTTTTTCGGCTCCGCCCTCTTATAGCCGATGGGCTGGGACTGCTTGCGGGCCTGCGGGACTTTGACCGACAAGGCGGCAATCGCCTGATAAATGTTATCCAGCTCTTTGCGCATGTCCTCGGAAAGGTCGTTTACCGCTTCGGCGTTATCTTCACCGACACGCTCCAGCAGGGCCAACTTTGACCGTATTTCCGACAGCTCAGCCGTTACCGTGGTGGTGGTCATGATGTAATTACGCATGGCGACAAAGGCCCGCATGATAGCGATACTGGTTTGTGCGGCAACCGAACTTTTGAGTACTGCCGAAAGCATGGAAGCTCCCTGTTCGGTAAAAGCGTAAGGATTGCGGCGCAAGCCCATAGAAATAGAATTGGTTATCACAATTTGTGATTTCCAATTATCCGTTTCCGCATCGGTTAATTGAAACATAAAGTCGGGCGGGAACCGGTCTGCATTACGTTTGACGGCTTGATTCAATGCGCCTGTCGTTACTTGGTACAGTTCGGCCAAGTCGCGGTCGAGCATCACGCGCTGGCCGCGCATTTCGTAGATTTTGTTTTGGATTGTAGTGAGTTCTTCCATAACTAAGGGGCTGGCTTATTTTGAGGCAGAAACCTAACTGCTATAAATCTATATCGTCGAAAAACTCTTCAAGTGTCAGCCCATAATATTTGCACAGGAGATACAGTGTGGAAATATTGATATTGAGCTTTCCAGCCTCAATATTACCAATGTTCTGCCCGGTTGCCTTTATAACCTCTCTTTGCGTCTGTCCAGAATTACGGCGCAATGTTCGAAATTTAAAGGCAATTTTTAGAAGCACATTATTGAGTCGTTCCGGACTAATCATATTTACTTAACCCTTTAATAAACTCATTCATCGAAATTTTATAGAGATCGCAGAGTTCCACCAATTTCCCAATCGTTATATTTGTATAGCCGTTTTCTATATTCGTCAAATATATGTCTCTTTGAAAAGCAACATCTTCTTGGGTCATTTTAAGTTCTTCACGGATGAGCCTTAATCGTGTCCCAACAGCTTTAATCAGCCTTTCATTTCTGTAATGCTTACTCATGTTGCAAAGGACTTAAATAACCACTTATGCCCTATCTGTATAATTATGTATATGATTACGATTATTGAGATATTTCTAAAAATTATGGATTGTTAAGCCATTAAAAGCATGATTATCAAAAAAGTAGCACTACATTTGCACCGAAAAAGGGATAATTTCGATTTCAAAAAATCTGTTTAGCAATATTCATGCACATTTATATTCTGTGTAATTATTGCTGAATTGAAAAAAAAGTCCTATATTTGGTGTGCGATCCGTCGAAAGGCGGGGAGCGGTTTGTCGCAGTGGCTAAACGTGGAAATTTAACTAATCCGCGGCAAACACGACATTCGCAAGAGTGTCAGCCTATGCCCGCAAGGGCGAGGTGTTTATCAGTAAGCATACGACCCCTAACGGGCGTGGGCTTTTGTGTTATATTGTCGGATGGGTTTTCCACGACCTTGCTACTGCGTATAGCGCAACTGCCCCTCCGCCCGTTAGTTTTTACGGATAGCATGGATTCCGAGTGCCGGAGTTCATGCTATCTTTATTAACGAGGCAAGTTTTCGATGGGTGGCATAACCTTAAAACTGAAAGTTATGTTATCTTTGCATCATCATACGCGGCGAAGGCCGTGACATATTAGGGTACAACCCGCTGATCTGAACGCCGAACTCACAATTCATCAATCTCCAGATAAGCAGGCTTGTAGTCCTCGGTATATATCACTATTACAGCGATATTACCGTGGGCGCAAGGGCTGTTTTTGGAGGAAGGCATGTGAGGCCGGGCGTTCGAGAATAGCACCTACGCCCCTTTTTTGGGGATTCTTTCAGTCACCAGCACAACCCCGGCAATATGTCACGGCAAATCAATCAGAAGAAGGAGGCGTTTTTTGGCGTCCGTCGGCCACTGGTCGGCGGGCATTGCCGTGCCGTTTGCGGGGTTATTAGGACGGCTTTGGCCCTAAAATCTGGTAGGAACCGCTCAAACCGCGGTTTCGATATTTGTAACCCTGGCCGTCCTTTCTTCGATCTATTCACACAAACGATATATGCCGCCGTTCTCCGCTCGGTTTCAGCCTATGGCAACTCGGACGGAAAGGACAGTCTTTACGGGTCGGCAGAGACTTTCGCACCCCGTCCCGGTTTCAACGGTCTGAAAAAAACGGCGGCACAACTCATCACGGATACGGCTCCAGCTTCACCGACTTCACCGCAGGACTGCTGCCGAACCTTCGGAACCGTATCCGTACTTACATTCCCGGCCAGACGCCCGAACGCAGGCGCAGGCCGGGCAGCGGCGGCGTACAATGTCCGTTCCCGCGTTTTGACCACAGCAAAACGAAGCTCCGCCGCCACGTGTGCGGATTACACTTGCTTCCCGGCCGGGAGCAGGCGGCGGACTTCGTTTCTTCGTCTTCCGGCTCCGCTGTGCGGAGTGCGGCATCCTATCCCCGTCCGGCGTAAAGGTGCGTCACTAACTCAAGTTTATTCCCCCGGACGGTTCCGGGTCGGCCGCCGCCGTGTGCAGTCCCCAATGCGCACGGTCGGCTCCGGCTCGGTTTTTGTCGTTTCACTGCCAAAGTCGGGAGTGGTTAAACCCGGCTTTTTTTAATGTTTTTCCCCGGTTCGCCGGGTTTTGGTGCCGGGGTTTAGCGGCTCCGGCACCATTCTTAAAATGCGGAGACATGAAACACGACCCCAAAAATAACCCTTTGCAGGCGACCTCAGATTTCCTGCGCGCGCACGGGTTCCGGCTGACGCCCGCGGAGCTGCCCGACGAACTGCTGCATCTGTGGCTGGTTCCCGAATCGCAGATCCGGGAAGGCCGTTATTACGGCCCGCAGTCGCCCCGCAGTCCCGAGTTCCGGAGATATTACCTTTCGATGTACGTAGTGGCCTGCACCTACATGGAGCATCACCCCGAGCTGCCGACCACGGCGGCGATCGACGCGATCCCCGACTTCCGCCACCGCTGGCTGGAGTTCCAGCACGTGCTGCGTTACATCGCATGCGCACGTCGTGACGGGCGGCCGCTTCCGGCGGTGAATATCCTGAATACGGAACAGTACGACACCATACGGCGGCGTCTGGGGGTTACGGAATGGCTGTTCCGGATGCTTCCTAAAACCGTAAGCTGACATGAGGGTCTACACGATCGGGTTCCTGGGATTTTTCGCCTACACGAGACGGATATGCGACTACATGGACACGCTGCTCGTGCGCGCCCTTGAGCAGCACGGCGAGGTACGGGTGATGCTGACCCTCCAGCATACCGCCGACCGTCTTATGGCGGGGCGTGTGCTGGAGATCGGCAAACTCTTTCCGGGCCTGCGGTTGGTTCCCGTAATTACGGAGCAGGAGGAACGCATCTACAAGAAGAACGGCCCGAGCCTTTCGGCCGGGGAGCGCAAAAGGCGGCTCGACGCCGCAGACGGCTACGAGGTAGTTCCCGACATACTCCTTTCGAACAAGTTGCCCGGCTATCATCAGCGGTTCATCGAATGCTGCGCCCAGATCGTCTAGTAAACAGCCAATCCGCTTTGCGTAGTCGAGAAACGAATGTCGAACGTCATTATCTTACTGGGGATAAAAAAATATATTCCGACAAAATCGCCAAGTTCGCCTGCCGCTGTGCGACGAACGCTCCAATGGAGCGGTAATATCCCGATTATCCAAAATATATACTCATATTTTCATTGATGAGGTGCAAGATCTTGCCGGATATGATTTGGAATTTTTAGATAAGTTATTTCTTTCTCCACTGGAAATTCTATTAGTAGGAGATCCTCGTCAAGGAACTTTCTCAACAAATAGTTCTGCTAAACACAAACAATTCAGACGGTCTAATATATTGGATTATTTCAAAAGTCGCAAAATGAAATTTAACCTCGATATTGATTCACAATCTTTGAATGTAAACCATCGGTGTGTATCTGAAATCTGTGATTTTTCAAATAAACTATATCCTGATATGATTGCAACAACGTCTGATAATACATCTGAAATAGAGCATAAAGGGGTATATTTTCTTCGGCAAACAGATGTGGAAGAATATTTACAGAAATACAGTCCTATTCAGTTACGACAGAGTAAAAGTACCGATACCCATCCTGCATACCCGACATTGAATTTCGGGGTATCCAAAGGTTTGTCATTCGATAGAGTTCTCATATATCCAACAAAGCCTATTTTAGATTGGATTATCAGAGGAATAGAATTGAAACCGACAAGTAAGTGCAAGTTATATATCGCTATAACGCGGGCACGATATAGTGTCGCCATTTTATATGATTATAACGACAATGTAAATATATGTGGAATAACAAAATATAAATGATAATTGTATTGCACCTTTACTATTTGAACCTCTTTCTTGAATATGTAATTAGTAGAGGGGTAAAAACTTGTTAGCAATCTTATTATTTTGTCGCGGACGGCTTAATGAAGCACCGTCCACAATGCCAGCAGAGGGGCATAGTCTTTCAGTGCTACGCGAAGTTGCTCTTTGGCTGTCTGGAGCCGGTAGTTGATCTGACGTTCCGAAAGGCCGTACAGCCGTTCGATCTCTTTGTAGCTCATATTCTCTATACGGTGCGCGAGAAAAACGCGCCGCGTGCGCTCGGGCATCCCCCGGAGCGTGCGTTCGATGATCTCGCTGACTTCCGCATAGCGCATCGTTTCCGGAAGCGTCGTTTCCAGAATATCGAGGTGCTGCTCCAATGTCCGGACAGCCGATGTGCGCAGTTTGTCGTGCGCCTCATGGTGCCGCTTGCAATCCCGCAGATAGTTCAAACATCGGTTTTTGACCGACGAAAGCAGGTAGGCCGGAATATGTTCCGTGTCCACCGTCGCATGGCTTTCCAAGAATTGAATAAAACTTTCCGCAACCAAGTCTTCTGCGGTCATAGCGTCCCGAACGTAGGATTGGGCGATACGCAGGAACCGTGGCTTGTAAGTCATATACAGATGTTCGAAATCGCGCTGCGAGATCGGGAGCTTCGAGGCTGACATCATTAAGATCGTTAAGGCTGTTTTGCCAAATATACGATTTTATCGCCAATCCTGCAAAACGATCTCTGCACCTACAAAAAAAGGTACCTTCAGGTACCTTTGATTCGTTGCCTCCGCCTAATTAGGATAAGTCCATTCCCGCACGGGCCGTAATCCCAATTTCGCCAAGCGTCTGTACGATGATCCCGTCTGAGGAATCCTCATACCTCCGCTATGCACCCAACAATATGGGCAGCGGGTAGCGGTTCTTTTCTCGATTTCGGGAGCTTTGGTTTTCAGCCAATTTTTCAGCCACTTCAATTTTGCTTCCATTTCCGAAATATTGCATTCACAGGCCGGATGTACCTCTACATAAAACACCTCTCCGTTATAATCGAAAGCATAATCCCAACGCGGTTCCTCTGGATACAAGTTCTTTGTGCAACCGTCGATATCCACGCTCCCCCCGACCAAACGCATATCCGGAGCATTTATCTTTTTGCTGTTCGTACCTAATGCCTGCAAACCGCCCCGGTAGCCGGAAGATATATCCGGGGTGGCCAATACCACATTCTTGAATGTTTCAATAGACTGCTTGCCCATATTATTATGCACAATAATATTTCGATAGAATCTCCGCTGCTTTACCTGCAAATTGCGAAATACCGCCCCATTCGGAAATGGCGGGATCATCGCTGCCGGCATCTAAGTCCGATATGTCCTGCGATTCTACCATCTTATTATCCGGCCTGTTGAAATAGAAGGTCTTAATTTGCTTTTTGAACAAGCCATCGAACAGTTGATGTGTGGCAGGTGTTTGCCGCATGTCGAAAAGCTCGTATAACGAATCGTCCAAATTCGGAGCCTCCGTTTTTTTCAGTTCGTTGAATACCCATGCGAATTCGAGGAAAACGGGCGAATGTGTGGAAACGATCACCTTATAACCTCTTGAAATTAGTTCGATAATCTGGATGATAACCGATTTGATGGCCTCGGGATGCAAGCCCATTTCCGGTTCTTCGATAATAACATAATTATAGGTTTCGCTGTCGATAACGCGCGACTTGGGCCCCAGAAGACAGTAGAATCCGAGCAACAGCGGCATGAACTCTTTCTGGCCGGCGCTCCACGTCATAAACGGGACACTCAGACCATTGACTTCCATACGCATCTTTCTTTGCCCCATCTGCTCTTCCATAATCACTTTCCCGTCATGGAAAATGCTGTTATTGAATGAATTGCGAAGCGCCGCTTTTAATCTGTTCTTGATGGGGAAAATCGCCTCGGGATTCCCCATGCCGTTTTGCATGAACAGGCGTAGCGTTTCGCTGAAATACCGCAATACATAAGGGGTGGAGTTATCGAATTCCATAAAATTCTTAGGCCGCCCGTCTGCAATGCTCAGAATACGCTGGGCAGGAATGTAGAACATGGTTTCCGGGACGGACTTCGTATAGGCTCCGAGTAGTGAATCCCGACAATAATTTTTATCATCCAGCTTGATATGACTTTCGCGCTTCCAGATCTCCGACATTCCGTCACCGAAATAGACTTCCAGAATATTGGTCGGGTTTTTATTCCAGATATAATTGTATTGGTTCAGGGTGTACAGAATATGTTTTTTATCAACCAATAACTTCAAAAGCTGCAAAAAGATGCTTTTGCCGCTCGCTTGCGGCCCGATGAGTAAAGTAAGATCCCCGAATTCGACGCTAACTTTTCCGATAGGCCCGAACGATTGCACTTCTAAACGTTCCATATCATTATATACTGTTATTTTGCAAAGATAAACTTAAATTGTCTAATCTCAATAGATTCTATTTTTTTACTCAGGGGTTTCGACACAAACTTCGTGAAAATTTTAATCCATCGCTGATAGAGCGCGGCTAAAACACCGAGAAAATGTGGGATTCCATGCCGCATGAAGGCTGAAATGCTACGCTGAACAAAAATGGGATAGGCGGCTTTCACAAGCGACCTATCCCGGCAAGAAAAGAATGACAACAAAGGCTTTATGGCTCCGGAATTTGCCGGAGATTGAATGACGGAATCTTTTTGAAATCGGTCATCATTTTTTTGCGGTGCAGTTGTGCGGCGAGCATCGCCAGATCATAGGCACTGTACACCCTGTTTTTCGCAGCTCCCAGCGTCCGGATCTGACAGCGTTTGCGGGCGTCGTCCAACTGCCGCAGCGAGAGGTTCAGCACGCCGCACGCCTCCAGTGCCGTCATGCCGATATTGATGTTCTGCCGCGAGCAGACGTACGACAGCAGCAGGAGCGAATAACTCTGCTGATAGTTCGTTTTGATGAGCTCGCGCAGAGCTTCCTCTTCGACAACCTTGTACTTCGGTTCTTGTACCATGATAAATGCGATTATAGGTTTTGTTTTTCTCGAACTTCCTGCAAGTAGCGTTGCACGTCGGAACTGAGGTAGAAGCGTCGGCGGCCGATCTTGAATCCCGTAAGTTTCTTTTGGTTATGCAAGATGCGCAGATAGCGCACGCTGATATGGAGGATCTGACAGACATCCAGATAGTCGAGAACCGTATTGTCTGACGTGTCGTTTCCGGGCTTCAGGGCCTTCATATCTTCGGACAGCTTGTCGAGTTTATCCAATATTTTCCGGCTGTTCTCCAAAATCTCTTTGCAGAAGATCGACGATTCCATTGTATCCATGCTTTGTAGTTCCGTCTGCAAAGATGTGAAGCCGAATCGCATGTTTCCTTGAGTTAACCGGAATCATCAGTTTTTTGTGCGTAAAACATATTTTCTGTGCTTTGCCGATGGGTTTTCAACTCGATTTTATTTAACTATATCCGTCCGAGAGGCTTCTCGGCCTTCAAAGAGGCGGAATATTCGCGGTATATCTCCCGCTTGGCCTCCAAAGAGAGTTGCAACCAGAACATATCCGGCTCGTCGGGGCGGTGTCCGTTATCGTCCTCCTCCGCGCCGAAATAAGCTGGTGTTTCCTCTTGGAAGATGCGCTCTTTTCGGTCTTTTGCCTGACCGTTCCACCAATCATGCAGACGTTCGTATTCACCTTGCAGGTATATGTCGGGCATCCGTGAGCTGCCGATCCACTCCGCCTCTTCGCCGCACGGCGCGTCATAAAAATTCGTCAGGCAGATGTCGCGCTGCTCCTCGCACGCCTGTCGCGTGAATTCCAATAACGCCGAACGGAAAATTTCGGCTTTCAGTTCGACTATCCGCCGACGTATATCGGTAACGGTTCGACGGTCGAGCTCCCGGCGTTGCGGAGCCTGCGGAGGAAGATTGTTCCGAAGATAGGATTCGAGCAGGTGAAGTTCGCCTGTCAAAGGCGAGTCGTCCCCATTCGGCCCGTACATCGCTACCAGTTGCTCCGCATTATCGGGGAGTGTCAAATTCTTGTATTCCATCTTATTTTACGTTTAACGGGGCAGAAATGCTTCTGCCCCGTGATTGTTTCAAACCGATCGTGTTCCTTATTCCCGCCCCAGAGACCTGAGAATCGCTTTGCCGGACTCGATGTTCCACTGCTTCATGTAACACTGCCAACAGCCGTTCTCATATGAGTAACGGTAGCCGGCATGACGTAATTTCCGGCGAGTGTCATCTGCCGGTTTTTCATTGAAAAAGATTTGGAAACGATTCTCTTGCGGATTTTCGACGACGCGGACACCGTTTATGTCATATTCTTTCCGCTCTTGGGATTTGAGCCGCCGGACGCTTTCGAGGCGCTTCCTCGCAGTACGGAGCGTCGCATTGTTGTTCGCCAGCCTGTAAGCGGGATAGCCGACCCGCCCGCAGAAATCCGGAACCAAAAGCGCACGGGCATCCTGCTCGTTCATCCCGAGCTCTACGAGCCGGGCGACCTTTTCGTCGTCGGAGAGCTTGGCTCTGATGATCTTGTTGCGGTCTTTCATCGCCTGCTGCACTTGTTCGAGAAATGCGATCTTATCCTCCAAACGCTCTATGGAATCTTCGTCTTCGGTGTAAATGGCATTGTTATTCTCGACCGCTTCCGCTTTGCGCCGGTAATACTCCGCCTTTTTCTGCTCTTCGACCGATTGCCCCAAAGCGTTCCAACTGCGTTCCAATGCCGCACGGTGCTGCCGCTCGGAATGATGCCCCGCAAGGATCGGCTGTCCGGCGGGAATGCCGGCGACGCTGCGGTTCGAGCGGTCGAAAGCATCCCGCGATCTTTGTTCGGCACGACGTGCCAATTCCATATACCGGTCGATCCGGTTTTGCCTTTTTTCAGTGTTCGACATAGTTTTTTGTTTTTTAGAGTTAGTTCCGCTCCGGCGACGAGCCGCTGCCGGAACGGATGATGTGTTTGCTTCTATTTTCGTGATCTGGTGAGCCGATGCCCGCAATTCGGGCAGAATGTATGTGTTTTCATCGGATATTACCTTCCCATAAGTATTACAGTCGTGTGATTAGTATTTCATGACACACAGTCCTTGAGCGACCATACTAAGCGAGTAATCCTCCTTATGCAGTTGCTTCAAGACCGAAGCATTGCTCTTGTGGATAAGGATGGGATAAACATTCATGTAATTTTCGTTTACCGGCGTGTTGAATGACACGGTGATTCGGTGATTGTTGGTGATGATTTCCAGCGCACGACGGAAATCTTCGGGTTTCATGTTCATTCGTGGTAAAAATATAAGTCATGTGTGTGTAAAAAGAAATAAGGCAGCAATGACGAAAATGCAATCGCCCCTGCCAGAGTACATTCTGACAGGGGCGATTCGGATTCGTTCGATCGTTAATTGGCCGTTCTCCGGTAGCGGCTCGTGCCTTTGTAGACGGCCCGCTCCGCATCGCGTCGGATCTCCTCGGCGGTTTTGACCTTCCCGTTGTTGATCCACGCCAAAAGTTCGTCTTCATAGAAATAGACCTTACGACCTTGACGGCAGCTCGGAATCTCGCCCAGACGAGACAGCGTATAGATCGTATTGCGGGCTTTGCCCAAAATCCGGCATGCCTCGTCGATCTGAATAGGTCTGCGTTCAGGTCGGGGCGGCTGGAGCGTGCAAACCAACTGTCGAAGTTCTTTGAGTTCCCTTGACATCTCCTGTAAGGCGTGGGGAATGTCGTTAAAGGTAAGCTCCTGTTTCTGTTCTTCTTCCATAATCGTTATCGTTTATCGTATTTTGGGGAGTCGGAAGGGATTCGTCTCTTCATGCCGCAGTCGAGGGCGGTTCGATATGAATCCGGATCTTTCCCGTGGTTTCGATTTTGCTCTCCTCCAACAGGGCGAGATACACCTCCGTGGTGGAAACATGTTTGTGCGTCAACATCCGGCTCACCGTGTAAATGTCCGTTCCGCCGGCAAGCTGCAAGACGGCATACGTATGCCGGAAGCAATGAAAGGTAATGTGTTTGGTGATACCAGCAGCCGCGATCCAGCGTTCGAGAGGCCCCAGCAGCATATTGCGGGTCAGACCCGCGAAAACCGTTCCATCGCCACGCGGCCCCATAAGACACACGGCATCATCGCTGAGCGGCAAGGTCGCAATGGCATCCGTTTTTTCCGTTTGGATTTGCATGCAATAGCCTCCGCCCGAGAGACCGGGAACGATATTCGACCATTTCAGAGACGACACATCGCTGTACCGCAAGCCCGTAAGGCATGAAAAGAGCGAAGCGCGTTTAAGCACCGGAATCTCGCAAGGCGTTCGGGAGAGATTCATCAACTCCGTCGGGGTCAGAAAATCCCGGCGCGTAGGTTTGACCTCGATGTAATCCAGAAAATCCGCAATATTTTCTTTGATCCATTTGTCCCGATAGGCGAAATAGACCACATATTTGAAGTATTTGAAATATCCCGCGGCCGTATTGATATGGATCCGTCGGTCGGGTTGTCGGAATTTCGTGGCTTTCTGGATGTATTGCCGGTATTTCAGACACAGGTCGAGGGTCAGTTCCCCGAAAGTGCATCGCCCGGACATAAACCGTTCGAAATGCCGGAAAGCGCTTTCCCTCGTGTTCCCGTTTTCCTGTGCGAATTTCCAAAAAAAGGCCAGAAAATCGGCCTTCAGTTTCGTCTTGTCCAAAAAGCCGAACTCTTCGTTGATTACGGACTGTTGCCGGATTCCGCGGATCGCTTCGGCCTGTGCCAAGGTCGCCGTGTTATGTTCCCGTTGAAAAGCGTTTTGGGGTTTGTCGAAAATGTACATGCCCAGCGTTTCCATCCGGATGAGTTTGTTCGTTTCCGGATTGCGGATCGGCGGATAATAGTCGAGTTGAAGCGAGCGGCGCCCCTGAGATATGGGATAGGAGCGAATTTTTACTTTGATTCGTTTCATAGGAAATAACAACGCTAAGATACGCATTCAGAAAATTACCGTCAAATTTTTCCGTTTCGCAATATGCGGATAATCAGCCGGTTATTCGACGGCGGAGATGTTTCGCAAAGTCCGGCTCCGAAAAGTAGACGTTTCGCCCCGTTTTGAGCTTCTTGATGCGATATTTCGTTAGTTTCATACTGATGTTTGCTGTTGTGAGGCCGTATTTCCGAACCGCATCCTGCATGGAAATATAATCGGCCGGTATCGACGGTGCGATGCGCTGTATGCCGGGTTTGGAAATGGAGGATCGGGGTTTCGCAACTTCGGCCATTGGGGGCGAAACGGCAGCCGGCCGGGCGATACGATTGCTCGTATGGGCGACACCCGGAGCAGGAGAGAAACCGCTATGAACATCGTGCGGAATAGAGTAACCCGAGGTATTTCCTCGGTGCGTGTCGATAAACTCCGACCAACTGATATACGAAAGACGCTGACTGAGGCGGATAAGGCGAACGTGGCCTTTGGAGGCCAGCGTATAAACGGTTTGTTTGCAGACCCCGAGCCTGTGTGCGAATTCATTCACGGTCAACAGGTCGGAATCTCGGGGCGGAAAATGACTGGGTGGAAGCTCGTTAAGAGCCTGTCGCTTTGTCCGTGTTCGGGCCGCGAGCTTTTTTTTGTGGGATTCATAATACGCCTTCATATTGCATTGCTTCGAGCAGAAGCGTGTAACGCATGAAGACGAGTAAAATGTTTTTCCGCAAAATTCACACCTGTGCTCGATGCGGGAAGAACGTACCTTCGAAGAGGACGGCTTGTGGTTTCCGGTACGCCGAAATGAGGTCGTAGCGTCATTGGGGAATGGCGTTTTTACGGTTGTTTTTTCATATTCCATTGCTTGTTTTATTATGATGAACGGATGGACTGACATAAACCAGCATGGACTAAGACGGACATCCGTTTTCAGAAGTTTCTGAAACGAAATAGAACCGTCTTAGTCCATGTCGGTCTATCTAAGACCTCCGGAAACTATTAAAAACAAAAATTTCTGAAACGAAACGCTGTTTCAGAAAACTCTTTGCAAATACTTGACAAAAGTACCCGAATTAAGTCATAATCATTATCGCGTAAGCATCTTCACGAAATATTAAATCGTTGATTTCCCGCTACATAAACTCCATGCAAAATATTTGACTGGAGCCAATATTGACTTTGACATTCAAAATTGTAATTTATAAAAAGCTGCAACTTTACATATTAATTACTTAAATTTAGATAAAAATCTTGAGATTCCAAATAGAGATGAAATATTACAACTCATCTGTAACTCAAAAACTGAAATTGCGACAAACTACGGCAAAACGCTGTAACCTATGCATAACCTACGAAAGGCAAAAGCACACAATGCTTTAATTATAAACACATTACAAAACGAAGCCATTTCCCCTGAGGGGGGGGGGTACAAAGCAAAAGACCGAAAATCAATGATTCTCGGTCTTTTGCTTTGCAGGGCCAGATGCCGGAGCGGCATCTCGGATACGCACGGCCCCGGTGACCCCTCCCCCGGCTATTCCCCATCCTGGCGGTCAGAGCTGTCGGAACCTTTGCGGCCGGCCTTTTTCAGAGGAAGCCGCGGGAAAAGTTTTCTGAACCGCACGAGGTAAACCGCTACCCGATTTCCCGCGACGATCAGGCTCACGGCAATGATAATCAACAGGATGCCGCAACATATCCTCAGCGTGAGGGTCTCCCCGAAGATCATCACCCCGAAGAAGACGGCCGTGACAGGTTCCAAGGCACCGAGGATTGCCGTCGGTGTCGAACCGATGTACTGGATGGCGCTGGTTGTACACAAAAACGAGATCGCCGTCGGGAAAACGGCCAGTGCAAGCAGGTTTCCCCACAGGTACCATTTATCGGGCACATGGACTGCCATGCCGAAATCCAGCCGGACAACGTAAAGCAGCAACCCGAAAAGCAGGACGTAGAACGTCACCTTGAGCGTCGCAACGGATTTCAGCACCGGACGGTTCACGCCGACGATATAAATTGCATAGGACAAAGCCGAAACCATCACCAGAACCGTCCCCGTGATATTGAGTGTCGAACCGTCACTGCCTTTGAACAACAGCCCGATACCGGCCAATGCCAGCAAGATGCACAATGCAGTCTGCGGGGAGAGCTTCTCCCGGAAGCCGAAGGCCATGATCAACGCTACGAAAATAGGATATACGAACAGCAGCGTCGAGGCGATGCCGGCATCCATGTAATTGTAGCTCAGGAACAAGGACAGGGACGAAAGGGCGACCAGCAATCCCAGGAGTACCAGCGGCACGATCTCACGGCGGTGCAGCCTGAAATCCCGGCCGCGGGCCTTGAGCATGATGCCCAACAGCGGGATGGCGAAAAGGTAGCGGAAAAACAATACCGAATCGGGATCCATCCCCGCCTTGTAGAGCGGGAGGGCAAAGAGCGGGTTCATGCCGTAAGTAGCTGCGGCGACAGCACCCAGAAGGTAACCTTTGGCTTTCGTATTCATAGATCGGATTTTGCGGCAAAAATAGCATTTATTTCGTCTATAGATGCTGGCCGGGCAAAATTATCATGTGATTGTCACCCGGGAGCGCACCTATCCCGCACCGGCACGCCCATTCCTGCCGGGGAAGCCCGCCGAACATTGCCGCCCGCCCGATACGGAAACGATCCTACCGGGGCAAGGCGGCCGGCACGACTTCCCTGCGGATCAAAGCCGCACGGACGAAATACTCGGGGATGCAAGCCTCGTCGAGCAGCCATTTGGGTGTGGCCGATTCGTCTTTCTTCCCCGACCAGTCGTTGTAAAACAGCCCGGCGGCATCCCGTGCGTTCCGGCGCGCCCAATCCATCCAGCGGATGAATATATCCACGTATTTCGGATCGCCGTCGAGGTCGTAGAGAGCCTGGTAACCCCGCAACAACACCAGATAGAACCATGGCAAATCACGGTTCGCGGCCGCGCCGTCCTCCGTCTCCGGCAAATAGAATTTCCGGGCTCCTTCGGCCAGCCGGCGGGCATTATCCAGATAAACCCGATCGCCGGTATATCCATACAACGCGACGGCACCCTGCAACAGCAACCCCGTATTATAGGAATAGACCGCCTTGTCCAGACGCGCTTCGGGCTGCGTGAGCCAGGAATTCCAGACGATATCCAGTTCCGGATCGTGCAGGTAGGCCTCCATCCAGTCGTAGAAACGGCGCCCGGCAGTCAGGTAATAGGGGTCTCCCGTCGCCCCGTACAGGTTGAGCGCCAGCAGCATCGCCTTACCGTTGGCGCACCCCGGCTTCTGGTTCTCTACCCCTTCGAGCCACGACACGGCGCCGTCGTGGTCGGGGCGCCAGCCGCTCAGGATGAAGGTCATCACCTGCTTGGCTTTTTCCAGGTGCGCGGGATTGCGGGTTACGCCGTAGGCCGCGACGTAGGCCAGTCCGACCAGCCCGTTGTCGTCGTAATAACGGTCGACCTTGCCCATCCTGACAGGATAGGCCTGATACCCGGCGGGCATGCGCCCGTCGTCGTAATACTGCTCGACAGCCATCACCATAGAATCGACATAGCAGCCGTATTTCACCGGATCGACTTCGGCCAGCGCGACCGCCGAGGTGAACACCCCGTCCATGGGCCACAGGAAGGAAACCTCCTGCGTGCTTTTCGCCCCGTCGTCGAAATAGTTTACATCGGGACGGTAGCTATTGGGGTAATATTCCGAAAACAGGCCGTATTCCGGCACCCGGTACATGTCCCACACCTTGCGGAACATCTCTTCGGCAAACGCATAATGCTCCCCCGGTACGGGAGCCACAGCCTCCTGACGGCATCCCGACAGGCAACACGCAGCACCGAAGAATGCGGCAAAAAATACATTTTTCATCTTATCGTTACATTTGAATCAGTCCCTGCCGGAACAACCTCCTCAGAATTCGAGCCGCACGACGACCGGGAAATGATCCGACGGCGTCCGCGCCTCATAGCTGTGCAACGACACCTCCTTGGGGAATGCTCCGGACTTGATCTCCTCGTCGCTGCGGGTGGTCTGCGAACGGTAGGTGTCCGTCAGCACCCCGTAATCGTGCACACGCACCGAAGGCGACACGAAAATATGGTCGATACGGCTGTCGGTTTTCAGCGTGGGGTTGAAATTGTTGAACGTCCCGTTCGGGGCATAGCGCCTGGCCGCGGTTTGATACGAATCGGCCAGTATCCCCGAGGTGGTGAAGGTCGTATAGATGGGGTTGTTCTGGTCGACGTTGAAATCGCCCGTGAGGATCACGAACTCCCTGGGGCCGCACATTTCGCGGATCTTCGCAACGACCAGTTTGGCGCTCTCCTCCCGTGCCCGGACACCGACGTGATCCATATGCAGGTTGAAGAACCAGAAACGGCGCCTGGTCTGCCTGTCCAGGAAATGCCCCCATGTGCAGATGCGGGGCAGCGCGGCGTCCCATCCCTTGTTGGGACGGTCGGTGACTTCCGAGAGCCAGAAATGGCCTTCGTCCAGCAACCGGAAACGCTCCTTTTTATAGAATATGGGGGAATATTCGCCTTTGGCCTTGCCGTCATCGCGCCCCACGCCGATATAGGCATAGCCGGGAAGCTGCGCCAGCATATCGTGCAACTGCCCGTCGAGCACCTCCTGGCTGCCGAAAATATCGAACCCCTGGAATTCGATCAGCCCGCATACCCAGGGGCAGCGGCGTTCCCAGCCGTTGCCGCGTTCGGCGTCGCCCTTATTGGCGTTACGGATATTGTAGGTGGCCACGGTCAGCTCCTGCGCAACGGCAGGGAGCATCAGCACGGCGAACAGGGCAAGGGTCAGCAATCTTTTCATAGTAATGTTTTCGGGTTAACGGAACTGGTTATTTCGGGATACAAAGATATAAAAACGGAACTGAAATTCCTCAGTCCGGATCGGGGGTATGGCAATCCGGCAGGGACAGGATACCATCGACCCGGCAACCACCCTCCCCGAGCCGGGGGGGGGGCACAAAGGCCCGGATATTCGCGCCCGCAACATAAAAAATCGCACCTGACATGCATACTTTCAGACCGCAGGCCGCATCGTTCGGTTATTTTTACTATCTTTGCTGAGCTAAATACCGGTACCGAATGCAACCAGTGAACCGAACCTCCGACCCCCAGGGGCAGCCCGTCAGCACGGGCCTGTCCGCAACCGGATTCCGGGAGCCGGGGTTCCTCAGCCGGGCGCAACGCAGGATCGGGAAGGGGCTCGCGCCGCAGCAACAACGCGCACCGCACGGCCGATCCCTGCGCAGACAAAATGCTGAAACCAACAAATAAATAGCAACCATGTACAGATACGACAACCGGGTGGTCATCACTCTCGATGCCGGAGGTACGAACCTCGTGTTCGGAGCCATGCAGGCCAACAAATTCATCGTCGAACCCATCACCAAGCCGTCAAACGCGGACAACCTCGACAAATGCCTCGCTACAATGGTCGAAGGATTCCAGGCAGTCATCGACCAGCTCGAAGAGAAACCCGTCGCCATCAGCTTCGCATTCCCGGGCCCGGCCGATTATCCCAACGGCATCATCGGCGGTTACCTGCCCAATTTCCCCTCGTTCCGCGAAGGCGTGGCGCTGGGGCCGTTCCTCGAATACAAATTCGGCATCCCGGTGTTCATCAACAACGACGGCGACCTGTTCGCCTACGGCGAGGCACTGGGCGGCGCACTTCCCGAAGTAAACGCCAAGCTCGAAGCCCTGGGCTGCCCGAAACGCTACAAGAACCTGGTGGGCTACACCTTCGGCACAGGCCTCGGCGTCGGCATCGTAGTGAACAACCAACTCAACCGCGGAGACAACTCGTGCGTCGAAACCTTCTGCCTGAAGCACAAGAAGATGCCGGATATCATCGTCGAGGACGGCGCTGCCATCCGCGCCGTGAAACGTGTCTACGGAGAACTGACGGGCAATCCTAACCACGGGCTCGAGCCGAAGGAGCTCTGCGACATTGCGGACGGCAAACGCGAAGGCGATGCCGAGGCCGCCCGCAAGGCCTTCGCCGAAATGGGCGAGATCGCCGGCGATGCGATGGCAACGACCATCACGCTCATCGACGGGCTGATCGTCATCGGCGGCGGAATCACGGGTGCCCGCAAATGGATCATGCCCAGCCTGCTGAAAGAGCTGCGCGGCAAGATGCACACCATCACGGGCGAGGAACTGAACCGCGTGCAGATGAAGGTCTACGACCTGGACAACGAGGACGAGTTCAAGGAGTTCGCCAAGGGCGACCAGCGTGCGCTGAAGGTTTACGGCACGGATCGTTACGTGGCATACGACCCCCAGAAACGCATCGGAGTCATGATCTCGAAACTCGGGGCGAGCAATGCCATCTCGGTGGGCGCCTATGCATTTGCCCTGGGCCAGCTCGACGCACAGAAACAACAGTAATAATTCAGTGCCGCAGTTATGAAAAAGATCGTATTATATGTCCACATCGCCCTGTTACTCACAGCGGCGGGGGCGCTGTCATACATCTATTTCGCAAACGACGGCAAAACCGATACGCTCATTCAGATCACGTTCTGGCTGGTAGTGGTATCCTCTGCCCTGGGAATAATCAATTATCGGCAAACTGTTAAATAAACGAGAAAAAAATATGTATAAGTTCCAACCCATCCTCAAATCGACAATCTGGGGCGGCGAGAAGATCGTCCCCTACAAACACATCGCCTCCGACCAGAAGCAGGTCGGCGAAAGCTGGGAGCTTTCGGGCGTCAAGGGCAGCGAATCGGTCGTAGCGGGAGGCCCCGAGGCGGGCACCACCCTGCCCGGGCTGATCGCACGCCACGGCGCAGCATTGCTCGGCAAGGCCAATGCAGAACGCTTCGGACAGGAGTTCCCGCTGCTGATCAAATTCATCGACGCACGTCAGGATCTCTCGATCCAGGTACACCCGAACGATGCACTGGCATGGGAGCGCCACAAATCGAAAGGCAAGACCGAGATGTGGTACGTCGTGGACGCCGACGAAGGCGCACGCCTGCGCTCCGGATTCGCCAAGCAGGTGACGCCCGCCCAGTACGAAGCCAGCGTCGAGGACAACACCATCACCGACCTGCTCGCCGAATATGAAATCCACCCCGGCGACCTCTTTTTCCTGCCGGCCGGACGCGTCCACAGCATCGGGGCCGGGGCGTTTATCGCCGAGATACAGCAGACCTCGGACATCACCTACCGCATCTACGATTTCAACCGCAAGGATGCCAACGGCAACACCCGCGAACTGCACACCGAACTGGCGAAGGACGCCATCGACTACACCGTACTGCCCGATTACCGGACGCATTACCAGAAGGCGCAGGATCGTGAAGAGGAACTGGTGTCGTGCCCTTATTTCACCACCTCGCTCTACGACCTGACCGAAGCGCTGACCATCGACTATTCGGCTTTGGATTCGTTCGTCGTCGTGATCTGTGTCGAAGGCAAGGGAACGATCTGCGACGACTCGGGCAACGAAATGCCGATCCACCAGGGGGAGACCGTGCTGCTCCCCGCCACGGTGAAATCGCTCCGCGCGGTTCCGGGCGGGAGCCTGAAAATGCTGACCAGCTATATCAAATAAACGGGCAACTCCCGTCGTCGAAAAATCCCCGGCAACTAATTATTGCCGGGGATTTTATTTTCGACCAAGCGACATATCGGTAAATTCAATAACGAACAAAACATCCGATCGTAAAAATACTTACCAAAACCCTTGTTAAAAGAAAAAAGTTTTATTTTTACGCGATTCCGTTGCAGGACTGCGTTCTTTTTAGTACCTTTGGGGTGTGCAACCGTTATAGCGCGGAAAACACAGAAAACCGTACGCCATGAAGGAGAATTTAAGAGAGATCGCATCGAATTTCGCCTTGGAAGGCCCCATCGCGGCCATCGACTCACTGGGCGAAGGATTCATCAACGACACATTCATCGTCCGCACCGAAGCAGATGCCCCCGACTACATCCTCCAACGCAAGAACAAGGCCGTTTTCCCCGACGTGCCGGCCATGATGGACAACATCCGCCGGGTCACGGAACACATCCGCCGCGGCGTCATTGCGGCCGGAGGCGACCCGCGGCGCGAGGTGATGACCGTCGTCCCGGCAAAGGACGGGCACCTGTACCACGTCGACGCGGAAGGCGAATACTGGGCCGCGACGGTCTTCATCGACGACACGGTTGCCTACAACAAGGCCGACTCCCCGGAACTGGCCCGCAAGGGCGGCGAAGGCATCGGGAAATTCCAGTCCCAGCTGGACGATTTCACCGAACCGCTGGCGGAGACGATCAAAGGGTTCCATAACATCCGCCACCGTTTCGGACAATGGGACGCCGCCCTGGCCCGCGATGCCGCAGGGCGCAAAATGCACCTCGCGGGGGAGATCGGCTGGATCGAGTCGCGGCGCGCCGAGATGCTCTCTTTCTGGTCGAAGGTCGAGGACGGTACGATCCCTACCCGCGTGACGCACAACGACACGAAGATCAACAACATCCTGTTCGACAAACAGGGCGAGGTGCTCTGCGCCATCGACCTCGACACGGTGATGGCCTCCACGTCGCTCAACGATTTCGGCGATGCGATCCGCTCTTATGCCAATACGGGCGACGAGGACGACCGCGACCTGTCGCGCGTCGGCATTTCGCTCGAAATGTTCAGCGCCTACACCGACGGATACCTCTCGCAGCGTGCGGCGCAGCTCACCGACACGGAAATCGACCACCTGGCCTTTTCGGCGCGGTACATCACGTTCGAACAGGTTTTGCGCTTCCTGATGGACTACATCGACGGCGACACCTATTACAAGATAAAATACCCCGACCACAACCTCGTACGCACCCACGCCCAGTACCGCCTGCTGCAAAGCATGGAGGAACACTACGGCCAAATGTGCCGCATCGTGGCCGGGATCGCGGAGCACTACCGCAACGCATAAACCTGCAAAGACGATGCAGCAAGAGAAGAAGGGGGAAAGGATCATGGAGATACGGAAAATAACAGGCATCGTCCCGGCCGACAAACGGGCCGTCGAGACCGCTTTCGGCAGCATCGAACCGCAGCCGGTAGCTTGCTGCAACTGGCCGGAGCAATATCCCTACGCACCCGAGGTTTCGTTCCGCATGTTCCACACGGGCGCCTATCTGATGCTGCGCTTCGACGTCAGGGAACAATGGACGATGGCCCGCGTCACGGAGGACAACGGGGAAGTTTGGACTGATTCGTGCGTGGAGTTCTTCATCGCCCCCGACGACAGCGGCTACTACTACAATTTCGAATGCACCTGCATCGGGCGTCTGCTCGTGGGGTTCCGCAGAGAGCGCGAACACGCCACACATGCCACGCCCCGGGTCATGGAAAGCATCCTGCGCAACCCGAGCCTCGGGTCGCGTCCCTTCCCCGAACACGAAGGCGACAACCGCTGGTCGGTGGTGCTGGCCATCCCGCCGCAGGCGTTGTTCATGCACTCGCTGACGGACTGGAGCGGACTGAAAGCGAAGGTGAACCTCTACAAATGCGGGGACAAACTCTCGCAGCCCCATTTCCTGTCATGGAAGCCGATCTCGGCCCCGAAGCCCGACTTCCACCTGCCGGAATTTTTCGAACAAATTAAATTTTCAAAGATATGAACAACAAATATTCACTTCCCAAAGACGGGGGCCTGATCGAAGTATCGGCTCCGCGCGACATCATCCACCGTTACGAAAAGATCCACACGACGGTTTATGAAAACGAATACCTGGGCGTGCAGTACGTCGCCGACACCATCGTGAAGGCAATCCGTACATATAACGAAATCCACTGTTCGAACGAGGTTTACGAGGAGTCGCAGCCGTTCGTGCTGGGGCTCACGACCGGGCGCACCCCGCTCGGGCTGTACCGCGAACTGGTCAAACGCCACGAGGAGGGGATCGTCAGCTTCCGCAACGTGGCGGTATTCAGCCTCGACGAGTTCTACCCGATCCGCTCGACCGAACAGCAGAGCCGCAATTTCCGCATCCACGAGGATTTCCTCAACCATATCGACATCCTGCCCGAAAACATTCACATCCCCGACGGCACGGTACCCGAAGCCAGGATTTCCGAATACTGCGCATCGTACGACCACTCGGTGCGCAAGATCGACCTGATGATCATCGGCGTCGGCGAGGACGGGCAGATCGGCTTCAACGAACCGGGATCGTATGCCAAATCGCGCACACGGCTGGTTCAGCTGACCCACAACACGCGCAAAATCCAGTCCGGGGCATTCTTCGGCCTGGAAAACACGCCGAAGATGGCCATCACGATGGGTATCGACACGATCATGCGCGCCGAGAAGATCATCCTGATGGCGTGGGGCGAGGAGAAAGCCAAGATCGTCCAGAAGGTCGTCGAAGGCGAAGTCACCAGCCAGGTGCCCGCCTCGAACCTGCAGATGCACCCCAATATCGAGGTGGTGATCGACGAAAATGCCGCGCAGATGCTTACGCGCGAGCAGACACCGTGGCTGGTAGGCCCCTGCAAATGGACGCCCAAGTTCACCCGCAAGGCCGTGGTATGGCTGTGCGGCGTGGTACAGAAGCCGATCCTCAAACTCACCTACAAGGATTATATCGAAAACTCGCTGGGCGAGCTGCTCGAACAGGGACGCGCCTACGACCAGATCAACATCGACGTGTTCAACGACCTGCAGCACACCATCACGGGCTGGCCGGGCGGCAAGCCCAACGCCGACGATTCGACACGCCCCGTACCGTCGGAACCGTTCCCCAAGCGCGTGGTGGTATTCTCGCCCCACCCCGACGACGACGTCATCTCGATGGGCGGTACCTTTATCCGCCTCGTGCAGCAGGGACACGACGTACACGTAGCCTACGAAACTTCGGGCAACGTGGCCGTACACGACGACGTCGTGCTGCAGAACATCGACACGGCCCGCGAACTGGGCTTCGGAGACCACTACGCCGAGGTCGAGAAGATCATCGCCGGCAAGAAGAAGGGCGAACCCGAACCGCGTCCGCTGCTCGACCTCAAGGGTGCCATCCGCCGCGCCGAGGCACGCGCCGCCGTCCGCTCGTTCGGCCTGAACCCCGACACGAACGCCCACTTCCTCAACCTGCCGTTCTACGAAACGGGCGGTATCAAGAAGGGACAGCTTACGGAGAAGGACATCGACATCATCGTCAAGCTGCTGCGCGAGGTGAAACCCCACCAGATTTATGCCGCAGGCGACCTGGCCGACCCGCACGGGACACACCGCACGGCCATGGAGGCCGTACTCGGCGCCCTGGACGTAGTCAGGGACGACGAATGGCTCAAGGAATGCCACCTGTGGCTCTACCGCGGTGCATGGATGGAATGGGATCTGGGCATGGTCGACATGGCGGTGCCGCTGTCGCCCGACGAGCTGATCATGAAGCGCCACGCCATTTACCGCCACCTCTCACAGAAGGACATCATGCCCTTCCCGGGCAGCGACCCGCGCGAGTTCTGGCAGCGCGCCGAAGAGCGTACGCAGAACACGGCGCAGCTTTACGACAAGCTCGGCATGGCCGAATACCAGGCGATCGAGGTGTTCGTCAAGATGTTCTGACGCCCCGTCCGAATGAAGAATGAACAGACAAACCGATAAACCGAAAAATTTATGCGACTCATTATCGAAGACACACAGGAAAATGCCGGCCGTTGGGCGGCGCATTACATCGTCGGGCAGATCAACAAGAAGCAGGCTGCCGGAGGCACATTCGTGCTGGGCCTGCCGACGGGTTCGACCCCTCTGACGACGTACAAGGAGCTGATCGCCCTGAACAAAGCCGGGAAGGTATCGTTCAAGGATGTCGTCACGTTCAACATGGACGAATACGTCGGGCTCCCGGAAGAGCACCCCGAAAGCTACCATTCGTTCATGTGGAACACCTTTTTCAACCACGTGGACATCACCCCGGCCAATGTCAACATCCTCAACGGCAACGCCCCCGACCTGCAGAAGGAGTGCGACGAATACGAGGAGAAGATCCGCCGCGCAGGGGGCATCGACCTCTTCCTGGGCGGTGTCGGCGAAGACGGCCATCTGGCCTTCAACGAGCCGTTCTCGTCGCTCAACTCGCGCACCCGCGTCAAGACGCTAACCTACGACACGCTGGTCGTGAACTCGCGCTTCTTCGACAATGACGTGAACAAGGTGCCCAAGCAGGCCATGTCGGTAGGCGTAGCCACCGTGCTCGATGCGAAACAGGTATTGATCCTCGCCCTCGGGCATAAGAAAGCCCGTGCCCTGCAGCAGTGTGTGGAAGGCCCTTACTCGCACGTCTGCACGATCTCGGCCATGCAGGTACATCCCCACGGGATCGTCGTATGCGACGAACCCGCGACCGCGGAACTGAAGGTCGGCACCTATCGTTATTTCAAGGACATCGAAAAAGACAACCTGATCTGAATCCGGACTGACTCTGAATAACGAATCCCCGCGGGCATCGGCCTGCGGGGATTTTTTTCGGTTCCCGACGGCGGCCCCGGCCTGCTGCTGCTATTGCGCCGGACGTCCCCCGGCAACCGCCAGGCCGACAAGCACCCGGACAGCAAGCACCGATCCGGTAACAGCCCACCGAGCAACAGTTCCGGCCGGCAACTGCCCGGCCGACAAACACCCGGTCAGCACACACCCGTCCGGCAACTGCCCCGGCCGAAATCAGACAGCGGCGAAGCGGCAAAAAATTCCCCGCACGGCAGGCAGGCCGTACGGGGAATTGCCAGAGCCATACTAATCTCCAAATAGCCGGGCCCGAATTACATGGCATCGGGTTTCAGCAACCCGATCTCGTCGATACAGAAGTAGGTCGGATCAGCCTGATAGTCGCAAACCGCCTTGAATACCAGCTTGTCCACCGCACCGAACGACGACAGGTCGACTTTGCGCCATCCGTTCAGCTTCGATTTCCCGGCGACGAGCGTTTCCGTGATGCTCCCCTTTTCCACACCGCCGAGCGACCCCGTGATTTTCACCTGAAAACTGTCGGTATCCGCCCCCGTGAAATAATTGTATACCCAGGTCGAATTGGCGATGTATAGGTGGGCGACGATGCGCGGTTCCACCAGGTCGATGGTCGGATAGCCCGACTCACTCAGGTATTCGGGATACATTTCCGTCGGCGAGTTGGAATCGTAAAATACGGCATAGGTTTCCGTTGCGTTGGCTCCGCCTTCCGCCCACACGGAGAACTGCTGCTTGCTGGAGGGAGCGGCCGCATTCCGGTCGGGCATTTGCGAAAGCCCGATACCGCCCCACCCGTCGTATAGCGATGAATAATAGGCGTTGAAAATGAGATTCTGGTCGGCAGTGGAAAAGAGCATGCCGTCGAAATCCGCCTCCACAGCGTATTGCTTCGCACAAAAAGCGTTCGCATAGGTATAATCCCCCATTCCCATCAGGGACATCGTAACGGGGCCGAGCTTCACGTCGTTGCCGGTCATGGCGTCGAGCAGATGTTCGGAGGCCTCGAACGATACGACTTCGCCGTCAAACGGTTTCTCACGCGGGCCGTCGTCGTCCGAGCAAGCTACAAAGGCAAATGCAGCCGCAATAATCCAAAAAATATTTTTCATCTCAAAATAGTTATTCGGTATAAGCGAAATCATCAATACAGAAATAAGTCGGCGCCATCACATCATCGCACTCAACAGAGAAAACAATTTTGGTCACGGCTCCCAATTTATCCAGCCCTACGGTCTTCCAATCAGCTACGACCTTGTTGTCCGATGCCAACGGCACCTCAATCGTCCCCGTTTCGGTTTCACCGTTGAAACCGATAATCGCAACACTGAAGTCGCTGTATTTAGTAGCGGTGAGGTAAAGATATGTCCACGTATTATTGGCAATACGAAGCGACACGGGAGTAACAATCGTCGAAAACTCGATGGCCGGGTTAAACGTATAGCCCGGGCCCATACCTTTCATATCGTATGCAACGGCGAACTTGTTCTGGCCGTCATCAGCCGTCGTATAAACGCTGAACTGGTTATCCGTCCCGAAAGTCGTTTTGTCATGACAGGCAGACATCGCGAATTTGCACCACGTGTCCCAGACACCGCCGAAATCCGAGAAATACGAGAGGAACGAAGCACTTCCTTCTTTGTAAATCACGCCTTCGAACTCCAACGAGCCGTCTACATCCGTTGCCAGAGTTTTACCCCACAGGTATCCGTCGGAACCAAGTTCCACCTCACTGAAAGATATTGTTTCGAGCTGGGGGGGGGTCGGCATCTTATCGTCGTCCGAGCAGGCGGCAAAAGCAAAAGCGGCAAAGGCCAACAGTAAAAGTTTTTTCATCTTTCGTTTGTTTTATGTGCATAAAATAAAAAAATCCGGTTCCGAACTCCCGGAATCGAATCCCCCATTTCATGCAACCGGACGCACACCTATAAATAAAGCCGCCCTCCTGCAACAAACGCCGACACTGCCGTGTCTCCGTCCGAAGCGCTCCGTTCTCCGCAGAGCTTGCCCGAAAATAAGGATCCTCCCACCGGGAGATGCAAGGCAGGTCTTCTGGCTCGTTCCAGCCGCAACGCCTTCCCAGTCCAAAGACCAGTGGCTAAAAGAGTGTTGCGGCAATCGACGGAACATACAGCAGCGGGAACTGCTGCCGAATTACACGGCATTCCCATTTAATCACACGGGGCCTTGCCCGGCCCTTTGTGAACCATTGCGGTGCAAAGTTAAAAAATAAATTCTTATCTTTGCCGACGCTAACAAAAATTCAGCAAAAATATGAAGCACGCATACGTATTTCCCGGACAGGGTGCACAGGCGGTCGGTATGGGCAAAGACCTTTACGACAACGTCCCCGAAGCAAAGGAGCTTTTCGAAAAAGCCAATGATATCCTCGGTTTCCGTATCACGGACATCATGTTCGCCGGCACGGACGACGAGCTCAAGCAAACCAAAGTGACGCAGCCCGCCGTATTCCTTCACTCGGTAATCATGGCCAAGGCGCTCGGCGTGAAACCCGACGCTGCCGCAGGACACTCGCTGGGTGAGTTCTCGGCCCTGGTCGTGGCCGGTGCCCTCTCGTTCGAAGACGGCCTGAAGCTCGTCTCGAAGCGTGCCATGGCCATGCAGGCCGCCTGCGAGGCACAGCCCGGTACGATGGCCGCCATCCTCGGCCTGGAAGACCACGTAGTCGAAGAAATCTGCGCATCGGTCGACGGCATCGTCGTAGCGGCCAATTACAACTGCCCCGGCCAGCTCGTGATCTCGGGTGCCGTGGAAGCCGTCGACGCAGCCTGCGAAAAAGCCAAGGCCGCCGGTGCGCGCCGCGCCCTGCGCCTGCCCGTAGGCGGCGCATTCCACTCGCCGCTGATGGAGCCTGCCAAGCAGGAACTGGAAAAGGCGATCAGCGAGGCTCCGTTCCAGACGCCCGTATGCCCGATCTACCAGAATGTCGACGCGAAGCCCTACACGGATCCCGCACAGATCAAGGCCAACCTGATCGCACAGCTGACCGCCCCGGTACGCTGGACATACATCGTAAAGAACATGCTCGCCGACGGCGTGACGGAATTCACCGAGCTCGGCCCCGGCACCGTATTGCAGGGCCTTATCAGGAAGGTAAACCCCGAAGCCGTCGTAGAATCGAAATCGACGTTATAGTCTAAAAAGTCTCAAAACAAAAAGGAACGGACTGAAAATCAGTCCGTTCCTTTTATTATAATGTGTTTTGAAACAAAATTTATTAAATTTTATTAATAACATGTTGCATTTTTTAAATATACTTATTATATTTGCAAAGGTTTAGTTAAAAATGAGACAGGACGGATGACATCACTCACCGAATTTTTCAACAAACACGAAGACGATGCCCTGAAGGGTATTTCGCACAAGAACAGTATCATCAAGCGCAACATCATCGCCTACATGGCGGTGAACGGCGAATGTACGCTCTCGGAACTGACCAAAGAGCTGCATATCAGTGTCCCGACCATCACCAAGCTGGTACAGGAACTGGTCGATGAGAACATCGTAACGGATCTGGGCAAGGTGGAAACCCCGGGCGGACGCAGGCCGAACATATTCGGCCTGGCCAATTCGGCGATCTATTTCGCAGGTGTCAACGTCGGGCGCGACAACATGACATTCCTGATCACCGACCTGCAAAACAACATCATCAAGGAAGAGTACGACTACACCTTCGAGTTGCAGGATCGCCCGCAGTGTTTCGAACGCATCTGTTCCAACATAGAGAACTTCATCGCCACATGCGGCATCGACCGGGGCAAAATCCTCGGGCTGGGAGTCTGCATGACAGGGCGCGTGAATCCCGACACGGGCCGCAGCTACAAGTATTTCACCTCCAGCGAACAGTCGCTGCGCGAAGTGCTCGAAGAGCGCGTCGGGCTGCGCGTGCTGCTCGAAAACGACACCCGCGCCCGCTGCTATGCGGAATACACGTGCGGCAAGTCGAAGGACGAGAGCAACGTGCTCTACCTGCACATGGGGCGCGGCGTGGCGATCGGAATCGTCGTGGACGGGCAGCTCTACTACGGGAAAAGCGGGTTCGCCGGTGAGTTCGGACACATCCCGTTTTTCGACAACGAGATCATCTGCTCGTGCGGCAAGAAAGGCTGCCTCGAAACCGAGGTTTCGGGTATCGCCATCGAGGACAAGATGTGCCACCTGATCGAGAAGGGCGTCAATACGATCCTCAAGGAGAAGTACGACCAGCAGAAGAGCATCCATATCGACGACATCATCGCCGCGGCGAAGAACGACGACAACCTCTCGATCGAGCTGATCGAGGAGGCCGGCGAAAAAGTCGGCAAGGCCGTGGCCTTCCTTATCAACACGTTCAACCCCGAGACGGTCATCGTCGGCGGCAACATGGCCGCCGCAGGCGACTACATCATGCTGCCCCTCAAGTCGGCGACCAACAAATACTCGCTCAACCTCGTATACAAGGACACCAAATTCCGCGTATCGAAGATGACCGAAAACGCGAACGCATGGGGTGTGGCAATGCTCATCCGCAACAAGATCATCGGCATCTGATGAACCTCGAAGGCCGGACAACACGGCTTCGCGCCCTCGAACCGGGAGATATCGAACTGATGTACGCCTGGGAAAACGACACGGAGATATGGGGCGTCAGCGGTACGCTGGCGCCTTTTTCCCGCCATACGTTGGAACGGTTCATCGAAGGGCAGCAGTTCGACATTTTCCAAACCCGCCAGCAGCGGCTTATCATCGAAACTCCGGAAGGCCTCCCCGTCGGGGCGCTCGACCTGTTCGACCTGGATCCGGTGAATCTCCGTGCGGGCGTCGGCATTCTGATCCACGATACGGCACAACGGGGCAAAGGCTATGCCGCCGATGCGGTGGAGACCGTATGCAGCTATGCCCGCGACATGCTGCACCTGCATCAGTTATGGTGCAGCGTCGAAGCCGGAAATGCGGCGAGCCTCGCACTTTTCCGCCACGCCGGATTCTCCGAAACGGGGATCAGGAAAGAGTGGCTGCGGCTTGCCGACGGATTCCACGACGAGGTTTTCCTGCAAAAAATATTATGACCTGCGCCGGTTAGCACAACGCCACAAAACTAATCCGCCGCCGATAAGCCCAAACAGCTCCGGGAGGAAGGGGCCTCCGGGAGAAAGCTTCGAGAGGGGGCTTCGGGATGGCGCTTCGAAGCCATTCCCCGGCAGCCGATATGCCCAATGCGCACTTTTCTAACCCAAGACACGGGTAGTGCCCAGCCCGAGGACTCACACTTCACCCGGATCGCATCCCCGATAGCATGATGGGAATGCGCATCGTATCCGACACGCCTGTTCGCATCGCGATTTCAGGATACAACATCCCGTACAGCCGATAGGTTTCCACCAGGGAATGCCAACGCTTCGGTTCGGCATTGCAGTGGATAATTCAAAATCGGCCGGATCTTTGCGATCCGGCCGATCATACAACGGGGTATCGCGGGATGCCCCTGAAAACTCCCCGCAGGGCATACGCCGCAACAAGAACAACCGCACGGGTTTTCCGCCCGCGGGGAATGCGGCTACCTGCGAAACTTCCCCATAAAATTATTCCAAACGGCGCGAACCGTCCGAAATCACGACCTCGTACACCTTGGGTTCATGGCCGTACTTCTCGTTGAACCTCTTTTTCGCCGTGGCGATGAAGTTGTCGTAAAGTTCGTCCTTCACCAGGTTGATCGTACAGCCGCCGAAGCCGCCGCCCATGATGCGCGAACCCGTCACGCCGCACGCCTCGGCAACTTCGGCCAGGAAATCCAGTTCCTCGCACGACACTTCGTAATCCTTCGACATGCCCCAGTGGGTTTCGTACATCCGCTTGCCGACCGTTTCGTAGTCACCCTTTTCGAGCGCATCGCAGACATCGAGCACACGCTTCTCCTCGCCGATCACGTAGCGGGCACGCTTGTAATCCTCCTCCGAAATCTTATCCTTGATGGCATCGAGCTGCTCCATCGTGGCGCCGCGCAGGAACTCCTGCCCGAGCATCTTCGCCACCCGCTCGCACGAAGCCCGGCGATCGTTGTAGGGCGAACCCACCAGCTCGTGCTTCACGCGCGAATCGAGCAGGACGAGTTTGTAACCCTTGGGGTCGAACGGGAAATAGGCATACTCCAGCGAACGGCAGTCCAGACGGATCAGGTTGCCCTTCTTGCCGAAAACCGAAGCGAACTGATCCATGATGCCGCAGTTCACGCCGCAATAGTTATGCTCGGTGGACTGGCCGATCTTCGCCAGTTCGAATTTGTCGATGCCCAGCGAATAGAGGTCGTTCAGCGCAAAGGCATAGGTCGACTCCAGCGCTGCCGACGACGACATGCCGGCACCCAGCGGCACGTCGCCCGCGAATACCGTATCGAAACCGCCGATCTTACCGCCCCGCTTCTGCACCTCGCGGCATACGCCGAAGATATAGCGCGCCCAGCTCTCGGCGGGTTTATCTTCCTCGTTAAGCCCGAACTCCGAGCTTTCCCCAAGGTCGAGCGCATAGGCCCGCACCTTGTCCGTACCGTTGAGTTTGATGGCCGCCACGATTCCTTTGTCAACCGCCCCCGGGAAAACGAAGCCCCCGTTATAGTCGGTATGTTCCCCGATGAGGTTGATACGCCCCGGCGAGGCGAACATGACAGCCCCGGAGCCATAAATCTCCTGGAACTTTTTGCTGACTTTTTCTTTCATGGTCTATTCTGGTTTTAAGTTAAGGATTCCATTTCCACATCATACGAAGATAGGAAAAAATCCCGAAACTCCGATACATTTCGCAGAGAAATTGCACATACCGCTCCGCCCCCGTGTTTCGTTTCAAAATCACAGATACCTTCCTCACGATGACATTACCCTGAAAAAAACACCTTTTGCACCCCGCCGGACTTGTTATTCCGGAAATGTTTACTAACTTTGTTGAAGTTTCGATTTATAAGCGCTCAACCAACATTTCAAACGATATGACAAAAAAGCTCATCTTCGCCGCCACCCTGCTCTTCGCAGGAACTGCCGCGGCTTTCGCTCAGCCCAAGGTTATCGCGCACCGCGGCTACTGGACGGCGCCCAATTCGGCGCAGAACTCCCTGGCTTCGTTCTCCAAAGCCGATTCGGTCGGGGCCTTCGGCTCGGAAATGGACGTATGGCTGACTGCCGACGACAAGCTGATCGTAAACCACGACCGTATATACAAAGGTACCGAGATCGACATGGAGAAAAGCACGCTGAAGGAGATCACCTCGATCGTACTCCCCAACGGCGAGAACATCCCGACGCTGGACGCCTATCTGCGCCTGGTGGCCGGCAAACCCGACACCCGGCTGGTGCTGGAAATGAAATCGCTCTCCGACCTCAAGCGCGAAGACCTCGCGGCCGAGAAGATCGTCAAGGCGTTGCGCAAGTACAACCTGCTCGACCGCACCGACATCATCGCCTTCTCGATCAATGCCTGCCTGGCGTTCAAGAAACTGCTGCCCGACGGGCGTATCTTCTACCTGAACGGAGACCTCTCCCCGCGCAGCATCAAGGGGCTCGGCCTGACCGGCATCGACTACTCGATGCGCGTGCTGCGCAAGCACCCCGAATGGGTGGAACAGGCAAAAAAACTGGGACTGGAGGTGAACGTATGGACGGTCGACAAGGAAGAGGACATGCGCTATTTCATCGACCTGGGCGTGGATTACATCACGACGGATTACCCCGAGCGGTTGCAGGCTTTGCTGAAATAAACATACCGGGACAAAATATGACGGGCGGGCTGTGGATCACAGCCCGCCCGTTTTCATCAGGCAGCACGTCATGCGTCGACGACGATCACCTCGATGCCGCGCTCGCGCAGCCGGTCGAGGTAAAGGGGCTGGATGCCATTGTCGGTGATGATGCGGTCGACAGCCTCCAGGTCGCAGATCTTGCTGAAGCCGCGGCGTCCGAATTTCGAACTGTCGGCCAGTACAATGACCTTCTGCGCGGCGTTCATCATCACACGGTTCAGCGCCGCTTCGAGCATGTTGGTCGTCGTAAGCCCGAATTCGAGGTCGATGCCGTCTACCCCGACGAACAGTTTGCTGCAGTTGAAGTTGCCGAGCATCTGTTCGGCAAAGGGCCCCACGACCGACACCGAACTGCTGCGGGTAATGCCCCCTAACTGGATCACGTCGACATTGGTGTCCTGCGAAAGGATCGATGTCACGGGAACGGCCGCCGTGATGACCGTCAGGTGTCCGACGGGCTTGATTTCGCGCGCGAGGAAGGCCATGGTCGTGCCCGACGCGATGATGATCGAATCGTCCTGCGCGACAAGGCTTGCGGCCTTGGCCCCGATGGCCCGTTTCTCCGCCACGTTTTTCTTCTCCTTCTCGTTGACGTGGCGGTCGCTGATATAGGGGCTGATAAGGATCGCACTGCCGTGCGTGCGGTAGAGTTTCTTCTGTTGTTCGAGGAAAGAGAGGTCTTTGCGGATCGTGACCTCCGAAACCTTGAACAACTCGGCCAGCTGCACGACGGATATGGAGCCGTTCTGCTGCAACAGTGCCAGGATCCGGTTATGACGCTCCGGAAGGCTCAAAATAGTCTCTTCGCCGGATTTATTCATAGGTCGATTAAAAATTTGGTTTTATAATGCAAGATACGAAAATAATCCGAAATTAGATCGAAACCTTCCGGAGAAATATTTTTTTCGGCAATATATTGTGCTCCGAAACGAAATATTATGAAATAAAACATATTTTATTTTGAAATACAAAAAATCATATGTAATTTTGTTGCGAAACGAAATTCATGTATTTATGGAAAGACTTGCACAGATCAAAAAACTATCCGAGAAAGACAAGGTTTGGGATATCGTAGTGGTAGGCGGAGGCGCCACGGGCCTCGGCGTGGCGGTCGACGCGGCGACCCGCGGGCTGAGCGTAGCGCTGCTCGAAAAGACCGACTTCGCCAAATGCACATCGAGCCGCAGTACGAAGCTCGTGCACGGCGGCGTCCGCTACCTGCAGAAAGGCGACGTCATGCTGGTACTCGAAGCCCTGCGCGAACGCGGCCGCATGAAAGCCAACGCCCCGCACCTGGTCAAAGACCAGGCATTCGTGATCTCGAATTACAGTTACTGGGATAATTTCCTCTATTTTTGCGGTCTGACCTTCTACGACATGCTCTCGTTCGGCTTCGGTTACGGCCGATCGAAATTCATTTCGGCAAAGAAAGTGATGAAATACATCCCCACTTCGGTCGAAAAGGGGCTCAAGGGCGGCGTCGTATACCACGACGGGCAGTTCGACGACTCGCGCATGGCGATCAACCTCGCACAGACATGCATCGAGAACGGCGGCACGGTCGTGAACCAGGCGAGCGTTACGGGGATCGTACACGACGATGCGGGACGTGCGGCCGGCGTGAAATTCGTGGACAACCTCACGGGCGAAGAGTACACGGTCAAGGCCCGCAGCGTGGTGAACGCCGCAGGGTGCTTCGTGGACGACATCATGCACATGGACAGCCCTACGCACCGCAAGATGGTCACCCCGAGCCAGGGCGTGCACCTGGTGCTCGACATGAAATTCCTGCAGAGCGACTACGCCATCATGGTACCCAAGACCTCGGACGGCCGCGTGCTGTTCGCCGTGCCCTGGCACGACAAGGTCGTGGTCGGCACCACGGACATCGTACGTCCCAAGGCCGAGGAAGACCCGCGCCCGCTCAAGGAGGAGATCGACTTCATCCTCGGCACGGCAGGGCTCTACATGAACCCCGCACCGACCTACAAGGACATCCTTTCGGTCTTCGCAGGGCAGCGTCCGCTGGCGGCGCCCAAAAAGGAGGGCAAAAACACCAAGGAAATTTCGCGCAGCCACAAGATCATCGTTTCGGACAACGGGCTGGTGACGATCACGGGCGGCAAATGGACGTCCTACCGTCTGATGGCCGAAGATACGGTGGACAAAGCGATCGAGGTCGCCAAGTTACCCGTCCGCAAGTGCGTGACCAAGAAACTGCGCATCCACGGCTACCGCAAGAACCCCAACCTGGCGGATCACATGTACGTCTACGGCAGCGACGAGCCCAAGATCCTCGACCTTATCAAGCAGCAGCCCGAGCTGGGCGAGAAACTCTCGCCCAAATACGGCTATACCTATGCCGAGGTGCTGTGGGCCGTACGCGAGGAGATGGCCATGACGGTCGAGGACGTACTTTCGCGCCGTGTGCGCCTGCTCTTCGTCGATGCCCGCGAAGCCATCGCGGCGGCGCCGAAGGTAGCCGCGATGATGGCCAGAGAACTGGGACACGACCAGACCTGGGTCGATACACAGGTAAAGGATTTCACGGATTTGGCGAAAACGTATATCTTTGAACAAAACTGATCGCTGAACCATGTGGAAAATACTACGCCCCCCTAAACACAAGCCGCCCGTCGCTGCGGAAAAAATAGACAAAGAGTACAAGCGGCTGCGGTTGCAGGTATTCATCGGCATCTTCATCGGATATGCTGGTTACTACCTTGTCCGCAAGAATTTCACGCTGGCCATGCCCCACCTTGTCGAAATGGGTTTCGACAAGGGTGACCTGGGCATCGCGCTCTCGGCGAACGCCATTGCCTACGGGCTTTCGAAGTTCCTGATGGGCGGCGTTTCCGACCGCAGCAACGCCCGTGTCTTCCTGCCGCTGGGACTGGTGTTGTCGGCGCTGGTGACGATGTTCCTCGGGACATCGGCCGGTATCTCGTCGATCATCATGATGTTCATCACGCAGTTCCTCATCGGCTGGTTCCAGGGTATGGGCTGGCCCCCGTGCGGACGCGTCATGACCCACTGGTTCTCGCAGAACGAACGCGGCACGAAGATGTCGGTCTGGAACGTGGCCCACAACGTCGGCGGCGGCATGATCGGCCCGATGGCGGCCTACGGACTGTTGTGGTTCGGGTCGTGGCAGATCGGTACGTTCTGGTTCCCCGCCGTGGTGGCCATCGTGGTCGCAATGCTGGCATTCCTGCTGATCCGCGACACGCCCCAGTCGACCGGGCTCCCGCCCATCGAGAAATACCGCAACGACTACCCCAAAAATTACAGCGAGAAGTCGGAACAGGAGCTTACGACGAAGGAAATCTTCTTCAAATACGTACTCAACAACAAGATACTCTGGTATATAGCTTTTGCCAATGCATTCGTGTACCTGGTGCGTTACGGCGTACTGGACTGGGCGCCGACCTACCTGAAGGACATCAAGGGTTATGACATCAAGGATGTGGGCTGGGCCTACTCGGCATACGAATGGGCAGCCATCCCCGGCACGATCATCTGCGGATGGTTGTCGGACAAGGTCTTCAAAGGACGCCGGGCCATCACGACCATGATCTACATGGCACTCGTCGCGGTCTTCGTCGTGATCTACTGGAAAAACATGGACAGCGTACTGCTGGACAACATATCGCTGATCGCCATCGGATTCCTGATCTACGGCCCCGTGATGCTGATCGGCGTACAGGCCCTCGACCTCGCACCCAAGAAGGCCGCCGGGACAGCCGCCGGACTGACCGGATTCTTCGGATACTTCTTCGGCACGGCCATCCTCGCCAACATCGCCATGGGTTCGATCGTACAGCACCTGGGCTGGAACTGGGGATTCATCATGCTGCTCGCGGCGTGCGCACTGGCCTTCCTCTTCATCAGCTTCACATACCGGGAAGAACAATATTTGGTTAAACAACGGAAATAGCGAGGCTTCACGGCAGCCCGGACGGCCGCCGCGGAGCGGGTGGTTCCCTTTAATAGGATTGTTATGTTTGGGTGGGGCGTCAGCCCCGAATCGAAAAAGCCTTTAACTCCCGGTTAAGGGCTTTTTCATTGTCCCCGACCAGACGGTCGACCAACGCATGGAACTTCGGGGAATGGTCGTGGTGGACGGTATGGCACAGCTCGTGGACGATGACGAAATCGCGCAGGTGTTCGGGAAGCACCATCAGGAAAAGGCTCAGCGAAATGTTGTTCGTCCCGGTACAGCTACCCCACTTCGTACGCGAGGCACGGATCGTCAGTTTGTTGTACTTCAGCCCCGTGATGCGGGAGATCCGTCCGATACGGTCGGGCAAGTCGGCCCTGGCAGCGCGCCGCAGCTCCTCGATGCGGGCTTTCTCCTCGGCAGGAGGCAACTGCGGCGGCAGTGCGGCACGCCGCTGCGCAAGCCGTGCCCGGGCCGCCTCGACCCATCCGGCTTTGCGTTCGAGAAATTCCATCGCCCGCCGCGCGGAAACCCCGTAAGGGAATGACAGGCGGACACACCCCGTCCCGCGCACGCTGATCGAAATGCGGCGTGCGCGGCGCGACTGGGAGAGGACGACCTCACCCAGCCGGGGATGTTCGACGGTCGTAAGCATGCCTAACGGGCCATAATGGCCGAGATATCCACATCGTCGAGGCGAAGCGCAGAATCCCGCCGTTCGATGCTCATACTGGAAAACAGGATCAACAACTCTTCATCCGAATAGGTCAGGAGTTCATCGGCAGCGTTCTCCAGCTCAGAGGGCAGGGGATAATCCCCCTTGCCCGCACGCCGCAGTTGCCGCTGCAACAGGGCGGGTGCGGAAATTACGAATTCGGAGCGTTCCGTGCCGAAGTCGATCCGCAGCGTATCGTCCGCGAACCGGTAATACGGCCTGCGGCTCCGGTCGTAACGATTGTACGAAAGGTTGGCATACAGCACCCGATACCCTTGGGCAAGGTCGATGCGTCGCACCCCGTCCGGGTACACCGACACCCAGTTGTCGTTGGTACGGTAATCGTAGCCGTAGACCACATAATCGCGGAACAGATCCGGCACGGCCTCGCGGACTTTGCCGATCTCCACCCCGAACCGGGCGAAGGCCAGCGTATCATGGTCGGCAACATAATCGAGCGCCTCATAAAGGCGGCGGTAATCCCGGCGCAGCAGGGTGTCGGGGACAAAGGCGTCCAGTTGCAGCCGGCCCTCGCCGTCGAGCATGTTAAGCTGTTTTGCCACACGGACGGCACGGCGCACCTGCGAGCCGGTCGCTATGCGTTGCGGTTCGAGCACAGGCAGGTAGGCCAGAGCCGCAAAGCAGACGAACCCCGCCAGGCCGACGTACAGGTAGCGCCCGGTACGGCGCGAGAGGAACAACAGCACGCAGAACGTCATCAGCCCGCCGCAGACAAGCAGGTATACGCGCGGTTCGGTAAGCCCGTATTCGTTCGTACGACGCAGGACACCGATCCAGAACAGCAACTGCGTAGGCAACGACACCAGGCTGAAGCGATCGAAGAACCAGTCGTACATGCGTTTCTGCAACAACGGCTGCAACGCCTTGACCGCGATGGCCAGCAGTGTGAACCCGAATACCAGATAGGCCACCCCACCCTCGGGCAAAGACCACGTAACGAGGATCTTGACCATGTAAAGGCAGAGTATGGCGGTGTAGATCAGCAGTGCGGGCGTCACGATATAGTTCAGCAACACGTCGAGGATGCGAGTGCCGCGGCATTCGGCACCGGCCCAACGGTCGTACATCATCAGGAAAAGCACCGGGCCGACGAAGGTCTCGAAAAGGATCAGCGCATATATCCAGACATGCTCGATCCAACTCCCTTCGAGCCCGAAGATATAGGTCGTGGAGAAGAGGATGGCAGAGAACAACCCCAGCGCCACATTGGCGAAGAGCGCAGCGAGGATGCCCGAACGCAGCCACACCATGATGTCGTCGACGAACCGCTTGTTGCACGCGGCACGGCGGCAGAGCAGCAGCGCCAGGGGCGCCAGGATGCCGAAGGTGATGAACGACGGCTCGCTGGCGAGCCAGTCCTCCAGACCTCCCCAGAGCGCGAACGGCACGAAAGGCGCCCAGCATACCCAGTAGACTTTCCGCCACGGCCCCGGCCCCGCAAGGTTATTGAAGGCCAGCGCAACAGCGAAGGCCAGCGGCACGAGCGCCAGCCTGACCAGGGTGTCGTCGCTGTCCGTCTCGTAGGCGACGAGGCAGCCGATACAGCCGAGGGCAATCAATCCCGCCTCCACAGGGTGCAGGCGCAGCATTTGCAGGAACCCCTCCCGAAGCCACTGCACGTAATGTCCGAGTTTCGCTTTCATGGTTTTCGTTTATTGTCCGATACGCTGGCGCACGACCTCGAAAAGCATCACGGCCGCTGCGGCCGAGACGTTCAGCGATTCGATATGCCCGATCAGGGGGATTGCCAGCTGTTCGTCGCAGAGTTTGAGCACCTCTTTCGAGATGCCCGTATCCTCGGCACCCATCACCAGGGCCGTAGGCTTGCGGAAATCGGCGTCGTAGAGCAGTTTGCGGCTCTTCTCGGTTGCGGCGACGATCTGAAACCCTTCGGTCTGGAGCAGTTTTATCGTATTGCGGATCGACCCCACGCGGCAGACCGGGATCGTCGCCAGCGCCCCGGCCGACGAGCGGATCGCCTCGGCATTCACGGGGGCCGAGTTCTTCAGCGGCGTCACCAGGCCGTGCGCCCCGGCGCACTCGGCCGAGCGGGCGATGGCGCCGAAATTGCGGACGTCGGTCACCCCGTCGAAGATCACCACCAGCGGCGTCTCGTCCTCGGGCACCCGTTCCAGGATGTCGGCCAACTCGACATATTCGATGGCCGAAATCTGCGCCACGACGCCCTGGTGGTTGCCGCGCGTGAGGCGGTTGAGCTTTTCGACCGGCACCTCCTGCATCCGCACGCGGTGACGAATGCAGAGGTCTTTCAGCTCCGTCATCAGCTGCCCTTCGGCACCTTTGCGGATGTAAAGTTTCTCGATCTGGCGTCCAGCCTCGATGGCTTCGGCCACGGGACGTATCCCGAAAATAATGTTGTCCATAGCAGCTTATTTTTCATTTGCCCCGGGGCGGGCGGCACAAGGTTCAGCCGGGTTTCCCGGAAATCACTGTTCCTCGGTTAATTCGAGTTCGTACGATGCCTTCTCCCACTCGTGCATCTGGTGGTCGTAACGGGCTTTCAGGTCGTTGTAGGCCTTGTAGTCGGCTTCGTCGTAGGTGGTCGCCGCAGCGAATTTCGCATCGTAGGCGGCGATCTGTTTTTCGATCGCGGCAAGTTCCGCCTCGATTCCCTCGACCGCCCGGCGCAGTTTGCGCAGCTGTTTCTCCTGCTCCTTGCGCTGTTCGTAGGTGAGTTTGCCGGAAACGGCGGCCCCGGGGTTCGGGGCTGCCTGCACGGCGGGTTTCTGCGGGGCCTCTCTGCGTTCGATCTCCCGGAGCGACTCCAGCTTCCGCTTTTCGAGGAAATAGTAGATCCCTCCGAGATACTCCTTCACCCCGCCGTCGCGGAACTCGTAGACCTTCTGCACCATGCCGTCGAGGAATTCGCGGTCGTGCGACACGACGACGACCGTGCCGTCGTACTTCATGATGGCATTCTTGAGGATGTCCTTCGAACGCATGTCCATGTGGTTGGTCGGCTCGTCCAGTACCAGCAGGTTGCGCGGTTCGAGCATCATGCGGGCCATGGCCAGACGTGCCCGCTCGCCGCCCGAAAGCACCTTGACCTTCTTGTCGATATCCTCGCCGCGGAACAGGAACGCCCCGAGGATATCGCGCAGGCGGGTACGGATGTCCCCCACCGCCACGCGGTCGAGCGTATCGTACACCGTGAATTCGCCGTCCATCAGGTCGTCCTGGTTCTGGGCATAGTAGCCGATATTGACGTTGGCACCGAGCCGCACCGAACCTTCGGTCGGCGTCAGCTGCCCGACGAGCATCCGCGCCAGCGTGGTCTTGCCTTCGCCGTTACGGCCGACGAGGGCGATCTTGTCGCCCTTCCCGATGATGAAATTCGCGCCGCTGAAGACATGCTTCGCCCCGAACGACATCCCGGCTTCGTTGATCTCGGCCACGATCTGTCCCGAGCGGGGTGCGGGCGGGAACTTGATATTGAGCGTCGCCAGGTCTTCCTCCTCGACCTCGAGCCGTTCGAGGCGTTCGAGCTGCTTGATGCGCGACTGCACCTGGTTCGACTTGGTGGGTTTGTAGCGGAACTTCTCGATGAACTCCTCGGTCTTTTCGATCATGCGCTGCTGGTTTTCATAGGCAGCCATCTGCTGCGCCCTGCGTTCGGCGCGCAGCACGACGTATTTCGAATAGGAAACCTTGTAATCGGTCGCTTTGCCCAGCGAGAGTTCGACCGTGCGGTTGGTGACGTTGTCGAGGAAAGCTCGGTCGTGAGAGATCAGCAGCACGGCGCCGCTGTAATTCTTCAGGTAATCCTCGAGCCACTGGATCGACTCGATGTCGAGGTGGTTCGTCGGCTCGTCGAGCAGGAAGATCGAGGGACGGCGCAACAGTAGTTTCGCCAGCTCGATACGCATGCGCCAGCCGCCCGAGAATTCGCTCGTCGGGCGTCCGAAATCCCCGCGTTTGAACCCGAGCCCCAGCAGCGTCTTTTCGATATCCGCTTCGCGGGTCTCGCCGCCGAGGATATGGTAGTGATCCTGCGCATCGTTCAGGCGGTGCAACAGCTGCGCATAACCGTCGCTTTCGTAGTCGGTACGCTCCGCGATCTCGCGCGTCAGATGCTCGATCTCGGCCTCGAGGCGCAGCACCTCCTCGAACGCCTTGGCGGTCTCCTCGACGAGCGTCGTCGTATCGGCCACACGCATGGTCTGCGGCAGGTAGCCGATCGTACAGTCGCCGTTCAGGGTCACGCTGCCCGAGGTCGGTTGCTGCTCGCCCGTAATGATGCGCAGCAGCGTGGTTTTGCCCGCCCCGTTCCGGCCGACGAGGCCGATGCGGTCTTTGGGGTTTATCAGGAACGATATGTTGTCGAAGAGCGTCCAGCCCCCGTAACTTACTGTAAGGTTGTCAAGAGATATCATGGTCTGTCTAAAATCACGGCAAAGTTAGTGATTTAATCCGACATATGGTATCTTTGGAGTTCGAAACAAACACTGCCATGGAAAAGTCGGAACGCCACCTGCGGTTCATCCGCGAGGCCGAACGCAGGTTCAGGCGTTGAGCATCCGCACGATTTCGGCCTGCGGGTCTGCGGCACCGAAAACGGCATTGCCGGCAACCAGCACGTCGGCACCCGCCTGATAAACCTCGCGGGCATTGTGCGACGAGATGCCGCCGTCGACCTCGATGACGGTCTGCAAGCCCAGCTCCCGGGCCATCGCCCGCAGGGCTTCGATCTTCCCGATCGAAGCCGGGATGAACGACTGCCCGCCGAAACCGGGTTCGACGCTCATCACCAGCACCAGGTCGACCAGCGGGAGGATATCGCGCAGCACCTCGACCGAAGTCGCCGGCTTGATCGACACCCCGGCCTTCGCACCGGCCTTGCGGATCATTTCGATGCACCCCCTGGGATCGTACGTGGCTTCGTAGTGGAAGGTCACGATGTCGGCGCCCGCCTCGGCGAAACGCGCTACGTAACGCTCCGGCTCGACGATCATCAGGTGCACGTCGAGGCACTTTGCGGTCACCTTGCGGATGGCCTTCAGCACCGGAAACCCGAAGGAGATATTGGGGACGAACACGCCGTCCATCACGTCGATATGTACCCACTCGGCCGCACTGCGGTCGACCATCTGCGTGTCGCGTTCCAGGTGGCCGAAATCGGCCGAAAGCATCGAAGGTGCTACGATTCTGTTCATGGTTCGAATATTACTTACGACAAATATAGTCATTTCCCGGCAGTTTCCCACGCTTCGGAGCGGGATTCCGTCCCCGCAAACCCGGGTTTTGGGGTTCGGGGTTGCAGTTCGGGATTCCGAATGCCGGTTCCCTGTCGCACGGTCTTCCCGGGGATTCCGTCCCGAAAGAACTGCCGGTCAGGATCTTTTCCGGTTCAGGGTGTCGATCCTCCGGCGTATCGCAATGCCGTTGGACAGTGAAAGCAGCAATGCAAGCCCTATGCCGCATGCCCATGTAACGCCGACCCCGGAGGGGGCATACCCCTCCTGCAATGCCGCCAGTTCGGGCAGGTACCACATACGCACCAGCCACGACAGCACCACGGCCACGACGAGGACACCCAGGTTGAGCCACAGGGTCAGCAACCAATACGGCCGTGCCACACGCCCCGGTGCATAACCCAGCAGAAGCAGGGTCTCCAGTTTCGCGCTGTTCTTCTGCAAGAGCAGGAAAATGCTCAGCATCAGAATGTAGAAGGACATCACGCTGAACACCAGCCCCACCCCTCCGAGTCCTCCGGCCGCAAGTTGCAGGAAATAGGCAGCCTTCCCGTCGTCACGGCGGTCGCCTTCGGCCTCATAGCCCTTGCCGTCGAGGTAAGCCGAAATCGCGGCATCCACAGGGCGGTCGGTCTCGACGATGACCCGCGATGCCTGTTTCTCCCCGCCCTGGCCGAACCGCCCGTTCGACCAACGGATGAAAGACTCCGGAACGAGGATCGTATTGAGGCGGTTCGACAACCCGACGATACGGCCCCGGAACTGTTCAGTCCGCCCGTTGCCGGCGACCTCGATGCCGAGCGAAACCCGCTGAAATATCCCCTCCGAAATCTGCGGCAGCCCCTGCGACTTGGCAAACCCGTAATTGTAGAGGTTCAGGTAATTGCGCGGGATGATGATGGGGATGTCCCCGTCGCCGGGTTCGTATTTCCACTTCCCGGAAGCGACATCGAGGAAGCGGTCGGGCACCGCCTCGAAAAACAGGTAGGTCGAGAGCTGCACGCCGCCCATGCCCACCGTACCCTTCACCCGGTAGTCCGCCGGCGTGAAAGCCCCGACATCCCGGACGAAAGGCTGTCCGCCCAGCTCCTCCAGCTCCCCGGGGGTAAAGTCGCTGCTCCCCAACCCGATCGTCTGGAGCGCGCCGACCCGTTTCGAAAGCACCAGGTAATCGCCCCGCATGAACGAATCGGGGGCATCGAAGACCGGCATGACATCGCGGTAAGCCTGCACCGAGGTGAGCACGATGGTCATGCCCACGACCCCGGCGAGGGCGAAACCTACGGTCTGCGCGACGCTCAGATGGCTGCGCAGCAATTTCCAGAGCAGCGTCATAGCGTAAGGGTTTTATGGTAGGGAAGCCCGAGCCGGCTGCCCACCGAGGTGACGACGATGCCCGCCCCCTGCGCTTGCGCCTCTTCCAGCAGCATCCCGGAGAGCAACTCCCCGTTAGCGGCATCGAGGTGGCTGACGGGCTCGTCGAGCAGGATGAAATCGAACGGCTGGCACATGCAGCGGATGAAGGCCACGCGCTGCTGCTGCCCGAAGGAGAGCTTTTCGACCGGGGCATCCCGCTTATCGGCGATACCCGCAGCCTCGAGCATTCGCCCGATCTGCTCCTGCGTCTTGAAATGCGAGAGCTCGTTTTTCAGGCCGATATTCTCCGCGACGGTCAATTCGCCGAAAAGACGCAGATCCTGGAAAAGCATACTCAGCGACCTGCGGCGCAGGCCGCTCCACGCCGCGGCGGAAAAGCCGCGGCAATCCGCCCCGTCGAAGAGTATCTTCCCCGTGTAATCCTCCCGGATACCGTAGAGGAAGTGGCACAGCGAAGTTTTTCCTGTCCCCGAAGCCGCCTCGAGCAGGCAGTACTCCCCCTTGCGGAAGGTTACCTCCTGCAACCAGACCCCCGAATCCCGCGGGGCAGCCTCCCCCGCGAACACGCAGGGCAGCACCCGTTGCAAAGTTATCGATTCCATACGTTCTTTATTTCAAGGGAAACGGCCGTTCGAATCCCGGACGGCCGTTTCCCATAAACCCCGGAGGTTATTACAGATTTGCCTCCGGCACGTACAGGCGGATCAGCTCGCCGATTTTGTCGCAGATGGTCTTAAAGGAGTTCTGCTCCTTGTCCGTCATATTGACTACGGCAGTTCCGCCCTTCATCGTACCATAGGCTTCCAGGTCTTCGAACATGGCCAGCACGGAGAGCGCGGCCTCGACCTGCGGGTCGACATTCCCGCCGACAAGCTGTGCGGTCAGCGCGTTCACACCCTCGAAATCGACGTAGAAGCTTCCCGACTGGCCCTTGAATATCTTGCTCATCGAAGCCAGCGATTCGATATCCGCACCGTCGAGCGCCGATTTCACAACCGCATCGGTCGTACAGTAGAGCACGTCGCCCTTCACGCCGAACATCACCGTGACGCCGCCCATGCTGATCGTATACTCGCCTTCGCCCGCCTTCTGGATGGGCATGCCGGAGAGGTTGGAGACAATCGTCTGCAACACGGCGGGATCCTTCACCTGGGCCAGCAGCGATGCCACGGGATACCGGTCGGGAGTAATTCCCGAGAACGAAATCACGCAGTCGCCGCTGAAGGCATCCATCACCTGCTTGACCATCGGGTTGGCCATCAGCATACCGTAACCGGGCATTGCGGAGAACACCGAATACATCTTCTCGCCGTCGAGGCCGTAGGCCATCGCACCGATCGTATTCCGGGGCACGTAGCGCAACAGGGCTCCCGTCTGGGGTTTCACATAGGCGTAAAAATCCATCATTTTCTGCTCGCTCTCCTTGTCCTTGTACGACATGGCGGCATCGCAAACGATCCGGCCCTTCTCGAAATTGACGGAACTTGCCAGCGTGGCACCCTTGAGGGCATCCATCATCGGCATCGAACCCACCATCGGGTTGCTGTCCAGCATCGACGCCAGCGCCGAATAGGCCATCACCATGTTGATGTCGTTCTTCTCGGAGAGCTGGTCGGCAACGACCTTGTCACCCATCAGGCTCTCGCCGCACTTCTGGGCAAAGAGTTTCTTAACGGCATCGATTGCGCTTTCCGGCGACCCCTGCGCGAAATAGAGCATGACAGCCACATCGTTGTAGGCGCACAAACCGCTCACGGAGCTGTCCTCGCCCAATGCGATGACCGAGATGCCGCCCTCGTGCCGGGGTGCAATGCCGCTTTTCTCGCCGATGCGTGCAAGCAGGGCGTCCAGTTTCGCCTTGTCGCCGACGGGCAGCAGCATACCGCCCCGGACATTCGGGGACTGCATCGCGCCATCCATCGACATGAAGAAGAACAGGTCTTTTTTCAGGTCGACACCCGATTCGCAGGGGTTCTTCAGCAGGGCGAGCAGGTATTCCTTCTCCTCGGCGGTGATGCCCTCGGCTTTGTCGAGCTCGGCCTTGAGCCGGATGAAGAGCGGATGCTGCCCGATGTCGCCGGCATCGCTCTTCTGCAGAAGCGAAGCGGGATTGACCGACATCGTCATAAAGGAATCGGCAGGCAGGAGGTTGCGGTAATCGGCACCTCCGCCGCAGGAAACAACCAGCATGGACACCGCTGCAAGGCAGGCCAGCTTCAAGGATCGTAGCGTTTTTTTCATATTCGAATTATTTGAGTCCGTATTTGGAACAAGCAAAGCTATAAAAAATTGCGGAACAACCTGCGACATAGGGGGTAAAAATTGCGTTGCGGGGCTAAATTATCGCGCATGTCCCGGGACGGGATGTTTTTCCGGGAATAAATTGCTATTTTTGCATGGAAACAGACACAAAAACACGCGATGACTCCTACCACCCTTTTCATATTGGCCGCTACATGCAGCCTGGCAGTGCCCGTCGCACTGTTCCTCGTACTGTGGCGCCGGGACGCCCGACGGCTTGCCGCTGATAACCAAGCCTCCGAAGCCCGCGAGCGCGATGCCTCTTCGCGGCTGGCGGTGGCCGAAGCCCGGCTGGCCGCCGCGGAACAGGCCTTGTCCGCGGAAAAAGAGCTGCGGCAGCGCTACGAAGGACAGGTGCAGGCGCTGACCGAGCAGCGGACACGCACCGAAGCGGAACTGGCGGCACTCCGCGCCTCGTCACAGACCGAGATCGCATCGCTGCGCGCGAAGAACGCCGAGGATCGCGCGGCCGAAAAAGCCGAGCGCGAAAAACTGGAGGAGACCTTCCGGGCCCAGTTCCGCAACCTTGCGACCGAGATACTGGGCGAGCAGTCCAAACATTTCAAGGAGACCAACAAGGAGTCGCTCGACGTGTTGCTCAAACCCTTCCGCGACAACATCGCCGAATTCCGAAAGCGCGTCGAGGACATCTACACCACCCAGACGGCACAGCGCGGCGAACTGAAGGCCGAGCTGAAAAACCTGATGGAGCTCAACCGGCGCATCACGACCGAGACCACAAACCTGACGAACGCACTGAAAGGCAATTCGAAAGTGCAGGGCGACTGGGGCGAAATGCTGCTGGAAACGATCCTGGACAGTTCGGCGCTCATCAAGGGCATCCACTACGAAACGCAATACAACATCAAGGACGCCGAGGGACACAACCTGCGACCCGACGTCGTGCTGCACCTGCCCGAGAAGAAAGACATCGTCATCGACTCGAAAGTTTCGCTCACGGCTTTCGTAGGCTACACCTCGGCCGAAACCGAAGAGGAGCGCCGCCGCTACCTCGCTGCCCACACGGCCTCCGTCCGCCAGCACGTCAACGAACTGGGACGCAAGGAGTACCAGCGCCTGCTCAACTCGCCCGACTTCGTCATCATGTTCATCCCCAACGAGCCGGCCTTCCTCGCCGCATTGCAGAACGACGCGGCCATCTGGTCGGACGCCTACGACAAGAAGGTCATCATCTCGTCGCCGACGAACCTTTTCGCCCTGCTCAAATTGGTCGCCGACCTGTGGAAATACAACGACCAGGACAAGAACACCAGGGACATCGCCGCATGCGGGCTGAAACTCTACGAACAGCTGGTGGCCTTCACCGGTTCGCTCGAAGGGGTCGGCACGGCGCTGGACAAGGCACGCGACGCCTATGACGACGCCTACAAACGGCTCTGCACGGGCAACGACAACATCATCCGCGTCGGGGAACGGCTGCGCAGGACGGCGCGCCTGCAAACCAAGAAACAGCACTCCGCGCGCACGCTCGAAGCCGCCGGGGAGGACGACCTCCCGGACATCCCCGCCACCGAAGCCGGGGGCGGGAATCCGGTTCCCGGAGCCGGAGGCGAAGAATAACCGAACTGCCCGGCGCACCAGCCCGGGAACACGAGAAGCGAGAAACAGAGGAACGCCGGAACAATGGAATCCGGGAACGGTAGAAACCGGGAACAGAGGAACCGGGAACAGAGGAACCGGGCACCGGAGCTCAGAGGAACATAGAAACCTGGAAAATATGGGCCGGGCAAAGCCCCCTGTAACATGTAAAAGCCCGCCGATGTTCGGCGGGCTTTTACATTTCCCGGCAGGAGATTTCCCATGTCGTGCGCAAAACCCGATTCACGGCCTGCGGAATTTCTTCCAGCTTTTGCGCATCCGCACTTCGATCCCCGGCGTTGCGTCGTGCGCCATCGTCTCCACAAGGTCGTCCCACACCTTCTGAACCCAGCCGACACGCCGCCGGCAATGCTTCAGCACCTCGACCGCCCAAATCTTCACGGCGACCTTCGCCCCCGGATCGACCGCCCACCGGGCGGCAGCCTCGGCAATCCGCTCCAGATCCCACACCTCGGGCGTGTAACGCCCCAGCAGGTCGGCCATGACCTTTGCGAAATGGCGCCGGGCGCTGGGATCGGCGCAGGCAGGGAAATCCGTCCGGCAAAACAGGCCGGCATAGGGCATGAACGAATCCGGGGCGTCGAAATAGATCTTTTCGAGTACATACGCACCCCGGAAAGCCACCTTGTGCCCCACGGCACGCGGCAACCCCTCGCAGCGGGAGGTCACCACCTCATACAGCAACCCCACGGCACCCGCATCGCGCACGCGCCGGGCCACCGTGTCGGCAAAATCGGAATAAAACCGCTCCGACAGGCATTTTATCAACTCCGCTTCCGTCATACCGATACACTCCCGCCGAAACCCCGATTCTGTGGGTTCGCCGTACAGCAACCCCGAAAAGCCCCGGGTCTTACGGCCATGCAGGACGCCACAGCATGAAAAACACCGTCAAAACAACTTTTTCTTCGACGTCGTAACGACAAAATCCTTCAGGTAGAAAGGTTCGAAATAGGCGATATCTTCCGTGCATCCCGCATCGAGCGCACGCTGGGCCAGCCGCGCAAGCCCGCGTGCGGAAGGGGCTACCTCGACAAGCACGGCGTCGGGCAGTATCCCGGCGCATTTGCGGGCCCCGCTGCCGAAGATCACGAACGGCCTCCCCTGCGCACGGAAGTGCGCAAAACTCTCCCCGTCGACGACCTCGGCCGAAACCTCGTTAAGGGGCTTTCCGGCCGTATCGAATACCTGCGCATAGACCTCCATGCGGCGGGCATCGACCATCGGGCAGAGGTAGGCATGTTCCCAGTCGGGGACGGAAAGAATTCCGGCTTCGTAATCTTCGAGCGCCACTTCGGCCAGCGCATCGAGCGACCCGACGGCCACCAGCGGCTTACGCACCCCGTAGCACAGCCCCTTGGCGAACGAAACGCCGATCCGCAGCCCCGTATAGGAGCCGGGGCCCTTGCCCACGGCCACAGCATCCAGTTCGTCGGGCGCAATGCCCGTTTCGCGCAAAAGCTCGTCGACGAACACGCCGACCTTGCGGGCGTGGTCGCGCCCTTCGTCGCTCTCGCGCAGCGAAAGCAGCTCCCCGTCCTTTGCAATACCGACCGAACAAACGTCCGTACCGGTCTCGACACATAGAATCAAGCTCATATCTTCGATAAATTCAAACTCAATCGTCCAGAATACCCAGATGCCCCAGCGCCCGGGCAATGCCGTCCTCGTCGACCGGGGCGGTCACGTAATCGGCAGCGTTCAGCGCCTCCTCGCAGGCATTGCCCATGGCAACCCCCACCCCCGCGGCCGACAGCATCGCCACGTCGTTGCCGCCGTCGCCGAAGGCCGCTACTTCCGCAGCCCGGTACCCGTAGGCGGACATAAATTCCCTCATGCCCGTGGCCTTGTCGATGCCTGCGACATTGATGTCGGCGAAAATCGGGCACCACCGGCTCGCCGCAAGCCCGGGCAACTGCGCCATGACGCGCCGTTCGGCCTCCGTATCCAGATAGAAACACATCTGGCAGCACTCGCTCCGCTCGAAAAGCGCACGGAGGTCGGTCTGCTCGGGCACGGGATGCGCGACCATATGCGCCAGCCGTTCCACCTCGGGCGTCACTCGGTTGACGAATACGCCGCTCTCCAGTTCCAGCGCCAGCGGGAATCCCATCTGCGAGGAGAGTTCCATGGCGCGTTCGAAATCGGCCCGCGGAATCAAGTGCTGGCTTACGACACGTCCGTCGGCAGCCACACACCGGGCGCCGTTGAGCGACACCACGCCGTCGTAGTGAATCCCCTCGAGCGGAGCGAGGTCGTTCGCCGCACGCCCCGTAGCGATAAAGAGCCTGATGCCCTGCGCATGCGCCCGCACCAGCGCATCGCGTGCCGAGGCGGGTATTTCATGGGTCTTGAAACTGATCAGCGTACCGTCTACATCGAGGAAAATAGCTCGTATCATCGTTTGTAATTTTTCATCGCCTTGTCGATCTCACGCTTGGCATCGTTTTCCTTCAGGTATTCGCGCTTGTCATAGGTCTTCCGGCCCCGGGCAAGCCCGACCACGACTTTCGCCAGCCCCCGCTCGTTCAGGAACAGGCGCAGCCCCACGATCGTGAGGCCCTTGTCCTGCCCCGCGCGCTGGAGCTTGTCCAGCTCGCGGCGGTTGAGCAGCAGTTTCCGGTCGCGGCGCGGCGCATGGTTGTTGCAGGTGCCCCACCCGTATTCGGCGATGTTGACACCCCGTATCCACAGCTCACCCTTGTCGAAATAACAGAACGAATCGGTCAGCGAAGCCTTGCCCGCACGGATGGACTTGATCTCGGTACCGACGAGCACGATGCCCGCAACGTACTCTTCCAGAATCTCATAGTCGAACGTCGCGCGCTTGTTACGGATATTTATCTTTTTCTGTTCACTCATATATTCGGAATCGGCACAATAATTGCCTATTTATTCGCAGGGGTGGGAATCGGTCAAGGTAACTAATTCTTTTATCTTTGATATGTTTTACACATCTTTCTGTTTATTTTCTGTTTGCACACGGTATGCGTAGTGATACGTGTACGACCCGAGACCCGCCCCTTTTTTCTTTTAATATTCAAACCCCGGCATATCCCCGCCCGGCACTCCGCCGGGCGCGGGTCATAATATCAACCGCTGCAATTTCTTTGCAATCGTCACTTTCACCTTGTTGAACCCGGCCAGCCGCTGGATCACCTCGCCGACTTGCTCGTCCGTCAGGCTCTCGTCCGCGAGCTTGGCCTGCCACTCCTTGATATAGCTTTCGATCACCTTCGACTTGTAGAGCGTCACGGCCTTCGGCACCCCTACGGCCAGCATCTCGGCATCGCTCTCGACATGGATGTCCTTGCGCCGCCACAGCTGGCTGGCCACGTAATTGTCGTCCGACGTAAGGATGTCGACCGAGGCATTGCACACCTCCGGGTCGGGATGGTTCAGGAAAAAGTGCGCCGGGACTTCCACCCCCGTACCGAGAATCTTCCACTGCTCACGGTAAGTAGCCAAAATACTGTTGTATAACGGATTGCGGAACGCGAGCCCGTCGCTGTCCAGCTCCAGGAAGATCACCTCCGCGACGTTGCAGGGCACCATCGTGCGCCCCTCCTTGAATTCGAACGAACAATGGCCGTATTTGAGCAGGTATTTCACCAATTCGCGTTCGAGCGCCTCGCTGCTGCTCCCGGCCTCGACCTGCTTCACGAATTCCACCTCGGGCTGCGGAGGCTCCGCATGCCGCAATGCCGTCTGGCGGCGTACGAACTCGTCGGCCTCGCGGTCGCCGGTCGTCGCCATGCGCTTGCGCGCCACCTCCGAGATCAGGATGTTCTCGTCGATGTCCATGATCCGCGCGCACTCCTTGATGTAGACCGACCGCTGGATCGGATCGGGAATCTGCGCGATCGACTGCACCATGTCGGCGATCAGCGCCGCCTTCCGGATCGGATCGCCCTGGGCGGCCTCCAACAGCAATTTTGCTTTGAAGGCCAGGAAATCCTGTTCGTTGGCCCGGATATATTCCTGCACCTCGGCCGCAGTGTGCGCCCGGGCGAAGGAGTCGGGATCCTCGGGTTCGGGCAGCAGCACCACGCGCACGTTCATCCCCTCCCGGAGGATCATGTCGATCCCGCGCAGCGAAGCGTGGATACCCGCCGAGTCTCCGTCGTAAATGACCGTGATGTTTTTCGTAAAACGGTTCAGCAGGCGTATCTGCTCGGTCGTGAGCGATGTCCCGGACGACGACACGACGTTCTCGACACCCGCCTGGTGCATCGAAATGACATCGGTATAGCCTTCGACCATGATGGCGAAATCGAGCTGCTGGATCGCCTTCTTGGCGAAATAGAGGCCGTACAGCTCACGTTTCTTGCTGTATATCTCGCTCTCGGGCGAATTCTGGTATTTGGCAACGGCCTTGTCGGTGCGCAGCGTACGGCCGCCGAAAGCGACGACGCGCCCCGAAATGTTATGTACGGGGAAAATCACCCGGTCGCGGAACCGGTCGTAGAGCGAACCGTCGCTCTCGCGTTCGAGCGAAAGGCCGGTAGAGACGAGGAACTCCTTTTTATATCCCGCCGCCAGCGCATCCTTCGACATCCGGTCGCCGCGCGCGGGGCAGAACCCGAGGCCGAACTTCTTGATCGTGGCGTCGGTCATGCCGCGTTTCTGGCGGAAGTAAGCCATGCCCACGCTCAGCCCCTCGGTCTCGTGATGGAGGTAGTTGGCAAAATAATCGGCCGCCCAGCCGTTGAGTGCGAACATCGACTCGCGGTCGTCGTTGCGGCGCACCTCTTCCTCGGACATCTCCTTCTCCTTGACTTCGATGCCATAGCGTTTGGCCACCATCTTCAGGGCTTCGGGATAGGTGATGTTCTCGTGCTCCATCAGGAACGTGACGGCATTGCCGCCTTTGCCGCAGCCGAAGCATTTATATACCCCCTTCGAGGGCGACACGACGAACGACGGGGTTTTCTCGTTGTGGAACGGGCAGCAGGCCTGGTAGTTCACGCCCTTGCGCTTGAGCGTGACGTACTCGCCGATAATATCCACGATATTGGCGGCTGCATAAATGCGGTCTACTGTTTCCCTGTCGATCATGTCTGCAAAGATAGCAATAATTCCCCAACCCTTGGCGGGGTGCAAAAAGATTTTGCCCGGCGGAGAGGGTCAGTACCCGGCATTGCGGATGATGTCCAGTTCGGCACGTATGTTATCGTTCATATCGCGGAACATCATCAGGTAGGCGGGAATCGAGCCGCGGGTTATGAGCCCCGCGCAAAGCGTGTCCTCCATCAGGCGGCGGAAGCGGTATTCCAGCCTTTCGTGCGGCGAAGTTCCCCGGTAACTCCAGTCGAGCCTGCCGCTCTCGTACAGGTGCTGTTTCGCCCCTATGACATTAGCTACCATCTTGTCCTGCTGTCTCCAGAAGGTCGTGATGACATTGCCGATTTTAGTGACCGATTCGACGACTTCGGGTTCATGCACCGCGCTCAGCGCCCCCGAAACTTCGAGTATCTTCATCCCGACGGGCGAATAAACATCCCCGCGCACGGAGAAGAACATGCCCAAGGCATAACGAAGCGTATCTTCGGGGATTTCCGCCAATTCCTTCCTGGCGTATGCGACAGCACATTTCCGCAGGGCACTCATCCCCGCCGTATAATCATCGAGCAGCCCCTCCGAAATTTTGAGATGCCGCTCCACGTCGACCTTGAACAGTCCGACGATCTCCCGGGCATCCTGCCGTTTCTGGTAGTTCGTAATAAGCCGCTCGCCTCCGAACGTGATGACGATACCCAGGATCACGGCCAGAAAATTGGGCCAGAACGACTTCCAGCCTTCGCTTTTAAATAGCTTCATACGTTACAGACGATTTACCGGCACAAAGATATACAATATTACCGAATTACCGAAGATATGGCGTGGCGGGACAATTTTAACTGTCCCCGGTACGTTTTCGAAACAGACGCACCGTCCCCGGCCAAACCGGGGCGGCATTTCACCATACCGTTTTTTTTACCTACTTTTGCACCATGGATTTCAAGTTGGTATCGGATTACGCCCCGATGGGCGACCAGCCGGAAGCGATCGCACAGCTCGTCGGCTCGATCCGGCACGGCTCCAAACATAACACCCTGCTGGGGGTGACAGGCTCGGGAAAGACCTTCACCGTGGCCAACGTCATCGCGCAGCTGAACCGCCCGACGCTCGTCCTGAGCCACAACAAAACGCTCGCGGCGCAGCTTTACGGCGAGTTCCGCAATTTCTTCCCGGAGAACGCCGTGGAGTATTTCGTCTCCTACTACGACTATTATCAGCCGGAGGCCTACCTCCCCTCGACGGACACCTTCATCGAAAAAGACCTTTCGATCAACGCCGAGATCGAGAAACTGCGCCTGCGCACCGTAGCCACGCTGCTGTCGGGGCGCCGCGACGTGATCGTCGTATCGAGCGTATCGTGCCTCTACGGCGCAGGCAACCCGGCGGATTTCCATGCCACGGCCATCAACATCCGGGTCGGGCAGGTCGTCAGTTACAAGCATTTCCTCTACAAGCTGGTCGAAGCGCTCTACACCCGCACCGAACGCGACCTGGAACCGGCGACGTTCCGCGTCAACGGCGACACGGTGGACATCATGGCGGCCTTCGGCGAGTTCGGCAGCCAGTGCTTCCGCGTAATGTTCTACGACAACGAGGTCGAGGCCATCCAGACCATCGACCCCGCGACGGGGCAGCGTATCCACTCGCTCGACAACCTGACGCTCTACCCCACGAGCCTCTTCGTAACCACCAAGGAGCGCATCAACTGCGCCGTACAACAGATATACCTGGATCTGGGCAGGCAGATCGAATTCTTCGAGCGTGCCGGACGCACGACGGAGGCGCAGCGCATCAAACAGCGCGTGGAATACGACGTCGAGATGATCAAGGAGCTGGGGTACTGCCCCGGCATCGAAAACTACTCACGTTATTTCGACGGCCGCGCCGAGGGCACGCGCCCCTTCTGCCTGATCGACTATTTCCCGAAGGATTACATGCTCGTCGTAGACGAAAGCCACGTCACGCTGCCGCAGGTACACGCCATGTACGGCGGCGACCGCGCCCGCAAGGAAAACCTCGTGGAATACGGGTTCCGTCTCCCGGCGGCCAAGGACAACCGTCCGGTGACCTTCGCCGAGTTCGAGCAGTTGCAGGGCACGTCGATCTACGTGAGCGCCACGCCCGCCGACTACGAACTGATGAAGAGCGAAGGCGTGATCGTAGAGCAGCTGATCCGCCCCACGGGGCTGGTCGACCCGCCGCTCGAGGTGCGCGTCACGGCCAACCAGATCGACGACCTGCTGGAGGAGATCGACAAGCGCGTGAAAGACGACGACAAGGTGCTCGTGACGACCATCACCAAACGCATGGCCGAGGAACTTTCGAAATACTTCGACCGGGTGGGCGTACGCAACCGTTACATCCACTCGGACGTGGATACGCTGGAACGCATCCAGATCCTGGAAGACCTGCGGGCCGGAATGTTCGACGTGCTGGTGGGCGTGAACCTGCTGCGCGAAGGCCTCGACCTGCCCGAAGTGGCGCTGGTGGCGATCCTCGACGCCGACAAGGAGGGCTTCCTGCGCAACGTGCGGTCGCTGACGCAGATCGCGGGACGTGCCGCTCGCCATTCGCAGGGCAACGTGATCCTCTATGCCGACACCTGCACCGACTCCATGCGCTTCGCCATCGAGCAAAGCAACCGCCGGCGCGAGAAACAGGTGCGCTACAACATGGAGCACGGCATGCTGCCGCGCCGGGCGCAGAAAAGCGGCACGGGGCAAAGCACCCTGCTGTCCGCGCGCACCGACGTCCCGGAGATAGCGGCGGCCTACCCGCTCGCCGAAGACCACTACATGGCCGCCGCGGACGTACAGAAGACCTATGTCGCAAGCGAGAACATCGACACGCTGATCGACAAGGCGCGCGAGGACATGGAACGTGCGGCCAAATCGCTCGACTTCCTCGCCGCCGCGAAATTCCGCGACAGGATGTACGAACTGCAGAAACTCAAGGAGGAGAACCGGAAAGGCTGACACGCCCGGCCCCGCGGTTATTCGCGGACGGCGTTGCGGAAGGTGAAATACTTGGCGGCCAGGTAGCTGTACACCATCGTCCCCAGCGAGGCCATCATTTGCGAAGGCGTCGCCCAAAACCCGCACAACTCGACGAAGAATTTCAGGAAGAGATAATTGACCACCACCGAGCCGGCGACGGAGAGGAGGTAGCGGAAAAGCTGCGTCCCCGTGGCAAGCGGCGAACGGCGGAACGCCACATGGCGGTTCAGCCAGAACCCCGTGAAGAAGGTCAGCGGAAAAACGATCAGCATCGCCGCGACATGCGGGGAAACCGCGATGAAACCGAGGTCGAGCAGCTCCTTGTCGAGCACGAAATTATAGAGCAGAAAATAGCATCCCCAGCCGAAAACCACGTTCGCGCCGCCGCATACGGCATAACGGAACGTCTGGCGCGGCAATAACGCAGAAACAGGCCGGTGGTAGAACCAGTCGATGAAACGGATTATCAGCTCGGAAAGACGCATCAACGGGCAGTGTAAGTCCACAGCCCGGGGAAACGGTCGCTATAATTACGGATGAACAACGTACATGCCTCCGCATCGGGCGCCTCGAAAGGTGAAACCATGAATTTATTGCCGAAACGGTAGACCCCGCAGCGTACCGATGCATCCCTGGCTTCGGCATCCGCGGCGGCCCGGGCCGCATTTTCCGGCGTACTGAAAACCCCCAACACGACATACCGGTGTCCCGAAACGAGCGATGCAGGCTCCGTGGAGACCCGTGCCGCCGACCCGGGACGCAGTCCGGCAGGTTTGGCATCCGCACGGTCACCGGCGCTGTCCGCCGTCCCGGCCGCACCCGCAGCACTGCTCCCGGCAACGTCGGTTTCCGCAGCCTTCGTTCCCGCAACTGCCGTCGCAGTCCCCTCGTCCGTCACACCGGCCGTCGCGGACGAATCGACGGGAATCCCCGCATCCGCGACGGGCAAGGTGCGCGCAACTTCGGCGGCCGCACCGGGTTCCGGAATATCGGAAGAATTGATGCGCAGGAATTCGGCGCCGCCGAAACCCGCTGCAATCACGATCGCCGCGATGCCGACCCACAGCGCCCAGTCCAACCGGCGGGCAGGCTTGATCCGCACGGGCTCGTGCCCCTGCGGGTTCAGCAGCCTGTCGAACGCGGGTGCAAGCGTAAAATTCTTGAATTTGAGCACGCCGACGCCCTCTATGGTCAGCACGTCGCCCTCGCGCGTGCGGGAAAGCCAGCGGTCGTAAACATCCTGTGCTCCGGCAGCGTCGCAGTGCAGCGTACGCGCCAGTTCATCGGCAAGCGATACCCCCTGCTGCTGCGAAGAGAAGGATACCACGCGGCAAGGAGGCTGGACAGAGCGTTTGGAAAGCCGCCTGGCACCGCGCCGCTCGACAAAGAGCGACCCTACGCCGGGCAGGAACACCCCGCTGCCGGTGGCAAGCAGGTTGCCGACAAGGCGGTTCACTTCATCGACCATCGGGTAATTGCTCATCGTTTCTTCTTTTTTGGAGTTGCTGCCGGGGCTTTCGGCACCGGGGCGGGGGTAACTTCGGGCTCGGACAGCCCCCGGTAAATCATGTAAATACCCAGCACGATAAACGGAATGCTCAGCCATTGCCCCATATCGAGCACCCATCCCTGTTCGAACGCCTCCTGCTCGGTCTTGATGAACTCGATGAAGAAGCGCGTCAGGAAAATCCCGAGCAGCCCGATGCCGAACAGGATGCCCGGACGGCGCCGCGCGATGTCCTTCGCATAATAGAGCCAGCAAAGGATGCCGAAGGTGATCAGGTAGCAAAGCGCCTCGTAAATCTGGGTCGGGTGTACCGCCGCGGGGGCGAATTCGTTCACCCACTTGGCCGAGCGGACGAATTCGAAGCCCCACGGCAGGGTCGTGGCCATGCCGAAGATCTCCGAATTGAACAGGTTGCCCAGCCGGACGACGGCACCGCCGATGCCCACCGCGATCATGATGCGGTCGAGCGACCAGATATAGGGCAGCTTGTTCTTGCGCGAGAACAGCCAGAGGCCGATCAAGAGGCCGATGGCGGCGCCGTGGCTGGCCATGCCACCGTCCCGGAAACCCGTGATGATCGTCCACGGCTTGCTGAGGTATTCCATCGGGTCGTAGAAGAGGCAGTGCCCCAGCCGCGCCCCGATGATCGTCGCCAGCGTACCATATATAAAAATCGACTCGGAGACCTTCGGCGGAAGCCCCTCGCGCTTGCAGAAGTTATCGAAAAACTTGGCGCCGATCAGGATTGCCAGCGCCCACATCAATCCGTAATAGCGGATGTCGAGCGACCCGATGGAGAAGAACACCGGGTCGAAATTCCAAACGATGCTTAACGGTCGTATCATTTATTCAGTTCTTGCAGGTTGACTTTTTTGAGCGTGAACGAGAAGGTGCTCCCCACGCCGGGTTCGCTGCGCACGCTGATGCGTTCGCCGTGCGCTTCGATGATATGCTTCACGATCGCCAGTCCGAGGCCGGTACCGCCCTGCTCGCGCGAACGCCCCTTGTCGGTACGGTAGAATCGCTCGAAGACGCGGGGCAAATCCTCCTTACTGATTCCCAATCCGTTATCCTCCACCTCGACAAGTATTTTGTCGAGCATGTCGCGGAAATGGACGCGCGTCAGACCGCCCTCCTTCCCGTAGCGGATCGAGTTGATGACGAGGTTCACGATGACCTGACCGATGTAATGTTTGTCGGCCAGCACCCAAAACGGCGAGGGAAGGTTGTCGGCGCCCTTGATCGAAATCCGGATGCCTTTTTTGTCGGCCTCCATCTCGGCCTGCTCGGCGATCTCCTTCGTCAGCGCCACGATGTCGAACTTCTCCATTTCGAGGCGGTTCATGTTGCTCTCCAGCTTGGAGATGGTATCCAGGTCGTTGACGATATTGATCAGGCGGTCGATGCTCTTCTCGGCCCGCTCGAGGTATTTGCGGTTGATGAGCTCGTCCTCCAGGCCTCCGTCGAGCAGTGTCGAGATATACCCCTGGATATTGAAGATCGGGGTTTTGAGCTCGTGCGCCACGTTGCCCAGGTACTGTTTGCGGAACTGCTCGGTCTCCTTGAGGCGGGCGATCTCCTTGTCGTTCGTATCCGCCCACGCCGTGAGTTCCTCGCCGATATTCTCGACGTGCTTGTCCTTCAGCTCGGAGAAAATCTCGTGCGTATGCACGTCGCGCGAAAGCACGATGGAATAGATCGGTTTGAGCTTGTAAGCCACATACTTGCGGATGATGAACAGCGCCACGAGCGCCACGACGACAAAGACGGCGCCGCAGACGCACAGCGTCACCCACCACACCGCATCGAGCAGCGTCATCGTCCCGGCCACAATGGCCGTTGCGAGGAGCGCGATCCACAGCGATGCGCCCTCTTTTGTTTTGATGTATACCATAAGGCTTACTTCGTATAATTTTGCATGAGACGGGCGATGTACTTGCCCACGATGTCGAATTCGAGGTTCACGACCGAACCCACGCCGATGCGGCAGAAATTCGTATGCTCGAACGTATAGGGAATGATCGCCACGCGGAACGACGACTCCTTCGAGTCGCAGACCGTCAGGCTCACGCCGTTGACCGTCACCGACCCTTTCTCCACGGTACAGAGCCCACCGCCCTGCGGTTCGTAGGCGAACGTACAGTACCAGCTGCCGTCGGCGTCCTCGCGGGCCGTGCATACGGCCGTCTGGTCGACATGCCCCTGGACGATATGCCCGTCGAGCAGCGCATCGGGTTTCATCGAGCGTTCGAGGTTCACCAGATCGCCCACAGCCAGCAGGCCGAGGTTGCTCCTGTCGAGCGTCTCCTTCATCGCCGTGACCGTATACGTATCATCGCGGATGTCCACAACTGTCAAACATACGCCGTTATGTGCTATGCTCTGGTCGATTTTCAACTCGCGGCAAAAGTCCGCGCGCAGCGTAAAATCCTTATTCTGACGGTCGGTACGGATGTCCACGACCTCCGCCATGCGTTCCACGATCCCTGAAAACATATTCTCAACTGTTTATTATCAATTTGCCTTTAACTTTATATACCGAGCTTATATCACTGACATTCAGAATTATGTCATCGTAATTTTCCCGGTCGCCGGCCACCAGGCGGAGTTTGTCCTCCCCGTCGGCGAGCCGAACTATTCGCAAAGTTACAATTTTTCGGCTGACAATCACATATTCTCCCCCGGGAATAATTGCATCCCGGTCGACAGCCTTCAGCAAGACCACCGCCCCCGGCGGCAGGGCGTCCCCCATGGCACGTCCCATGTAACACATGGCAAGGTCGCACTCGCCCGCCTGAGGGATGACCAGGCTGCTCTCGGCCTCGAGGTGGGCGACGTGCGCGATGGCCTGTTCGGCATCCACATTATAAAAAGGTATCTGGGCGCCGCGCAGTTTCTCGTCCGCAAACATCTGCCCTTCTCCCGTCAGCAGCCACAATTTATCCACCTGCGGGAATTTGGAGACGATGCGGTCGGCCACATCGAGCGAAATGCCGTTATTACCGCGTTTAATCTGGTAGAGGTTTTCGCCGCGTGCAAGCCCGATATGACGGGCGAAGTAGTTGGTCGACATGTTCGCCCATTTGATTACGGCTTCGATCCTCTGCCAATTATTCTGCTTTTCTCGCATTTTATTAGTAAAAATTAAAAAAAATTTGCATCTTTGCACTCCCGGTCCCGTAGTTCAATGGATAGAATATAAGATTCCGGTTCTTACGATATGGGTTCGATTCCCGTCGGGACTACAAAGGCACAAGCGCACAGATTGCTGCGCTTGTGCTTTTTTGTTAGCGTCAATTCACAATCATTTATTCAACAAAAATAAGAACAAATTTTCATTAGTCAATAAAAAATAGCACAATTAAGCCACAAAATAATACATTCGGACACAATACCGGAAAGTCCGTACCCGAAGCGATACGGACTTTACCAAGACGTATTTCACGCCCCCGGGGACGTGCAGGTATGGGATATCAGCTGAGCGTCAGAATGAAAGGCGTACTCCGAGGCGGAGGGTCAGCGACAAGGAAGAATCGGTGCGCGAAGTGCGCAGGGTGGTTTCCGTAAAGTAGTGCGAAACCTCGGGCTCAAAGTAAAGCCCGACATAATTGCCGAGGCGGTACTGTGCCCCGACGGCCCCGGCCACCGACCACTGGACTTTGGGTTCGTCGACGGATTTGGTGCCGAACTTGGCGGACACGCATTTCTCGAGCATACCGCCCGCGCCCACGTACATCGAGAAACGCCCGGTTTCGAGGAACTGCCAGTTCAGGCGCAGGGGAACCCCGATGAAGTGGAGCTTCTGGCTGATATCCTCGCCGCCGGACTGCATGCTCACGTCCGACCATAACAACGTATAGTTCACACCGCTTTCGAGCGACAACCCGTACGCGAACTCCTTGCGCACCGAAAGGCCGAAGCTGAGCGGCTGGTGGTGGCGGAACGAATAATCCTCGTAATTGTATTTCAGCTGCGCCATCGTACCGTTGGTGCCGCCGACCAATACGTCGGACATCACCAGGTGGGAACCGACGCCGCCCGTCGCCCCCGATGAGCCGGTCACGCCGCCTGCGGCGAAGAGCGAAACCGAAGTCCTGCGCCGGGGCCGCCTGTGTTCCTGCATGTCATCGGCCAGGTAATCGTACGTGCCCGGGTATTTGCGGGACTGTACGGTCTGCCCCGCACCGTCCTTACCCCGGGTTCCGTCCGTGGCGGACGCCTGCCCTGCGACAGCCGCACGCACGGCCGACCGTGTGCCGGCCGAAGCGGCATCCCCGGCTCCGGCAGCCGCTGCGGAACCGTTTCCGGCGGCCTCGTTCCCTGCCACTGCATTTTCCGCGGCCACACTACCGGCAGCCTCATTTTCAGCAGCCGCATTCCCGGCGGGCGCAGTTCCGGAGGTCAAAGCTCCGGCGGTCAAAGCCGCTGCACGGCCGTCCTCGAAGCCCCGCATATCGGCGGCGGCAAGGGCATCCCGTCCCGGTGCAATCCCGGGAGCCGTCCCCGCACCGGGCTCCTCGCCCGGCAGCGCCGCAGCCCGCACGGCCTCTTCGGTCGGAACGGCTGCGCGGAGCATCTCCGCGAGATTCCCGTCACCGGCTCCCGCCGGTGTCCCTTCGACCTGTGTCATGTCCGCAGCAGAGCTGCCGCTGTCCGTCGCTGTTGCAATAACAAACCCTTTATCCCCTAAATCCCGGTTTTCATGCAGCAGGTATCCCCCGCCACCCAGGAAAATCAGCACAGCGGCGGCAGCGGCAGCAATCCGCGGCCACTGGCTACGCAACACGGAGATACGCGGAGCAGGCCCGAGCTCGCGCTCCAGACGCGCCCAGCCGTCGGCCGGGGGTGTCACCTCGGCGTCCCGGAGCGCACTCCGCATTACGTCTGTCCAGTCTTTATTTTGTTTCATAATTTAATGTGTCTCCATATAGGCCCCTATTCTGCGAGCCAGCAGTGCCCGCGCGCGGAATAACTGCGACGAGGAACTTTTTTCGTTGATCCCCAGCATCTGCGCGATGTCGCGGTGCGAATAGCCTTCGATGCAGTAGAGGTTGAACACCGTACGGTAACCGTCAGGCAATTCGCTGACGAACCCCATCAACACGTCGCGCGGGAGGCGTGCCAGCTCCGACGGGTCGGGCTCCGGGATGTCGGGCAACTGCCGCCCTTCGTCGAGCGCCGTCATGCTCAGTTTGTTCCGGCTGCGGAGCCATTCGAGCGCCACGTTCACCGTGATCCGTTCCATCCAGGCACGCAGGGAACCGGGGCCGCGGTAGGAAAAACGGTCGAAAGCACCGTAAATCTTCAGGAACGCATCGTGCATCAGGTCTTCGGCGGTAGAACGGTCGCCCGAATAACGGAGGCAGACGGCCAGCAGACGGCCTGCATAGCGGTCATACAGCTCACGACGGGCCGCATTATCCCCTTTTCTGCACCCCTCGGCCAGTATCTGCTCCTCCATTCCCATATTTGCGTTCATCTTATAAACGGTGTAGCCATCAAAAGACTGCACGGCACCCGAAAATTTTTATACCCGTGCAGTATTCCGCCCCGCTCTGCATTTAATCAGTGAAGATAACGCAAAAATAATTATAAATATGAAAAGATTCGGATTATTTCTTCTCGTGACCATGGCTGCGGCCATTTTCACCTCCTGCAACGATTCGGACGGGGACTACCCCAGGCTTTCGGCTTTCGCCACGGTAAAAACACTCGAAAACAATGACTTTTATTTCATGCTCGACGACGGGAAGACGATCTACCCCGGGGATAAGAGCCGCCTGGGCGCATACAAAGCGGAAGAGGACACGCGTGCGATCATCGCATTTAATCTGCTGAACAATAAGGTGGAAGGCTATGACTACAACATGGCTCTCTATTACATACAGGACATCTACTCGGGCGGCACGAAAGTCGTGACCACCCAGGAGGAACTCGACGCGTTGGAAGACGACAAAACCAGCTTCAGGGAGGCATTCCTCAACAACAACTACCTCAATGTCTGGATCGGGTTCAATGCCTGTGACCTCACGAAACATACCTTCCTGCTGGTACGCAACGACGTGACGGAAATCGCCCCGGAATACACGGAAGAGGGGTACCAAAACCTCGAACTGCGCCGCGACGCCCACGGCGACGAAGGCGGATACAACTACGACCGCTATGTCTCGTTCAAGCTGGATTCCTTCAAGGAGGATCTCGAAGGCAAGAAAGGTATCATCCTGCGTGTGAACACCCGCATGAACGGAGTGAAATACATAAAGATCGAGCTGCCGCGTGAGCAATAGCCGGAGCTTCCGGCAGCGACCCCGGCCCGCATATCCTGCGGGCCGGATTTTTTTTCGCCCCGCCGCGGCAAAGTAGCGCAAAATCGTTATCTTTGCAACATGTCAATCGTACGCAACACAGAGAGCGATCTCGAATTCGAAAACAAGATACGTCCGCAGGAGTTGGAAACCTTCTCCGGGCAGGACAAGATCGTCGACAACCTCCATATTTTCATCAAGGCGGCGCTCATGCGCGGCGATTCGCTCGACCACGTACTGCTGCACGGCCCCCCGGGACTGGGCAAGACGACCCTTGCCAACATCATCGCCAACGAAATGCACGCGCAGCTGCGCGTCACATCGGGCCCCGTGCTGGACAAGCCGGGCGACCTGGCCGGGCTGCTGACCAACCTCAACCCCGGCGACGTGCTTTTCATCGACGAGATACACCGCCTGAGCCCGATCGTCGAGGAGTACCTCTACTCGGCGATGGAGGACTACAAGATCGACATCGTACTCGACAAAGGCCCTTCGGCACGTTCGATCCAGATCGAGCTGGCGCCTTTCACGCTGATCGGCGCCACGACCCGCAGCGGGCTGCTCACATCGCCCCTGCGCGCGCGCTTCGGCATCCAGTGCCATCTGGAATATTACGACGCCCCGGTACTGGCCGGCATCGTCAGGCGTTCGGCACGCATCCTCGACGTCTCGATCGACGACGATGCGGCGCACGAGGTGGCCCTGCGCTCGCGCGGCACGCCCCGCATCGCCAACGCCCTGCTGCGCCGCGTGCGCGACTTCGCAATGGTCAAGGGCGAAGGGCACATCGACCTGGAGATCACCAGAATCGGGCTTTCGGCGCTCAACATCGACTCGCGCGGCCTCGACCAGATGGACAACAAGATACTCGGCACCATCATCGAGAAGTTCAGCGGGGGCCCCGTCGGGCTGAATACCATCGCCACGGCCGTCGGCGAAGACGCCGGCACGATCGAGGAAGTCTACGAACCGTTCCTCATCAAGGAAGGGTTCCTCAAACGCACGCCCCGCGGCCGCGAAGCCACCGAGCTCGCATACAAACACCTGGGCTTCACGCCGCCGGGCGGCACCGAAGCCGCGCTATTCTGACGTTCCACTCCGCCTCACCCAATCCCTTATACGCCATGCGCAACTTCACAACCTCACTGCAACTCATCGCCGCCACCGCGATGCTCACCGCAACGGGATGCACCCCGGCGATCTACACCAACATCCAGAAAAGCTACCCGGCACGCACGGAAGAGAGTCCCGTGCTGGTTTACGACCTCGCCGACACGGTTCCCGCCCCGGCCCAAACGCTCGGGTCGGTATGGATCAAGGACAGCGGCTTCTCGACCGGATGCAGTTATGAAAACATCATCCGGTTGGCAAAAAACGAAACGAACAAGATCGGCGGCAACGGCCTCCACGTCGTTTGGCATAAAAAGCCTGCGGCGCTGGGTAAATCCTGCCACCAGATCTCAGCGGACATGCTCCTGCTCCCGGATTCGGTGTACACGGCATCGTACGCGCGAAATGCGGAGGCGCAGCAAGCCCGGATCGCGCAGTACAGCGGGACACCAGAGATAGTGCCTGCCGACAAAACGGATCCGGAACGAAAGAAGGTCAACCCGAGGTACAACATCCTGCACGCAAGCGCGGGGTATTCCATGCTAACCAGCGAATTCAAGTTCCCGCGCAATTGCGACGGCGACCCCAAACACTGGGTCTCGGTCGACGCCGGTTACCAATGGATATCCCGTATCGGCCTGGGCGTCGGGATACGTTATACGGGACATTTCACTTCCGGGAAACAACGTTACGTCTCCATGGACTCCGACTACGAAAAACTCAACATATCCTTGCATTACATCGCACCGGAAATAGCACTTTACCAGAATGTCGGCCGCAGATGGACGTTCCACGAGTCGGTCGGCATCGGCTACATGCGCTATTTCGAAGGCATGATGCACAACACGGAGAGCATCGGCGGCTTCGGCGTCCACGGCACGGCGGGGTTCAACTACCGGATCAAGCCCTGGCTCGGCATCGGGGCGCACGTACTGGTACAGCACGCACGTTTCGACCCGGAAAAGAGCCGCACGCTGCGCCAACGCATGAGCAAGGACAACACCACCATGACGCACATAAGTTTCAACGGCGGTTTGAGTTTCTATTTTTTCTGATCCTGTCCACGAAAAAACAATTACAGATAACATGAGCAGCAACCGTTTATCCGCCAAATCTTACCGTCACATACTCTTCTTGATGCTGGCCTTCGGTAGTGCCCTGCGGCTCCATGCCGCCGCACCCGGCGACGGCACCTCCCCGGCGGGAGTGTCCGCCGCACAGGAATCCCGGACGGCGGCCACACCGGTTCCCGAAGGGCAAAGCCTGCAAGCGGTTCCCGACGGGAATGCGACCGTCATCCGCACGTTGCCGAAGCGGGCACAGCACCTCGCCCCGCGCGACCGTCCGCAGCACACGTTCTTTGCCAACGCGGCGTATACGGCCGTCATCTCGACGCTTTACCTGGCCGAAAGCTCCTCCGGCTCGCTGAACGAAGGCTATGACATCAGTGCCGGGTACAACTGGACGTCGCGCCGGGGCTTCGGCGCCGGAATCGTCTACTCGGGCGGATTCATCTCGGCCGAACGCAACGGGATCCGGCGTACGAGCCGCATCCACTACATCGCGCCGGAGTTCGTCGCCCGGCAGCGGGCCGGGCGCAGATGGCTCTTCCGGGAAAGCGCGGGCATCGGCTACGGCCGCTACATCCGCAGCTACGGCGATACGTCGGGCAGCAGAGGCGGCGTCGGCATCCATGAATCGGCCTCCGTGGAGTTCATGCTGGGACGCCACATCGGCCTGGGCGCGGGGATCAGCGGGCAATGGCTGATCGTCGACTCGCCGGATGTCGACGATGGGGCGGAGCTGAACCTGCTCGGCGGCATCTTCCGCTTCCAGTTCGGGGGAGGGCTGAGGGTTTATTTTTAACTCCGCCCCGTACGATGCCCGCTCCGGGACGGAAGGGCGCAATAATTGCAAGATTTTTCACGTTGTGTCTCTTAGACACAAGCAAAACAGTTAGGATAATGAGAAAAGGTAAAATGGATCAGGAGGCTCTGCGCTATCACAGCGAAGGCCGACCAGGGAAAATCGCGGTCGTACCGACGAAGCCCTATCACACGCAGCACGACCTGTCGCTGGCCTATTCGCCCGGCGTCGCAGCACCGTGCCGCGAAATCGAAGCTAACCCCGAAGAGGTTTACCGTTACACGAACAAAGGCAATCTGGTAGCAGTCATTTCGAACGGCACGGCCGTTTTGGGACTGGGCAATATCGGAGCTCTGGCAGGCAAGCCCGTCATGGAAGGTAAAAGCATGCTCTTCAAGACTTTCGCCGACATCGACGCTTTCGACATCGAAGTCGACGAAACCGATCCCGAGGCATTCATCCGCACGGTGAAGGCGATAGCCCCGACGTTCGGGGGCATCAACCTCGAGGACATCAAGGCACCCGAATGCTTCGAGATCGACCGCCGGCTGAGCGAGGAACTGGACATCCCGGTGATGCACGACGACCAGCACGGCACGGCCGTCATCTCGACCGCCGCAATGCTCAATGCCGTAAAGATCGCCGGCAAGACGCTCGACAAACTCCGCGTGGTGGTCAACGGCGCCGGAGCGGCTGCCATCGCCTGCGCACGGCTGTTCATCGCCGTAGGCGTCCGCCGCGAGAACATGGTCTTCTGCGACAGCCGCGGCGTGGTCACGACTTACCGTACGGACATCAACGAGATAAAACGCGAATTCGCGACCACGCGCCGCATCACCACGCTGGCCGAGGCGCTGCACGACGCCGACCTCTTTCTCGGGGTCTCGACAGCCGACGTGCTGACGCCCGAAATGCTGCGTACGATGTCGACCGACCCGATCGTCATGGCGCTCGCCAACCCCGACCCCGAGATCGCCTACGACAAAGCCGTTGTATCGCGCCCGGACATCATCTTCGCCACGGGGCGCTCGGACTACCCCAACCAGGTCAACAACGTGCTGGGGTTCCCCTACATCTTCCGCGGGGCGCTCGATGTCCGGGCCACGAAGATCAACGAAGCGATGAAACTCGCCGCGGCACATGCGCTCGCCGAGCTGGCCCAGGAACCGGTGCCGACAATGGTGCTGCGGGCCTATGCGCTCGAAAAACTCGAATTCGGCCGCGACTACCTGATTCCCAAGCCGTTCGACCCGAGGCTGCTATGTACCGTAGCGCCCGCCGTGGCACGCGCCGCGATCGAATCGGGCGTCGCACGGCAGCCCATCGCCGATTGGGACGCCTATATCGAAAAACTCCGGACGCTGACCGAGGTATAGTCCCGGAAGGGTATCGTGCAATAAAAACACCCGGCTTTCGGCCGGGTGTTTTTATTGCACGATAATGCCTGTACCGGCCGGGTCACGCAAACAGCGCCGCAAACTCGTCGTGCGACATCCGGCGCACGTCGCAGTCGCCGATGCCTACCGGCACCACGATACGCAGCATACCGTCTTCGTTCTTCTTGTCCTTGTCCACCTCCTTGAGCAGTCGTTTCACATCGACGGGCGGCGTGAGGTCGAATCCCAGTTTTTTCAGCACCCCGGCGATCCGGTCGCGGTCTTCCGCCGCCAGTACACCGAGCTTCACCGAGGCATCGGCGATCAGCGCCGTGCCCACCGCCACGGCCTCGCCGTGGTTCAGACGGTTGGTACATTTCTCGATGGCGTGCGCCAGCGTATGCCCGAGGTTGAGCTTGCGGCGGTCGCCCGACTCGCGCTCGTCGCGTTCGACGATATCTGCTTTCACGCGGATCGACGCCGAAACGGCATCCGTAAGCAGGTCGGTGTCGGAACGCAGGGCGTCGAAAGTCGTGGCTTCGATACGCGCGAAAAGGCCGGCATCGGCGATGACGGCCGCCTTGACGACTTCGGCCAGTCCGGCACGGAACTCCCGGTCGGAGAGCGTGCGCAGCATCCCGGGGTCGCAGACCACGAACCGGGGCTGCGAGAACGTCCCCGCCATATTCTTGTATCCGTCGACATTCACGCCGTTCTTGCCGCCCACGCTGGCGTCGACCTGCCCCAGCAGGGTCGTCGAGACGAAGCCGAAATCGAGGCCGCGCATGTAGGTCGCGGCGGCGAAACCCGTCACGTCGGTCACGATACCGCCCCCGATCCCCAGCACGAAAGTCGACCGGTCGACGCCCAGTTCGATGAAGCGGCGGTAGATCGATTCGACGGTTTGCAGGGTCTTTATACTCTCCCCGAGGCCGATCAGCACCGTATCGTAAGGAGCCAGCATCGGGTGGTAGAGCCGGTCTATCGTGGCATCGGATACGACGACCACGCGTCCCTCGGGCAGTACTCCCGGCAGGATGTCGGACGTGGGCCCGATATAAATCCCGCTCTGCTGCCGGACGTTGAAGGTGGGTTCCATAATATTAAACATTTTTAATAAGACAACAAATTTAGTATATTTTCCCGAGAAATTGTTACCTTTGCACCACAAATTCTTTTCACATGCAAAAACTACGCAATATTGCAATTATTGCACACGTGGACCACGGCAAAACCACGCTCGTAGACAAGATGATCCTGGCCGGCAACATCCTGCGCGACAACGCCAAGCAAACCGGCGAGCTGATCCTCGACAACAACGACCTCGAACGCGAACGCGGTATCACGATCCTCTCGAAGAACGTCTCGGTAATTTACAAGGATTATAAAATCAACATCATCGACACCCCGGGCCACGCCGACTTCGGCGGCGAGGTCGAGCGCGTGCTGAATATGTGCGACGGCGTACTGCTGCTGGTCGACGCTTTCGAAGGCACCATGCCCCAGACCCGGTTCGTGCTGCAAAAGGCGCTGGCGCTGGGCAAGAAGCCCATCGTGGTGATCAACAAGGTCGACAAGCCCAACTGCCGTCCCGAAGTGGTCAACGAGCAGGTTTTCGACCTGATGTTCACGCTCGACGCCACCGAGGAGCAGCTCGACTACAAGACCATCTACGGCTCGGCTAAACAGGGCTGGATGTCGCACAAATGGAACGAGCCGACCGACTCGCTCGTCCCGCTGCTGGACGCCATCATCGACGAGATACCCGAACCGGCCGTGGTAGAAGGCACGCCCCAGATGCTCATCACCTCGCTCGAATACTCCTCCTACACGGGCCGTATCGCCGTGGGCAAGGTGACGCGCGGCTCGCTCAGGGCGGGACAGAACGTCACGCTGGCCAAGCGCGACGGTGCAACGATGCAGAAGACCAGGATCAAAGACCTAATGGTCTTCGAAGGTCTCGGCAAAAAGAAGGTCAACGAAGTGCCGTGCGGCGAGATTTGCGCCATCCTGGGCATCGAAGGGTTCGAGATCGGCGACACGATATGCGACTACGAGAACCCCGAACCGCTGCCCCCCATCGCCATCGACGAACCGACCATGTCGATGCTCTTCACGATCAACAACTCGCCTTTCTTCGGCAAGGACGGCAAATACGTCACCTCACGCCACATCAAGGAGCGCCTCGACCGCGAACTGGAGAAAAACCTCGCGCTGCGCGTGACGCCCGGCCCTTCGGCCGACAGTTTCAACGTATTCGGCCGCGGCGTGCTGCACCTTTCGGTGCTGATCGAGACCATGCGCCGCGAAGGATACGAATTGCAGGTCGGACAGCCCCGCGTGATCGTCAAGGAGATCGACGGCAAGAAATGCGAACCGGTCGAGGAACTGACCGTCGACTGCCCCGAAACCTGCTCGGGCACGGTGATCGAACTGGCCACCAAGCGCAAAGGCACGCTCAGGAACATGACGTCGAACGGCGACCGCGTGCGGCTGGAGTTCGACATCCCCTCGCGCGGCATCATCGGCCTGAGGTCGAACATGCTGACGGCAACGGCCGGCGAGGCGATCATGACGCACCGCCTGAAGGATTTCGAACCGTGGGTCGGCGAAATCGAGATGCGCACCAACGGCTCGATCATCTCGGGCGAGACCGGCACGGCCTTCGCCTATTCGATCGACAAACTGCAGGATCGCGGACGCTTCTTCATCAACCCGATGGATCAGGTCTACGAGGGGCAGGTGATCGGCGAGCACACGCGCCAGAACGACATCACGGTCAACGTCACCAAGGCCAAGCAGCTCACCAACATGCGCGCTTCGGGGTCGGATGACAAAACCTCGATCGCCCCGCCGAAGGTCTTTACGCTCGAAGAGGCGTTGGAATACATCCAGGCGGACGAATACGTCGAAGTTACGCCCCACGCCATGCGCCTGCGCAAGATATTGCTGCACGAGGTAGACCGCAAACGCGCTTCGAAGTAAACGGCCGCCGCATAACGCATAAACCGAACCCGGAAAATGGATCATTTCACCTTATCGCTGGCCGTCGGCGCCGTCGCAGGGACGCTGGACATCATCCCGATGATTTTTCAGCGGTTGCCGATGCGTTCGTGCCTGTCGGCATTCTTCATCTATTTCTTTGCGGCCGTCATCGTCTTTTACAGCGACCTGCCCTACCTGCCTTGGTGGGCGGACGGCATGGCCGTCACGCTGATGCTGATGATCCCCGTGCTCTTCACCTTCTCGGGCAGGGAGCGCAAAGCCATCCCGGTGGTGCTGTTCAACGCGTTGCTGTTCGGGTTCCTGATCAGCGCCGCGGAAAAATACCTGGCCTGAGGCATCCGGCCGAAAAAAAACGGGACGGCATCCGTTTTTTTACCTATAGCATGCAGTATCAGGCAATTTCTCCGTTTATAAAAAGGAAACGAACGGAAAAACGACAGAGATGAAAAGATATATACTGACGCTCCTGCTGGCGGCCTGCGTATGCACGGCCTGCGATAAGGACGACGAATATGAAATCCGCGAATGGACGGTCGCCTCGCAACTGGGCATCGCCCACGGGGCGAGTACGTTGCAGCCCGTACTGCTCGTCAAGGCCAACGACGACACGTCGTGGCGTGCCGTATATCAGGGCATCGAGGGATTCGATTTCGAGGCGGGTTACGAATACCGGCTCCGCATAAAAGCCGAACAACTGCCCGATCCGCCCCAGGACGGCTCTTCGATCCGCTACACCCTGCTGGAGCAAATTTCGAAAACCCCGGCGACCTCGGTCATCCCCGACCAGTTCTTCCCGGTCTTCACGATGGAGGTCGCCCCGCAGCCGATGAATTACCGGGGACAGCGATTCCTGGGCGTACGGTTCCCCGAGTCCGGACTGAACGAATGGCAGCCGTGGCCGTTCCGCATCGAAGGGTTCGAATACGAACCGGGATATATCTACCGGCTCCGCATCGGGACTTCGGTAATCCCGGCTCCGGACAGCCCCGAGGGCTATTACACCGTCTGCTACTCGATGCTCGACATGGACAGGCAGCCTGCAGAGGATTAAAATGCGGAGAAACGTCCTGAAAACAAAAACGACCCTTCCGGGTCGTTTTTTCATGGCAGGCAAACGGTCTCTCCCCGCGGAGCCCCGCCTCCGGACGTTGCCGTCCCGCGGCCGGGGTTATTCCCCTTCGGGGTCTTCCTGCACCGGCACCCCCTTTTTCAGGGTGGCGAACGAAAGGATATGCCACGTCACGCCAATGGCGACGGCAAGCAGGGCTGCCTGCGCCCACCACCAGGCGGTAAGCAGCGCGAAAATGCAGTAGAGCATCGTCCCCCACATGAGCGTCAGGGAAATGATCTTGGCACGGAGCGGTATGGCGCGATTTTCGCGGAAGTTCCGTACATACTCGCCGAAACAGGGGTGTGCGAGCAGCCAACCGTAAAGCCGGGGCGAAGAACGCACCCAAAGGGCCGCCGATAGCAACAGGAACGGCGTGGTAGGCAGCAGGGGGACGAATATGCCGACGATGCCCAGCACGCACGAGATGCATCCCAATACGACGAGAAGAATTTTCATGGGGCAAAAATAGCACAAATTCGGGAGCCGGAAGCACGGCGACGGTTATTTTTCCTTATATTTGTAGAATAGAAACCGTATACGATACAAAACCAAAATACGATGAATAAAATAGGTATTGCCAGCGACCACGCAGGCTATGAAATGAAAGAATTCCTGGTAGGTTACCTCGACGCCATGGGTTACGAGGTGCTCGATTTCGGCACGCATTCGCCCGACAGCGTCGACTATGCAGACTTCGCGCATCCGCTGGCCGAGGCGATCGAAAACGGCGAACTGGAACGCGGCATCGCCCTCTGCGGCTCGGGCGAAGGGATGACGATGACCCTCAACAAGCACCAGGGCATCCGCGCCGGCCTGGCCTGGGAGCCCGAAATCGCGTCGCTCATCCGCCGCCACAACAACGCCAACATCATCGTCTTCCCGGCGCGCTTCATCTCCAACGACGAAGCCGTGGCGATGCTCGACGCCTATTTCTCTGCCCAGTTCGAAGGCGGACGCCACGAGCACCGCATCGAAAAGATGGCGATCCCCTGCTGCACAGCCGGAGAAACGGCAAAATAAGGGACAAAACCTGCGGGCGCGGCCATTCCGCACGGCAGGCAACCTGCCGGTCTCATACGGCATCACCGGGGTACTGCTGCCACTGATCCCGACCGTGGGATGCTGCATCTTTTACGCAATCCCGACAGCAGTATAACAGAACGAATATGCCCAAACACCAACTCTGCCGCAACTGCGGCTACGAAATCGACCATAATTACTGTCCGGCATGCGGACAACGCACGACGACCGACCGGCTGACCTGGGCGTCGCTGGCGGAGAGCGTCAGCTCGACCTTCATCGGCGACGAAGCGTACGGCCTGCGGGGCATCAACATGCGCAAGGGCGCCGTGATGACATGGCTGGCGATCCTGATACACCCCTATGCCTCGGTCTCGGAGTTCATCCTGGGGCACCGCCGCAAATATTTCAACCCGGTGGCGATCCTGCTCATGCTCTCCACTTTCTACGCCGTCGTGTTCGCCCTCGTGGGCAAGGAGTTCACCCCTACGGCCCGGGCCGACTACCCCTTGTTCCGGTGGCTTATCTGTTCCTACTACGACTACGCCACGCTGCACCCGGCGGCCAACATGCTGCTGATGCTGCCGTTCTATGCATTGGCGATGAAAACCGTGTTCCGCAGGCGCTCCGACCTCAAATATGTGGAATACCTCTACATAGGCATCTTTCTGTCGGTGTTCGAAATCACGCTGATGATCCTCGCACTGCCCGCCGAACTGTTCATCCCGTGGTACAGTTCCTTCTACATGCAGATGCTGCCCGTTTTCATCTATACGGGATTCGTATTCTGGAAACTGTTCGGACTGAAGAAGAAAGGCGCCGTCCTGCGCACGCTGCTGGTCGACATGTTGCAATATGTCTATGCCTTTTTCGCAGCCCTGGGCCTGTTGACGCTGTCGCTGGGCATCTATTATCTGGTCGTCCCCGAAAAGTTCAAGGAGGAACTCAATATCCGCAACAGGGACGCCATGACCGAACAGGTCGAAGGGGCGCAGCCGGGAGAAGGCGCGCTGAACGACATCCTGGACGGGATCATGGATGTGTTTTCGGCCGACTCGGAGGATCGCAAAGGCGAAGCGGACGGCACGCCCGATGAAGAGGAAAACGCAACAGCCCCGGCGGCGGAACAACCCGAAAGGCAATAAAGGCGCCGCCCGTCGTTCGGGGTATGCGGCCGATTCCGAAAATATAATTTATACCGCTTTTGCCTGTGCGTATCGGGCAAGGGCGGACAGACACGCAAGAGATGAATTCACCCGAAACGTCCCGCACCTGCCTTAACTGCGGCACACAGGTAGACGGCCGATACTGCCCCCGCTGCGGGCAGGAATACGGCTCGACACGGATCACCTGGCGGTCGCTCTACGACGAGGCCGTATCGATCTTTATCGGCGACAGCATTTTCAGCGAAAAGGACGCCGTCGTGCGTTACGGCATCCTACGCACCCTGTGGAGCATTTTGATCCGCCCCACGACCACCGTCAGGGAATACCTGGCGGGCAAGCAGTGCAAATACGTCCCGCCGCTCACGCTGCTGATGCTCGTCTGCACGATCTGCCTGCTGCTGCTGAACTGGTTTCAGGTCAAACTGCTGGATTTTTCCTTTTCGGCCGAAGACGACGATCCGATATTACAGAACATAAGCGAATTCCTGAATTACTACTTCAACAACCACCTCGAACTGCTCGCCATGTTGAAGATCCCCTACATGGCCCTGGCCTGTAAATGGATTTTCCGCAAATGCTCGTCACTGCGCTACATGGAGTATTTCTACATCGGGCTTTACCTGGCTTCGCTGCACATCATACTGCTTTCCGCCGGCACCATCCTGACACAGGTGTGCGAACTTCCCCCGGACAGCCTGGCCGCGAACATCCTGTCCCGTATCGCCAAGGTCACGCTTTCCGTCTACAACATCGTCATCCTGCGCAACCTGTTCCGCATAAGTTGGGCCGGGGCGTCCGTCAGGTATATCCTCTGCATGGCGATTACCACCGCATGCATCGTATCGACGCTGGTAGCGATCGTAGCCGGGATGGCGATCTTCGACGAATTATTCTGACAAGCGGCGCTATAAAGCGAAAACATAGGGGAACCGCGGGCGCAGCCGTCCGGCATCAGCCCCGGCAAAAAGCCCGAACACGGCCGAGCCGCTGCCCGACATCGAGGCATAGACCGCTCCGGCCGCAAGCAGGCTGTCACGGGCTTCGCGGATGGCAGGATGCGCCGCGAAGATATGCGGTTCGAAATCGTTGGTCACCAAACCCTGCCACTCCGCCACAGGCCGCCGCAAGCGCTCCGCGAGGGGTACTTCGGGCACATGCGGACGTACCCCTGCGTAAGCCTCGCGCGTCGAAACGCCCACGTCGGGTTTCACGACAACGAGCGTCATTCCCGCCAGGCAGAGCGGGTAAGGCTCCATGATCTCGCCCCTCCCGGTGCAAAGCTGCGGGGTGTTGCGCACAAAAAAAGCCGTGTCGCTACCCAGCTCGGCGGCAAGGGCGACCAGCTCCGCCTCGGCAAGCCGCAGGCCGAAAAGCCCGTCGAGCGCCAGCAGTACGGCGGTGCCGTCTGACGAACCGCCCCCGAGCCCGGCACCGAAAGGCACCCGTTTGTCGAGGCGTATCTCCACGCCGTCCACGCCGTAACGCTCCCGCATCAGCAGGAAAGCCTTGACGCAGATGTTCTCCCCGGGGGCGCAATCCACCGCCAGCCCTTCGGAGAGGAACCGCACGCCGGGCACGGCCGTGCGCGTCACCCCGACCACGTCGTACAGTCCCCGCACGGGGAACATCACGGTCGACAACTCGTGGTAACCGTCCTCACGGCGGCGCAGGACATCCAGCCCCAGATTTATTTTGCAGTTTGCATGCAGGATCATACGGCAAAGATATAAAATTTGTACTTTTGCCCTATGAAATTCCGCACCGAAATCGACATTGCGCCCCTCGGGGTGAAAATCGGATACGGGAACCGCATCCTGGCCCTCGGTTCCTGCTTCGCCGAACACATCGCGGGACGGCTCGCCGAAGCCCGGTTCCGCATCGTCACAAACCCCACGGGCATCCTGTTCAACCCCCTCTCCATCGCCGCCGCGCTGCGCAGCTATGCGGACGAGGCGCCCGTACAGCATTCCGAGCTGGACTTCGACGGCGAACTGTGGTTCCACTACGGGTTCCACGGCTCTCTCTCGGCCGCGTCGCCCGACGAGGCGCTGGCTGCGATGAACGCCGCCCGCAAGGCAGGCGCCGAAGCCCTGCGCCGTGCCGACCGGGTATTGCTGACCCTGGGCACGGCATGGGTCTACGAACACAACGGGCAGGTGGTGGCCAACTGCCACCGGCAGCCCGCGACCGAATTCGTACGGCGCAGGCTGGGCGTCGCGGAGATCACCGGGGCATTTTCAGCCCTGCTCGCCGGGCCGCTCGCCGGGAAAGAGGTCATCCTCACGGTCAGCCCCGTACGGCACCTCGGCGACGGACTGGAGGGCAACGCCGTAAGCAAGGCCACGCTCCGCCTGGCGGCCGAAGAGCTGGCCGCGGCGCACGCCGCCGTCCACTACTTCCCGGCCTACGAAGTGCTCAACGACGACCTGCGCGACTACCGTTTCTACGCCGACGACCTGGTGCACCCCTCGGCGCAGGCCATACAATACGTCTGGGAAAAATTCATCCCCGCAGTGCTCTCGGACGAGGCACGACGCCTGCTCCCCGACGTGCGGCACATCGTCGTCGCGGCGGCGCACCGTCCCCGCAACCCCCGCAGCGAGGCCTACCGGGAGTTCTGCCGCCGCAGGATAGGCGAGATCGCGGCACTGCCGCAGGTCGATTTTCAGGCCGAGGAGGAATATTTCCGCAGATGTATCGAAATAAATTCGTAAATTTGCGGCCAATCACACACACGCAATGAAGCACAGGATCATTTTACTTGCCATAGCCGCCCTGGCGGCATTCGAAGCCGCGGCGGCACGCCCCCGCCTGGTCGTCAACATCGTCGTAGGCTCGATGCGCGCCGAAGACCTCGGCCGGTATGCCGACAACTACGGCGAAGGCGGGCTCAGGCGCCTGCTGGACGGGGGCACGGTCTTCGCCGACAGCCGCTACGACTACCAGCAGACCACGACGCCCGTATCGCTCGCCACGCTCACCACGGGCGCCATGCCTTCGACGCACGGTGTAATCGGCGCCCGCTGGCGCGACTACGTCGAAAACGACGCCGTGGAACTGATCGCCGGGCGCAAGGGCCCGGGGCCCTACAACCTGATAGCCCCGACGCTCGCCGAGGCGCTCCTGCAACACGAGCCCGGAGCCAAAGCCGTCTCGGTTGCCACCGAGGCGATGTCGGCGGTCATCATGGCCGGGCACGGCGGCGAAGCCTTCTGGCTCGATTCGGCGCGCTGCGGCTGGGAAACGTCGCCCTATTACGCCCCCGAAGTACCCGAATGGGTCGCCCGCAGCAACCGCGAACGCTACAACCTCTCATACATCGCCCCCGAGTGGCGCACGCTCTACGAAAAGGGACGCTACCTCAACACCCGCAACTGGGACATCGTTCTCACGGGCAAAAGCAGGAAAGACAAAGACGAGCCGGGCGAAGGGCGCCTGAAACTCACGTCGGACTACGACAAAATGCTCTACACCCCGGCGGGCAACACCGCCGTGCTGGGCTTTGCCAAGCAGGCCATCGCCCAGTTCAAACTCGGCGACGACGCGACGCCCGACCTGCTGAACATCTGCCTCGACACGCCGCGCCGCATCAGCGAGGCCTACGGCCCCGAGTCGGTCGAGGTCGAGGACATGTACTACCGCCTGGATCGCGACCTGGCCGATTTCCTGACCTTCGTCTTCGCCCAGGTCAGAAACGGCGAGGTGCTCGTCGTCTTCACCTCCGACCACGGCACCAGCCCTTCTTTCGACACGGGGCACGAAGAGAGCGACCGGTTCAACACCCGCCAGTTCGAGGTGATCGTCAACGGCTTCCTCAACGTCCGCTACGGCATGGGCGACTGGGTGCTGGAGTACGAGGACAAATGCGTCTACCTGAACCACAACCTGATCTACGAGCGGGGGCTCGACCTGGCCGAGGTACAAAACGAGGTGGCGATCTTCGCCATGCAGTTCCGGGGCGTATCGCACGCTCTCTCGGCGACGGCCATGCGTACGAGCTACTTCGGGAGCGGCTATGCCCGCAAGATGCAGAACAGCTTCTACCCCCGCCGTTCGGGCGACGTCATCCTGAACCTGATGCCCGGCTGGATCGAGGAACAGGAGCGCTGCTGGTCGTCATCGGGGTCGATGTACGGCTACGACACGCAGGTGCCGCTGGTATTCTACGGCGTCGGCGTCGGGCCGCAGCGCATAAAGCGCCGCGTGGACATGACAGCCGTGGCTCCGACCGTGGCACGTATGCTGGAGATCACCGAGCCTGCGGCATCGGAAGGCGAAGTACTGCCGGAAATAATAGATTTGTAAGGTTTTAAAGCAAAAGATATGGACAAGATACAGGAGGAGATCATCGGGGAGTTCTCGGTATTCGACGACTGGCTCGACAAATACGACTACCTCATCGGCCTGAGCGACTCGCTCCCGGCCATCGCAGCCGAGCACCGCACGGAACAATACCTGATCGACGGCTGCCAGTCGCGCGTGTGGGTAGACGCACGCCTGGAGGACGGCAAGGTCTACTATGCCGCCGACAGCGACGCCATAATAACCAAGGGCATCATCGCGTTATTGATACGCGTGCTGAACGGGCGCACGCCGCAGGAGATCCTCGACACCGACCTCTATTTCATCGACGCCATCGGCCTGAGCGCCAACCTCTCGCCCACGCGCTCGAACGGCCTGCTGTCGATGGTCAAACAGATGCGGCTCTATGCGCTCGCGTTCGCAAGCAAAAGCGAAAAATAACAGACAGCCATGACACCCGAAGACATACTGAAGGTAGAGAAGGACATAGTCCTTACGCTCAAGAACATATACGATCCCGAAATCCCGGTCAACATCTACGACCTGGGATTGATCTACGAAATAGACTACACGCCCGACGGCGTGGCGAACATCCGCATGACCCTCACGGCGCCCAACTGCCCCATGGCCGACATGCTCGTGGAGGATGTCAACCAGCAGGTTGCCAAGGTCGACGGCGTAAAGGCGGTGAATGTCATCCTCACGTTCGACCCCGTATGGGACAAGAGCATGATGTCGGAGGAGGCGCTGCTCGAACTCAACATGTTCTGACATGGGCGCGGAGCAGGAGCATCGGATGCTGAACCGGCTGCAGGCCGGGGCCGGGACGTACGCCTGCGGCGGGTACCTCGCCGGGCTGGGCTCCCTGCAGCGCAGCGAAATATGCACGGCACTGCTCTTCAGCCGGCTGGAACGCAAGATGCGCATGGTCGACGCCCTGCGGGAAGAGGCTTCCGAGAACTGGAACCAGACCTTCTACCTGCTCTATTTCCGCACGCTGGGCGACCGCCGGAACCAGGAAGCGTACCTCTCGCTGGCACGCCGCGTCCCCTACAAGGTCGTCCTGCGCGAACGGCTGGCGCCGCGGGCCGTCGAAGCCATGTTCTTCGGGGCTTCGGGGCTGCTGACGCTCTATCCGCACGACGCGTACACGCTCGACCTGGCGCGCGACTTCGAATACCTGGCGGCCAAATACGACATCGAACCGCTCGATGCCGGGGTCTGGGAACTGGACGAGATACGCCCCGCCAACCATCCCGTACTGCGTCTGGCACAGGCGGCCGAGTTCTTCATACAGGACGAATTCGTAATGGAACGCGCCATGTCATGCCGCACGGAAGAGGATATCCGGCGGCTGTTCTGCATCGAAGCGTCGGACTACTGGCGCACGCACCACATCCCGGGGATCGCAAGCGACGAACACCCCAAGCGGCTGGGCGCGTTCAAGGCCAATATCATCGGCATCAACCTCGTTTCCGTCCTGCAATTCGCCTACGGCAGCGTCACCGGGCGCGAAACGCTGCGCGACAGCGCCCTCACGCTGCTCGAACGCCTGCCAGCCGAGGACAACCGTTACATGCGCAACTGGCGCAACACGGGCGTTATGATCCGCAACGCGTTCGAATCGCAGGCGCTGCTGCAACTCGCCACGGAATACTGTCCTGCAAAACGCTGTACGGAATGCCCCGTCGGACGGCGCATCCTGCAAAGCATAAGTTCAACCGAATAACAGGCAACGATGGAAAAGCAATCCCCCCTCATAAGCGTCATCATGCCACTCTACAACGCAGAGCGATTCGTCGGCGAAAGCATCGGCAACATCCTCGGACAAACCGTCGGGGATTTCGAGCTGATCGTTATCGACGACGCCTCGACGGACTCCTCGTACGACATCGCAAGCCGTTATGCCGCGCAAGACGCACGGATCGTCCTGATGCGCAACGAGGCGAACCACGGCGCCGCCTATACCCGCAACCGGGGACTGGAAACAGCGCGCGGGAGTTTCATTACGTTCATGGATGCCGACGACCGCTGTTCGCCGGAACGTTTCGCCCGCCAGACAGCATTCTTCGGACAGCACCCGCAGATCGACCTGTGCGGCAGTTACTATACGATGTTCGGGCCGGACGATGCCCGGGAACAGAAGATCCAGGATCCCACCACGCACGAAGGAATCCGGATCCAGATGCTTTTCGGCTGCCCGTTCGCAATGTCGGCGGTCATGATGCGCAGCGAGGCGTTCCGATGTTCGGGAGTGCAGTTCCGGGATAGCATGGCAGAAGATTACCAATTCTGGGTAGACCTTTCCGGGCACATGCACATGGCGAATATTCCGGAACATCTGTTTTTCTACCGCAGGTGGGAAAACCAACTTTCGACCAGCCAGTTAGACCGGCAAACCCTCAGCGCGCAAGCTATCCAGCGGGATCTGCTGCGCACAACCCTCGGCATGACGCTCACCGACGAGGAATCGCGGATATTCACGCAGATGAACCTCCGGGTCGGGACACTGCGGCGCGACGAACTTACGACCTACCGCGGCCTGCTCAAACGACTCTACCGCGCAAACTCCGAACGCAGGGCCTACGATCCGAAACTGCTGCGCAAACGGCTGGTTTACCGTTACAAGCTCGCCTGCAAATGTTTCTATCCCTCGTGGACCGTAAAAATCAGGAAACGCCTGCTGTGGCTCGAACTCCGGTGATATGAAAAAAGTCAGCATCATAATCCCGTTGTACAACCTCGAAAAACTGATCGGGAAATGTATTGCCTCGGCCCTTGCGCAGGATTTATCTCCCGAGGAGTACGAAATTCTGGTCATCGACGACGGGTCGACGGACGGGTCGCTCGCAGCCGCCGAAAAGGCGGCGCAGGGGCACCCCAACGTACATATATATACCAAACCCAACGAGGGGCTGAGCCGCACGCGCAACTACGGCACCGACCGCGCCGCGGGCAGGTACGTCATGTATCTCGACGCAGACGATTACCTCGAACCGAATGTCCTCGGGCACCTGGTGGAAACCATGGAGTGCGGAGGGCTCGACATGCTGTGCTTCGAAATAGCGGGAATCGACGAAAACGGCAACGACGTCCCACTCTGGAGCGACGGGATTTCCGCAGGCAACGGCTCCGACGTGCAGCGCGGAGTCGATTTCCTGCAACGCGACCGGTTCCTGCCGATGGTATACGCCTACCTCTACTCGCGGGAGATGCTCGACGCCAACTCGCTGCGGATGGCTCCGATCTGGCACGAGGACGAAGAGTTCACACCCCGCGCGTTGTATTACGCACGGCGGATCCAATACCTCCCCATCCGGGTTTACAACTACCTGCAACGCAGCGACTCGTTCATGGGCAATTACAAGCCACAAAGTCGCTTAGACCTCGTACGCGCAATGAAAAGCCTGACCTGTTTCGCCTCCCGCATCGGGGCGGAAGACCCCTCAGGCGCCCGCCTGATGCGCCTGCATGTGGGCAAGACCATGAGCCTGGCATGCAAACAGACCGTGGTGAGGCAACTCGGCAACGCCCGCGAAATGCTCCGGGAAGCCCGCCGGCAAGGCATCATGCCGCTCGAATTCCGCCGCCGGGACTTCCGGCATTTCCTGATAAACCGCCTGCCGGGCCTGTACGTTCTCTACTACAAGTTACACAAAAAGCGGAAATAGGCGGTCGCGCCAATTATCATCCGGAATCATTCGTTCGCCGCCCGGGGTGCGTCGGGCATATAGCGGCGCAGGACGTTTTCCAGCTCCGCGCCCCGCAAATTCCAGCCTTTTTCGAGAATGCGCCCGTCGGGGCCGAGAAGCAACAGCGTCGGGAAAAAAGTAATCCCGTAAGGGTTTCGCCGCACCTTCCCGTTATCACGGTCGGCGATCACCGTCCACGGCATCGCATACTTATCCATAAAGCCGCGCAATTCGGCTGCGGTATTGTCCGCGACGCCGACGATCTCGAATCCGCAATCCCTGAAACGGGCATAAATATCCGGGTAATAATTACGGATTTCATACACACAGGGGCCGCACGACAACGCCCAAAAATCCAGCAGTACATACTTTCCGGCGAAATCACCGGGGAAATGCACCGTCCGGCCCGCCATATCGACGGCCGTGAAAGCATAGGGCCGGAAGCCTACCTGCATGGCTTCCCGGCCTTCGGCATCGGGAACGCACTCCAGACGCAGGTAACGTCCGTCGGGCGCCAGGCTGTCGAGCAGGTACCACGCATCACCCAAACGGGCATATTCTTTCAAGTCATACTCCGCACTTCCGTTCCGGGTCGCGATCTTAATTGTGCATAAATGCCGGTCGTACGAACCCTCAGGCACGATCGTACATGCGTACTCCACACCGTCGAGCGAGAACCGGCCTTGCGTCGTCTCCCACATCAACAGGTTACGCTCCCCGAACCGATCCGAAAGTTCCACCCAGGTTATATCCGGCACGATTTTCTTGTTTACGACGCGTTCGTAGGCCATCCTTACCAGCGGGGGCTGCTCCCCAAGCCGGTAATCGGTTTCGTCCGAAAAATCGTAGTCGCCGTCGGTATCGAACATCACATGTTCCACCCCCGAACCGTCGCGGCCGAATGCAACCATCAGAAATATCCGCACGGGGTACGGAGAATAATCCGTCGTATCCCGCTGCCATGCCTCGAATTTCCGCATGCAGGTCTGCTCATCGACCTTCCCGGCACAAAAACCCTGATAGAGAGCCTGCGGGAAGTCGTCCGTCACGGAATAAGCCTTCCACTCGTCAGGCAATCCGGTCGCCCGGGGACGGAGTTCGGCCAAAGGTACGGTATCGTCCTCAAGCGGGAATGCCCATATGGTTGACTTTACGGCCGGTTTCTATTTTTCGAGATGTACCTCGATGACCCGGGACTGGGCATGACAACAAAACGCACAGGCGAGGAAAAGGATTGCCAGGGAATACCGGGCCGGAAGAAGTTTAGGCTCCATGAACGACAGATTAGTGGGGTTAACGCAAATTGTTAACAAACATAAGGGTTTTGCAGGGAAATCAGGAATTTACGGGCAAATATATTTTTTTGCGGCAAACGGGGACTCCTCCCCGCAATATTTTGTGGTTTTGAAAGAAATCATTACTTTTGTAAGATTTACGGACACAACCCCGAAATAACTGAAATCACATATGGAAATAGTTGCAAGTTTAATCAAACTTTTCTTCGGCTCGAAAGCCGACAAAGACCGCAAGCAGATCGAGCCTTACCTCGAGAAGATCAAGGCGGTATACCCTTTGATAGAAGCCCTTTCGAACGACGAGCTGCGCGCCCGGAGCGAGGCGCTGAAGAAGCAGATCGCCGATTTCATCGCCCGGGACGAGGCCGACATCGTGGAACTGAAGGCCAAGCTTGAACTGCCCGAAACCTCGCTGGAGGAGAAGGAGCGTATCTCGAAGGAGATCGACGAGACGACCAAACGCATCGACGAGAAGATCGAGGAGAAGCTCGACGAGATACTGCCCGAAGCCTTCGCCATCATGAAGGATACGGCACGCCGCTTCGCACAGAACGACGAGGTGGTCGTCACGGCCAACGATTTCGACCGGGATCTGGCCGCAGAGAAGGACTTCGTCCGTATCGAGGGCGACAAGGCCGTCTATGCCAACCACTGGATGGCGGGCGGCAACGACCTGAAATGGGACATGATCCATTACGACGTACAGCTGTTCGGCGGCGTGGTGCTCCACAAGGGCAAGATCGCCGAGATGGCGACGGGTGAAGGAAAGACACTCGTAGCGACGCTCCCCGTATTCCTCAACGCGCTGGCCAAGAAGGGCGTGCACCTGGTCACGGTGAACAACTACCTGGCCAAGCGAGACTCGGAGTGGATGGGCCCGATGTACCAGTTCCACGGGCTTTCGGTAGCCTGCATCGACGACACGCAGCCCAACTCCGACGCTCGCCGCAAGGCATACATGGCCGACATCACCTTCGGTACGAACAACGAATACGGCTTCGACTACCTGCGTGACAACATGGCCTCGTCGCCGGCCGACCTGGTGCAGCGCAAGCACCACTTCGCCATCGTCGACGAGGTCGACTCGGTGCTGATCGACGACGCCCGTACGCCGCTCATCATCTCCGGCCCGGTACCCAAAGGCGACGACCAGCTCTTCGAGCAGTACTGCCCGGCCATCGACCATCTCTACAACCTGCAGAAAAACCTCGTGACGGGCCTGCTGGCCGAGGCACGCCGGCTTATCTCGGAGGGCAAGAACGACGAGGGCGGCGTGAAGCTCTACCGTGCCCACAAGGGCCTGCCCAAGTACAAGCCGCTGATCAAATACCTCTCGGAAACGGGCGTCAAGGCGCTGATGCAGAAGACCGAGAACACCTACATGCAGGACAACAACCGCCGCATGCCGGAAATCACCGACGACCTGTTCTTTGTCATCGACGAAAAACTCAACTCGGTGGAACTGACCGACAAGGGACACGAGGTGCTGTCGAAATATTTCAACGAGGACGGGTTCTTCGTGCTGCCCGACATCGGCGCCGAGGTGGCCGAGCTGGAAAAGAGCAACCTCTCGGACGAGGAGCGTGCGCAGAAGCGCGACCAGGTGGTCAACGACTATTCGATCAAGTCGGAGCGCGTGCACACGATCCACCAGCTGCTGAAAGCCTACGCCATGTTCGAGAAAGACGTCGAATACGTGGTGATGGACAACAAGGTGAAGATCGTCGACGAACAGACGGGGCGTATCCTCGACGGGCGCCGCTATTCGGACGGCCTGCACCAGGCCATCGAGGCCAAGGAGCACGTGAAGGTCGAGGCTGCGACGCAGACCTTCGCAACGATCACGCTGCAGAACTATTTCCGCATGTACCACAAGCTGGCCGGTATGACCGGTACGGCCGAAACCGAGGCTTCGGAGTTCTGGAGCATCTATAAACTCGACGTCGTGGTGATCCCGACGAACCGCCCGGTGATCCGCGACGACCGCCAGGATTTGATTTACAAGACCAAGCGTGAGAAATACAACGCCGTGATCGAGGAGATCGTGAAGCTGGTCGAGGCGGGACGCCCCGTACTGGTGGGCACTACCTCGGTCGAGATTTCGGAGTTGCTGAGCCGTATGCTCAAGCTCCGCGGCATCAAGCATAACGTCCTCAATGCCAAGCAGCACCAGCTGGAGGCGCAGGTCGTGGCCGAGGCGGGCCGCTCGGGACAGGTGACCATCGCCACCAACATGGCCGGCCGCGGTACCGACATCAAGCTGACGCCCGAGGTCAAGGCAGCCGGAGGTCTTGCGATCATCGGCACCGAACGCCACGAAAGCCGCCGCGTCGACCGCCAGCTGCGCGGACGTGCCGGACGTCAGGGCGACCCCGGATCGTCGCAGTTCTTCGTATCGCTCGAAGACGACCTGATGCGCCTGTTCGGGTCGGGCCGCATCGCCTCGATGATGGATCGCATGGGGCTGAAAGAGGGCGAGGTGATTCAGGCCGGCATGATGACGCGAGCCATCGAGCGCGCCCAGAAGAAGGTCGAGGAGAACAACTTCGGCATCCGCAAACGCCTGCTGGAATACGACGACGTGATGAACTCGCAGCGCGAGGTAATCTACACGCGCCGCCGCCACGCGCTCTACGGCGAGCGGATCGAAATCGACCTGAACAACATCATGTACGACTACGCGGACAACTTCGTGGAGGTCAACCGCGGCATCGAATTCGAGGATTTCCGGTTCGAGCTGATCCGCGAAGTCGCCATCGAGCCCTCGTTCGACGAGGCGACCTACGGCTCCGCAAAACCTGCCGAACTGGCCGAACTGATCGTAAAAGACCTCAAGGATGCCTATGCACGCCGCGCGAAATCCGTGGCCGACACGGTACGCCCCGTGATGGAGCGCATCTACGAGGATCGAAAAGACCAGCTGGATTCGAACATCTATTTCCCGATCACCGACGGCCACCTGGGTTACAACGTCCCGGTAAACCTGCTGAAATGCAAGAATTCGGACGGGGCGGAGATCTTCAGGGTATTCTCGAAGGTGGTGATGTTCACCTCGATCGACGACGCTTGGCGCGAGCACCTGCGCGAGATGGACGACCTGCGCCAAAGCGTGCAGAATGCCACCTACGAGCAGAAAGACCCGCTGCTGATCTACAAGTTCGAATCGTTCGGGCTGTTCTCGAAGATGATCGTCAAGGTCAACCGCGACGTGCTGGCCATCCTCAACAAAGCCTACATCCCGGTGCGCGACCAGAACGCCGAGGCCGTACAGCGGGAGCGTCAGGAGCGTGCCAAAGTCGACGTCAACAAGTTGCAGGCCTCGCGCATGCAGGCTGCGGCCCAGGCCGGGCAGCAGGACAAACAGAAACCGATGCCCGTGCATGTCGAGAAGAAGGTCGGCCGCAACGACCCGTGCCCCTGCGGAAGCGGCAAGAAATACAAGCAGTGCCACGGAAAAGGAATTTAACCAAATTTAACCACCTGCAAACAAGTTCTTCCGTACGGTGAAAACCCTGGTAAAATACAGCATAACGGCCGCGGCATTCTGCCTTGCCTGCGGGGCGGGCCGCGCAACTGCGCAGCAACAAGGCAAAGCCCCGAAGCAATACGACGTGGCGGCCTATGTCTACCCCGCCTATGCGTCGGACGACCCGCGCCTGCGGCCTTTCTGGCCGATGGGGATCGGGGAATGGGAAACCGTCATGACCATGCAGCAACGCAATCCGGGGCACTACTGGGATCGCAAACCGCTGTGGGGCTATGTCAACGAAGCCGATCCGGCAGTGATGTCGATGGAGATCGACCAAGCGACCCGTCACGGCGTGAACGTCTTTATTTTCGACTGGTACTGGTACGACGGACGGCCTTTCATGGAGACTACGCTCGACAACGGGTTCCTGAAGGCCGGCAACGTGGACAAAATGCGGTTTTACCTCATGTGGGCCAACCACGACGTACTCAACCACTGGGATACGCGCCTGGCGCGGGTACACGAGCAGAATGTGATCTGGACGGGCAAGGTCGACCGCGAGGAGTTCGAAAAGATATGCCGGCGGAACATCGAAAAGTATTTCAAACACCCGCAATACTACAAGATCGACGGCAAGCCGGTCTTCATGGTCTACGACCTGCCGCAACTGATCGCGGGACTGGGCGGCGTGGAGCAGACGGCCGATGCCCTGAAATGGTTCAAGAAGGAGGTGAAGAAAGCCGGGTTCCCGGGGCTGGAACTCCAGTTTGCCATGTGGTCGATCAATCTCAACTACAGCGGGTTCGATGGCAGCAAAACGGAAAACCCGGCAAACGATTTCATCGGCACGCTGGGATTCACCGGCACCACGCACTACCAGTTCGCGCATTTCGCCAACGTCGACCAGGACTACCTGGCCATCCTGGAGCAGGTGCGCGACGAATGGGCGAGGATCGACGCCACGTACGATTTCACCTACTACCCGCATATCAGCGTCGGCTGGGACAACAGCCCCCGCACGGGGCACAGCGCCGTCGTGAAGAACAACACGCCGGAAAATTTCGCCAAGGGGCTCCGCATGGCGCGTGAGTACATCGACGCACATCCCGACCGGGCACCGCTGATTACGGTCAACAGCTGGAACGAATGGACGGAGACCAGCTACCTGATGCCCTGCAACGTATTCGGGTACGGGTATCTCGAAGCCGTCAAAAAGGTATTCATCGACATGCAATAAGCCTCCCGCACGGAGGAGGACAACGGATTATGGGTTACAACGAGGAAAAACAACGCCAGCTGGACATGCGTTACCTGCGCATGGCCCGCATCTGGGCTGAAAATTCGTACTGCGTACGACGCAAGGTCGGGGCGCTGATCGTCAAGGACAAGATGATCATTTCCGACGGTTACAACGGCACGCCCTCGGGCTTCGAGAATGTCTGCGAGGACGAGACCGGCAAGACCAAGCCCTATGTACTCCATGCCGAAGCGAACGCCATCACGAAGGTCGCCAAAAGCGCCAATAACTGCGACGGCTCGACGCTCTACATCACCGCGGCGCCCTGCATCGAATGTTCGAAACTCATCATCCAGGCCGGTATCAAGCGGGTGGTTTACTGCGAGGAATACCGCTCTGAAGAGGGGCTCGACCTGCTGCGCAAGGTCGGCATCGAATGCGTACAGCGCGAAATCGACGAACGCTGACATCCGGCCTGTGAAACGGATACCCCTGTTGCTCACCGCCCTGCTCTGCATATCCGGCGGGCTCGTCTCCTCGCGGGGACAGGAGCCTTCGGCCCTGCACCCTGCAAGCATCGAGGCCGCGATACCGGCCTATCTCTACTGCGAAATCATCGGCAGCCACCTGCCCTCCTACCGGGGCGACGGCGTACTTTTCGACTTCGGGCAAAAGACCGAAGCATGGGCATACAACTGGCTGACGGACGCCGAGGGAGACAAACTGGTCTTCGGGTCGGTCGTCGAGGCACTCAACTACATGGTCAGCCGGGGTTGGGAATTCGTACAGGCTTACGTCTCGGGGAATGAGCACCAAACCACGCATTTCCTGCTGCGACGTGCCTCCTCATGCCTGTCCGACACGGAAAAACGGCTGTTGCTTGCTGAACCCCGCACGCATAAGGAGGCGCCCGAAAAGAGAAAAAAGGGAAAACGGTAGGAAAAAGAGCCGTGAACCGGCTCTTTTTTTACTTCCTCCTTTCCCGGATGCGTATCGGTAAGTTATTTGCATTTCCCGAATAAAGCCCTTATCTTTAAGAGGTGAATCATCAAAAACCGACCGGTATGAAACGTATCGTCATCATAGGCGCCACATCGGGCATAGGGCTCGAAGTGGCGACGCTGTGCATCCGCGAAGGATGGCGCGTAGGCGCAGCAGGAAGGCGTGAAGAGGCGCTCGAAGCGCTCCGCGCCACAGCCCCCGAACAGGTCGTGACCGAACCGCTGGACATCACGCACGACGACGCACCCGGACAGCTCGCCCGCCTGATCGACAAGCTGGGCGGCATGGACATCTACCTGCATTGCTCGGGCATCGGCAAGCGGAACACCGGCCTGCTGCCGGAGATCGAACTCGACACCCTGCGCACCAACGGCGAAGGGTTCGTGCGCATGGTTACGGCGGCTTTCGGCTATTTCCGGGCCAACGCAGGCGGGCACCTGGCCGTCATCAGTTCGATCGCAGGCACGAAGGGGCTCGGCAGCGCCCCGGCCTACTCGGCGACCAAGCGCATGCAGAACACCTATATCGACGCGCTGGCGCAGCTCGCGCATATGGAGAAACTCGGCATCCGCTTCACGGACATCCGTCCGGGTTTCGTCGCCACCCCGTTGCTGGCGGGCGACGGGCACTACCCGATGCTGATGGAAACCGGAAAGGTTGCCGCACGCATCATGCGGGTATTGAAACGCCGGCGCCGCAGGGTGGTCATCGACCGCCGCTATGCCGTTCTGGTATTTTTCTGGAAGCTGATCCCCGAGTGGTTGTGGGAGCGCATGGCTGTCAGGACAAAAGGATAACCCTGTTCACACCGCAAAAGCCGCGCCCCCGAAAAAGGAGCGCGGCTTAATTTAATATATTCGTCCGTCAGTCGCAGAGTGCGCCCAGCAGGAATAACGCGGGAGGCAGGTTGCAAAGCATGTGCGCGCCCAATGCCCATCCAAAGCCGAGGTTCACGCGCAGATAGACAAAGACGCACCCGGAGAAAAAGAGCCCCAGCACATACAATAGCGCATAGGGCAGCAGGCCCCAGGTAAGCGCCGAAGCGGAAAGCAGGTGTACAGAGGCAAAAACCACCGTCGAAGCCCACATCGCCGGGCGCAGCCACCGATCCCGTTTCGACAACCAAAACCCGTCCGTCGTAAACCCGTAAACCCCCGCCGCAACGGCAATCCAGACCGGAAGCGCCCAGTAACGGGCATTCGCCACGTCGGCAAAAAACAGCATCCAATCGGCAAAAAATAGGCCAACGCCCCTAATCCCGCAGCTATATGCCACCTCCGGAACGAAAGCCCCAGCCGGAAAGCACACTCTTCGACGAACGGTGCGAGCAGTAGCACGTGCGGCACGGCGCGCCATCCCATTTCGGAAACCATCGATTCCGGCGTACGCGCGCCGAGCATCCCCGCGGCATCGAGCCCCCAGCCCCATTCGTACAGAGCCGCGCCGGACTTTTGCAGCAGCATGGCGGCAATCCGCGTCACGATGAAGAACAGCGCGGCATAGAGCAATATTCCGCCCACGCTTTTGGTGTTCCGCTCATCGGTACGGTTCAGGATAAAAGGCTTTATTCTCGGTTCCATATTTCCCCGGTCGGGTTGCGGGTAAAAAATCGCCGCAGCGGAAGCACCTCACACGTGCCCGCTGCGGCGTAAAACATTCGAAAAGGACAACCGGCACCGCCGGGACGCCCGGGCTTTTTCCGCACCTCCCCGCCATGCCGCCGTCCGCACCTCACGGCATCAGAACGGCAGGTCGTCGGGATCGTCTGCCGGAACGGCCGGCGCGGCGGGTTGCTGCGCCGCCGGCTGCTGGGATCCCCCCTGGGCAGGTTGTCCGTAAGCCGGGGCTTGCTGTTGCGAACCATACCCGGAAGGGGCTCCGTCCGAGGCCGGGTTGTCGCTGCGGCGTCCCAGCAGGTTCATCACATCGGCCAGTATCTCGGTCGTATAACGCTTGTTATTATCCTTGTCCATCCACTCGCGGGTGCGCAGGCGCCCCTCGACATAGATCTGGGTTCCCTTGCGGACATATTTGTCGACCACGTCGGCAAGGCCGCGCCACAGCGTGACCGTGTGCCACTCGGTATGCTCCTTGGCCTCGTTGGCCTGACGGTCGAACAAGCGTTCGGTCGTGGCCAGGCGGATGCGGGCGACCTTCACGCCGCTCTCGGTGGTGCGGACTTCGGGGTCTATACCCACGTTGCCCACCAGAATCACTTTGTTTACCATATCTTACAGCTGTTTTATCATACGTTTGAAGAGCACTTCCATCTTGATGCCGGCCTTCTTGCCCTGCCGCTGCACATCCTCGTGGTCACCCACCTCGTCCGAAAGGCCGCAGTTGGTGATGACCGAGACGCCGAAGACCGGGATCGACATGTGGCGCGCCACGATCACCTCGGGCACGGTCGACATACCGGCCGCATCGCCGCCGATATTCTTGAAATAACGGTACTCGGCCTGCGTTTCGAACGTCGGGCCCGTGCCGCCGACATAAACGCCGTACTGGAGTTTGATGTTCTCCTCCTCGGCGATGGCCGTGGCCTTGGCGATCAGCGCCTTGTCGTAACAGTTGTGCATGTCCGGGAAGCGGGGCCCCAGCTCGGCGATGTTACGGCCGATCAGCGGGTTGGGCATCAGGTTGATATGGTCGGTGATGACCATCAGGTCGCCCACGCGGAACGAGGTATTGATCCCGCCCGAAGCGTTCGACACGAAGAGGTATTTGATGCCCAGCTGCTGCATGACGCGCACCGGGAAAGTCACCTGCTGCATCGTGTAGCCCTCGTAGTAGTGGAAACGCCCCTGCATGGCTACGACCTTGCGACCCTCGACCGTGCCGAAGATCATACGCCCCTTGTGCCCCTCGACGGTCGAAACGGGGAAACCCGGGATATCTTTGTATTCGATGGCGAATGCAGTGTCGATCTTATCGGCGAAACCGCCCAGGCCGGTGCCGAGGATGATGCCCACCTCCGGGGCGAAAGAACTCGTGGCGGCGTCGATAAAAGCCGCTGTTTTTTTAATTTCCTCTAACATCTTCTTCCAGTTTTTGCAGAAAATCCGTCGCCGAATCCTCTATGAATGAAATATTTATCGGTAAATAGTATATCCTGCGCTGTATCTCTTCGGGGATCTTCGCGCGGTTGGTCAGTTTTACGGCATCCTTTTCCGTGGTCACGATGACCGCCCCGGGGAACTTGTCCAGCAATTCGCGCAGGCGGTTCAGGTCGCGTACCTTGTAGACATGATGGTCGTCGAGCGTCATCTCGGCCACCACCCCGTAGCTCCCGCGCAACGCCGCGAGGAACGGCTTGGGACTCCCGATGCCCGAAAGCGCGATCACCTGCTGCCCCTGCAGGAGCGGTTCGCCGGGCGCGGCATCCGGGAAGAGCGGCTGCGGCATGAAACTCTCGAAACGGGTGAAATAGACCCGCTGGTAGGCAACCTGTATCAGCACCTTGCGCAGGATGCGCCGGTCGATGGGCGCCATCTTCTCCGGGCACTTCGTAACGACGAAATAGTGGGCGCGGTGCAGTTCTTCGGGCAGGTCGCGCAGGGTTCCGAGCGGCAGCATCCTGTCGTGCTGCACGGGGCGCGTGGCGTCGATCATCACGATGTTCACCTTCGGCTCTACATAGCGGTGCTGGAACCCGTCGTCCATGACGACGAGGTCGACGTCGGGGTGCTCGGCGCGGATGCGGCGGATCCCTTCGGCACGCTTCTCGCACACGGCCACCACCGTATCGGGGAATTTGAGTTTGATCTGCAGCGGCTCATCGCCCACATCCCGGTAATGGGAGTCGGCCTTCACCTCCAGATACCCCTTGGTACGGCGGCCGTACCCGCGCGACAGCAGGGCGACGCGATGCATCTGCGACATATAGGCGATCACCATCTCGGCCATCGGGGTTTTGCCCGTACCGCCGACGGTGATGTTGCCGATACAGATGACCGGGATGTCGAACTTCTCGCTTTTGAGGATACCCCAGTCGAAGAGACGGTGACGGAAAGTCACCCCCGCCTTATAGAGGAGAGCCGCAGGAGCAAGCAAGCATTTCAACATTTCGGGTCGGTTTATCCATACAATTTTTCAAAGGTAGCAATAAATCTCCGGAACACAAAACAAAAAAAGCAAATCTCGGGCCTGACCGACAAAGGAATAATAAAATTGGAGATTCCTTCGTTTTTTTCATATCTTTGCTTGCGTCTATGAGAAGTTTTAAATTACCGATATGCGCCCTGCTGCTCGTAGCCGCAGGGGCGTGCGACAGAACTACGCAACAGGCCGCGGCCGAAAAGGAAGAAGCCGCGCCGCAGAATATCGTTTACGGCATCAACGCCGACAACTACCGCACCGAAACGGGCGAGGTGGGCAGCGGCGAAACGCTGGGGAAAATCCTGAACGGGTACGGCGTTTCGGCCCTTACGGTCGACAGGCTCGACAAAGCCTCGAAAGAGATTTTCCCGCTGCGCAACATCCGCGCCGGGCATAAATACACCGTCTTCATCCACGAGGATTCGCTCTATGCCCCCCACCTGGACTACCTGGTCTACGAACGCAACATGTCTCAATACGTGGTGTTCGGGTTCCATGAGGATTCGGTCAGCGTCCAGACGGGAGAAAAGGAATTCACGGTACGCCGCACCAAGAAGAGCGCCACGATCAATTCGTCGCTGTGGGGTGCGATCATGGAGGAGCACCTGCCCTATGCGCTGGCCGCGGAAATGGAGGACATTTACCAGTGGACAGTCGATTTCTTCGGCATCCAGAAGGGCGACAATTTCACGGTGATCTATGACGAGCGCTTCATCGACGACAGCATCTCGGCCGGCATCGGCCGCATTTGGGGCGCCAAATTCTGCCAGGGCGGCAAGGAGTACTACGCCATCCCCTTCCGGCAGGGCGGCAAAGTCCAGTATTGGGAATACGACGGCGGAAGCCTGCGCAAGCAGATGCTCAAGGCGCCGCTGAAATACACACGCATCAGTTCGAAGTTCACCTATGCGCGCAAGCATCCGATCTACAAGGTATACCGGCCGCATACGGGCGTCGATTACGCGGCGCCGAAAGGCACGCCCGTACATGCCGTAGCCGACGGTGTGGTGACCTTCAAGGGCTGGGGCGGCGGCGGTGGCAACACGCTCAAAATCAAACATGCCGGCAACCTGATGACGGGTTACCTGCACCTGAGCGGCTATGCCAAGGGCATCTCGAAGGGCTCGCGCGTTTCGCAGGGGCAACTGATCGGCTACGTCGGTTCGACGGGCGCCTCGACCGGCCCCCACCTCGACTACCGCATCTGGAAAAACGGCACGCCGATCAATCCGCTGAAAATCCCCCAGGAACCGGCCGAACCGATCTCGAACGAGAACCGCGCGACGTTCGAGTTCGTGCGCGACCGTATCGTGGCCGAACTGAACGGCGAGGTGAAGGACGGGGAGCGCATCACGCAGCTCGATTCGCTCGTCATCCCGCAGCCGGCAGCACCGGAGGCGGCGAAATAACGGGGGAAATGGCCGCAACGACAGGCAAGGGACATCTGCCGGCCGACATGCCGGAAAGCCGGGATCAGGAACCGCTCGATAACAGGCCCGGGGGCAGGACGAGGACGGAAGCCATCCGGGAAACGGGCAAAGCACCCGGGAATGCCGGGGAACAGACAGGAACGCCCCGGAAAAAGTCCGGTATACCGGAAAAAACCGGAAATCCGGAGGATACAGCGGAAAGCACCGGGGCGCAGGAAGCCAAACATAAAGCCGGCGTCGATGCGCGAATCGTACGGTTTCTGAAAAAACACCATGTGCTGACGCTGGCGACGAGCGGCGAGGGAGCGCCCTATTGCAGCAACGCATTTTACTGCTACGATGCGGAACGCAATTTGCTGATCTTCACGTCGGACATGGCGACACGCCACGCGCAGCAGATGGCTCGCAACCCGTGTGTCGCAGCCTCGGTAGTCCTCGAAACGAAGGTCGTGGGACGCGTCCAGGGGCTGCAACTGTGCGGTAAAGCCGAAAGGGCCGACGAGGCGGCGAGGCGGGCATACCTCAAACGGTTTCCCTATGCCGTACTGGCAGAACTGACCCTGTGGGCGATCGCGCCCGACTTTATGAAATTCACCGACAACACGCTCGGATTCGGAAAAAAACTGATATGGAACAACAGATAGGAGTCATCATCGTAGCAGGCGGGGGCGGAACCCGCATGGGAGGTTCGCGTCCCAAGCAATTCATGATGCTGGGCGGCCTGCCCGTCCTGGCCCATACGATCAACAATTTCGCCGGGGCGCTGCCCGGGGCGGAGATCGTCGTGGTGCTGCCCGCGGAGCACGCCGATTTCTGGAAGGACTTCGCAGCACGCTTCGACATCGCGGCACACACGGTTACGACGGGAGGCGACGAGCGGTTCCATTCGGTGAAAAACGGGCTGAAAGCCCTGAAGTGCGATCCGGAATTGATCGCCGTACAGGACGGCGTACGACCGCTGGCCTCGCACGGCATGATCCGCCGTGCGGTGGCCGCAGCCGCCGAACACGGCACTGCGATCCCGGTCGTCGAAGCCGTGGATTCGTACCGCGAAACGGACGGCACGGCTTCACGCATCGCCGACCGCCGCCGCCTGCGCATCGTACAGACCCCGCAGGTATTCCGCGCCGACATACTGCGCCGCGCCTACGAGGCGGAGTACCGCCCCGAATTCACGGACGACGCATCGGTCGTGGAACAGGCCGGCGAGGCCGTATTTCTGTGCGAAGGCGAGCGTACGAACCTGAAGATCACGACCCCCGAAGATATGGTCATCGCCGAGGCACTGCTGGCCGGGCGCGAAAAGACAGAGGAGGATACGGATGGAGAAAACCTATAAATACCGTTTCAGCCGCCGGGCGATCTACTGGACGCTGGTCTATTTGGTGGTCTTCGTACTGCTGGGCTGGTTGTTGTACCACCTCTACGAAGGGGGCTACCTCTCGGCCTGGTTCACCTCGTTCATCGTGGCGCTCATCGCCCTGATGTCGCTGTCGATCCCCCGCAGGATCGTGGTCACCGACGAGAAGGTCGAGGTGCGCTGCCTGCTGGACATCACCGAAATCCGCCGCGACGAAATCGCCTCGGTACGCCGGGTCGACCCTCGGCGGATGAAATGGTTCTTCCCGGTATTCGGGGGCTGCGGGTTCTTCGGTTATTACGGACATTTCCTCGACCTCAGGCGGTTCGAACGCGTGAAACTCTACGCCTCGGAGTGGAAAAACTTCGTGGAGATCACCGATATCTACGAAGACCGCCTGTACGTCTCGTGTTCGGATGCCGACCGCCTCGTGGAGGAGCTTATGCCCCCCGGAGGCAACCGCCCGGCGGAAGACGACGAAGAGGAAGAGCAGGCGCAATAGTATCGGGATCCGGCCAAAAAGTCGACAGAAGACGCCCGGGGATTGCGTATTTCCGGAAAATGATCTTATATTTGCAACCGAGGCCGGAACGGCCCGTAAAAACGAAAAATAACAAACAACGCATTAAAAACCAGAAGAAATGAAAAAGTACCGTTGCACCGTTTGTGAGTGGGTATACGACCCCGCAGTGGGCGATCCCGACGGAGGCATCGCCCCCGGAACGCAGTTCGAAGAGATTCCCGAAGACTGGGTTTGCCCCGTCTGCGGCGTCGGCAAAGACATGTTCGAAGAGGTTGCGGAATAATCCCGTCCCTCCCCGAAGAAACGGCAAGGCGCACCCTGCGGGGTGCGCCTTGCCGTTTGTAACCGCAGGAGCCCGGACGCAGGCCGTCTCATCCGAATAAGGGCAAACATATGTAATTCCGATGTATTTCCCACCCGAAATTTTCCGTAATTCTGGAAAGATTTTCTTAGTACCTTATACAAAGGACTTTGAAAGAATTACCCGTTTTTGAGGTAATGACTTGGCAACTGTGCTATTTGCTGCGTTCTGCTTTAATTTACTTATATAAGTCTCTCGTCAAATACAAAGGTAATATATTTTTTTGATAGAGCTATGAATATACGCGAAAAAGACTGCCAAGAATTTATCCTGGCAGTCGAAAACAAGACAATGAGGCTTGCTATACCTCAATAACCTTTGGAGTATGTCCGCAGGCAACAAGTAATCGCACGAGGTCTGTGGTTCGCAGTTTTAGGTAACTTGTTGTGGTTCCGTCCGAACAACCGTAGGTGTCGCTTTCGAGAACGGCTTTGTCAAAAACAACGCTAAAGAGATGTTCCTTGTCAAGTATGGCACTCAATGCTGTTGCCGCCCCAATGACGGTATGTGCCAGCTCTTGCAGCTTTTCAGCCGGAGCAAATGACACACGGGATATACCTAAGGCTTGGCTGAAATCCTTTGAACGGAAAGGTTTGTCGCCTTCTGTCACAAACAAGTAAAATTCTGTCTGCTGACGGTTGGTGAGGAACAATGTCTTGACCATCTTCATGTCAAGACGGTCGTTTATGGCGGTACAGTCCTCCATTGTTATGACCTCGTCCGTTTGAACACGCTCGAAACGGATGCCGAGAGTTGAAAACATCTCGTAAACCGCTTTCTGAAGATTATTACCGAATGTAATGGGAGCTTCGTTTGATATATTGCTTACCTGTATCATTTTTCGTTTGAATTTGAAGTTGAAGTTGTTGTTGTCTGTTTTGAATAATTCATTACCACAATGGCGGTGAGCAAAAGAACTACACCTGCAATCTGCACTGCTGTCATGTTTTCTCCGAGGATGAGCCATGCGCATATCACAGCAACCGGCAGCTCCACAGTCATGAGGATAGAGCTTAACGGTGCTCCTATTTTTGGTATTCCTGCTGCAAATAAAGCTGTTGGTACGGTAGTTCCGGCAACTGCAAGGAGCATAATCCACAAAGCGAACTCTCCGTTCACGTATTCCCCCTCAATTATTCTCGGTGCATTTATAGCAAAAATCGTAATTGATGAGCCAAGCATAATAGCCATGCTTTTTGCCTCCCACCTCACATTATGTCCGCATTGACCGTTTGCTACTATATATGCACCATAAGTGAAAGAGGACAACAATGCAAGACCAATACCCATAATTGAGTATGAACAAGAATCGATTGACATGATACCGCTTGCCATCACAGTACCAACTAAAATTACTGATACCGCTATAAACTCGGCGCGTGTCGGGCGGCGATGCAGAAAAAGCCACTCAATTAACATACTGAACCATGTGAATTGCATTAGCAAAATAATGGCAAGTGATGCCGGAATGAACTGAACAGACTTGTAGTAAAGGAAGTTTGTCAACCCTATCGCACTGCCCGTAAGCATAAGTGGCAGGATTTCGTTACGATGCAGCTTGTCCGAACTACCTTTGGACGATATAGCTGTGCAGACTGCAAGAATAATGGCTGCTACAAATGCTTGCCAAAAAGATATTTCTGCGGCGGTGAAGCCATCGGCATACGACTTCTTTACGAAAGAAGACATTGTGCCATAGAGGGTTCCGCCAAGCAGAACCATAAAAGAATATTTTAATTTCATTATTTGAGTTGTCAATATGATTAAATAAAAGCATATTTCGAGATTGACCGGACAGCTCAAATAAAAGTGTATAACACCCCTTTCTTACCGTTTACACGGCAAGATGAATTGAATTAAATTCACATACCACTGTCGGGTCAATCAAGCCTGACAGGGAGGATTATTTGTGGTAAAATGGTTGTTGTTATACATCTTGTTCCTATCTTTATGTTTTTAACGCCTGCAAAAGTACAAAAAATCCGTGATATGTCATTCAACAATCACGGACTTTATTTTGATTTACAGTTGTATACCTCTGTTTTTCCTTTGTGGTTGAACAGGTCGGTTCATCATTTGCTGTAACTTCTCAAATTGCTCCTTGAACCACTTCCCGATAGGTCGCAAGTCAATCGTAAGGATAAGCTTTCCATTATCAGAGAATACTTTAGCCTTGACTTCTTTTGCTGTGAATTTCCGTTTGTGTTCTTCCGAATACAACTCACCGCTATATTCAACAGGTTTGCCTGTTAGCAAGGTAGCCGTCTGCTCTTTATTGAAGCCAACAGCAAGACACAGTCTTTCAAGGTTAATCATATCCTTGATTTGCGGAAACCATTTCAAAGTCTTGTTCAACAATACCGTAAGCCTTGAAATCTCACGTTTGAAATTCGTTTCCGTTTGTGCCAATTCGTTGATATGTTTCTGTTGCATCTCCAACAATTGATGGCTGTGGTCGGTCTGCATGGTCTGTATTTTGTCTTGCAGGGCTTCGATTGTTTCCTCATGGGTGGCAACCTCCCGATGCAGGGCTGTATTTTCCTTCTCCAATGTCTTGACCTTGTTACTGCCGAAAAGAGAACCTACGCTCTCAGCAATATTGGTTGCTGCTGTCGTAGCTGCGCCTTTCAGTTTCTCGGTCTGTACCTCTTTCTTGGCTTGGCGGAGTTCTTGTTGTGCTGTTTCTTTCTGTTCCTGCAAATCCACCACTTCCGCTTTGAGACTATCAGCGAGTTTCTTCGTTTCATTGTAATATTGCTGAGTGGACTTGTGCCGTGCCTTTGAGCCGTCTATGCCACGCTGCAATCCGTACTTCGCCATCGCAATGGCGTATGTGTCTTGATAGGACTTCAAGTTCAGCCGTGTCATAATATCATCGGCACACAGCCTTACGGTATCGGTCGGTTTCTTGCGATAGCGTTTCTTCGCCTGTTCCTCCCGTTTTCTTCGCTTGCGCTCCCCCTTGACAATGGGAACAAGCGTTATGTGTATATGTGGCGTTTCCTCGTCCCGATGAAGATGAGCAGCCACAATGTTCTCCTTGCCGAACAGGTCGGCAAAGTATTTCATGTTGTCGGCACACCATTCGTCCAATCTGCCTTCCCTTTCGATGCGTTCCATATCCTCGTGCGTTCCCGACACGTTGATGCGGATAGCCCTCACTTGGTTGTTTCCGATTTTGCGTGTCAGCCCCGCTTCTTCTAATCTTTTCTGAATAGCCGCCGAACGGTCTTTTATTCCGTCGGGGTAGTCGATGAGTTTTCGGTTAAGATGTGTGCGTGTTGGGTCAGCGTTCTTCGGAATGATGAAACGCTCGATGTGGGCGGTCGTTCCACTATCAGAACCATGCGCCTTTTCCATGTGCAATACTACAAATCCCATATATGGTTTTCCTTTCTTTTTAGCTTGTGAAACAATGGTCTATTCTTTTTTGTACGGCTCTTGCCGTTGGCTTGGGAGAGTTCAGAGAGGTGCAACCTCTTTGGCTTATTGGGGAATTTTCAGCGTTGCTTGCAATGCGGCTCGGACAAATTCCCTAATAAGCTATGGTATTTTCCGTTGGCAAATATCCGTGTGCCTGCAAGCATTCTTTCATTCGCTACATCTTCAGCCCTCGTTTCTTCGGTGGCTGCATCATCCGCCTTGCGGATTGGACTTGTCCCTCCTGCTTCATCGGCTCTGCCGATTGAGACAAAGGCTTACCGCATAGGTAGTCGTTCAAATCCTTGTATCCACGGTAGTATATGGACTTGTCGGAAAGGCGTTCCCCGAACTTTGCTTTCAGATGCTCACAGGCTGTCCGTCCTGCCGTGTCGTTGTCAAGAAAACAGCTGATTCGGGAATAGGTAGCCAATATGCCCTCTGCCTTTGCGAGATTGGAAACGGAGTTCAGTATGATATAGTCCTGCGTGGTCAGTTGGGGGCATTGCGGATTGTTCCTCACACGGATGGAAAGGAACGAGAGGTAATCCATGAAGCCCTCGAAAAGATAACACATACTTCGTGGCTCTCCCTGCTGTCGGATATGGGTGATGTCCTTTGGAGAAACACAGCCTTTGAAGTATCGGTTACGCACCTCATAGCCTCCTGCCATGTTAGGGAAGCCGATGGCGAAGTATGGCTTACCCTCATATATGTAATGCAGTTCTCGACATTCCCTCTTGGTAAGTTCGGCATTTATCCCTCGCTCATTCAAGTAGGACAGCAACACAGGTGAGGACAGTTCCGAAACTTGCAGGTGTCGGAACATCGGCTTTGAAACGGATTGCCGACCAAAAGAGAATGACGTATGATTGGCGGTATGCAGGTGCGGTGTCTGTTTGGCGATACGTTCCAACAGATACGGTACATTGTCGGAACGGTAGAGTTCCGAAGCCAATGCGATGATATTGCCGCCCCTACCGATGCCGAAGTCGTACCATTGGTTAAGTTCGGTGTTCACCTTGAACGAGGCTTCTGTTTCCTTTCTCAGCGGTGACTTGTACCAAAGGCTGTTGCCCTGCCGCTTTATGGGTGTGTACCCCAAACTTTGCAGATAGTCTGCGATTTTGATTTGTTTTACTTCCTGTATAGTCATAAGTAATATTTCTATGGATTTGATGATGGTTGAAAAACTGTTGATTTGATGAATGGTTGGTTTAATACGCTTACATTCAGAACTATATATACTCAACAACTTCTCAACAAAATACTCGCCAAAAGAAAAATCAACAATCGGTCGGGGCGTTGTCCTCAACTTCTCTTTTGGTCTGTTGAGATTTTGTTGAGAGTGTATATCCCTTATTATCAGCATTGTTATACCCTTATTCATCAATTCAACAAAAAAACAATGGAATTACAGGGATTCAAGTTGCTCCCTTGTGATGGTGTAATAGCGTCCGACCCTCCTTATCGGCTCGTACCGACATTCCCGATTATAGTTCTGTTGGTAGGTGGTGTATGTTAGTCCGTTCAGTGCAGGGGTCAGTTTCCAGCACTCCTGCAATACTTTTCGCACTTGATGTTTCTCCGCCTTGACCTGCGTATTCGTCAGCAATACCAACAGGTCATTCGGGCAAAAAGAGAACGTGTCCGTGCCTACACTCTCCATGATGTCGAGGATAAGTTCGTGTATCTCTACCTCCAATCTGTTACGGTTGCTGCGGATGATGCGCTGCAAGGCTTCGGTATGCAGCAACGAGGGTGCGAACCACATACGGCTTTTCTTTTCGGTGGATAGCTTCCTGTGCTGCAAATGGTAAAGGAAAGCGGGTATCTCCGCTTTCAGCTTTTGCAGGAAGTCGGTATCATCAGACTGCAAGCGGTCTATCTTGCGCACCCAATAGCGTGTTTCTCCTGAATCAATGATGACAGGCAGATACTCGTTGTTGGAACACAGCACGAACTTGGCGAAGAATGCTATCTCGTTACGGTCTTTGCCTTTGGCTTCCACCTTGTAGGATAATGCCGTGCTCAGGTTCTTCAACCGCTCGCTGTCCTCCCTGCGACTCAACAGCACTTCGTCCACCACGATAAGAAGTTTCCCTGCCCAGTCGGAATTGAACTGGCTGCGGAAATCCTCGTTGGTATTGAAAGTAACATTGTTCTGAAACAGGGCTTTCAGAAAATTGAGGAATGTGCTTTTGCCCGTGTTACGTTCCTCAGATACCAACAGTAATATAGGCAACTTCTGTATGGGTTGCAGGTAGAGCAGTTGAAGATAGTCCATCCCCAACTCGTATTGCTCCCCGAAGATGTGTTCCACCAATGAGCGGATAGAGGGGAAATCACCCTCTATCGGCTTGTGGTCTATCGGCTCATAAAGATTTAGGAACTTGCCGACCACGGGCTTATAACCAACGTGTTCGGGTACGGTGCAGAAACCGTCATACTTGGGTACGCTGCCGATGTAGTCCTTACCGTAGTCTTGGCGCAGGGTCTCGTTGTTCCATGCGATGCGTTTCCTTACATACCCTCCGTTCAGTCTCGGCTGCTCTACAATCTTGTAGAGCGTTGTGCCGACACGGATAAACTCTTCTCTTGCCATGCCGCCATCCGTGGGCGGTCGGTGGCTGTCTTTTACTTTGTTTGCTTCCATATTCCAATGATTTAAGTTTGAAAAAATGTCAGCTGCAAAAGTATAAGCATTTGTTGGATAGGTTGATACGCAAATCGCAGCAGAACACGGCAAAAAATACCTTACAACAGAAAAGTTGGTGTTTCGGGGCTTGAAAAACAAAAAATCCCGAAGAAACAGGGCTGAAAATAGATGCTTCTTCGGGTGCGTGAGTATGTGTAAATGGCAATATGCCTATGCAAAGTATTTTGGGCTTGGCATATCGGTAATGTTCAGCGAAAAGAGGATGCTCTGTTTTTCTTTTCGCAAGTACAGTCTTTCAAGGACGGCTCTGCGAACCTGCTCCGCTCCGAATGAGTTTATACGGAAAGCAAGGGCGATGATGGTTTCAAGATTGTAAACCTCCATGCAGCGTTTATCCGACAGTTTGATGGTACGTTTTATGTCGTGTTCCCTCAAAATACCGCTTTTGCAGAGAACCTTTATCCCTGCTCGGATTGTCGGAGCAATAACCCCGAACAACTCGCATAGTTCCCACTCGGTCATGGCAATGGAGCCTGTATCGGTCGGCAGGGTGATGTTGCCCTGTCCGTCCATCGTGATGATGCTTCGTTTCATGGCTTTGTCTCGTTATGTGGTTACACTTCCGAATGATGCGTTCAGTTTGTTTCCGAACATCGTGAGGTCGTTGTCAAGTTTCTGAGTGGTAATCTTTGCGTAGATTTGCGTAGTGACAATATTCGTATGCCCCAAAACACGACTTACACTTTCGATTGGCATTCCCTTGCTAAGAGCCAGTGTTCCAAATGTATGCCTCGCACAATGGTAGGAGATTTGCTTCTCTATTCCACATTCGGCTATCACTTTTTTAAGCTGTTTACACATCGTCCAATAGTTGATTTTACCGAATACCAACTTGTCTTCCGACAGATGTTTGTACCGCTCGATTATCTGCAATGGAATGTCAAGCAGTTTCACTTGGAACGGAACATTGGTCTTGTGCCGTTTGGCGATTATCCATTTCTCACCGTTCACTTCCACGATTTCATCCGTTGTAAGTTCTTTCATATCCACGAAAGACAATGCGGTGAAACAGGCAAAAATAAACAGGTCACGTACCAATGCGAGGGTCTGATTGTCAAACTCATGCGCCATGATTCTTTTGATTTCATCCTCCGTCAGATACTCACGCTCCTTTACATTCGGGCTGATGTGGAACTGCGCAAACGGGTTTCTCGGTATCAGTCCGTTGTAATGCGCCCGCATAACGACACCTTTCAACCACATACAATTCAGCCAAATGGTAGCGTTCTTCAATCCACGTTCTGCCGTGAGGTAGGCGGCAAATTCCTTGATGAAGTCGGGGGTAAGTTCCAACATTGACATATCGTTGCGCTTGTAGAATGACTTGATAAAGGCTGCGACATAGTTTCTTGCCCTTACCATCACCTTATATGTGCCGATGCTGCGGTCTTTGCCGACACGTTTCATAAAGTTGGCGCAATCCTTGTCAAACGCCTTTATCAGTGTCTCATATTCGCTGCCGATACCTTGATAGGCATTGCGCACCATTTCAGCCGTAACGTATGCCTCACGGTCTGATATGCGCTGGTAGTGCTTGATGATTTGCGCCTTGATGTTGTCCAAAGCGTGGTTGATGTCCCGTGCTTCAACACTCTTGCCTTTGGCTCGGTTGCCTTTCGCATCCCAAAGCGTTTTCGGGATGCTCCGTTTGCAACTGAACTGCGCCACAGTACCGTTGATTGTCACTCGTCCCATAATGGGGACAATGCCGTCTTTCTCCTTGCTGCCGTTCACGTAGAACAGCACTTTGAATGTACTTCTTGCCATACTCGTTTTTTTTGTTCGCAAAGTTATATATCAACGAGTTAGACCTTGATACGCAAATCGGTGACAAACGGTGCAAAAGCGTCCTGTATGTGTTAAATCTCACCTTTCATCGGGTAATGATTTGCAAACCGTTCTCCTGCTTAGCTCTGCATTTCTTTGCTTTTTCGGCATTTTCGGTTTGGCATCATTTGACACCGTAACAACACTGATGTTAAGTCGTTTAGCGTCATTTCTCCCATTTTTCGAGGTTATTCCAGAGATTTTGTGTATATTTGTCGGCAGAACTGCCCCTCACACCTAAAATTTCATGCAGATGAAACATCTATTGCTTTTAGCCTCGCTCCTGACCTGCATGGGCGCCGGCGCCCAGCAGGCGACCTTCCGCAACCCGGTCATTGCGGGCGACATGGCCGACCCGACGGTCATCCGGGTAGACAAGACCTATTATGCGACGGGCACCTCGTCGGAATGGGCCCCCTACTACCCGCTGTTCCGCTCCAAAGACCTGGTCAACTGGCGGCAGATCGGGCACCTGTTCGAGCAGCAGCCCGCATGGACGAGGTCCTCGTTCTGGGCCCCGGAACTTTTCCACCGCAACGGCAAAACATACGCTTATTATACGGCACGCCGGAAAACCGACGGGACGTCGTATATCGGCGTCGCCACGGCCGACAAACCCGAAGGCCCCTATACCGACCACGGCCCGATCGTCGAGTACGGCACCGAGGCGATCGACGCATTCGTGCTGGAAGACGCCGGCGAGCTGTATATCTCGTGGAAAGCCTACGGGCTCGACCCAAGGCCGATCGAACTCCTGGCCTGCAAAATCTCGGACGACGGGCTGCGCATGGCGGGGGAACCCTTCACGCTGCTGCGCGACGACAAACGGCAGGGCATGGAAGGGCAGCACTGGCTGAAAATCGGCGATTACTATTACATCGTCTACTCCATAAACGGCTGCTGCGGCCCTGGGAGCGACTACGCCGTGGCGGTCGCCCGCTCGAAAAACCTGCGGGGCCCCTACGAGCGTTACGCCGGGAACCCGATCCTGCACGGCGGCGGCGATGTCCAGTCCATCGGGCACGGCACCATCACGACGACGCCCGACGGGAGGATGTTCTACCTCTGCCACGCCTATCTGGCCGGTGAGAATTTCTTTCTGGGACGCCAGCCGATGTTGCAGCAGATCGTCCTGGGCGATGACCTGTGGCTTCATTTCCGGGGCGGGGAAACAGCATCCCTGACGCAGCCGATGCCTTTTGCCGGCATGGCACAGCAGCCCGTATTCGATTTCGCGGATGACTTCACGGCCGACCGGCTCCGGCCCGAATGGACGTGGAACTATCCTTACGCGACGCCCGAGATCGAGCTTGCCGACGGGCGCCTCTGCCTGGGCGGGCGGCCCAAAGAGGGCGTAAAAACCGGCACGGCGCTCTGCCTGAGGGCCGTAAGTCCCGACTATACGCTCGAAACGGCACTCTCCGACCGCAACGCAGGATGGAGCGGGCTCACGGTATACGGGGATGCAGCGAACCTCCTCGTATGGGGATTGCAGGGCGACGAGGTATTGTTGAAGCTCTACAAGGACGGCAGGGAAACGCTGCTGGGCAGCTCCGGGCAGATCGGGGCGCACCTGCCGGTCTACCTGCGCATCGAGGTACGGGGGAATGCCCCCGCAGCATTCGGGTACAGCACCGACGGACACACCTGGAAACAAGTGGAGAACCTGCCCGTAGGTGCCGAAGACCTGCTGCAATGGGATCGCGTAGCACGCCCGGGATTGTATTACCAGGGGCCGGAAGGCCAGGCAGCCGAATTCGAATACATGCGGATGAGCAACCGCTGAGAGAAGTTGCGGATCCCTTCTGCAAGGCAAGCCCTCTGCGGAAGCACGGCAGAATCCCGGCCGGAACTTTCCGATAAAAAGAGCCGCCCCGAATTGTTCGGGGCGGCTTTCTCTTCCGGGACTGCGCCCGTCAATTGATATTGGGCAGGAAAGAATAGTTCTTCGAATAGCCGAGCATCTGCTCGACGTAGTTCGCCGGATAGGAAATTTTCACATCGACCACCCTGCCGTCCTTTTCGACAAGTTCGAACTCGGGGTTCACGAAGCCGCCGTAAGGTTCGATGCCGAGTGCATAGTAACGGTCGCGCACCTCCCGGTGCAGCTGGGGATCGACCTGGACGGCATACCGCTCGACAAGCGCCTTGCCGGCCTCGTAGTCGCCTTCGGACTTGATGCGCTGCACCTCGCGGAGCATGTCGCCGAACAGTCGGCGCAGTTTTTCGTAATCGTTGACCACGACATACGTTTTGCCGTTTTCCCGAACCATCTCGATCACGTTGTCGGCCTTGCCGCGCTCATAGCACCACTCGCAGATCAGCTTGCGGTTGCGCATATGCGACTCCTCGACGTTTTTGCCCGGCTCGATACGCGCCAGCTGGGTCATCATGCCGTTCAGGATATATTTCGCATAGCCGGCCTTCGCCACGTCGAACGAGGGCACCAGCCCCAGTTCCACCATCTTCGGGTCACCCAGGTAGTAGAGGCCGAAGAGGTCGGCGCGGGTCTCCTCGAGCGTCGAGCTGTAACTCTTCAACTCGTTGCCCTTCACGCCCGGCGCCAGCTGTCCCGAACCGTGCCCCAGACACTCGTGCAGGTCGGTATGCAGGTCGTCGGCCAGTTTGCCGTACTTGTCCATCACCTCGCGGTCCCCGGCACGCAGCACGAACTCCTCGTTGAAGCCGTTGCCGTGGGCGGCCATGTCGTAGGCATAGGTGATGTTGTCGATCGTGACCGACTTCGAACCGTATTCCTTGCGGATCCAGTCGGCATTGGGAAGGTTGATGCCGATGGGCGTGGCGGGATAGCAGTCGCCGCCCAGCATCGCCACCGTGATGACCTTGGCCGAAACGCCCTTCACCTTCTCCTTGCGGTAGGCGGGAGCAACGGGCGAATGGTCTTCGAACCACTGCGCGTTATCCGAAATCACCTCCGTACGGTGGCAGGCCTCCTTGTCCATGAAATTCACGATGCCCTCCCACGAAGCCTTGCGGCCGAGCGGATCGCCGTAATCCTCGATAAAGCCGTTCACGAAGTCGACGTTCGACACGGTGTCCTTCACCCAGCCGATGTTATAGCGGTCAAACTCGCGCAGGTCGCCGGTCTTGTAATATTCGATCAGCGCTGCAATATTGCTTTTCTGCGGTTCGGCGGCTACGGCCTGCGCTTTTTCGAGCCAGTAGACGATCTTCTCGATGGCGGGCGAATACATGCCGCCGACCTTCCATACGCGCTCCTTTAGGACGCCGTTCTCCTTCACCAGCTTGGAGTTCAGGCCGTAGGAGATCGGTTCCGGGTCGTTGTGGTCGACCATGTCGGCGTAGAATTTCTCGACCTCGGCCTGCGTCACGCCCTCGTAGTAGTTGTTCGACGAGGTGGCGATCAGGTCTTCGCCCGCCGTCTGGTTCAGGCGCGTTTTATAGAGCGCCGGATCGAAGATAGCCTTGCAGACCTCGCCGCGCAGCGGGTTCAGGTCGCCGAACTTCTCCTCGGGGATCGTCTCTATCACGTCGAGCAGGTAACCTTCGGTGAACTCGGGGACGAACTTGTCATTCGAATAGTGGTGATGAATCCCGTTGGCGAACCACACCTTTTTCAGGTATTTCTCCAAGGCCTTCCATTCGGCCGCCGAGCGGTCGCCCCGGTAGTTCTCGTAAACCGTTTCGAGCGTACGGCGCACGGCGAGGTTGTATTTGAAATTCTGGTCGAAAAGGATGTCCCGGCCGCACTTGGCAGCCTCGGCGAGGTAATAGACCAGTTCCTTCTCCGCAAGCGGAAGCTGCTCGAAACCGGGGACTTCGTAACGGATGACCTTGATGTCGTCGAAACGGTCGACGATCCACGGGGCTTCGCTCTTCGATGCCCCGCAGCACGAAGTCAGTGCAACAGCGGTAACAGTCATAGATGTCAGTGTAAATAAATTTTTCATGTCGTTCGGGTTTGAATTTCCCCGAAATATACGGTTTTTTTACGAAAAAGCCGCATACGGACGAATATACGCATGGACACATATACAATTATACAATATGTGCCGGCAAACGCACCTCCCCGCCGCACCCGGCAGCGCTTGCCATTCGGGCATTATTCTCAAAAAAACATACCAGTTCGTACCAGTATGACGAAATTTTATTTATATTTGTGCACAAAGCACGCACCATGCCGGAAAAATTCGGAAACAACATAAACCCACATTGATGAAACCTATCAAAACCGCACTTCTGGCCCTGCCGCTCCTGGCCGCAGGGTGCAACCGGGACTCCGGGACTGCAAAAATCCGGCCGCTGGAGGCCGGAAGCGTCCGGGTCGAAGACGCCTTCTGGGGCCCCCGCTATGAAAAATGGGAACACGTCACCGTCGGCGACATGCTCAACAAGTTCGAAGGGAACGACCCGGCGCATTTCGCGTGCGGCGTCGACGCTTTCGAAAATTTCGACCTCGTAGCATCGGGCGCCCGCGATATCGGCCGCCACGCGGGGCCGCCTTGGTACGACGGGCTGGTGTACGAGACGATCCGGGGGATCTCCGACCTGCTGGCACAACGTCCCGACCCGGTGCTCAAAGCCCGTGTAGACGGTTACATCGCCCGCATCGAAGCGGCACAAAAGAGCGATCCGGACGGGTTCGTCGGCACCAACACCCAGCTAACGGAGGACAACCACCGCTGGGGCGCGAACGGCGGGTTCCTGCGCATGCAGCACGACGTCTACAACGCCGGCATGCTCATCGAAGCCGGGGTACACTATTACGAAGCCACGGGTGACGACAGGCTGCTGAAAGTCGCCACGCGCATGGCGGACTACATGGTGCGAACGATGGGGCCCGCCCCGAAAAAGAATATCGTCCCGGCGCACTCGGGCCCCGAGGAGGCCCTGGTAAAACTCTACAAGCTCTACCGCGACCGCCCCGGCCTGCGCGCGCAAACCGGGGCGCAGTCCGCAGCCGGCGACTACCTCCGGCTGGCCGAGTTCTGGATCGGCAACCGCGGCGTGCACTGCGGCTATCCGCTGTGGGGCACGTGGGGCAACGACAGCGCGGAGCGGTGGATCCACGAGGAGCTCTACACCACGGAATTCGGCCCCGAAGCACGGCCCGCATGGGGCGATTACGCGCAGGACTCGATCCGCGTATTCGACCAACCCGCCATCGTCGGGCACGCCGTGAGGGCCACCCTGCTGGCGACGGGCATCGCCGCGGCGGCCTATGAGAACGGCAATGCGGACTACATCGCCACGGCGAAACGCTGGTGGGACGACATGGCCGGGAAAAAACTCTTCGTCACGGGCGGTGTCGGGGCAGTGCATTTCGACGAAAAGTTCGGCCACGACTACTACCTGCCCACCGACGCCTATCTGGAAACCTGCGCCGCCGTAGGCGTGGGGTTCTTCAGCCAGGCGATGAACCAGCTCACGGGCGACGCGAAATACATGGATGAATTCGAACGCGCGCTATACAACAACGTGCTGGCTGGCGTCGCCGCCTCGGGCAGGCAGTATACCTACCAGAACCCGCTCAATACCGACCGCAGCGAACGCTGGGAATGGCACCCCTGCCCCTGCTGCCCGCCGATGTTCCTCAAGATAGTCTCGGCGACCCCCGAATTCATCTACGCCCGGGACGACAAGACGGTCTATGTCAACCTGTTCATCGGCAGCGATGCCGACATCGCGCTCGGCGACACGCAGGTGCATGTCCGGCAGCAGACCCGATACCCCGTGGACGGAAAGGTCGTCCTCACGCTTACGCCCGAAAAGGCGGCACGCTTCACCGTGAAAGTACGTATCCCGGGCTGGGCCCGCGGCGAGGAAAACCCGTTCGGGTTGTACGTATCCGAAAGCCCGGCCGCGCCGGTGCTCTCGGTGAACGGCACCCCGGTCGAAATCCGCCTCGACAAAGGGTACGCCCTCCTCGACCGGGTCTGGAACCCCGCAGACCGCATCGTGCTGGAACTTCCCGTCGCGCCGCGCCTCGTCCGGGCACATAAAGCCGCCCGGGAACTGGACGGCATGGCCGCCATCGCGGCCGGGCCGCTGGTATACTGCATCGAGCAGGCGGACAACGCGGATTACGCCCGGCTGAGGCTCGACACGGCCGGCAGCATGGAACTCGGATACCGCAGCGACCTGATGGACGGCACGCCGGTCATCACGGGAACGGCCATCGACGGCAAGGGCGCGAAGAGCACCTTCACGGCCATCCCCTACTACGCCTTCGGCAACCGGGGAAACGGCGGCTACCGCGTCTGGCTGCCGACCCGCTGACAACCCCCACAGCGCGGGCACAAAAAAGCACCGGAAAGGTTCGACGCCTTCCGGTGCTTTTTATTTCCGGCCGCCATCCGGCCGCCCGTTCCCGGGATCAGAAGTTGTAACCCAGCGAAACGAAGAAGCTGCCGTTCTTGGCCTTGACTTCGTCGGCATCCTTCAGGATGTTCAGCAGGCCCAGGTCATACCCGAGGCTGACATTGTAATGCTTTTTGAACGTCACGTTGGCACCGAAGCGCAGGCCCAGGTCGGAGCGTTTGAACATCGCTTCCTCCTCGGCGCCATCCCCCAGGTCGGTGGACTTGAACAGGTCGGCCTTCTCGCCCTTGAACTTCGCCTTACCATGGATACCGAACCCATAGAAGACACCCGCCAGGGGCTGTATCGAAACGCTCCTGACATTGAAATGCCAGCTGACCACGACGGGCACCTGCAAATAGAGCATATTGAACTTCACCTTGCCGGACAACTCCTCGTCGAATCCCAGATCGAAATTGGAGGCATTGACCGATCCGCCGCGTCCCGTCAGGTAAAGGCCCGTTTCCAGGTAGAGCGGCAGCGTCCGCAGCAACGGCTGTTGGTAGGCAAAGCCCACATTGTACGACGCACGCGAGTCGAACGAGAAGCTGTTACTGCCCGCGCTCAGGTCGATGCTGGTCACATTCAGTCCGGCGCGCACTCCCATCACGCGGCCCTGGCCGAATGCTGACATGCCGGCGGCAACGGCCAGCAAACAAAGAATAAATTTCTTCATAACTTTAAAATTATGCCCCGGCTCCCGTGAGGCGTTTAAGTTTGGATTGCCGGAATAGGGAACCGCCGCGCCCGTTTCCATTCCGAAACGGGAAGCGGGTACCCCGCCATTGTTTCATCGGTTGTAAATATAGGCGCATTATGCGATATCCGGAAATAAAATCAATGAATGCCACCCTTTTTCACACGAAAGCCGCATTTTACAGAACCGCATCCGCCTCCGAGGCCGGAAAACCGGGATTTCGGAACGGCATGGTGCGCATAAGAAAAAGATACGGCTTATTTTTCCGACTTTTTTCTTCGTTATGTCTGATGGAATTTCTACCTTTGCCCGCACAACTCGCATCAAGAAAGGATGAAAGTATTTGAAAGTGTCAAGGAGCTCCGTGCAGAGCTGGACAAGGCGGAGCAGTCGGGAATCGGCTTCGTACCGACGATGGGTGCCCTGCATGCAGGACACCGCTCGCTCGTGGAGCGTGCCCGGCGGGAAAACGGCACCGTCGTGGTGAGCGTCTTCGTAAACCCCACGCAGTTCAACGACAAAAACGACCTGAAGCATTACCCCCGCACGCCAGAGGCCGATGCCCGCCTGCTGGAAGAGGCCGGGGCGGATTTCGTGCTGATGCCCACGGTCGAGGAGATATATCCCCAGCCCGACACCCGGCAGTTCGATTTCGGACTGATCGACAAGGTGATGGAGGGCGCCACGCGCCCCGGCCATTTCAACGGCGTAGCGCAGGTCGTCAGCCGCCTGTTCGACATCGTGCGCCCCGCACGCGCCTATTTCGGGGAAAAGGATTTCCAGCAGATCGCCGTCATCAAGTCGATGGTGGCCCAGCTGGCGCTCCCCATCGAGATCGTCGAATGCGCGATCGTCCGCGGCGAAGACGGGCTGGCCCTCTCGTCGCGCAACACGCTGCTCGACGCAGCGCACCGGGCCGCAGCGCCGCACATCTACGCCACGCTGCGCGCCGCAGTGACCCAATCGCAGGAGATGGCTCCCGCACGACTCAAGAAGTGGGTCACGGCCGAGGTGGAACGCAACCCGTTGCTGAAGGTCATCTATTACCAGTCGGTCGACGCACGGACGATGCAGGAGGTCGCCGCCTGGGACGACTCCCCCCGCATCCAGGGCTGCATCGCAGTACAGGCAGGAGATATTCGTTTAATCGACAACATCCGTATCCGATAATGAAATTCCAGATTGAAGTCATCAAATCCAAAATCCACCGCGTGACGGTCACACAGGCCGACCTGAATTACGTGGGGAGCATCACCATCGACGAGGCGCTGTTGGAAGCCGCCAACATCATCGAGGGCGAGAAAGTCCAGATCATGGACATCAACAACGGAGAGCGTTTCGAAACCTATGTCATCAAGGGCGAACGCGCAAGCGGCTGTATCTGCCTCAACGGCGCCGCCGCACGCAAAGTACAGGTGGGCGACGTCATCATCATCGCATCCTATGCGCTGATGGATTTCGAGGATGCCAAGCAGTTCAAACCCTGGGTCATCTTCCCCGACACGGCTACCAACCATCTGATCGGATAACGCATCCGGAACCGCCGGCCGGAAAGGCCGGAAAAGTAAAAAATCTCCCCTAAAGGGAGATTTTTTTGCTATAAATGTTTATATTTGTCGATGTTAACGGTCTTTTTTATCCCGGATATATGGACATCGCGCTTTCCGTACTTGCATTCCTGTTCACGATCGTCGGCATCATCGGCTGTATCGTCCCCGCCCTGCCGGGCGTGGTGCTCAGTTACGCAGGGCTTCTGTGCGCCTATTTCACCTCCTATTCGCATATGTCGGCATCGGCCCTATGGATATGGCTGGCCATCACCGTGGCCGTCAGTGTGGCCGATTATTTCCTGCCTGCGTGGATGACCCGCAGATTCGGCGGCTCGCGGGCGGGCGCCATCGGGGCCACGGTCGGCGTATTCGCCGGATTTTTCATCTTCCCACCCATAGGCATCATCCTGGGGCCGTTCGTCGGCGCCGTGGCGGGGGAATTGCTCAACGACCGCGGGGACTTCCCGAAGGCGATCCTCGTGGGTTTCGGTTCCTTCCTCTCGTTCATCGTCGGCACGGGGCTCAAGGTCGTAGCCGCCGTCGGGATGCTCATACATGTCACGGCTGACACATACCCCGCCGTGCGGGACTGGTTCGCAACTCTATTTTAACCCTTTCGATAATGAAAAAACTCTTACTCTTTGCGGTAGTCATCGCAGCGATGCTGGCCGCGGCTTGTTCCAAGTACAAGTACGAAACAGTGAAGGGCGACCCGTTGAACACCAAAATCTACACCCTGGACAACGGGCTGAAGGTCTACATGAGCGTCAACAAGGAGACGCCGCGTATCCAGACCTACATCGCCGTGAATGTGGGCGGCAAGAACGACCCGGCCGAGACCACCGGGCTGGCGCACTATTTCGAACACCTGATGTTCAAGGGCACGCAGCAGTTCGGCACATCGGATTTCGCAGCCGAGAAACCGATGCTCGACCAAATCGAAAACCTCTTCGAGGTTTACCGCAAGACGACCGACGAAGCCGAGCGCGCGGCGATCTACCACCGCATCGACTCGGTCAGCTACGAGGCTTCGAAGATCGCCATCCCCAACGAGTACGACAAACTGATGTCGGCCATCGGCGCCAACGGCACCAATGCCTTCACGTCGCAGGACATGACCGTATACGTCGAGGACATCCCTTCGAACGAGATCGACAACTGGGCCAAGATCCAGGCCGACCGTTTCAAGAACCCCGTGATCCGCGGCTTCCACACCGAGCTGGAGACCATCTACGAGGAGAAGAACATGTCGCTGACGCGCGACAGCCGCAAAGTCTGGGAGGCCATGGACGCCGCCCTGTTCCCCCACCATCCCTACGGCACGCAGACCGTACTGGGTACACAGGAACACCTGAAGAACCCCTCGATCACCAATGTCAAGAATTACCACAAGACCTACTACGTGCCCAACAACATGGCCGTCTGCGTATCGGGAGACTTCGATCCCGACGAAATGGTCGCCACGATCGAAAAATACTTCGGCGACATGCAGCCGAACCCCAACCTGCCGAAACTGCACTTCGAGCCCGAACAGCCGATCACGACTCCCGTAGTGAAGGAGGTATACGGGCTGGAAGCCGCCAATGTGATGCTGGGATGGCGCCTGCCGGGTGCGACCGACCCGTCGACCGACGTGGCGAACATCGTGGGCTCGGTACTTTATAACGGCCAGGCCGGACTGATCGACCTCGACCTCAACCAGCAGCAGAAGGTGCTTTCGGCATACGGCTACGCATCGTCGCAGCCCGATTACGGGACGTTCCTGGTAGCAGGCCGCCCGAAGGCCGGGCAGTCGCTCGACGAAGTACGCGACATGCTGCTGTCCGAAGTGGCCAAGCTGCGCAACGGGGATTTCGACGAAAGCCTGATCGAGGCGACCATCAACAATTACAAGATGCAGATGATGCGTTCGTTCGAAGAGAACGAAAGCCGCGCGATGCTCTACGTCTACTCGTTCATCAACGGCGCAGACTGGGCCGACGAAGTGCAGCAGCTCGACCGCATGTCGAAGATCACCAAGCAGGACGTCGTGGACTGGGCCAACAAATACCTCGGCCCCGAAAGTTATGCCATCGTCTACAAGCGTGAAGGCAAAGACCCCAACGAGCAGAAGATCGCAGCCCCGAAGATCACGCCGATCGTGACCAACCGCGACTCGCAGAGCGAGTTCCTCACCGAGATACAGAACTCGAAGGTCGAGCCTATCGAGCCGGTATTCGTGGACTACAAGAAGGACATGTCGCAGTTCGAGGCGCAGAAGGGCGTCAACGTGCTGTATAAGAAAAACGAAACCAACGACATCTTCACGCTGATCTACGTATTCAACACGGGTACGGAGAACGACCCGGCACTCAACCTCGCCTTCGACTACCTGAGCTACCTCGGAACGGACAAGATGAGCGCCGAGCAGATCGCATCGGAGATGTACGCCATCGCCTGCTCGTTCGGCCTGAGCGCCGGAACCAACCAGAGCTGGATCGAGATATCGGGCCTGAGCGAGAACATGGGTAAGGCGATGGAAATCGTCGAAGGGCTGATCGCCGGGGCGCAGCCCAACGAGGAGATCCTGCAAAACCTCAAGGGCGACATGATAAAGAGCCGCGCCGACGCCAAGCTCAACCAGAGCCGTTGCTTCGGGGCGCTCCAGCGCTACATGATCTACGGCAGCGATTTCATCCGCCGCACCACGCTCACCGACCCGGCATTGCAGGGGTTGACCTCGGAACAGCTGCTCGCAAAGATCGGCGACCTGATGGGCAAGCAGCACGAGGTGCTCTACTACGGCCCGCAGGACGAGGCCGAAGTGAAAGCCGCCCTGGCCGCGCACCACAAGGTGGCAGCCGGCCTCCAGCCGCTGGAAAAAAAGTTCAGCACGCTGCAACCCACCGATGAAAACAAGGTCATGCTTGCCCAGTACGACGCCAAGCAGCTCTACTACATGCAGTATTCGAACCGCGGCGAGAAATTCGACCTCGCAGCCGACCCGCAGATCACCCTCTACAACGAGTATTTCGGCGGAGGCATGAACACCATCGTCTTCCAGGAGATGCGCGAAGCCCGCGGCCTGGCTTACTCGGCATGGGCCAACCTCGCCATCCCGACCAACGCCAAGGGCGACTATTACTACATGGCCTTCATCGCCACGCAGAACGACAAGATGCAGAAGGCCATCGAGGCATTCGACGAGATCATAAACAACATGCCCGAATCGGAAAAGGCGTTCAGCATCGCCAAGGAGGCCCTTATCTCGCGCCTGCGCACCGAGCGCACGGTGAAGGACGGCGTACTGTGGAGCTACATCCGCATGCGCGACCTCGGCCTGACGGAGCCGCGCGGAAAGCAAATCTTCGAGAAGGCGCAGCAGATGACGCTCGCCGATGTCAAGGCCGCACAGGAAAAGTGGGTGAAAGGACGCAAATACGTCTACGGCATTCTGGGCGACATCCAGGATCTCGATCTGAACTACCTCAAGACCCTCGGCCCGATCCAGACCGTGACACAGGAGGAGATTTTCGGGTACTAAACCGCCCCTGCTCCAGGATAACGAAAGCCGCCGGTTCCCCGGCGGCTTTTTCGTGCCCGCTCCCGGCCAAAGTACTAAACGGGCAGTCCGGCAAGCCGGCGGGAAATAAAACATCCTGAGCGGAAATGCCGCGAACGAAAACACCGGGAACACAAGCTGCCGGGAACGGAAAACGCCGGAAACGCAAGCCACTGGGAAAGGGAAACACCCCTGCCGAAGGTTTTTCCGACAGGGGTGGAATCGTAAAACAACAGGTCTTGACTTCCCGCCCGGCCAGAAACCGGACGGCCGCAGGAAACTTCCCGTTTCGCCGGGGACAGCCCCGAAGCCCACGGCAGCCTCCAGCCGTTAATAGCGGTAATGCTCGGCTTTGTAAGGGCCGTCGGGGTCTACGCCGATATAGTCGGCCTGTTTCCTGGTGAGGTGCGTGAGTTCCACGCCGAGGTTGTCCAGATGCAGGCGTGCCACCTCCTCGTCGAGGTGCTTGGGCAGGCGGTACACGCCCACTTCGAGGTTCTCCTGCCACAGTTCCATCTGCGCAAGGCACTGGTTCGTAAAGGAGTTCGACATCACGAACGAGGGGTGCCCCGTCGCACAGCCCAGGTTCACGAGACGGCCTTCGGCCAACACGAAGATCGAGTGTCCGTCGGGGAAGGTGAACTTGTCGACCTGCGGTTTGATATTGGTCTTAACGGCCCCCGATTTTTCGAGGCGCGCCATCTGGATTTCATTGTCGAAGTGGCCGATGTTGCAAACGATCGCCTGGTCGCGCATCTTCTCCATGTGCTCCAGCGTGATGATGTCGCAGTTGCCCGTGCAGGTGACGTAAATATTGCCTTCGGGGAGTGCGCTCTCGACGGTCTTGACCTCGAAGCCTTCCATGGCGGCCTGCAGGGCGCAGATCGGGTCGATCTCGGTCACGATGACACGTGCGCCGTACGAACGCATCGAACGGGCACAGCCCTTGCCCACGTCGCCGTAGCCGCAGACCACGACCACCTTACCGGCGATCATCACGTCCGTGGCCCGCTTGATGCCGTCGGCCAGCGACTCGCGGCAGCCGTAGAGGTTATCGAACTTCGACTTGGTGCAGGAGTCGTTGACATTGATGGCCGGGACAAGCAGCTCGCCGGCCTCCTGCATCTGGTAGAGGCGGTGTACGCCCGTAGTGGTCTCCTCGCTCACACCCTTCCACTCGGCCACCGTGCGGTGCCATTTGTCCTTGTCTTCGGCAAGGATCGTCCTGAGCGTGCCGAGGATCACCTCCTCCTCGTAGGACGAAGGCTCGTAGTCGAGTGTCGAAGCATCGTTCTCGGCCTTGTACCCTTTGTGGATCAGCAGCGTGGCGTCGCCGCCGTCGTCCACGATCAGCTGCGGGCCCTTGCCGCCGGGGAAGGAAAGCGCCATGGCGGTGCACCACCAGTATTCGGGCAGGGTTTCGCCTTTCCAGGCGAAGACCGGAACCCCGGCCGCGGCGATGGCCGCGGCGGCATGATCCTGCGTCGAGAAGATGTTGCACGAGCACCAGCGCACGTCGGCGCCCAACTCGACGAGCGTCTCGATGAGCACGGCAGTCTGGATGGTCATGTGCAGCGACCCCATCACGCGCACGCCTTCCAGCGGCTTCTGCGGGCCGTATTTGCGGCGCACGGCCATCAGTCCCGGCATCTCGTGCTCGGCGATCTCGATCTCTTTACGACCCCACTCGGCCAGCGACATGTCGGCCACCTTGTAGGGCATTGTCAAATCCAAATACATAGTATTATCTTTTAATTCCAATATATATTCCTTGTCCCTGGCGATCTGCGCCCGCAGCTCCCCGATCGTCGCGAAACGACGTTCGTCACGGATCTTACGCACCAGTTCCACGCGCAGCGTACGGCCGTAGAGCGAACCTCCGAACCCGAAGATATGGGTTTCCAGATGGCGGACGGCTCCGCCGACCGAAGGGTTGCTGCCCAGGTTGGACATCGCATCGTAACGCGTCCCGTCCACCTCCACGCGGGAGTAATAGACCCCGTCCGCGGCCGTCACGAAATCAGGCACGGCCATGTTTGCCGTCGGGAATCCCAACTCGCGCCCGAGCCGGCGTCCGTGTTCCACTACGCCCTCTATCGTCACCCCGGCCATCAGATTTTCTCGGTCAGTTTACGCACCAGCCGGAACTGCGAGAAGAACTCCTTGGCAAAGACACGCAGTACGGTATAGGAAGGGATTGCCAGCAGCATGCCGAGGATTCCGGCCATCGACCCGGCGATGAGGATTACGAGGAAGATTTCGAGCGGATGGGCCTTGACACGCTCGGAATAGAGCGTCGGCTGCAACACGAAATCGTCGATTCCCTTGAGGATCAGCAGCGAACCTGCGATTATAAAAGCAGTATGCCCCACGGTCATCCCCCCGATCGGGGTTACGATACCCACGAAGACGGAAACGATACCGCCGATCAGCGGCCCGGCATAGGGCACCACGTTCATCACGCCCATCACAAGGCCGATGAACGCAGCGTCGGCCGCCTTCATGCCGAAGGCCATCATCGTGAGCGACACGGCGACCATCAGCATCAGGCTTTCCGAGAGGATACCCGTGAAGTAGCGGGCCAGCAGCAGCGTGACGGAATCGAGTGCGCGGGTGATATTCTCGTGGTAACGCTCGGGGAACATGGCCGTCACCATGGCATAGAACAACCCTTCGTCCCGGAGGAAAAAGAAGGTGATGAACGTAATGGAGAAAATGGCGATGACCGACGAGAGCACCACGTTGACGATCGAGGAGAACACCGAATTGAGCGATTCGATGTCGATAATCTGCTTGAGCGCCGATGCGAGCGCCTCCGAGAGGGAGAACGTGCTTTCGGGCACGGCGAAGAACTCATGCAGGTATCCCTGTGCCTGGGCTATCGGCTCCTCGATGCTTTGCACGACGGCGGCGAAATCGAGGTTCGACAGCTGGTAAATCTTATTGAACACAAGCGGCACGAACAGCGAGCACAGCGTGGCCAGCACCACCCAGATGACGATCAGCGTCACCAGCGCAGCCAGCCAGCGGGGTACCTTCCAGCCCTTGATATGCAGCGCCGCGAGGCGTTTCACGAGCGGATTGCCCATGACGGCCAGCACGGCGGATATGAGTATGTATACGACGATCGAACTGAAATACCAGACCAGAAAGAGGACGGCCGCAGCTACGGCCGCGCCCGCGATGAACTTCAGGAAGGTCTGGGGAGTCGTTTTCATCCTTCGAAAGAGGGGTTAAATCTTATGCAGGCGTGCGATGGGGGTCTGCGAACCCACGACCGGATCGCCGATCTCGACCAGCAGTTCGCTGTCCTTGGGTACCAGGACGTCGACGCGCGAGCCGAATTTGATGAAGCCGCAGACGCTGTTCTGCTCCACGGGCTCACCGACTTTCATGTAGGAGATGATGCGGCGTGCAATCAGGCCCGCAATCTGGCGGAAAAGCACCTTCCGGCCGGAGACCATCCTCACGACGGTCGTCGTGCGTTCGTTCTCGGTCGACGACTTGGGATGCCATGCCACCAGAAAACGCCCCGGATGGTATTTGAAATACTCGACCGTGCCCCCGACCGGCACCCAGTTCATATGGACATTGGTCACGGACATGAAGATCGAGATCTGCAACATCTCCTCGTTCAGGTATTCGGTTTCCTTCACGACCTCCGTCACGACCACGCGGCCGTCGCAGGGAGAGAAAACCAGGTCGGCATCGTGTATCCGCACACGGCGGGGTTCCCGGAAAAACGCGACGATAAAGAACCAGAACAACAGCAAAAGCACGGCGCTCACCCACAACAGCGAAATATTCGAATCGCTGACCAGCAGGTGATAGATCAGCCAAAATATAAATACACAGACGGCACCCGAGATACAGATAATCTTGTAGCCTTCCTTATTTATCCTCATAACTCTTTTTTAGGTTTGCAGTTACATCACAAAAAGCATATAGACGAATACGAACGGCGCCGAGAGCAGCATGGCGTCGAAACGATCCAGCACCCCGCCGTGGCCGGGGATCAGCCGCCCCGAATCCTTAACGCCGGCAGCCCGCTTGAACATCGACTCCACCAGGTCGCCCAGCACGCCCGAAACGGCGGCGACCAGTGCCAGACCGGCCCAGACCCACATATTCCCGTCCAGCATCCGTGCAGCCACGATGCCCATGACGACGGCACCGGCGATCCCGCCGAAGAACCCCTCCCAGGATTTCTTGGGCGAAAGGCGTTCGCAAAGGCGGTGGCGTCCGACGGACATCCCCACCAGGTAGGCGAAGACGTCGTTGGCCCAGATGATGAAGATATAGGCGACCATGACCCACGGGTTCCAGGTATCGCTGCCGACGATCGGGATATAGCACATCAGCGACAGGGGCAATGCCACGTAGCAGATTCCCATGATCGTCGTGCCGATCCCGGAGGCCGGGTTTTCACCCCTGCGGTAGAGTTCGCAGATGAACATGGCGGGCAGGAGCAGCAACAGGAACGCCAGCCCGCAGCCGAAGGCCTGCCGGGCGTCGCCGAGAATCTCGATGTCGTCCGAGACGAACGCGAAATTGAGCACGAAAAGCACAACACCCGCAACAAGCCCTACGACTTTCTGCGGCGCATTGCCTTGTTTCCCGGCCAGCGCATAGAACTCGTACATGCCGCCCACGAGCAGCACCGCGAGCAGCGCGCCGAAGCTCCACTGCGACCAGACGATCGCCCCCAGTACCACCGCTGCCAGGACAAGGCCGCTCAGCGTGCGTACCACGAGGTTCTTCATAGTTTCATTCATCAGTTAATGCGGGTTAGGTTCGTCTTATTCGGTCTTGGAAATCGCGGCGGCCGTATTGCCGTCGGCAGGGGCTTCGGGCGTCTCCGTCTGCGCAACCGCGGGGGCGGCCTCTTCCGGGGCGGGCTTCGCCGCCGGGGCTGCAGGAGCCTCGGGCTCCCCCTTCACGGCGGCCCCGTCAGCCTTGACTTTGGCCTCGGCCTCCTTCTGCTCACGCAGGATGTCCTTCTTGCGGCGGCCGAAGATACGCTCCACGTCCTCGGTGAAGACCACTTCGCGCTCCAACAACAGTTCGGCCAGCTCTTTCAGGCCGTCGGCATGCTCACGGAGCACTTTCTCGGCCATCTCGTAAGCCTTCCCGATGACGAGTTTGGCCTCGGCGTCGATCTGCTGCGCGGTCAGTTCCGAATAGGGCTTCGTGAACGCCATGTCGCTCTGCCCCGTGGAATCGTAATAGCTCAGCGTCCCGACGTTTTCGCTCATGCCATAATAGGCTACCATGGCATAGGCCTGCTTGGTGACACGTTCCAGGTCATTGAGCGCCCCGGTCGATATTTCGCCGAAGGTCAGCTGCTCCGAAACACGTCCGCCGAGCGTGGCGGCCAGCTCGTCCATCATCTGCTCGCGCGTGGTGATCTGCCGCTCTTCGGGCAGGTACCAGGCTGCGCCGAGCGCCTTGCCGCGCGGGATGATCGTCACCTTGATCAGCGGGCTGGCATTCTCGAGTATCCAGCTCACCGTGGCGTGGCCCGCCTCGTGGTAGGCGATCACACGCTTTTCCTCGTCGGTGATGATCTTATTCTTGCGTTCGAGGCCGCCCACGATGCGGTCGATGGCTGCCAGGAAGTCCTCCTTCGAAATGAATTTCTTGTTGTGGCGCGCAGCGATCAGCGCGGCTTCGTTGCAGACATTTGCAATGTCGGCACCCGAGAATCCGGGGGTCTGGCGGGCCAGGAACGACCGGTCGAGCTGAGGATCGAGCTTCAGCGGACGCAGGTGGACGTTGAAAATCTCCTCACGTTCCTTGACGTCGGGCAATCCCACCTCGATCTGGCGGTCGAAACGGCCGGCGCGCATCAGCGCCTTGTCGAGGATGTCGGCACGGTTCGTGGCCGCAAGGACGATCACGCCCGTATTGGTCTGGAAGCCGTCCATCTCCGTGAGGAGCTGGTTGAGCGTATTCTCCCGCTCATCGTTGCCCGAGAACCCGGCATTCTTGCCGCGGGCGCGGCCGATGGCGTCGATCTCGTCGATGAAGACGATGCACGGCGCCTTCTGCTTGGCCTGCTCGAAAAGGTCGCGGACACGCGAGGCGCCCACGCCGACGAACATCTCGACGAAGTCGGAACCCGAAATCGAGAGGAACGGCACGTTGGCCTCGCCTGCGACGGCCTTCGCCAGCAAGGTCTTACCCGTCCCCGGAGGGCCTACGAGCAGCGCCCCCTTGGGGATTTTGGCACCCAGTTCCTTATATTTGTCGGACTTCTTGAGGAAATCCACGATCTCCATGATCTCGACCTTGGCCTCCTCCAGCCCGGCCACATCCTTGAACGTGACGCGCTTGGAGTTATCCTTGTCGAACACCTGCGCCTTGGCCTTGCCCACGTTCATGATGCCGCCGCCCGCACCGCCTCCGGCACCGCGCGACATCGACCGCATGATGAAGAACCACGCACCGATAATTACCACCCACGGCAGCAGGTTGATCAGCACGTTCGTCCAGTCGTTGGTCTCATTTTTATAGGCCACGGGGACGACCTGCCCGGACTGCTGCTCGGCGGCTTTCAGGTCTTCACGGAACGAGTCGACCGACCCGATCGTGAAGAGGAGCTGCACGCCCGTCTCGGGCAACCGGCGGAAGCGTTCGTCCACCGTATCCCTGCGGTACTGCGCGATTGCCTCCTTTTTCAGGAACACCTGGGCCTGGTCGCGGTTGACGATCAGGATCTTCTCCACCTCGCCCTTTTCGACCATCTGCTCGACGGTAGTCCAGTCGCTGGACACGGGCGTGTCGTTGACATCCCCGAAGACGTAGTAGCCGATAATGAACGCGCCAATCAGACCGTAGAGCCAGAGCATCGACGGTCGCGACATGTTCATATTCATCTTATTATTGTTCTTACGTTGATTTGCCATATTAAAAATTACTCTTCGTATTCATATTTGGTCATCGGCGCATCGGCCCACAACTCTTCGAGCCGGTAAAACCCGCGCAGTTCGGTCTGGAAAATGTGCACCACCACGTCCACATAGTCCATGGCGATCCACACGGCATTCTGCTGCCCCTCGATACGCCAGACCTTTTCGCCCAGCACTTCGAGCACCTTCTCTTCGATACCCGCGGCGATGGCTCCCACCTGCGTCGTGGAATCGGCGTTGCACACAATGAAACGGGAGCATATCGCCCCGTCGAACCCCGAGAGGTCGAGCGATACAATATTCTTACCCTTTTTATCTTCAATCGCACCAACGATAGTTTCGATCAGTTTATCCATAAATAGTCAATAGGTGTCTATAACCTTGCAAAGGTACGAAAAGAGAATGATATTTGAAAATTACCAGTTGAAAATCGCACGCCGCCCGGCATATTGCCCGGACAACGATTCATTATTTCGCAATTTCTATTGCCGATTTCGTTTTTTTCGCTATATTTAAAATGTCACTAATCCATTAATTGATAGAATTATGAAAAAAATCTTCATGTTCTGCCTGGCCGGCGCACTCGCAACGGCCGCGGCCTCCTGCGACGATAAGGACGACAGGGGGGGGGTAATTCCGGTAAAATGACCGTCAACGGTCAGACCGAGGAAATCAAAAGCGCAATTTATGCCGAAGCACCGGCCGGTGAGTTCGGCGAAAACGGAGTCGGGCTCTACCTGTTCAAGGATGTCCTGACGGGAATGCCCGAGGAGGAACCCGATTTCGGCATCATGATCGTGATTACGGAGTCACTTTACGGCAAAACCATCGACCTGACCAAACCCGTCGCCCGAAGTTCCTATCTTCTCATCGCCGGGATGAATAAAGACCTCGATGTCAGCATCGAATACGACGACGGCACGATCGACACGACCGACGGAGGCAGTTCCCAAGGCCCTTCGGTCACAGGCGGAACCCTGCTCCTGACCCGCAGCGGCGACAATTTCACCGTCGAATTATCCGTCACGCTCTCCGACGGCAGTTCGGTATCCGCCGACTGGAAGGGAACGGCGACGAAAATAGATATCCCCGAATAAAAACGACCTAAAACAGCGCGCCCGGCAGGAAAAACTGCCGGGCGCGCTGTTAGGGTAGCAAGGGCTACGCCTTCGCCGCCGGGACGTTGGCCATGATCGTGTCGGTCAGGGCCTTGATGATCGAACTCTTGACGTACGTGCGGCGTACCGCCACGGCGATCTTACGCGACGTAGCGCCTTTGGCGAGCATCTTCAGCCGGTCGTGGTGATCCGCGGGGATGTACTCGATGGCCATTTCGGGGATGATCGTCAGGCACGACGTGCAGTCGACGATGCGCATCAGCGTATCGAGCGACCCCGATTCGAAGGAGTAGTGCGACGGCATGTCGCGCTTGGCCTGGCACAGCTCGATGATCTGGTCGCGCATACAGTTTCCGGCGCTCAGGATCACCAGGTCTTTCAGGTCGATGTCCTCGATGCGGATGTTCTGCCGTTCGTACAACGGGTTTTCGGGCGAAACATAGGCGAAAAACCGGTCGTTGAAAAGCTCCTGTTCGAGAATGCCGTCACCACACGTGCCGCTGGCGACCAGCGCCGCGTCGATCCGGTCGCGCTTGAGCGCCTCGACGATGTCCGAAGTGACCATCTCCGAGATTTCCAGCTCCACCTTCGGATAATCGCGCACGAAATCCGGGATGAACTTGTGCAACAGGTAGGGCGCAATGGTCGGGATGACGCCCAGACGCAGTTTACCCGAAGTTTCGCCCTTCAGTTCGGCGACCGACTCGCGGATATTGTTGTAGGCTCGCAGCGTTTCCCGGGCGCGATCCAACACCACTTCGCCGGCCTCGGTCGGGATCACGGGTTTCTTCGAACGGTCGAGCAGCACGACGCCCAGCTCCTCTTCGAGCGCCTTCACCTGCATGCTCAGCGACGGCTGGGTCACGAAACAATGCTCTGCGGCCAGCGAAAAACTACCGCAGTTCGCCACCGCCAGGAGGTATTCAAGTTGAATTATAGTCATAGTAGCCGATTATTTCAATACACAAAAATATAAAATAAATCTATAACAGACAACTTTATTAGGTCACCCGCGCGGTTTTTCGTAAGTTTGCTCTACGAAGTTACGAAAAGAGTGTAATTTATTGGAAATGAGCGTAGGTTAATTGCTCTTGATAGTAATAGGTTACGATTTAGTT